>Ga0307517_10001068_pt1 | contig 46468 bp, 47 predicted proteins | sample 23_EM_MG_FD_194515 | JGI IMG/M metagenome (GOLD analysis project Ga0307517, IMG submission 194515) | Populus trichocarpa ectomycorrhiza microbial communities from riparian zone in the Pacific Northwest, United States - 23_EM | ecosystem: Host-associated > Plants > Roots > Unclassified | place...
ATTCTTAGGAAAGAGTGCAAGTTCTCTCTGGCATAAGTGATCTTAAAGCCACTATAGCAGAGCAACAATTTATTTACATGAAATTAAAAATACATATTCTGATTCTCCATATATTAAAGTACCTGTAACTAGATTTTTATGGTGGTATCTCTATTATTAATAGAGATAATCCAATTGAGGTTACATTCCTCACTGGTTGCCATGGGTGAGCGGGATCCCGGTAGTGAGCGGGATCACCGTAATTTACGTTAATAGATTGTAAAGAGAAGGCAAAGAAAGGACAGTGTCCAAGAGGGGTTGGCTACACAGCCGATAGCCGGATGTTTTCCACCCTACCAGAAATACTTGAATTTCTTCTCCCCTTTGCATGACAGCTCAATCACGGATCGAGAGAAAGGCTTCGCTAGAGTGTGGCTGACCGTACCCATATACGGGCAAAAAATCAGGCTAAGGCTACTTGCGCATTCCAAAAGTATCCGGATGCCTTGGCGCCAAGATTCGCGGATCCAGGTCCAAATCTCAGCGGCTTGGCGCCGAGGTATCCGGATACTTTTGGAATGCGCAAGTAGAGAGGGCTTGTTTGGAGATGTCCAACCGTTTCTCCCCTATGCTTTTAAACTGTGGCGAGTCTGCGTTCTTTGCGCCCAGTTGTTGGCTGGGTTTATACAGTAGTTTCAATTTGGTTTGCTCTAGCTCCGATCCGCCTTTTGCCTGATTCTAAGGTATCATATTTTCCGAACGCAACTTCGGAAAGGGGAAAATATTAATTTCATAGCAATAAGAGAAACGACACGGTCACTGGACTTCTATAGGGCAACTTTTAGGTTTAGCTTTTACCCGTGACTTGGATCAACCAGGGACCGAGCTGGCAAGCATGGTAACTCAGGGCCGGACAAAATTCACGAGGCGCATACTGTATGGCACAATATTGGGGAGGGAAGAGGAGCCGCTGATGTGAAATCTTTTGTCATGGTGGGCGACCGACCAAGCAATACTCGTATCATAACCCCCTGACGTTTGTAAAAACGACTGCCATTACATATGGGCAAAATCTTGAGGCTCCGGGCGATTTTTCGCCCATATGCAATTGCAGTCGTTTTTATACGCGTCGGGAAATTACGAGTAGTATGTCTTTCTCATTCCCTCCACCCCAATCCAGCCCCTAATGGCTTCACCGGCCCATCTAGTGACTCGTTTGGAAGGAGCGCACAGTTTAGTTCACAACAGGAACAGCCGCGAATTAATAACATTAAAACCGATTGTCTGATTACACTGGAGGACAAAAGTGCATGAGTTTTTCCGCATTGCAACCAGGGAAAAAAAAGATCACATCCGGAATAAAGTACACAGGGCACCGATCACCGCCACCATGCCTCCATGAGCCCCTTACATAGTGTCCCTGCATGCTGAAGTCAAGTCTCTCTTAGAACTGGCAATTTTTTCAGGCAAAAATGGGGGTTGGGCTAGGATTGTGGGCCCAAGGTCGAGCACTTCCATGTGTTGGTGGTATTTGCCAGGTAACTTAACTTGCTCTCAGGACAAGACTCATTTTGAGATGCTTGACTCGCACCTATTTCCACCATTCTTTGGCCTAGAAGACTAAGTTTTACAAGGTAATGCAAGGCCTCTGCAGCCTTATCAGTGTTCTTTCTTTGGCGTGTGTCGGTAGGTTGTGTTGCTGGCATTATGCTGGATTTTGACCTCGCAGGTGTTGGGGAGAATACCGTAAAAACTCGGTAGATCCACTATCGTGGATCGGGGCTTGGCGGTTGCAATAGGGGTTGTGCGTGATAGTGCCAAGGAATCGAGTGATCGTCCATGACTGGGAAATGAGAAACTCGCACAGACTCTATAAAATTGGCCTTGAGTCATGGCAAGTCTCGTATAAACTTAAAGAAAGGAAGAATGTAGGATAGTCTGAAATGCATTGTGACTCTGAGATTTGCAGACACGAAGGTGGTAGTCATAGTTAAATGATGACTGAATTAAAATTCTGTAAAATAGGTATTAGCACGAATAAATTAGAAGGATTGAGAACAAGTTAAAGCTGGGAGAATAGCATATGTAAAATGATAGGAATACCAGCCAGAATGCCACCGATCCGAAGCCCAAAACGTCAGCGAGGACCAAAAGCAAAGACAATCAGTGAGCGAATCCTGCTACCGCATCAATTACAACCTATTCGGTATCCTGAAAGAACGTATAGCCAATTCCAGAAACTCCGAGTACTTACCTTTCTGGAACACCATCGAATTCCCCTAGCACGAGGAGGGGAATATCGTCCACCAACCCAACAAGAAGCCTCCGACTTGTATAAGGTGCCCCAGCGAACAATTAGCGACTGGGTACGGAAAAAAGGGAAGATAGAGGGGAGGGGAAGGAACTCAGCTGTGAGAAAGGAGGATGGGGTGGGCTATACTAAGCGAGTCCTGTGGCCAGAGTTAGAAGATAGACTCTATAGCGAGTTTATAGAATGGCGGAAAGGAGGACGCACAGTACGACAGGGCTGGTTTCGAATCCAGTCCCAGTTTCAATTTCGGTCGATATATCCGGAGGTGAACCCAGCTGTTTTCCGGTTTAGCAATGGATGGTTTCGAGGATTCCTAGGTCGCCATAAAATCAGCCTTCGTAGTATTACAAAAAAAGCCCAAAAGATTCCCAGCGATTACGAAGTACTTATCCTAAATTGGCTTCGATTTAATCGACGGAACTCTCAGCCTAGGAGGGATCGGTATTGGGAGGTAGCATTAGAGCGGCCGGTTGGACGATATGAGTTGTCGAATATCTGCAACCTAGACAAAACACCATTACCATTCGAATACTTGGAAGGGAAGACTTACGATCTCGTAGGGGAAAAAACTGTCTGGGTAAAGGAGAGTCGCTCGGGATGGGACAAAAGGCAAGCAAGTCTTGTTTTATGCGTTTTTGCGGATGGCGTGCCCCGGGTACCGCCAATGATCATATTTCGAGGAACAGGAAAGAGACTAGGATGAGAGCGAGAACGCTATCATCCAGGGGTCTTGGTTGAGTATAACCCTACCGCATACATGAACGATAAGCTTTTTGAGAGATACATCACAACTCACCTCATCCCAGCTCTTGGCGGACGACCAACCCTCTTCGCACTCGATTTAATGGGTTCCCATAAAACCCCCGCCGTGCTCGAACTCCTCAACAACAGCAACATTACCCCCTCCCTAATTCCCTCTGGCTGTACTGGTCTTGTCCAGCCCCTTGATGTGTCTATTAATAAGCCACTCAAGGAGCTGGTACGAGATCTCACAGATCAGAGGATCTTTGATTTGGAATCAGCAGCGGATTTTGAGCGGTGGACAGTGGGGGACCGGAGGGTTATGACAACCCACTGTGTGGGAGAGGCATTTGACCAATTTCATACTACAAAAGCTAATCTAATTTCGCGTTCCTTTCGCAAAACGGGCCTGTCTCTTCCCATCAATGGTAGCTTGGATTCTGAGTTGGACATAAAAGGGTTTACTAACTTGGAGATTGGGAATTGGAGAGAAGATTTTGTATTAGCGGATGAGAGAGCAGATGTACATGAAGGGAATGATGAGCTTATAGAATTTGTAGAAAACCAAAACTAATAATACGGGTTAACTCTTAAATGACCGGTGATCGACCTCCTCCTCTGCTTCATCACGGCCGTATGAAAACTGACGTTCAAAACAGCTAATTTTGGCATCATTGCCGATCACTCAATCTCTCGGCACCATTACGCACACCCATTTGCGCAACCGCCAAGCCCCGATCCCCGATAGTGGATCTACCGAGTTTTTACGGTATTTTTTTTAGCGATGGTTGGGTTGTACGAAAACTCATGCACTTTTGTCTTTGGGGGGTATCCCACGGTCGAATGAAACATTTAGGCTCCAGACCTTGCTAATCCAAGTGTGGCCTACTTGTACTAGTACGAGTACTACGGTAACTTTGTCTGACGAAAATAATGAAATATCGAGCGATTATTGGTGGAAAGTTTCTTGGCCCTAGTATAGAGTTACCATATGCGGAAAGGTGTGGAATCAGCATGCCTCATCAGTTATGGGATAGAAGTCTGTGCTCGAGTAATTATGTTGGTTCCACAGATAGCGTGCTATTTTCAGGTGGATTGATTGGAGCAGGCCAGGGCCCCTAAGGCTTCAAAATGTAGATCGCCCCCTCTTTCCTTTACCCCGCAAGGAATTAAATCAGCTTGCTCTCCCCGTCAAAATCACTCAAGAACTTATCTACAAGATTCGAAACAGTGAAAAATCTAGAATGTCGCAACCTCACATCACCGACAATATCAACCACTCTTTCAATAATACCAATCCTTTTAATAATACCAATTCTTTTAATAATGCCAATTCTTTTAACAATGTGTGGAATAACTGCACGGTGGCCGACGAGAGGTCGGAAACTTTGGCCTGGCTATCTCCACTCGAACCCCAGATACGGCACCACGACATCCAAAGCCGTAGGATCGACAGGGTGGGAGACTGGCTCACCCAGACTGAGGAATATCGGAATTGGATCGGTGGAATCGGTAGGGGTGATTCTGAGGGCTCAGCCTTGTTTTGCTACGGAGGCCCTGGAGTTGGCAAAACATTCATTAGGTGAGAGGGAAGACACTCGCGGAGAGGAAGGTATTGCTAATATTCTGTGATATCAGCTCGCTCGTGATAGATACTCTATGCAAGGAGGCCATGGGGGGAAACGCTACCGTTGCGTGCTTCTATTTCGACTTCGCCGCTCAGGAGCAACCTCTAGATGCGATTTTGGGTTCGGTGCTGAGACAGGTTGTTGGTGGACTGGACGAAATTCCGGAAAAAATAGTCAAAGCTTTCCGAGGCCGCGAGAGGGTAATTGGTGGCAAGAGGCTACAGCTCGCAGAAATTGTGGGGTTCTTGCAGGATATCTCATCCTCACGATCCACCTTTATATGCATCGACGGCCTGGACGAGTGTCCGTCAGGACACCGGATAAAGCTTCTCAATTTACTCAATCAAATTCTCCGGAAGTCCCCCGGCGCTCGGATATTTATGACCGGGAGGCCGCATGTTCGGGATGAAGTCGACAGACATCTTGCGGGGCGGGCAATGAGCAGATCTATAATACCCACCAAGGATGATATCGGCGTATTCCTACGAGCGAAACTGAGTGAGGATGCGATGCCGGCCGCGATGGATAAGAGTTTAGAGGAGGAAATTATTCGGAATATTCCGGAAACCGTTTCGGAAATGTAAGTAGGAGAGGGACGCTCGTGAAAATACCTAAAGCCGAGTGCTGAAAGATCTTATGTCCAGATTCCTGCTTGTCTTCTTAAGCATCGAGGCGATTCTACAAGAGCCGACTATATATCGAAGGCGACAAAAGCTTAGAGCAACGAAGGGTGGCCTAGATTTGGATGGCGCGTATGGGGCAACTTTGGGAAGGATAAAGGCTCAAGGTGGGGAGAAATCAAGACTCGGGATGGTCGCCCTGATGTGGATCTCCCATTCAAGGCGGCCTTTGCAGGTGGATGAAATATGCCACGCTGTAGCGATCCGGACAGATTCAAATGTTCTCAATAACGATGACATCCCTGCGATATCGACCCTGCTAGGTTGCTGTCAAGGACTTGTCACCATAGAAAAGGGTTCCTCGACTATTAGGTTAATTCATTTTACGCTCCAAAAGTATCTTTGCACACATCCCGACCTTTTTGACAGAACTCACTCGACCATGGCAGAAACCTGCTTGATGTATCTCAACTTCCAGCACATTAATGATCTTTCAGCCCACCCATCCCCTGACCCGCAGGACATGCCCCTCCTTGAATATTGTTCGTTATATTGGGGAGCCCACATGCGAATGGGGGACTCTGATCGCGCAAAAACATTTGCTCTCCAGCTTCTTGATCAGTTCGATGGTCACATATCTGCTAAATCCCTCTGGAAGTCGATCAATGCGGGGTTTCCCCGGTACTACAAGTGCCCTGCCGTTAACCCGTTTTCTGCTCTGCACTGCATCTCATACTTCGGCATCGCTGATGTCGCAGATACCTTGATGAAGACGAACCGATGGGATGTGAATGAAAGAGATAGTACTGGCACGACACCACTTATATGGGCTGCGAGATATGGGCATGAGGAGGTAGTGAGGTTGCTCTTGCGACAAAAACATATCCAACTTGATCAGCAGGACGCGAATTCAGGCCGTACAGCGCTCTCATGGGCTGCTGGGAATGGGCATGAGGGAGTAGTGAGGTTATTTCTTGGACCGCGATTTGCCAATCCCGGGAGCATAGATTGCTTGGGGGGGGAGGCTGCAGGGGCGGCGGGTGGGAGACATGTCAACCCCGATAGTTCTTGTAAATATGGCCAAACACCGCTCTCGTGGGCCGCCCGGAATGGCCATGAGAGGACAGTGGAGCTACTGTTGGCGCATAAAGATGTCAACCCCGATAGCCCTTCTAAATCTGGTCGAACACCGCTCTCGTGGGCCGCCCGGAATGACCATGAGAGGGTAGCGGAGCTACTGCTGGGGAAGAAAGATGTTAATCCTGATGGTTTAACTATATCTGGCCGAACACCGCTCTCGCTAGCTGCCGAGAAAGGCCATGAGGGAACTGTGAAGCTGCTGTTGGGGCGGGTAGATGTCAACCCCGGCATCCCAGACCTGGAGTATGGCCAGACCCCGCTCTCGTGGGCGACTAGGAATGGCCATGGGGGAACGGTGAAGCTACTATTGGAGCGGGAAGATGCCAGCCCCAACATCCCAGACACAAGGTATGGCCGAACGCCGTTCTTGTGGGCTGCTGAGAATGGCCACGAGGGAATAGTGAAGCTACTATTGGGGTGGAAAGATATCAACCCCAACATTGCAGATGCATACGGCCGCACAGCACTCGTTCAAGCCGCCAAAAACGGGCACATTGGAGTCGTGGAGCTGCTGTTGGGGCGGAAAGATGTCAACCCCAACAATTCAAATGGGATGGGCGAGACGCCGCTCTCGGGTGCCATTAATGGAGGCCACGAGCGAGTAGTGAAGCTACTGTTGGGACGGGAAGAGGTCAACCCCGATAGTTCGAATAGAGACGGCGAAACACCACTGATTCTGGCGGCCGGGCGTGGCCACGAGGGAATAGTGGAGCTACTGTTGGGACGGGAAGAGGTCAACCCCGATAGTTCGAATAGAGACGGCGAAACACCACTGATTCTGGCGGCCCGGCGTGGCCACGAGGGAACAGTGGAGCTACTGTTGGGGCGGAAAGATGTCAACCCCGATAGTTCGGATAGAGACGGCGAAACACCACTGATGCTGGCGGCCCAGCGTGGCCGCGAGGGAATAGTGAAGCTGCTGTTGGGGCGGAAAGATGTCAACCCCAATAATTCAAATCGGTACGGCAAGACGCCGCTCCATGGTGCCGTTTATCGAGGCCACGAGCGAGTAGTGGAGCTACTGTTGGGACGGGAAGAGGTCAACCCCGATAGTTCGGATAAATACGGCGGAACACCACTGATGCTGGCCATCCGAAACGGGCACGTTGGAGTCGCGGAGCTGCTGCGAGCCCGACTTTCTCGACCAGTGAACCCAAGCGTCCAGTCCGTCCGTCTTCGGGTCCGGACGGGACGGAGGGCGTACCTGAAAGGACGCCCGGGACGGACAGGTATCTTGGCGTCCGTCCGGAAGACTGCCCGGGACGGACGGGCGGGGACTGCAGGTGTCTCTCAGGTTGCGGAATCTGCCGTGCGCCTCCATGTGACGGGTGGCCCTGAAGGTGACGGGACAGGAGGCCCCCCGAGGGAATTGGCCTAGACAACAGGTAACAGCTAATGACCGAGGAGTGAGATAAGGCTTCTAACATCCGACGCAATGGCTTAAGTTCTTATGAAATTGTTCATATAAAACTATAAGTTATGTGTGTATATATTGTGTATCGGGAGAATTTGTAGTTTTGAGAGATGGATATAAGGTGGATATAAGGTGGATACACCTGGCGGCTACAAACAAACCAGCTACCATTAACGAAGAAGCTATTGGCTCACATAGAGTTACAACCTTTCTTCTACTACCGAAATAAAATTAGTCGTATATTCTAGAAGAATACATAACTTGAATTTATTCCTAAAGCTATATAGAACAACCTATACCCGCCATCCTACTCACACCAGTCCTGCGCATGCATACGGAGTATTTAATTAGGAACCAAAGTCTGAGACGAAAGGTGCTAGCGATTTATAGGCCTGACAGAAAATTGGCAGGGACTATAGGTGACGGCCGGGCCCTGGAGATAGTGATGGCCACGATGATCGAGCAGATCACGGAGGGCATGCTCGATCATGATCTGATCGAGGGACCCCTATGATCGAGGCTGATCGAGCAGATTATAATCGAGCAAAACTCGATCATGATCTGATCGTGGCCATCACTACCTGCAGATGACGCCAGGGCCCTGTAGGGGACGTCAATCCATCAAGCTGACGGCCGGGCCCTACCGGCAGATCCCGTTCCCAACAAGACTGCAGGGCCCGGCCGTCAACCCACAGGACTGCCGTCTTTATGAAAGACGGACGCCTTGCCCTGCCGTCCGTACCCACCCTGCCCGGGACGCCCGGGACTATAGCCCGCCAGGGCCCTGCCGTCCGCCCGGGACGGTTGGGAACACTGTTCTCGACAACCCAGTAATTAAGTGTCCCCCTTGCTCCCTCGACTTTATGGCCTTGTCCCATAGAAATTGTCGTTCCTTGGTGCGGGTGGTGCCAAATAAACACGAGTTTTGCTCAGAGTGGTGGGTGATGTTTATTTGTTTTTTCGTTTTTATTTTCTCTTGCGTGGTTTTAGGGGTTCTTTTAGAACTATCCTGATAGGTTAACCTTTTCTCCACTCGTGGGCAGCTCACATCTTTTTTTGGATAGAATAGATTTCGGTTTAGGCAGGGTATCGCTCAAGATTAATTTGTGGGTAGCGGGTGTCTTAGTCTTGTGCACTACGATAACTCGCTTCTTCTCCCCCTCATTCGAATAGAGTGGAGTGTAATCGTTTATTAAAGTTTCGTTTTTTTCTCACATAGACTGATTACCCATAACGTCAACCACCCGGAAGTGAGATGCTACAGGGATAACGTAATTTACGGGGATGCGGCTCACGACAGGGATCCGGCTCACCCATAGCAACCATTGGAAAATCAAATCTACATTTGATTATCACAACAAATAAATGAGGTACAACTCTGAGAATCAAGCCACAGGTACTTTGAAATATAGAGAATCTGAAAATCTAGTTTTTATTTCCTGGTGATAAATTGTTATTCTAATATAGAGGTTTAAAGATTGTCTATTTCATATATAAAGTCTGGTTTTTCATAAGCATAAAAAAATTGAAACCCCTGGAAGAATTACATAATAAACTAGATAGAAGGATAGTATAAGTCTTAGATATTCAGAATAACCAGGTTTTAATTTTCGTCATAATTATTTTTGAAAGCCACATTGATTAAAAAAGAGGTAAAACATATGTGCAAATTACATACAAATTGCATCAATTTTACCATATAATATCTACATACGTAGTTGGCCTATGAACTTAATATCTTGAAATCCCTTTGACAATCATATCCTAAGATAGTATATAAATTTTCAAGGTAAATAAAAAAGTTTTACATACTTTGTGAATTGATCATTATCTAACTATCAAATAGTTAGAATAAATTCTTATTGTATATTTATTTTGCTTTAATAACTTATTTAAACTGACACTGAGTTATTAGCTTAAGTTATAAGTTCTAGGAAGAATAACAGCACTGTTTACAGCTAGGTTCAATAAAAGCTGTTGATCAGATTCTATATTAATTGCCTTTAGTTACAATCAATAATACTCTTTATACTACTTATTATAATCAATATACACTCCAAACTATGCCCCATACTGTCTACTCTAGTCCACTAAACCTGATCTTATTTGTAATTGACTTGTAGTTAGCTCAACGATTTGATTTCAACTAGTTCATGATTAATATACAGTTTTTTAGCTAAATAGCTATCATCTTTAACAACCTGTATGAAATATAGAAGACTATATTTATCTGACTTCAAACTTCATATACTCACTTCAGATATCATCATAAAGGTTATTCCAAGATATTGAGTTCATAGGCCAACTACGTATGTAGATATTATATGGTAAAATTGATGCAATTTGTATGTAATTTGCATGTATTTTCTACCTCTTTTTTAATCAATGTGGCTTTCAAAAATAATTATGAAGAAAATTAAAACCTGGTTATTCTGAATATCTAAGACTTATACTATCCTTCTATCTAGTTTATTATATAATTCTTCCAGGGGTATCAATTTTTTTATGCTTATGAAAAACCAGACTTTATATATGAAATAGACAATCTTTAAACCTCTATATTAGAATAACAATTTATCACCAGGAAATAAAAACTAGATTCTCACATTCTCTATATTTCAAAGTACCTGTGGCTTGATTCTCAGGGTTGTACCTCATTTATTTGTTGTGATAATCAAATGTAGATTTGATTTTGCAATGGTAGCTATGGGTGAGCCGCATCCCTGTCGTGAGCCGCATCCCCGTAAATTACGTTATGAAACAGTCTCAGATTGCGCAATCGAGAGCTGGGTCAAAGCACCTTACCCCCCCTAGGGCCCAGAATTTTGATACTATTGACATGAAATAAACCGATTGAGAACGCACGAGAAGTATAAATGAAACCCAGTAAAGAGAGGTGTGAAAATTCTATAATGTAAGACAAGAGAGTTAGATTAACACAGTAAAGCTTAATAGAATGTAGGGTACTACGAACATGTAAGTGAAAGAAGCCTATCAGATAGGGGGTTTGCGTGTACGTAGGCTCATATGCAGGGCTGGTGGAGAAACGGGTTGATTTGATGAAGAGAAGGACCGAGGGTGAGTGAGAAGGGAGGGCGGGGCTAGAGCGATGACTCGAGACCACTCAGAATCACTGATTTCTTCTGGCTCGCTATCATCACTGGAGACAGCCGCAGAATCCATCGCCAGGACCTGAGGTGTTGCTGCAATAGTGATAATATTTGCCCGAGAAGCGAAATGGTGTGTGGCAGTCATTGTAGGGGTATCGGAACAGGCAGGGGGGAGTTTTTGCTTAGGTTTAGATGTCACTTTGCGCGCTCTTACTGGTGTACCACTTGGGCGACTCTTTCGCTTAGCCGGTAGTCGGGCTTTCTTTTTCTTTTCATCGGTTGCAATGCGGGCATCCCCTAGCTTCATAATAGCTGCACTGTCTAGAAGACTGGCTTCACTCAGCTTTCTCTGGACGGTTTGGTTGTAGAGCCTGTCCCCGGTTGGCAGCTTATTACTAAGCTCATGCCATAGCTTGTTGGATGGTATCTCCTCCTCCAGTTGGTGTCCGAGTTCCCTCATTATCCCAGTTATTCTATCTACCATAGTATGTGTATCCTTTAGTGACAGGTTAGCCAGTAATTGGCTTGTGGCGAGGACATTGTGGTGAATCTCGTGGCTTGCGGTTGCTAATTTGAGAATCCTGAGTATATCACGCCGTTTAACGCTCTTAGGGTTCAGCTTTCCAAGGATACTGCGGGGATTGAGAGGATATATGCCTGTACTTGTAAAGGATTGCCGTATATTGTGGGGTGTGAAAGTAGGCTGCCTGGCGTCCTTTAGGAAAGGTATAAATACAGACTTCGTTATACCGGCAATGTTCTGACCGGTGCAACTATAGTTGTCAACCTCGATACTATAAAAATGGTGGCATGGTCCAAAAGGTCCAACATCAAGCGGTTGGGGTAAATGGGAAGAATGGGAGGGGAGACCCAGTAGCAAAACATTATTGGAAAAACATTGGGAAACAAATTCAAAGGTAATATAGGACGCATGCCCATTGAAGATGAGAAGGCTCGGGAGATGGGGGATTTGGCCTCAGTTTCTGGGAGGAACACCTTCTGGAGCCACTCGAGGGCTAACCGATCATCCGTCGACGCTTTCAGAGAGTAGCTAAACCTGTAAGTTCATTCCCTCTGTCAAACCTTTGTACCAACGCATGTAATGCCCGGGAACCTTATTTATAATAAATGGGGAGAGAACACTTCCAGCCGTAGCAACTGTCTCGAATACAGTGAGTAACTCCCGTTTACCATAATGGGTGACACGGGGATTTTGCCGACCCCCCCTACACAAAACCTTAGCCCATCCTGCTAACCCCATCATAAATCCCTTCTTGTTTATGTTGTAAATTTGTGACTCCTGTAGCCCATACTGTTTTATCAACCATCCTAGCTTTTCAAAATAATCTTGCAAAATATCAGGTTCCTTTGCATAGGGCCTCAGGCGTTGTAAGTGTGTACTGATCTTCAAAGCTAGGGGTGGGTGTAGCTTGAGAAAGCAAGTAAACCAGTTTGGTCCGAGCGGTAGGGGGCTGATTCCAGTTCGCTTAAATTTGAGATGCATAGCGATATCTTTGACCATGTCTGGTCAAGGCGGAAAGCCAATATCATCCTGGCTGAAGCACCTTTTGACAATAGCACTCTGCTCGAAGCATGTAAGTCGCTGCTGGGCTTCATGTGCCTCTGCTCGGCTTCTGGGGGTCCCCACTAACCGACCATATAGTGTGCTTCTAGTGACCTCAAATGCCATACTTGCAGCTGGGACATTGGGCTCATTCCCGGAATGAATGGCCAAGATTGCCCTTCGCAGCAGGTTCTCGTATTCAGAGTTTTCATTCTTTGGTGGTGCCCTTGCGTTGTTCATCTTATAGATCGCTTGCACGAATAAAGTGAGGGGTTCTCAACCTTGGAAAAGTCACATTTGGGCACGTTCCGGCCTGTGTCACTTTGAGGTCATGTCTCACTTCCGGGTGGCTGACGTTACACTCATGGATATGGGAGAGGTCAATATTTAGTGGTATGTGTTGAAATTCTGTTATATTTCTTATATGCATTTCATAAGACTACTATGTATACTTTTACTTAGTTTCTGTTTCGGCTCTGCCTGTACACCGCTTATATTCCTAGAGCTAAGATATATGTTATGGTATTTTATTCTTTATTTGAGGATAATATTTGGGGATTTAACATGTGCTTTTCTTTCCAGTCTATAGGATTTTATGCATCTCTTGTGCACTATTATGGTTATGAGATTCACACCACACACTTATAGCTTTATGCACATTGTTTACATTAATTCAGAGGATTTCAGGGTCAAACCTGTTAGCACTTATGTATCTTACATTGTTTTTCCTATATTTCTTTCAAACATATGGGCACACTATCACACTTTTTTACAAATAGTTGGCTACCGCTCACATGTTTTGGAATAAGTAGGAACAAAAACCTCTACCAAATCTGGTCTATACTCTGGACAAAGCATTACTCGCAACCACTCTCAATTACTCTAGTGGGAATAGAGTACCTAATATTGAAGAGTAATGTATACAGCTTCATAGGATGACTATATATCCGAACCCATGCTCTCGAAGTTGCAAGCTTCTCCGAGGCATCAGGAAGACCACTTGGAATAGTTGATGAGAGCCCCTTTCAAGATGTGTCTAACTAATTGGAATGATGTTTAGAGAATACTACTCCGCTCATTTTCAAGTTGCATAGAGATTGGCTGCATATTGCTTTGATAGCTAGATATCAGAACTGATCACTTCATATTTGATATTACTATTGGTATGTAAGCATTGGGACCGTATATTCATATATAGTCTATCCTGACAAGTGATCGAAGACCGTATACTGGTGGAGTGGAGTTACCCTGTGATGAAATAGCAGTTTGGGGGGTTGTCTGAGTTGAGCTGAGCAAGATTTCAGAGTCAAAAGGTGTTCCCACTTTGTTCTGACAAACTGGATTGTTAAGACGATCCTTCTTAACTAAAGAAGTTGAAGCAGCTGGAACATTAGTACAAATAGTAGGCCTCTCCCCTGGTGGTTGAAGAATCATCAAGCAAGGGAGAGGAGACCTTAACAATATATCAAGTTAAGGAAGTTAGAAAGATTTCTTCTCTCTCGTGGATATTTATTTTCGCTTTATTACATTACCTTTACCAAACAATCATTCACAAGCCTTCCTGACTATTAATCAGTTGTCTCGAATATCCTTGGCGTAGTTATCTTGGAATCCTACTGTGTTAGCTACCCTCTAACAGTTAAAAGGACCCCTGTTTTCTCTGTGTTTGTTGTTTTTTTGATACATCAGACACTCGCTTTCCTCTTTGTTCTACATTCTGTACACAGAGTCTTAGTCTCTTGTTTTCATTATTCTTTATTAGATGTGGTTTCTTGTCACCTTAGTTGTTTGTATTGATAAAAGTCGTTGGTTCTCTAACCGTTAGTGATTGAATCCGCTGTCCACCAAATCATTTTGTTTAAAAAGCTTATGTGCCCTGTGCGCAATTTGATCCAACCTTAACTAACTTCAACTATTATCAGCATCCAGCATCCACCCTGTCTACCTCTGCAACTGAGTACAAAAAGTTAGCGTTTAGTGGAATTCGTCCTCGATCCTGTGGAACCGAGTACCGCGAATGGCGACTAGCCGTAACCTATATCCTTGCACAGACAGGATACTGGCACATTGTATCCAAAGCTGAGGCGACCACGAGGAGTGACACTTCTACCAACGAGAAGGCAGCCAAGGCAAGGGGCTTATTAGGGCGCCTAATGGACTGCAATCATTGTGAACTATAGGCAACTGAGCGTGATGCGGGTAAGCTGTAGACCAAACTCGAGAGCCATTATGCTGTTAAGTATCAGGCAAGAATCAGGAACTTACGTGGAGAGTTGTCCCAAATACGGTATGATAACGAACCCATGGTTGACTATATAGCCAAACTGGAAGAGCTATTTCATCCGCTTGGGGGAGCTGCCGAAACTCAATCCAAGAAGGAGCAACTTTACGTACTCCTTTCCAACCTCCCAATACAATACCCCCCATTCCGAACCTCGATATCCAACCCCTCATACTTGAAAGACCTGACATAAGATGATGTATCTGACTGACTTATCCTTGAATACCAGCAATGAATCAGAGAAACTGGAAAACCAGTTGGGAGTTCTGGAAAAACAAGCAGTCCATTCCTGTCAAGCAGGAATGGGCAGCCTCGAAGATGTACCGGGAGTGGCTGAGGTGGTAGACAATATCAGGTACTGGGAGGAAGAGCAAGAGGGGGATACAACGCAACTCGATGGAACCAAGAACGATACCGACAGCCAGTGGGAACCGATTCCCCAAGGTAGACAAAGACAGTTGTCTGTACTGCTAGGAGAAGGGCAATTGGGCGAAAGATTGCGTAAAGAAGATGGACGCCAGGAGAGGGTCAGCAAGCGAGGCCAAAAGTAAGGTGATTGGAGCCTGGATGCCGGCAAGCAAACAGGAAAGCCAAACCGGCAATTGCATACTTGACTCCGGCTCGACAGATCATATGAGCTCACAGTGGGCGCTATTTACTGACTTCAAAACCCATACAGCAACAATTAGTTGAGCGAATGGAAGAAAGATTAAACCAACAGGAATTGGGGAAATCTGGATTACAGTTTGGAACAGCAAAGAAGATGAGACCCCTATTGGCCAGCAAGAGATATTGTCTGTTCCGGAACTGGGTACTAACAATTTAGTATAGGTAAGCTGTATACCACAGGCTGGAATGACGGTTAAATTCTGAGTGGGCTGAAGCAGGAAGCCAGTATCATATTTGATGAAAATGAAAGCACTATTGCCCAAATTCAGAGAAACTCCGATGTACGATTACCAGAAGCACAAGGAACCGCCAGGTTCTGTGAGAAAGATAGTACAGCTAATACAGCAGTGTAAAGCAAAGGTTCAGGAACGATGATACAGTGGCATCAGCGCTTAGGGCACCTAGGATTTGATGATATCAAAAAGTTAGCTAAAGTACAGCCTGCGATTGAAATACTGGGTATTTCATCAAACAAGAAAATCTGCGAAGCTTGTCAGGTTGGAAAGCAAACATGAAAGCTGAACCTAAATCCACCGACCCACAAAGCCACAGAGCCACTTGAGCTGATCCATAGCGATGTAGCTGGACTGATGGCGACTCCCTCCCTTGGCAGGGCAAAGTACTTTGTCCTCTTCATCCACGATCTTTCATGGTAGACAGAAACCTATACGATAATGAGGAAGTTTGAAGTAATGGACTGCTTCCGTCAGTTTAAGACACAAGTTGAAAAGCAACAAGCACGGAAGATCAAGCGGTTTCGCAGTGACAGTGGAGGAGGGTATATGAGCCGAGAGTTCAGTAACTATTAGAACAGGTAGGCATTATTCGAGAACAAACCGCCCCGTATACATTAGAGTAAAATGGAGTCTCCGAGTGTGCAAACAGAGCGATTATCAGGCAGGCAAAAACTATGCTTCACAAGGCCGGATTAGCTGATACCTTATGGGGAGAGGCTGTACATACAGCAGTGTATTTAAAGAATCGAAGTCTGACCAGTGCACTGGAAACTGCAATAATACCACTTGTGGTATTCACTGGGGGGAAACCAGACCTTGTGAACCTGATTCCCTACGGTGCGAAAGGATTCAGATATGTGCCCAAGGAAGTAAGGAGCAAGGGAGAGCCCATTAGTATACCCTGTACGTTGATAGGATATGGGAAACAAACCAACAACGAGTATTAGTCAATAGAAGAATTCAGATAACTCACGATCTGGTTCTAACGAGAGAGATACCAGAGAATCAGAACAGGAAGAGTTGTTAGAATTTTCACGAAGGTTCTATACGTATGACATGGACGACTAGAGAAAAGAAGAGATCTGGTTTAGCTAGAGTTTGACAGTGTGGGAAGTTGAAGCGTTAGTGTATATAATCAGAAGGATTAGCTCTAGATCTGGTTACGAGTGGTTGACCTCATCATATACATTTTGTATATAGAAGCCGAGATGAGGACACGAGTACTTTCTATTGTGACTGCGTTCTGGCAGTATATTAGACCGCGGTTTTGGCAGGACATAGGAAAGGGACGTGGGAAAAATACAGCGATAAAAGTTACTTTATAACAGGTTATGAGCCCGGACCGCGCAAGACAATAACCTTCTCACACTTCGATACACTCAACCAATATCCTGCGTAATGGCCACCACACGAGCTGCGGCTGCTGCAGCCAGTACCTCTACTCAGGCTGTTCCTGCAACGGTTACTGCGCCATATGGGAATCCGTTCACCTCCCTAAGCCACTCCATTGAGAAACTCGATGGATCCATGGCGACAGGCAAGGGTAACTATGTCGCATGGAAGTTTCGTATACTTCGGATCTTGAAGGAAAAAGGCCTTGATCGGGCACTCGGGAATGGGGCTAATAATGATGATGGTGAGGCAACTGATGTCGCTACAAGAGAGAGGATCAATGATCAGACATTCACAATTATTTCTCTAAATATTAGGGACGCACAGATACCTGACATCCAGGCTGCAAGGAATGCGAAGGACGCCTGGGAGGCCTTGGCCAAGGTTCACCAGGGCATTGGGTCGAATGGGAGAATGATGCTAATGCAGAAGATGTGGAGTCTTCACTTAAGGGAAGGACAAGACATGTCAGCCCATGTGAATAGCTTCAAGGAACTTTCGACCCAGGTGGCCAACCTCTCACCAGATGGCGTTGGTATTCCAGACAGTGATCTGGGTTCAATGCTGAGCCTTTCTCTACCAGAATCATATAAACCATTAATCATGGCGGTCCAATCTCGGGCCGATAACATTACCTTCGATTTTCTTACCCGGAGATTGCTCCAAGAAGCGACTCGGAGAAAGGCTGCACGGAGTACGACTGGAGACCAGGAAGGCGAACCACTGTCAGCCTTTGCGGCTGGGTCCTGCTTTAGTGCATATAGGGGCAGGGGATATGGTCGAATGGGCGGTAGAGGTTCGGCAAGGGGAATGCACGGTGGTTTCCCCGGTGGTGGCAAAGGGCGAGGAATGCTCAGACAAAGGACAGTAACTGGTCGTTGTCATTATTGCAACAAGAAAGGCCATTGGAAGAATGAGTGCTTTAAGAGAAAGAATGACTTACAGAAGGGTAATAGGGAAGGACATTTGGCATTCATGGAAATGGCCAATGAAGTTACAGGAAGCACCGAGTGGATTATCGACTCAGGTGCATCACGACATCTTACAGCTAGATATGAGTTACTGGAGAACTATGTTAGCATTTTGCCTACATCTATTACAATTGGGAATGGAAAGGAAATCACCGTAGTGGGCGAAGGAAACATCACGCTCCGAACAGGCTCTGGCATCGTCTCTCTCTCTGGAGTCCTGCATGTATCCGATATTGGCAGCAACCTGATCACTGTTGCCAGCATTGTGGACAACGGGTTCCAGGTCTAGTTTACGACGACAGGATGTATCGTCAGTGAACAGAATACAGGAAAGCTGATAGGAAAGCGGCAAGGAAATATTTACTTCTTGACTGGCTTACAAGAGGTAGCATATGCGGGCCTGTCTCAACTGAAAGACAAGGCAACAAAGGAAATCTGGCACAGGCGGATCGCTCACAGGAGTATGAATCAGCAGACAGTGGAGAGCATAACAAAGTCAGTAAAGGACTTTAACCTGGGAGAAGAAAGGTTATCCGTGGAAGGAATATGTGCTATATGTGCGGAAGGAAAGCAAAGCAGGGAAAGTCTCACTGGAGAGAGGACAAAGAGCGCAGAACTATTAGACACGATCCACTCTGATGTCTGTGGTCCCATGGCCACTACAGGGCTTATGGGCGAGCACTACTTTGCTACATTTATAGATGAGCAGTCAGGGCGAATTGCAATATTACTTCTTGTGCAGAAGTCAGAGGTTTTTGAAAGGTTTAAGCAATATAAAGCAAAAGTAGAGCTAGAAACAGGAAAGCGAATCAGGTCATTGAGGTGCGATGGAGGCGGAAAGTACACTGGGAATATATTCCAGAGGTATCTTACCGAGTATTGTATAATACAGCGTATTACTCTTGCTTATACGCCGGAACACAATGGGATAGCAGAGGGTGCCAACCGCACTATAATGGAGATGGTGAGATGCATGATATTCGACTCTGCATTGGGGAAGGAGTTTTGGGGATTTGCAGCACTTACCGCTGTACACATTATCAATAGGCTACCTTCAAGTGCACATGAAGGTAAGACACCGTTCGAGATATGGTTTGGAGTTCCACCCTCAATTGGCCACTTACGAGTTTTTGGCTGCATTGCCTATCGACATATTCCATCTGCAGTAAGAAGGAAGCTGGACCCCAAGGGCCGGAAGTGTCGAATGATAGGATATAAGGAAGAAAGTGGCAGCCGAGTTTATAGGGTATATGATGAGACTACGAAGCAGGTTCTGGTCACCAGGGATGTGGTGTTTGACGAAACAACAACTATAAAGGTCCTACAACAAGACGATGGACAGGCAGGAGTTCAGCTTGCAGGACTTGAGGAATTGGCAGATCTACAAGTAGAGCAGAGATTTGCAACGGGAAATGAGGGCCAGGAACGGGGATACTCATCTGGGGATGAAGAAGAAGCAGGTTCGGGTCGCCCGCTACCACCTATTGATCCTGAGGAAGGTAATGGGCCTGCACAAGTTTATGACCAGGAAACGATTACTGTGCGACCACCACAGGTACAGATGAACATTGCCCCGCAGCCAGATTGTACTGGTCAAACAGTTCTGGACAGGTCTTCAAGGCCTCAGCGCACGCGCCCGCTGCCGGAAATGTTTAGGCCAGCTGCCTGGCAGGCATTTATGGCCGTGACAGAAGAACCGGTCACCCTGCAGGAAGCGCTTGCAGGCAAGGACGGTCCTGCCTGGAAAGCGGCTGGGGAAAGTGAGTTAGACTCACTGCAGAAGAATGGAACATGGGTAGTCGAGGATGCACCACCCGATCGGAATATAGTGGGCAGTAGGTGGCTATTTAAACGGAAAGAGAATGGGCGGTTTAAAGTTCCTCTAGTGGCGAAAGGATTTTCCCAAGAGCCGGGGATAGACTTCCAGGAAACCTTTGCCCCAGTGGCAAAGTTTACCACACTCCGTGTACTGCTCGCTCTTATAGCTGAGAATGATTGGGAGCTACATAGTATGGATGTTAAGACAGCTATTCTTAATGGGATACTGGAGGAAGAAATATATATGGAGTGTCCGGAGGGAGTAATAGAGGGATCACGAGGAAGCAAGGTATGTCGTTTGATCAAGGCAATTTATGGGTTACGGTAGTCACCCCGCGCCTGGTATCAGAAGGTTCACGCCTTCTTTATACAGCATCAGTTTATCCAGAGTACTCAAGACTACAGCTTGTATATCAATTACGGAAGGAAGCTGCTGGTTCTTGTCTACGTTGATGATCTTGTTCGTGCGGCAGCAGGCATGCAGGATATTACCTGGATCAAGAACTCGCTCACCAAGGCATTCGAAATGACTAACTTGGGTGAGCTTAGAACGTTCTTAGGACTAGAGGTTTCTAGGCAAAGAGGTCAGCGGTTACTTACACTACATCAGACAAAGTATAGCGACAAGATACTTGCCCGACATGGTATGCAGGATGCACGACCAAGTCTCACACCACTTGATCCTGGTACCCGGTTATCGTCGTATAAGGATAGGATTATGGGTGAGGGGGAACCTAGAGCTCTAAGCCAAGTGCTCTACCAGTCAGCTGTTGGGTCCCTAATGTACGCAATGCTTGGGACCAGACCAGACATTGCCTATGCGGTGGGTTTAGTGAGTCAGTTTAACCAGTCACCTTTGTGGGAACACTGGATGGCAGTGAAACGGATCTTTCGTTATCTTGTGGGAACCTGGCAATTTGGATTAAGGTACTGAACTACAGATGCAAGTGGAGGCTATTCCGATGGAGAATGGGGCTCGGGCCATGATAGGAAGTCTGTAGGGGGATCTGTATTTCTCCTCGATGGACGGGCAGTATCCTGGTCAAGCAAGAAGCAGACCTCAGTCGCCCTGTCTACTACAGAGGCAGAATATATGTCCATGACCGAAGCGGCAAAGGAGGTAGTTTGGCTTCGAGTTCTGTTGGAGGAATTGGGGGCCATCAAACACATTAGTCGGATCTCACAGTTACATGGTGACAACCAAGGAGCACTTGCGTTAGCTCGTAATCCGGAATATCATGCGCGTACAAAGCACATCGATATTCAGTACCACTTCATTCGGGAACTTGTTATGGCTCAAAAGGTCTACCTTGAGTTCTGTCCAAGCTCTGACATGAGCGCAGATATCATGACCAAGGTCTTGCCACGGACCACCCATGAGACACTTACTATGGCAATGGGAATGGTGGATGGGGCCGGGAAGCAGTATAGAACTCTTCGCGAGGGGGTGTGTTAGAATTTTCACGAATGTTCTATACGTATGACATGGACGACTAGAGAAAAGAAGAGATCTGGTTTAGCTAGAGTTGGACAGTGTGGGAAGTTGAAGCGTTAGTGTATATGATCAGAAGGGTTAGCTCTAGATCTGGTTACGAGTAGTTGACCTCATCATATACATTTTGTATATAGAAGCCGAGATGAGTACACGAGTACTTTCTATTGTGACTGCGGTCTGGCAGTATATTAGACCGCGGTTTTGGCAGGACATAGGAAAGGGACGTGGGAAAAATACAGCGATAAAAGTTACTTTATAACAAGAGTGGCCCTAGTGACGACAGTGACCTGGTACCTGTTACCTCATCAGATGACGACTCTGATGATATGTGAACGTCACCACGCGACTGCAGGCAGGAAATGGCATCTGAACCACAGGACCTTTTTGGGGCTGAGAATATTACACCAACACCCCAGACCCCAAGCCCCAACAATACTCCAGGAGACTTTCCCCGTGACAGCCCTGAGGACTTGGATGTTATCTATTTATAGGTACCAGGGATACTACATCAGCAAAGATTAATCCTGTGTCTGAGGCGCAGGCGCCACTTCCGGACGCATCCGATGTCGTTTTTCCGTTCTCTGCGTCCCCAGCGTCTGGACGCCATTCCCAACGCCGATTGCGTCCTGACGTGACGTCGGACCTTACCCACATCCCGCCGCCACCCCACATCTCCGGCTCTTCTCCCCCCCCTTATCTCACGTCCTGACGTCGCTTTTCCTGCCTAGAAACTCCGCAGCATCTGGACGCCTCCCCAAGGTACCCCCTTTTCCTTCTGCTTCCGGGCGTGCTCATGACAACTTGCCGCCGATATCACCCTAGTCATTCCTGCCCGTGTGCCTCCTACTACTACTATGGTGCATAATTTGTTTGTTTCTAGATGTTTCTATTCCGCTATGTCTATATCTCTACTATATACTGGTCTATTAATCACGTTTATCGTTTAGTCGTGATCGTGACGCTACATCTCTGTCGGGGAGCGATGTACCCCTCATCTTGGCTATGTCGCTCCCCGAGGTTATTTTATTATACAAGCCCCCTCTGTGATCCTAATAGATCTTGTTAAACTGAGTAAATCGATCCGACTGCTGACAAGCCAGGGCCGCTCTGTATCGGGTATCAGATGCGCAAGGGCTATGATCGTCCAGATGTCCACAATTCTGAGCTCTTGGGTAACGTCTCTGAGCTGAATGGTTACCAGACAGTATATGTCCGACGGTCGTCTGGAGTCTATCAGGCTCATGAATTGAACCCCGCTGAGGCGATAGACTGTATCCTGCTGCATATAGCCCGACCGGATTTTGAACAGAGCTATGAGCCTTGCCGGGAGATGAGCCCTGAGCGCACCATACATATTGTCCCCACCAGCCTGTATCCAAACGCAATCGTTCCGACTGGTCTGGTTACGGAAGAGTCGAGCACCCGTGCATCGGGCCCTGTGTATGTCGTAAACACCTGACTCCTGGAACGCAAGAACCGGGATCTCCAGTGGCATCAGTAGTTCGGCGGCAAAGCTCGAAGTATGGCGGATTTTCCGGCAGTCGGCTCTCGCGAGGCAGGCTCAGTCGGCTCTATCATATCAAAACCCAACAAATCCTCTCCGGGGATATATCGCATGGTCTGCCAAAATCACCGACGTCGTAGATATTATCACGACGTCCCTTCAGAATCCTGCGCTGCGCTGGTGGGGTTGGCCCGGGCCTGGTGTTCTCGAAAATGTTCTATTACCTCAGTTGCTAAATCAGCTCCTGCACGTTGAAGGAATTCAAAGTTCAAAATTGTCATGGGGATCGCAGGTTGTCGACCGTAGCTGCCTAGTATCGGTCGTGCTGCGTCGATTTTATTTGAGCGTCGCCATCCGTCCTTGATTTGCTCCTTATGTGCGAGCTCTCCCTACTTGGTAGAATACTTGGGAATATTGCCGAACATGTAGATGTGATCGCGAAAGTGACTTATTAGATCCATCTTACCAAAGTTGAAATTAGATTCGGAATATATCAATTCTATAAGTTGGTCGTTGTCTTCTTCACGATCATCATCAGGGATCCGGCGCCGTTGGGATAGGGGCACTCGCTCCCTCATCTGGGCTCTCTGACGACGCAGCTCCTTACGCAAATCATCAGCCTTCTCTTGCGTCCGTTTGGATATGCGAAACGCGAAGAAGATGTCCTTTGTCTCGGGAAACTGCGTCGCATATTCTTCAATATAAGATATAGTCTCGGGTGTGTGACTTCGGTATTGAGCCATAATGGTGAAGTCAAGCAGTGACCTGACACAGGTGAACGCATGTCTGAAGGGTTGCACCTGCGTACTATTAGGCTGACTCAACGCCACAGCGAGAACTCCCAACAAACAACGCCCGAGATTCCTCATCTCTTTTCCTTGCCACTGCCTAACCTCCCTGTAGGCCTTTTTGGAGACAAAGGATCCCGGGTAAGGGGGCAAAGCTTTCCAGGGGTCGTCGAAGGCCTGATGTCGCACATGGTCTTTGAGAAATCCCTGAATCCAGTCCATCATAAGCTTGAAGAGTGCTAGATATATTATATGGAGCATATCCGGCTTGTGCAGATCAGGCGTCGAATCTCTCACGAGTCCTTGAAAAACGTTTTGCCCACTCTTGATACCATGAGTTTCATTCGTGTAGCGAGCGTGAGCAGCGTCGTGGGTCTCGGAATCTAGGGACGGGTTTTCGCGTTCGTTGGGTTCGTATCTTGCGTAATCTTGAGCACGATGGTGGACGGCTCGGCTTCCCAATTCTTCTGGAGGCACCTCACATTTAGGACAGGCTTTGGATTTGATCCCGGATAGGGTAACGTTTTCCATATAGCCCGCAATCCACCATGATATTATCGGGAAGCATCTCCGGCCCTTGCCATCAGGACAATCAATAGGGGCGCCCTCCTGCCCCGCACCATTCAATGGCGCAAAAATGAGTTCGAATACGCCACGGAGTGTCTCGGCATTTATCAGTCTCCGGAGTTTGTAGGCCCTAGAGGACTTTGCGAGCTTGGGCGGAATGGGCAATAGCCCAAAAAGCAGAATCGCGATTGATCCAGGTCTGTTACGTATTGTCGACGGAAGATTTCCGATCGTCATAAAAACCGGCCATGCTTTCGTGTCTCCAGAGAATTCGGTGAGATTGTCTGATCTGACATCCCCATGATTGGAACCACAGTCGCCCCTTCCCGGAGTGTTTTCTGTGATCTATTAGTATCCTTTCATCTAAAAGGGACTACGCGGCAGTACTTGGACGTCCCACCACCAGTCAGCCGTATGCATTTCTGCATAAATTCTCTGTCCGCTCTGGTCATATTAACGGCGTGGCGCATAGACCAAGTCATCACGATAGGCTATCTGGCGAAGAAGATATCTCATGCAGTCTAGGACGTTCCGATAGCAGAATGGTAATGTTCTCTGACCGTCCTCCACAGGTCCCTCCAACCATTGCAGATACAGGCTATACCGATCCTAGTGTTGGAGAGGATTCTCCAACGTATGCATAGAGGTATACCCGACGGATGTCGAGTTTCCGATACCATTCGAAAAGTAAGATTTAATCCGCGTCTTTCAGACTTTGCTCTTAATAAACCACGATGCAAGGTTGAAACCTTGTGCAGAAGCAATGGGAGCCCAGGGGTTCTCGTACAAATCCGTGCATTTTTCCATATACTCTTTAAGCTCTCCAATGGCGTCGCCGGCGCCCCGATAAACCTCCTGTTCCGTAGCGACTGGGTACGTGTTGTCCTCGAGTATTTCTGTTTCGGGTTCCCGCCTAAGCGTATCATCAGGTGCGTCGCGCTCTCTCCCGGCTGTATCTTCACCAGGATCTGATTTGTAGTCTGAATCGGACTGTTCGATTGGTTCGTAGGCGTCAGATAGGTCGGTCCCCCGGTCGGTATGGATGATTGCAGGTAGATTCCGTAGGGTGGATGCGAGTACGATATCGAGATTCGTATGCGCACTTTGCAAGTGTGTCTCGTATGCACCTGCACGCATGTATCTTTTGCGACAAAATGAACATTTGTCCGGCATAATAGAATCGGCGCCGCCGATGTGGGGAGTCCAGTGCGGGTGATAGTAGTGTGATGTTGTCGTTGTCTCGATGTTAGCGCGTGCGGATGACTGGAGATGCTGGGCCTAGCGCTGTGCACAGTGACCTATCACCAGCCGTCGAACAGGTTTAGCGTTGTGTGTCGCGACGTCACATGGTATCAGCTGGTTATCATCTTGCGTTCACAGGAAATAACAGAAACACTAATGCATGCCCGAGGTGTCAGTTCTTGATGAATCTTAATTCTTGAAAACAATTCAAACAATTCATGATTCTTTCAAACCATCTTGAATGTCTGAGAGTTGTATATATAATTTGGGTTGATTACGACAGCAGCAAGTTCATACCAAGGATAATCTGACATCCACAACATCCACAACATCCACAACATCTACAACATCCACAACATCTACAACATCCTCTATATTCACAAGACTAGAATCTCCAAATCAACTATCAATATAAACAAAGCATGAACGGACATGGGGCAAAATATAAACATGCAGTATGTATTCATGCAAAATGCCGGAGTCCTTGCGCCGGGACAGACAGATCAACTCCCGCTTAGTTGACTTCCAGGGGCAATCAGCATGCATCGCACCAAATCAGGCGGTTGAGCGATTAGAGATCGTAAGCTAAACATGGGGTTGACACAAGTACAGGCTCTAAAGAAAATGTACAAAGAGTGGCGGAACTGTGGGAGGGATCAGATGATAGCAAGGGGCTTTGCGCCAGCAGGGCCAACGGCCAAAGGTTTCCCTGACGCCGACTTCCTGCCAATATGCACAGGCATGAGGACCTTGCGTCGGGCCTGTGATCTCATCGTCTCCGCAGTGGCAGCCAATCATATGCATTGTCTAGAGGATATCGAGGGGGCAGTGGTGGAACTGGTTAAGGACAGGTGGCGGAAGTTGAATGACACAAATAACAACGGCAAAATCGTAGTGCCAAATCCCGCAATCCCCCCGGGGCAGGTCGTGGTGCATGCATCCTGACTACCGCCAGGGGCCCCAAATCAGTGGGGGGCTGCTACGACTATAGGGAACCCAGGTCAACTTCCTCCAAATCCTCCTCCAGCCCACGTCCTCGCAGGCGGACAACTCGGACAGGCTCCTCCAGGTGTGGCTGGTCTAAACGTACCTGCTGCACAAGTCAAGCTCCCTGCTGCTGGACAACTCGGACAGGCTCCTCCCTGTGGCCTGGTCAAAACGTCGCTGCAGCCGGACAACGCGGACAGGCTCCCCCGGGTGCGGCTGGTCCAAACATACCGGCAGAACAAGTCAACGTCCCTGCTGATGGACAACTCGGGCAGGCTCCTCCGGGTGCGTCTGGTCCAAACATAGCTACTGCACAAGTCAACGTCCCTGCTGCTGGAGAACTTGGACAGGCTCCTCCCTGTGCGGCTGGTCCAAACGTCGATGCTGCCGGACAACTCGGACAGGCTTCTTCGGGTGCGGCTGGTCCAAACATACCGGCTGAACAAGTCCACGTCCCTGCTGGTGGACAACTCGGACAGGCTCCTCCAGGTGGGGCTGGTCCAAACGTAAGAGCCGCACAAGACAACGTCCCTACTGCTGGACAACTCGGACAGGTTCCTCCGGGGGCGGCTGGTCCAAATGTACTGGCTGCACAAGTCAACGTCGATGCTGCTGGACAACTCCGACAGGCTCCCCCGGGTGCGCCTGTTCCAAACGTAGTGGCTGCACAGCTCAACGTTGGTGCTGCCGGACAACGCGGACAGCCTGCTCCGGGGGCGGCCGGTCCAAACGCACCGGCTGCACAAGTCAACGTCCCTGCTGCCGCACAGCTCGCACAGGCTCCCGCGGGTGATGTTCCTGCGGCGGGTCCGGATGTACGTGTTCAACTAGGCTTCGTTACGGGGCCCCGTTTCCGAGGAGCGGGGACCAAATAACATAGGTTATTCTGATTAACTGGTCGAAAAAATCATCCAAATCGGACAAGAACTGACCGAGATAGAGCTCTTTGAAGTTAGACAACTTCACAGAGCTCTATCTCACTCAGTTTTGGTCCGATTTGGACGATTCTTTTTTTAATATGCAGTTAATAACCTGCTCTTGGCGCCCCGTTTGTCAGAAATGGGGCCCCGTAACGAACACTATGTTCAACCTGGTAATGATCCTGCGCACCCACAAATGGTACGTGATTCAAGTTCACGAGATAAGCATCCTGCGCCCGTGCAAATGTTACCTGATCCAGCGCACAATCGCCCTGCGGCTGTCCAAAACCAACCTGTTGCACGGGGCTTTTGCCCGGCACCCAGCCGTAGGCCCACAGGTTAGTCACTTCCCAAATCATCAGCCTGTTTCAGGTTTTGACTTACGGACTTATGAGATACAGATTCGAGCGCTCTACTTGGGCGTCCGGGCGCCGTGCGTATCGTTTATGTCCTGCAGTCGCGACGTGGTCAGGCACTATCCCAGTTTGAAAGGAATAAGGTAAACGTCGCCCCAAACTATCACTTACTCAATTGGCCTGCCCCTCATGTCAATTGGGTAGTGTTCGCCGAGTTCGATTCCTATGACATGCGTGGAATGTCAGCTATGATTTACAGATCCGTACCACACCACCGAATCCGTAACAAACTTGGCGCTACAGGCGAAGGGCGTCAAAGGTTACGTAGGTTTCATATGCGAGAGTTGTATAGCATGGATTATGTCTTCATCGTCAGCGATGAAACTGTAAGAGCTTGGCTCCTTTCAAATCCCCCGCTCGACGACCCGCTGGACCTCATGGTCTACTGTTACCGTGATCGGGGTTCAGAGCGGCCAGACACCCAGGGGCTCAGGAGAGTCGACTATCTCAATCAAAATGACGTCCGAAACTGGGCCCATGATCGGGCATAATGTATATGCCAGATGCATTCCTGAGAATTAGTCGACAACAGAGCTGCTGATCGGGAGGGTCGTGATACGGACGACGCACGTTAGGATGATACCCGTCATTTATCCGAGTCGTCCTCGGACCCCTCAAACTCTGTGCATGGAAGTGAGATCCTCTTTACAATATGGCCACTTCCGGCTGTAGGACATGGTAAATGGACGGCGAATCGTATCCCCCTTCTTGCCAAATGGTTGAGCGAGCAGAATCGACAGCTACCATTAAACATCCTCCATCGCCCGGGTCAAGGCGAAGATGACCCCATGCATGGCATACAGTTCGTGACGATTATCGCATGAAGGATACGTATGAAAAACGCCACTTGAATTACCTTATCAGCGAGTAGTGGAGATCCGAGGAGACGCGGAAAGGTCGGGCTGGTATCGACGCAGAGAGCACAGAGGACCCTAAGTCTAAGAGAGAGCGTACGGGTGCTGGTCAGGAGAACTTGACAGGAGAACTTATGGATTCGATGGCGTGCCAACTATCGGCGATCTCTACCTAGATGAGCCGTGGATTAGTTGTCTGGACTGTCATTTCAATGGGTCATTGATTGTTTCCTTTCCTTTTTTTCGTTTGATTATTGTGTGTGTAGCTCGAAGCCAGGTTTAGTCTCGTTCTTTCGAGATCATGTTCCCCTGCCGTATACGTGCAGAATGTGATGATCAGGTAAACAGTCAACGTTTGTGCCACAAGACTTCTGCCATTGACGATGCGGCTCTTATCGCGGCTCAAACCCCTATGTGATCGTCAGGGTGGGGGATCATGCCGATTGACGACACACCACATCGTACCCCATAGGGCTATCACAGAACGAACCTCACACACATAAACGCCTGGCGAAATTCCGACAGTCCGACACACCCACAGCGCCGCACATGTTGTTGTCTACCTGCAGTATAACAAGGCCACCTACCGTCCATGCTTCCCCTCTACACCATCCGTCTAGCGTTCACTTCCACACATCTTCTCCCCTCGTGCGTATATCAAATGGCTCCATTGAGAAAAACACATGCCTCGGGGGAATGGTCAAAGTAAGGACTATCTCTTCATCAATTTAAGAACGCATTACCTTAACGTTTCTGTTATTCCCAGATGCCAAACAATCCAGCCCCTGGGGGTTGACGCCACGAGCGCAAAACGCCGAAAAAGCCATCCGCGTGCAGGTGCCATTGCCGGTGAGGCATCAAGGACGTAAGAAATCTTCTCTGTTTAGCATGATCACACATTCCAGAACGTCCAGATATGATCTAACATTTTAACTTCAATAGTCGTTCATTGACGTCGGGTGGAAGACCAACCTTTGAGCCAGCCGGGGAGGATTCGAGGTGAGGGGCAAATATACTACGCATATGTCAGAAATTTGCGACTTCACCACAGCTGGAATCAGGGGGCGCAATGGGGAGATATCCTACGCTAAAAGCTGGTGTGGGTTCTTGAATGCTTGCGAGCCTACAGCTGCGTACAAGGGATGGCGCGAACAAGTCAAAGCATACAGCACGGTGCTCGGGTGGAACCCTACGAGTCTGACTGGCATCCAAATGGACTCGGTACTGAGTTTCGTACGCTCCCTCACGCCTGTCAATGGCCGAATTAAATTAATCAAAACAAAACACCGCCCCGAAGACGTCGATGAAGTTGAACGTCAAATAAGAGTGTTGGTTAGGGACACAGCCAGGAGGTTTCGGGCAACGAACGATCGTCTACATGCGGAACGGGTAGAGGAGCCAATAGATGCAGAAGTCTGTGAGATTCAGAGTAAGTGTTCGCCCCTGTGTACATTATGCGATTCTATGACTAGTACTCACAGCTTTTCCAGAGGCCTAATACGATGGGGCCTCTCCGTACTGCCAAAGGCCGATCAGGTTCAACATTCTTCGACGAACAGGCGCAACCAAAGCTGGCCACCCCTTCTTGCACAACCCCTCGTATGAGGAAGACTCGGGCGGAGGGATTGCGTAGGGAGTCTTAGGATCGCCGAACTTGCAATCCCTACTCGGGGTGCTCAAGCGACACCGTGGGGAGGACCCCATCCAATATCCCGGATATCTCATCAGGGCAACTGGGCCAGGAGCCAGCGGGTTACACCGGCGAGCCTCTGACCCAGTCCGCCTCTCGGAGATCATATTTTTATATACAGACGATGACATCCGGGTGTGGGTGCTCGCTAACCCTGGCAAAGAGCCTGTGGATCTCCTGGTGGTGGAGTCACGCCAGGATCAGCGAGAGGGCAGAGACAAAACCCCGGTACTAGCCTCCAGTGGACATCCATTTTTCGATCGTAAGGCCTAGGACCGGTGGGGGCAGGGGGATGACATCGGAGCCAAGGACGATGACGACGATGACGCCGAGAGTCTCAACGACGGCAGCGGCAGCCAAGACGAAGACAATGTCGATCACAGTGACCACGACGAGGATCGGGTGCCACCAGGACAGGTTCACTCTCCTGATCGCGGCGGTAGAGACATTATTCAAGGTGAAGTAAGTTGTCTATTATTTTCATTCAACATCGTATCTAATCATATATCTAGGACGACGACGGGGACAGCGGTGAATCAGAGCGTGGGAACACCTCTGGGCGCGATAATTCTCCCTTTGGAGATCGACCAGCCAGACGTACCGGGCATTCAAGACACCGGGATTCAGACATTGGGCCATCCGCGAAGCAGCCGGGGAGAGTGCTGAGGCCTATTGATCAAAAGGATCCCTGGCTTGCAAAACGCTTGAAGACTCCGGAAGAAGAGGCTGTGGTGCCCCGACCAGGATCGGGAGCTGTGGCGCTCAGGACTAGAGAGCATCGTGGCCCAGGGCGTGGGCACGACGGCACTGGAGACACACCTGCTTCCAAATCAGAACCACCAGAAGATCGCGATATTCATCGGGCTAAGTCCCCTACCTCTGCGCCTGAGACGTTTACTCGAGCTGAGTCTACCCCCCCTCCTCCGACCCCTTCTCACTCAGCCACCACTTCTCCTGCGCCTACGCCGCGCGTTCCTCATGATACCACAAACCCCCACCCACCCCAGCAAATTGCAGCAGGGGGATCCCGGGATACCCACCTCCCAAATGCGACGCATACGGCCCATGCGCCCAGCCCTGAACCACACAACAAACCTGAACCCCCGACGCACACTCCCCCCTGACGTGGGAGAGGCTGTCGAGGGCGTCTCAGAACATGAACTTGAACGTTCTTGCCACTTCCCGATTATTTCTTTCACACCACCCCACAAATTCCTGATTACATCTTCACGCTTCCAAGACGTCCCGTATTCTCTTACCTTTTCATGTCAGCTACACACATCCTTGACGTCTCATATTCTTTACATTTTCGTGTTCCTATCCCCTGTATAATAGTGATCAATTCCTTGTCCCCCCTTACTTTGGCGTCTGGTATTCGCTACTTTTAGAATCTCGTTGCCAGTTACTGTATTTGTGCATATCGCGTGAGTAGACATGATCTGCCTGCGTCAGATTATTCACAAGGTGGTATTCCTTGCATACAGATTTCCGGGTGCTGAGTGGTGCTGATTCGCTCTTCGGAGATGAGAGTAGATACTCCTAATCCACTTGGGTGGGATGCGTGTTTTCCGTGCAACTTCATCGTCAATCAATACTGATTGCAGCTAGCTTTCGCCCACCCAGCGACAGTTGCGCCACCATCATTTCGCTGATTTTTTCCCACGGCCGACACCTGCGTCTGGGGTCTTATGCATTTCAGCTCCAAAGCCAAAATTGAACCTTCACAATCCCAAAGCCCCATTTCATAGGGAAAATCTCGACCTTGGGACTCTGCGTTCCTTGTAGTTCTCCCGACGACTATATAATGTGTTCTATGAATGTTACGATTGTCCGTGTAGCGGGCGCCGCCACTATGGCAATCATTTTCATACACATCGTAGGCAATTCTTTCACTCTCATACCGAGTGATACTCGGTGCATGGTCATGTCTGGTCCGGTGTGAACCACAAGGTTGTATTCCTAGCAATAAGTTTTCAAGGAGCTAAGTGGAGCAGATTCCCCGTTTGGAGATGTGAGTAGATAGTCCTGATCATCCTCTTTTGGCGTAGTGTGTTTCCCGGGCAACCTCGTCGTCAGCCCATGCTGCTTGTAGCTAGCTTTCGCCCAGCGACATTGACGCCACTGTGGTTTCGCCTTTTTTTCTGACACCCGACCCCCGTGTCTCGGGTCCTATGGAGGTCCAGAATTTCAGCTCCAAAGCCCAACTTGAGGGTTCACAATCTCAAACCCCTATTTTGTAGGGAAATCTCCTGCATCGGACGTCCCGTCTAACTCTCCAGACGCCAGTATGAGGTGCCCTACCAATGTTGCGATTGTCTGCGTCGCGGGTGCCACCACGATGGCAATAATTCCAATACGGATCATGGGCAATTCTTTCACTGTCATGCCGAGTGATACTCTGTGCACAGTTATATCCGGTCTGGCGTCAACAGCCTGCGTCCGATTAGTCACAAGGTAGTACTGTCTTCCTTGAATACAGTTTCGGTTAGTGCTGATGATTCGACACTGGGAGTTCAGAGTAGATCCTAATCCGCTGTTGGCGTGGTGAGTGTCTCGCGAACAGCCCTCGTCGCTAACCGATACGGCTTGCAGCTAGATTTTGCATGTCCGGCGACGTTAGCGACACCTTCATTTCGTCTATTATTTCTCACAATAGACCTGTGAGTCCTAATTCCTGAACCGCGGATATGGTATTGAAAGTTTAACCCCCTTTGTGTAGGCACATCCCTCCCTTGCATACCGAGTGATAGTAAGTGAGCCTACCACACCTCTAAATCCTAGCGTACATGTATAAGACCAAATGCATCCTCTTCAACAAAAGGAAAATACTCACTCCTGGCTTCCACCAAACCCAACACATCCAATTATCAGATTGACTCGAATCTTTACCAACCTTCACTACCCGTACTATATCACACATGCATCCGAATTCCACCAGTCTGCCAGCACCCCGGGTAGGCAATCTTAATGGGCGCAGGCGCGAGATCATACCCAACTGCATGGGGTCGAGTCAGCCAACTCCACGTGTGGGCAATCTGAGCCGGCGAAGGCACGAGGTCATACCCGTCTCCATGGGATGAATCAGCCAACTTCACGAAGGGGCAATATGAATGGGCGTAGACGCGACGTCGTACAAGCAGATAGGCTGTCCAGATCGGTAACATAACAGCATGAATCCGGCAGCTCCAATACTGCTGAATCGTCGGGTCGCAATTCTTCCCCACCACCAATCGTGAGCTGGCTTCTAGCACGACCGGCCAAGCGCCTCCGGAGTAGCCCAATTCAGACCACAGCATATAATGAACCAGAGATGGAGGCTGACGGACAAGGGCATATGGAACCCGTCCGCCTCAGCGACGATAGCAGCGATGAGTACGAGATGTCACATCCGGGCGACGAAACTGAACAGGACACTGAACCCGAAAGAGCGAACCTCGGTGGTGCTGAGGAGACAACACCTAGACGTCGTCGTGGGCCACGATTGGTGAAGACACACGGAAACAATCCCCCAAGGACTGTGCGAATTTCGACCAACTCTGGTTCACAGGACGCAGCAATTGTCCCACCGATGCCCGCGGCCCGTGTGACGATAACTCCCAGTAGGCCCTTGTCCCCGGCGACGTTCCCATCATCAAGGGTAGCACAGTATTCGTCTCCACTTGGCGGCCCTACCACAACAACGTCTGGTATCAGGAGCTCGAGGCCACCTGGAGAACCGAGTACAAGAGGAACTGTGTCTGTCCGGCATGTAATTAATTCGCGGCGAAACACGGTGACAGGCGTGGCGGGTGAAATACTAGGGGTAGCAAAGGATCTAATGCTTCTGTACACCCTTTATGTTAACCAAATCCCGAACCCGTTTGCTTTGACGTCTGAGGTGCATAGTGTTTGGAGTCGCGCGGAAGATCAGATTGCTGATCCCGGAAATATCGAACCGTTGTCGAAGAGTACAGCCATTGTAAGTCAGCGGTCACAACCATAAATGGTGCTGCACTAACTACGAAAGATACGTCAAAAACACTCTAGTATGCGTGCGCAGTTCGTCCCTTATATAAAAAATCATATACGGGAATTATATGGACTACCAGGCGACCCCACTGCCATCGCTTGTAGAGTTGAATACCTTCTCGAGGATGACAGGTTCATGTGCCCCTCATATTGGTATGAGGTGTGTATCTGCCCGTCGCCCGTCGCCCAATCAGGACTTCCAATCATGACTGACTATCACCTGGATGCAGCCTATATCATTCCGGTTCCTTCCGCCTCAGATTGCCGAGGCCATCTATGGTAAGTATTTCAATGGCAAGAGAAAGCCTGGGATGGTAAACCCGGAATTCATCAATTGTGTCAAGGGTACGATGGTGTGTCTCACTTGTGCAATCCTGTGCCATCACCTACGCGCATATCGACTTGAGGTGTATCAGGATCCTCCGGACTTCAAGCCTGACGCAGTTGGAGGTAGGAGACCCTGAATGTCCCCCCCGTCCTTGGCTTTTGTTCTGATGACTAACCAATCTTGCAAGAGGTTTTCTTAGGGCAGAAGAACACCTGGCGGGCAGTACCATGGCCAACGCAGCAACTCATGCTCAGGAATCTGCGTGAGACGCTCACAGACAGGATCCAGCAAAATAATCGTATGATGCAGGACAGTTGTGAAGGCTTTGCTGACAATCATGACGCAGTTCATGCCGAACTGGAGCGTCAGTTATCCAGGCGTCAGCTATCCAGCTAGAATCCAAGACGAGCTGCTGTGCGGGAACAGACACCGCTCAACAATCACGCCGGGGGTTTAGAGCACTACCGGCAGAGTCAAGATGAATCCAAGGGGAGCGAACTGGCGTTTGACTACAACCAGGCCTCGTTCACCCAGGCCGTTCAGATGCTAGATTCAGATCCTGTGAGCCTAGGTAACTCACAGGCGCTGACGCTGCGACTAGGGCAACAGGGGCCAGCGACCCCGGGTTTCGCCAGTCGGCTATCGTTGAGACGGGACGACGCGCAAGAACGTGACCCAGGCGTGGGAGAGAATGGTTCTTTGCAGACTTGGTGACGCGTGGACCGTTGAGTTTATGGAATTTGATTTGCAGGAAAGGTAAACTATTAGATTTCGGTTGGCCGATCTGTGGAGCCGTGAGGACAATTTGCGGTGTCTTTCTGAGCGAGATCGGAGTGAGAGCTCAGAAACGTAGAATTAGTGTAGCCAGAGTGTCCTGGACGCCCTGGTCACCGCAGCAGAGTAGTAATAATAGAGTATCAAGATGCGGATGAGGTTCAAAGTCACGATACAAGGGGCACCAGCACCGCGAAGCTTTTGTGAATGGCACTCAGTAATACAAATGAATAGGGGAGCAATCGAGACGGCGTCTGGAATATGTGTGCTATGACGAAGCCGTGGAGAGTATGCATGTGAGCTATCTCGACGTCGTCAAGACGGTGTCTGGAATATGTGTACTATCACGACGCCGTCGAGAGTATGCAAGTGAGCTATCACCATTCCGTCGCGACCAACAGGTGCGCCATTTGGAAGGCATTGGGAGCCTATAGCCAGACATGGCAATTGAGGCAAGGGTGGTTCAAATATCGCTGTGTAGCATCCGCAAGACTAAGCATCCGGATAGCCTTCCGAATGCTAGTGTGGAGTTGGGTTCCGCCATGACGAGGGAGGCACAGGAAGGAGATCGTCGGGATGCGGGAGAGCTTCGGGTCTGAGCGCATCTGGACACATGCGCTGGGTGGTGGAGGTCGTCGCGACGCCGCGGATGCTGGGGTAGATGGGGAATGGCGTCCGGACGGCACATCTGGCCGAAGTCGTGTCCAGAGTAATAGTTAATGTTCTGAGTGTCCTGAGCGTCGGATACACAGGACGCTCAGGACGCATATAATATTTGTTGCTGATAAGGTGTCGGGCGGCGGAAAAAATAAGCCAAATGATGGTTGCGCAAATGTTGCCGGCTGGGCGAAAGCTAGCTGCAATCAGTATTGATTGACGACGAGGTTGCACGGAAAACACGCACCACGCACCAAGAGGATTAGGAGTATCTACTCTCATCTCCGACTAGCGAATCAGCACCACTCAGCACCCTGAAATCTGTATGCAAGGAATACAACCTTGTGAATAATCTGACGCAGGCGGATCATGTCTCCTCACGCGATATGCCCCAATACAGTAACTGGCAACGAGATTCTAAAAGTAGCGAATACCAGACGCCAAAGTAAGGGGGTACAAGAAATTGATGACTATTATACAGGGGATAGGAACACGAAAATGTAAAGAATAGGAGACGTCTAGGAACTGTGTAGGTGACATGAAAAGGTAAGGGATTACGGGACGTCTTGGAAGCGTGTAGATGTAATCTGGGATTTTTGGGGTGGCATGAAAGAAATAATTGGGAAGTGGCAAGAAGGTTGAAGGTCATGTTCTGTGACGCCCTCAACTGCCTCTCCCACGTCGGGGGGCAGTGTGCGTCTGGGGTTCACGTTTGTTGTATGGTTCGGGGCTGGGCACGTGGGCCGCATTCGTCGCATTTGGGGGGCGGGTATCCAGAGATCCCCCAGCTGCAATTTGCTGGGGTGGGTGGGGGTTTGTGGTATCATGAGGAACGCGGGGCGTAGGCGCAGGAGAAGTGGTGGCTGCGCGAGAAGGGGTCGGAGGAGGGGGGGTAGACTCTGCTCATGTAAACGTCTCCGGCGCCGGGGTGGGGGACTTGGCCCGGTGAATATTCCGATCTTCAGGTGGTTTTGATTTGGCAGCAGGTGTGTCTACAGTGCCGTCGTGCCCATGCCCTGGCCCACAATGCTCTCTTGTACTGAGCGCCAGAGCTCCCGATCCTGGTCAGGGCGCCATGGACTCTTGTTCGGGAGTCTTCCAGAGTTTTGCAAGCCAGGGATCCTTTTGAACAATAGCCCTCAGCACTCTAGCCAGCTCCTTCTCAGATGGCGCAGTGTCTGAATCACGGTGTTGTGAATCCGCGGAATGTCTGGCTTGTGGATCTCTGACGGGAGAATAATCGCTCCCTGAGGTGTTCCCACGCTCCGATTCACCGCTGTCTGCCGCGTCGGCCTAGATATATGATTAGATAAGATGTTGAATGAAAATAATAGAAAACTTACTTCGTCACATTCAATAAAGTGTCTAGCACGGCGAGCAGCAGTGTGAACCTGTCCTGGCGGCACCCGATCATCGTGATGGTGACGTGGATCGACATTGTCTTCGTCTTGGCTGCCGCTTCCGGCGTTTAGACTCTCATTGTCGTCGTTGTCGTTGTCGTCCCCGGCTCCGATGTCTTCCCCCTGCCCCCACTGGTGCCAGGCCTTACGATCGAAAAATGGATGTCCAGAGGAGACTGGCGCTGGGGTTTCGTCTCGGCCCTCCCCCTGATCCTGGTGTAACTCTAGCACCCGGAGATCAAGAGGATCTTTGCCAGGGTTAGCGTGCAGCCACACCCGGATGTCATCGTCTGTATATAAAAATATGATCTCCAAGAGGGGGAGGGGGTCCCACGCTCGCCGGCGTAAAGTACTGGCTCCTTGCCCAGTTGCCCAGATGAGATATCTGGGATATCCGAATGGGGTCCTCGATATGTTGTCCCTTGAGCATGCCGAGCCGGGATTGCAAGTTCGGCGATGCTAAGACTCCCCTTTCAATCCGTCCCCGTGTGTCTTTGTCATATCAGCGATAGTGCAAGAAGGGGTGGCCGGCTTTCGTTGCGCCTGTTTGTCGAATAATGTGGATACTGATCGGCCTTTGGCAGTGCGGCGAGGCCCAATCCTATTGGGCCACTGGAAAAACTGTAAGTACTAGTCGTAGAATCGCATAATGTAAATGGGGGTGAACAGCCACTCTGAACATCACAGACTTCTGCATCTATTGGATCCTCTGCCCGTTCCGCATCGAGACGATCGTTCGTGGCCTGAAGCTTCTTTGCTCTGTCCCTAACCAACACTCTTATTTGACTTTCAACTTCAGCGACGTCTTCGGGGCGGTGGTTTGTTTTGATTAATTTCATTCGGGCTGTGCCAGGTGTGAGGGAGCGTGCGAATCTGAGTCCCAAGTCCATTTGAGTGCCAGTCAGACTCGTAGCGTTCCACCCGAGCACGGTGATATATGCTTTGACTTGTTCGCGCCATCCCTTCTACGCAACAGTACGCTCGGGAGCATTCAAGAACCCATACTAGCTTTTAGGGTAGGATATCTCCCCATAGCGCCCCCTGATTCCAGCTGTGGTTAGGTCGCAAATTTCTGACATATGCGTAGTATGTTTGCCCCTCACGTCGAATCATCCCCGGCTGGCTCAAAGGGTGGTCTTCCACCGGATGTCTATGAATGACTATTGAAGTTAAAAAGTTAGATCATATCTGGACGTTCTGGAATGTTTGATCATGCGAAACAGAGAAGATTTCTTACGTCCTTGATGCCTCACCGACCATGGCAGCTGCACGCGGATGGCTTTTTCGGCGTTGTGCTCTCGGGCCGTCAACCCCCAGGGGCGGGATTGTTTGGCGTCAGGGAATAACGGAAACGTTAAGGTAATGCGTTCTTAAATTGATGAAGAGATAGTCCCTACTTTGACCATTCCCCAGAGGCATGCGTTTTTCTCAATGGAGCGATTGGATATACGGACGAGGGGAGAAGATGTGTGGAAGTCAACGCTAGACGGATGGTGTAGAGGGGAAGGATGGGCGGTAGGTGGCCTTGTTATACTGTGCGTAGATAATAACATGTTCGGCCCTGTGGGTGTGTCGGACTGTCGGAATTTCGCCAGGCTTTTGTGTGTGTGAGGTTCGTTCTGTGATAGCCCTATGGGGTACGATGTGGTGTGTCGTCAATCGCCATGATCCCTCACCCTGACGATCACACAAGGGTTTGAGCAACAATAAGAGCCGCATCGTCAATGGCAGAAGTCTTGGTGCACAAACGTCGACTGTTTACCCAAACATCATATTCTGCACAAATATGGGACGGGAACATGATCTAGAAAGAGCGAGACTAAACATTGCTTTGAGCTCCAAACACAAGGATCAAACGAAAAAAGGAAAGGAAACAATCAATGACCCTTTGAAATGACAGTCCAGACAACTAATCCACAGCTCATCTAGGTAGAGATCGCCGATAGTCGGTGCCCCATCGAATCCATCAGTTCTCCTTTCAAGTTCTCCTGACCAGCACCTGTACGCACTCTCTTAGTCTTAGGGTCCTCTGTGCTCGCGGCGTCGAAACCAGCATGATCTTTCCGCGTCTCCTGGGATCTCCGATACTCCTTGGTGAGGTAATTCAAGCGGCGTGTTTCAGGCGTATCCTCCCTGCCATAGTCATCACGATCTGTATGCTGTGCCTGGGGTCATCTTCGCCTTGACCAGGGGGATGAAGGACTTTTAATGGTAGCAGTCGATTCTGCTCGCTCCACGATTTGGCAAGAAGGGGGATACGATTCGCCGGCCATATAGCGTGTCCTACAGGGGGACGTGGGCATTATTGTAAAGCGGATCTCACTTCCATGCGCTGAGTCTGAGAGGCCCGAGCACGACGCAGATAAATAAGGGGTAACATCCTCACGTCCGTTGTCCGTATCACTACCCTCCCGATCAGCAGCTCTGTTGTCGAATAATTCTCGGCAATCGATCTGGATTATACCTTGTGCCGGATCATGGGCCAATTGTCGAACATCATTTTGCATGAGATAGTCCACTCTCCTTAGCGCCGGGGTGTCTGGGCGCTCTGAACCCCGATCAGGGTAATAGTACACCATGAGATCCAGCGGGTCGTTGGGTGTGGGATTTGAAAGCAGCCAAGCTCTTCCGGTTTCATCGCTGTCGATGAAGACATAAGCCATGCTATCCAACTCTCGCATAGGAGACCTACGTAACCTTCGACGCCCTTCGCCTGTAGCGCCAAGTATGTATCGGATTCAGTGGTGAGGTACGGATATGTAAATCATAGCTGATATTCCACGGATGTCATAGGAATCCTACTCGGCGAACACTACCCAATTGACATGAGGGGGGGGTCAATGGAGTAAGTTAGAGTTTGGGGCGACATTTACCTTATTCCTTTCAAACTGGGATAGTGCCAGACCAGGTCGCGACGGTAGGACATAAAGGATACGCACCGGGCTCAGACGCCAAGCAGAGCGCTCCAATCTGTATCTCATAAGTCAGCAAGTAAAAACCTGAAACAGGCTGATGATTTGGGAAGTGACTGACCTGTGGGCCTACAGTTGGGTGCCGGGCGAAAGCCCGGGGCAACAGGTTGGTTTTGGATTGCCGCGGGGCCATTATGGGGTGGATCAGGTAACATTTGCGCCGGCGCAGGGTCATTATCTGGTGAACTTGAATCTCGTACCATTTGTGGGTGCGCAGGATCATTACCAGGTTGAACAGGTACATCCGGACCGGCCGCAGGAACATCACCTGGGGGAGCCTGTGCGAGCTGTGCGGCAGCAGGGGCGTTGACTTGTGCAGCCGGTACGTTTGGACCTGCCGCACCCAGAGGAGGCTGTCCGTGATGTCCGGCCGCAGCTACGTTGCCCTGTGCAGCCAGTACGTTTGGAACAGGCGCACCCGGGCGAGCCTGTCCGAGTTGTACGCCTGTAGGGACATTGAGTTGTGCTGCCGGTACGTTTGGAGCACCCGCACCCGGAGGAGCCTCTCGCAATTTTCCAGCAGCAGCCACGTTGACCTGTGCAGCCGGGACGCTTGGAACAGCCGCACCCGGGGGAGCCTGTCTGAGTTGTCCGGCAGCAGGGACGTTGACATGTGCAGCAGTTACGTTTGAACCAGCCGCACCCGCACGAGCCTGGCTGACTTGTCCGGCAGCAGGGACGTTGACCTGTGCCTCAGGTGCGTTTGGACCAGCCGCACCCGGTGGAGCCTGTCTGAGTTGTCCGGCTGTCCGGACATTGACTTGTGCGGCAGGTACATTTGGACCAGCCGCACCCGGAGGAGCCTCTCCGAGTTTTCCGGCAGCCGCGCAGGGACGTTGACATGTGCTGCCAGTAAGTTAGGACCAGCCGCACCCGGAGGAGCCTGTCCGACTTGTCCGGCAGTAGGGACGTTGACTTGTGCAGCAGGTACGTTGACTTGTGCCGCATGTACGTTTGGAAAAGCCACACCTGGAGGAGCCTGTCCCCGTTGTCCGCCTGGGGCGATCTGGGCTGGGGGAGGATTTGGACGAAGTTGACCTGGGTTCCCTATAGTCGTCGCAGCCCCCCACTGATTTGGGGCCCCTGGCGGTAGTAACGATGCGTGCACGCTGACTTGCCCAGAGGGGATTGTGGGATTTGGCACTACATTTTTGCCTTTGTTATTTATGTCATTCAACTGAGGGCAACTGTCCTTAACCAGTTCCACGACTACCCCGACGATATCCTCTAGACGATGCATATTATTGGCTTCGACTGCGCAGATGATGAGATCGCAGGCAGGACGCAATGTCCTCATAGTGTACGTTACGCGGCCTGGCGGGACATTTTTTCACTTTGTGACTCTGGCTTTACTCCGGCCTGGGGTCCACTCTTTGCCTTTCCTCCCCGCCCTGTATGACACGGGGCCCTGGCCCGGCTATGAGGTTGGGTGGGTATTTTACTTTCCCAGCTGATTGCCTAGACCTGACCCCGTCTTCTCGTCCCCCACTCTTACCCCTGTGCGGGCCCCCACTTATTCCTACGAGTGATATTCTGTGACTAAACAAATGGCACGTTAAAATCTAAGGGGTGTTTGGCCTCTCAATTCTGATCTGAAATCACAATTTGAGATCAGAATTGGCTTGCCAAACACTCCCTAATTATTTTGTATGTCTCGTATGATGACTGCACTATTTGGATATTTCATATAGCAATCCGGCCGCTATCTCAAAAGATAGGATTTGAATATAGTGCTCACATTATCATTATGATTTGGGCTTCTAGTTTGAGATAAATTGTGTTTGGAAATCGCTCTCAGTATATGATTGTAAGCGTATAATCTAGGTATGTTTCTAAGTACTTCTAAGCATATGATTCCGGGTACATAACTCTCCGCGTATAGTTGGATAGTGGTTCATGCACGATGCCTATCTTCCTGAGGATATGGTCTCCGGCTTATCATTTCGTGATCTCATTCAGGGTGTCTAGCTTTGGGCTTATGGCTTTGGGCATTCAGTTTTGGGCTTTTCATTCTAACACTATTGGTTTAGGCGTCACATCTCACATGCCTTGCAAGCCATCCACCTAAATACTAGCCACTATGTAAATATGGTCTGAGGTTCAGGCAATCACTTACCCTAATCTTGCAGATAGTTAGTTAAACTGGGCGCTCACTATGGTATATAACAAGCTATGGTTTTAGGTGACTCTCTTTGGCGTATGGTTTTGGGCGTATGGTTTTGGGGGGATGGTTTTGGGTGTATGGCTTTGGGCGTATGGTTTGGCTTTGGGCGTATGGCTTTTGGGCGTATGTTTTTAGGCGTATGGTTTTGGGCGTATGGTTTTGGGTGTATCGCTTTGGGCATATGGTTTGGTTTTGGGGGTATGGTTTGGTTTTGGGCTTATGGTTATGAGGGTATGGTTTTGGGCGTATGGCTTTGGGCGTATAGTTTGGACGTATGATTTTGGGGGCACAGCCTTGCAAACGAGGGCAGCCCAAGCTCAAAAGTATATACCCATACTAAATAGAAAAATGAATGATTAGGAACATTATTATACATTCAGATGCATGCGCAAATTCTGCCACCATTTAGGCATCTTATTGAACTCCCTCAATGGCTTCCCCGTCTTCTCCACATATGCATCGTGCACTGCTTGATGTGTAAAGTGGACAACACTACACCAATTTCCCGCAAATGAGGCAATATAATGTTCCACTGCATAGGAACGCATGAAAATAATGGAACCTAGAGAATATATCTTAGTTACTTATTGGAATTGGATAAGATGGGTGGGAGTCTCTACATATCAGGGGTACAATCAATCTTGACTCCATCACGCCCAACGTCCTCAGCTGGTTCTATTTCTTCCCAGTCATCTAATGTAGTTTCCTTTGGTTACTTTATGTCGTCTCAGGTTAGCTAGGTTTATGTTTTAGTTTTTCATGCTGCCCGCTGGTTAAAGGAGGGTTTCCTTTATCGTACTTGCTGCAATGTCGTGCCCGTGTGTGGGCCTGGGACCGGTACGGACCCCAGTTGAAGAGAATGGTGCCGGATTTTCCCTTTGTTAGTTCGTCTTGGATTTTGGGTTTTGTTTTCGCCATAGCTAGCGCTCCATGCGATTTCTTGTACCTTAACAACGAATATATGATATAAAAATAAAAAAATAAAAAAAATAAAAAAAATAAAAATCAATCTTGACTCCACACTCTGGAAACCAGACATCGCCGGCATCAAAGTCTCAGAATACTTCTATTGCCCACCACCCATGGCATACGTCCTCCAGATCCTTATTCGTATTGGTATTCGCGTTAATGACAAGTGAGCGCGAGGTCCATATTCCAAATGCCTTGTCAACATTGTCAGCTTTTCCATCGTAAGTGGTCTCATAGACTGCTGTGTATTTGGAGTGCTCCTCCGGGAGGAAAGTCTGCAATAGCGCCTCAACGGTTTGAGTCAATGGTAAAAGCTGTTGGCCGCATTCTTTTAGTGCGTGAATTGCTGATTTTGTGTTATATGACGGGGCTGGCCCGGGTCCAAGTACAATATTCTGCGTTCGTGATCCCATTCGTGGAACGAAGGCGTGGTGCCCAATAACAGTGCCTTTTGTTCTCAAAGTACAGTCCGGGTTATGTTCGCTGCTCCCATTTCCTGCAGGAGAACTCAGGGTTGTAGCATCCTTCATACTATCACTCGCAGCCTTGTGAGTAGTATGAGCGCCTGCCATCTCGCATGGCCTATAGCGCTTCCGCATCCCGCTTGCACCATGTGGGGTATGATCTGCCGCCATCTTCCGTGATGCAACATATTTGTGTACCGCCATTGCAACTTGCGGTAATAGCCAAAATGCTTGGCTATTCGCAGCTTTGATTACACATGTGACGCCTTGCCTAAAGATAGTGAAGTATATAAGACTAGTCTTAGCCCAAAGGATGAATTACTTACTTGTCCTTTATTATAACAATGTCACCGGTGATCCGGTCCAATTGGGGCTCATTTTCCTCTTCGAAACACTCCTTCAAGTTGCTATCCGGCTGCCGTTTAGGTCGCGAAAGGATTGAGTCCAGAATGTCCAAATCGCGACACTGGTGGTATCTGCCGTGTCAATGATCCGGGGTTTTGAACATGTGGGAAATATTCCTTTTCATTGAATAAACCTTATCCATATCCAGCCGTAGACATGGTTCCCCCGAATCTAATGCACGCGACGAGGAGATTACTATATGTCCTAAATACAGACATGCGACCGAGTTGAAAGCTAAATACAACAATTGCTAATTTCAAGCCCCTGTAGAGAGATCGGTTAAAGAGCAGAGAATAACACACCTTCGGTATTCATCTTAAAATTTGCAATATCTTCACTCCCATGTTCAGAGTTGTGGAGGTGATTCGCAGCTTTTCTTCGTTAGCGCTGCCGCTTGCGCTTCTCCGCATCCCTCTTCCTCATTTTTTATCGCCCTCTCGTAGTCTTCCGCAGCGACACAAACTCGCTCAAAGCACGCTTCCCTCCCGCTCAAAGCAGGATAGAATGAAGTGCGGTTGGTATAGAGCCACGATAAAGGTATCTAAATGTGCTCAAGTGGATGGCGGGTAAGGAGAGACTTGAGCGGGGAGGAACTCGGGCAAGGAGGAACTTGGGTTCAAGAGGGTGTAGCGCAGGACATAGATTCAGAGGACGGCGGGGCGAATGGTTTCTGTGTCTATGGGAGAAAAGGGGAAACAGAAAGAATATAGGGGAAGACAAATCACGCTATGACCTGACAAACTCGACTAACTAGAGCCAATGCAACTAGCCTTTGCACTAGTGTGTATTATCTACGACACGATTACCAGTGTATTATTTTGGGCCTATGATTTTTCTGAGCGTATGATTTTGTGTGCGTATGATTTGTGTGCGTATGATCTTTCTGTGCGTATGATATTTTCTGAGCGTATGATTTGTGTGCGTATGATTTTTCTGTGCGTATGATTTTCATGACGATGCTCCTGTTCCTATAGCTTATCGTAAGAACTCGAATAAATGGACAATGTATTCAGACTTCTTGAATTTCCGCCTCTGAAAACATAGAATCCTTCTACTCACTCTGACATTTACTTGGGGTGTGCACGTCTGATCGGGCGGACGAGGGTCAGAAAATGGACCCCGTCCGCCCGATCCCACATGCAGTCCCCCGATTATATGGGGCATTTTCCAATCAATTCATGGCGGCTCGTCATTCACTACGGTATACATTGTTGACTTGACACCTCCTCGGCATGTCTTGGCCACTAGGATAACTTAGGGGATAGTAAAAATGCCTTCTCAATTACTCAGTCAAATTCTATGATTTTATAATGATTTTACACGAAAATTAACTTAGTGGAAACGGGATCTTTTCTTTTCTTTCCCCCCAGTTCCGGCACGCTTCCTGGGTGGAACTCGAATCGTGGTATTAGTTCCTGTCTGGTCTCTTCCGCGGGTTACACGTATAACCGGTAGTGAATCAGTGGTTCCCGATAGAGCCTCCTCCTCCGAACAATCCTCTTCCAGGCGGCCCCTTGAGCCTGCTATGCAGCCGGAATTTTCGTCACCCTGTTGGTCGATACTTTCAAGATCGCTCAGTCCTTCACCGGGAATCTCCGCCTCACCCTCTTGCGAGCCTTCCTCCTCATCAGTGTCGGATGCAACATACATGTTGACTGTACTATCCCAGATTCTTTCTTCAGGATCTGATTCCTCGGAGCCTCCCAAGTCATCTACACCTTGGTTTCGAGGTGGTCCAGGCCGTGCATATTGAGATTCAACCAGTCCACGCTCAGGTAGTATAGCCTTTGGCTCTCTTCCAAATGCTCGCCTGCCATCCTGATCAACGAAAGACCATTCGGTGTCCTTCTTGTGTGATTCGTGATCATCGGAGATACAGCCATTATCGTTCTCTATACTTTCTTCCTTCCTATCAGCCCAATAACGATAATCCTCCGCAGCAGCCATTTCTTCGAGTTTTTCTGCCTCCCGTTCACTATCGTGACCTGCT
>Ga0307517_10001069_pt1 | contig 46433 bp, 38 predicted proteins | sample 23_EM_MG_FD_194515 | JGI IMG/M metagenome (GOLD analysis project Ga0307517, IMG submission 194515) | Populus trichocarpa ectomycorrhiza microbial communities from riparian zone in the Pacific Northwest, United States - 23_EM | ecosystem: Host-associated > Plants > Roots > Unclassified | place...
ACGATCAGGAGGAAGAGGCGACGAGAGGGAGAATCTGGGGTAGTCTGGACGTCGGGAGAACGCGACGTTGCGTCAGGACGTAAGAAACGTTGCGACGTTGCGTCAGGACGTAAGGAACGTTGCGACGGAAGTCAGGACGCACAGGACGCACAGGACGCAGAATATCCGGCGCTTGCGTCAGGACACAACGCCGGCGGATCAGACGCAAGATCCGTTCTTGCTGATGTGCGTAATCGATTATCCTTCGGTCTGGTGTATTGACAATTTGAATATTTAGTGAATAGTTGGACTTTCGATCAAAAAAGGACTCGCCATAGTAACTCGGTTTCGTGTATAAGGGGATCAATGTGCCATCGATCATTACCCAACCATTTCTCCATTCCGGAATTGCAATTTCCTCTACTCTTTCTTTATATGCATTTCTCTCTTCCACTCCAGGCCAGGAAATACACTGTTCTCGAAGGCCAGAAGATAAAATAGCATACAAGACCCGCTTGGTACAAAGAACTACGGTACCTTCACCAATCCCTGCCCATAGTGCAACCTGTCGGATAGAGGCACTATTGCCAAAAGATCCAAATCGATAGAGGGTAACTAATAGTTGACGCTCAACACTGATTTGCTGTTCTTGGTTCAAGGATCGATTGGCAAAAATAGGGGAAGGGGCGATAATAGTAACGAGGTTGTTGAAAGTAGTGGGAAACATGCTGGCAAATGTACGAAAATGTCCAGCAAGTTCAGGCCTTGCAGAGTCTCGGTAGACATTTAGGCAAAGATCAATCCCAGCAGCAGCTTTTGGAACTGGGTTTCTCGTGTGCAAATAGCGCCGTGACAGAACTCGCTTCAGGAATATGAGAAGAGTTTGAGAATTTGGCACTTCGGGGGTGAGATCTGGACGGCGTCTCGAAAAAGGATGGTTAAAAAAAGTAATTCTTGGATAACGCGTTCACGATGAGATGGTGAGGGCATTTTGAAGAACTCGACTCTTGTTGTTGACATATTTCTCTTTTTCCATTCAAAGATAGACCCCTTTATCTGCAGTCGGAAGAAATTGGCTTTACGCTAATAACCTTTTTACGCTAATAAAATTTTCATCACTAGTTGCTTATGATTATTCCTTCTTTCGTGCAAGGCAACAGTGAACTGCCGACAGCCAAACCTTTGAACCATCCTGAGTACCACCTCCAGAGCCGGTACTAGTACCGCGGTTCATTTTTCCAGTTCACGGTTCGTGAACTACAAACCACCTCTTTGAACCGTGGTGAATCGGCGGTCTGAGACCCCCTATTGTACTAGATAATGAAAGGTTAGTGAGTGAGAAATTTTTCGAGGTAAGTTTAGAAATCTGACCTCCACGCAGTTTGCAAGTTTCATTTCAGTTTTTAGGTGGGTGGTGCAGAGACTAGTACGTTGCCCAGAAAACTAGTACTAGATGTCTAAACTCTCGGAGGATTAGTATGCTTGGCTCCAATGGTGCAGACCTCTCCCAAATACTGCCTTTTTTCTCGGTTTGCGGTTTCCACAGTTTTGGCCATTTTAGCGTTTTCAGTACCCCATAAAACCGACAAAAACGAGAGAAAACGGTTGACGTGAGACCCCCTATTCTGTAGGGAGGGTCCGAGTTTCGCTAGTATTGAATAGGTTTTCTCCTAAAATTGCCAGCAAGGATGAGGCCTCTCGGTAGCCCACGATGAGATACAGAGGTAACTTAGGAACCTATTAACTGGAACCGGCAGGGATATAGTTGGCTGGTTACTGTACCATTAAATAACTATTCCATAACTCCTGGCCGGATCTTGAACAAGTACTCAGGGAGATGTTTTAGCAAAGGGCCGGAATTATTTTCCAGGTTAACCTAAATTAACTGTGAGAAAACATATTCTCGGTACAAGGGTATGAACCTATTAACCGGAACAAATAGGGATATATTTGGCTGGATAACCTTGAATAACTTTTCCATAACTTCTTACCGGACCCTGTATTTGGACAAACGGTAACTAGGGAGGGAACGTGCTGTATGTGGGTATGGTGAGGGAACTATTAATCTTGGGTATTAACAGTAGGTTAACCTGTCAAGACTGGCATCTCTTACAGGATAATGTATGGCAAATATCAATTGACTGTCCTCTCCATGGAAGTTAACTGTAATTAACCTATTGCGGACATTCATCTTTTTTCCCCCAAAATTTTAAACATTTTAAACCCTTATATCTCCATGAAAAATTGAGATAGTTCTATTTTCTCTCTATTAGTGTATAGAGAATCACCCAATCTATCACCTAATAGAGCCATAATTCTCATTAGACTGGTGGTTGAAAATCCTTTGGTGGTTGAAGACCAGCCATATTTTCTTGGGGAAGCACTCCGGCTACAGAGTTCCCTCACCATACTGTACTCGAGCACACTGATTGGCCCAGGAAGACTACTCGAGTACCGATAGTGATCCAAGAAAGGGCAGCCAGGTGCTACTAACGAGACAGAGCAGCGAGATATCAGATGCGGGTGAGCAGTTACGGGCAGTCGCGTGCGGGTGTTTGCACGGATTCGGACGAGATCGATCGGACGATCCGGAGGGCTTCATGAGGCTGGACAAAAGACCCCGCTTTTCTCCAGCCTGGGTAGCGGACTGACTCCATCATCATCATCATCCATCGCCTACAGTGTCCTAAGCAGCAAAACGCAAAAAATGTCGCAGTCTTTCAGTAATAATATCAACTCTTTTAATACCTTTACTGTTGCTGATGACGGATCCAAAATCCTAGCCTGGCTATCCCCACTAGAGCCCAGGTTACGGCATCAGGACATCCAAGAAAGCCGCGTGGAAGGTATAGGGGAATGGCTATTACAAACCGAGGAGTTTAGAATCTGGTGCGCGGGTAGTGGGGGAGATGAATCTGATAGCGCAGTTTTGTTTTGCCGTGGAGACCCAGGGGCCGGTAAGACCTATATTAGGTAATAAGAACTAGCGGGGTTGCGGGGGGGGGGGCGAAAGTGCTGACAAGCTGTGATATTAGTTCATTGGTTATAGATAGCTTGTGTGATCAGGCTGGAGGACAAGATGTCGCTGTTGCGTGTTTCTATTTCGACTTCGCGGCCCAAAAGGAGCAGTCACCGACGAGTGTGTTGGGTGTCCTACTCAAGCAGGTTGTGGGTGGACTAGATGAGGTGCCAGGAGAAATGGTGCGAGCCTACGAAAACCAGAAAAAAGTCATTGGTGGACGGGGACCACGACTTTCAGATATTGTGGGGATGCTGCAGACTACCACTTCGGAGAAGCGAACATTCATCTGCATTGATGCGCTAGATGAATGCGTGGCTGGACATCAGGTTAAGCTTCTCGGTTCGCTCAGCCAAATTCTTCGAAAGTCTCCAGGGACTCGAATATTTGTTACTGGGAGGCCACACATTGAGACTGAAGTTAGAAGGCGTCTTGCTGGGAGGGTAACGAGTGTATCAGTCACTCCTAGGCGAGATGATATTATCAGTTATCTTCGTGCTAAGCTGAATGAGGATATAATCCCAGACGCGATGGATAGTGGTTTAGAGGCAGATATCATGAAGAAAATTCCAGATGATATTTCGGAAATGTGCGTGTGGCTACCAACACTGGGCAGACTACCTTAAATTACCTACTGACATATATATCTAGATTCCTACTGGTCTCGCTGAATGTCGACGCGATCTTGAAGGAAACTACAATCTACCGTAGGCGACAAAAGCTAAGCGCGATGACAGATGGCTTGGGGTTGGGGGATGCTTATGGTTCAACATTGAATCGGATTAAGGGTCAAGGTGGGGAGAAAGCCAAGCTTGGCATGGCTGCTTTGATGTGGATCTCTCACTCGGAGCGGCCCTTGAAGCCTGATGAACTGTGTCACGCCCTTGCAGTCGAGATAGGGTCGGCCAATCTTAACACTGACAATGTCCCCTCAATAGGGACACTGCTATTCTGTTGTCAGGGGCTCGTTGTCGTGGACAAGAAGTCTTCCATAGTCCGGCTAATCCACTTTACCCTTCAAGAGTACCTCCGGGCTCACCCTGAGCTTTTTTGCACAGCTCACTCGACAATTGCAGAAACCTGCTTGAGTTATATGAATTCTCAGCAGGTCAAGGCTCTCTCGGCCAGCCCCACTCCGGATCTCCGGAGCACACCATTTCTCGAATATTCCTCAGTATATTGGGGAACTCACGCAAAACGGGACCTTTCGGAATGCAGTAAATTACTTGCACTAAAGCTATTTGACGATCGCAATAATCAAATACCCTCTAAAATCCTCTTGGAAGCGCAGGAGTACTACTCGCACCCTATTGATTCCGCCAAACTTTCCCAGTTTGGTGGTCTACACTATGCATCCTTTTTTGGAATTGTTGAGATTGTAGTTGGTTTTATAGAGGTGGAAGGTTGCGATATCAATCAAGAAGACTGCATTGGTAATACACCTCTCGGGTGGGCTGCTTATAATGGGCACGAGGATGTAGTTGAAATACTACTCGGACAGGACGACATCAGCCCCGATAAATCCGATATCGACGACCAAACACCACTTTGTTGTGCTGCGCAGAATGGGCACGAGGGGGTGGTGAAAATGCTACTCGAACGGGATAACGTCAGCCTCGACAAACTAGATAAAGATGGCCAAACACCCCTCTGTTGTGCTGCCCAGGATGGGCGCGAGGGAGTGGTGAAAATGCTGCTTGGACGGAGCGACGTCGATCCCAACAAACAAGATAACAGCGGCCGAACACCATTCTGTTGTGCCTCTTGGGGTGGGCATGAGGGAGTGGTGAAAATACTACTCGGGCGGGACGACGTCGACCGCAACAAACCAGATAACAGCGGCCGAACACCATTCTGTTGTGCCTCTTGGGGTGGGCATGAGGGAGTGGTGAAAATACTACTCGGGCGGGACGACGTCGACCGCAACAAACAAGATAACAGCGGCCGAACACCATTCTGTTGTGCCTCTTGGGGTGGGCATGAGGGAGTGGTGAAAATACTACTCGGGCGGGACGACGTCGACCGCAACAAACCAGATAACAGCGGCCGAACACCATTCTGTTGGGCCGCTTGGGGTGGACATGAGGGAGTGGTGAGAATTCTACTCGGACGGGACGACGTCGACCCCGGCAGACCAGATAACGACGGCCGAACACCACTCTGTTGTGCTGTTTGGAATGGGCACGAGGGAGTGGCAAAAATGCTACTCGGACGGGACGACGTCGACCCCGGCAGACCAGATAACGACGGCCGAACACCACTCTGTTGTGCTGCGCAGAATGGGCACGAGGGAGTGGCGAAAATGCTACTCGGACGGGACGACGTCAATCCCGACAAACCAGATAATAACGGTAAAACACTACTCTCCTATGCTGCCTGGAGTGGGCTTGAGGGTGTGGTGAAAATGCTGCTCGGGCGGGACGACGTGAGCCTCGACGATGGCCAAGCACCACTCGCCTATGCTGCTTGGAATGGACACGAGGGAGTGGTGAAAATGCTACTTGGACGGGACGACGTCAACCCCAACAGGCCAGATGACAACGACCGGACACCACTCCTATGTGCTGTTTTGAGTGGGCATGAGGAAGTGGTGAAATTACTACTCGGGCGTGACGACATCAACCCTAACAAGCCGGATCACCGTGGCAGAACACCATTGTGGTGGGCTACTCAGCGTGGCCATGCGGGAGTGATAGCGCTACTTCAGCCCTCAGAACCTACCATCCCCAGTACCACCTAAGGCCGAGGAGGCATTGCCTACCTTACCGTCTTGGAATATGGATGACCTATGCACCATCCCCGCAAGGGCCACCAAAATACCATAATCCTGCACATCGCCGCCATTTCACCCCTTCCCCCACTCTAGCTCAGCCTCAACCTGCAGTGTATAATGCTTTATGTGTTGGAAAAGCTGCTCGGCATGTTAGTTTCTTTTGTTTCATCAAAGAACGGAGATTAAGAAAGATTTTTTCATTGACGGATGGATAGGACAAATGGAAAGCATGAAGGCTACGGGAATGAAGGAAGTTTTCTTTTGTCATACATTTCTTTTGTTCAGGGATAACAGAGTGTTTATTTCATTTATTTCTTTTAAGGATAGACAAGGCGATAAGGAGGCATTTGCGGAACGAAGTGGAAATGTGTGGTGATGGTTGGAAGACAGAGAATTGTGTTTTGCTTTTCATATATACTCCTGTCATTACCGTCAGTTTAGCAAGTAACTCATCTACGAATATACCTCTAGTTGCTCGCTATCATTATCCTCTCTCCCACTGTTGCTCTTTTGGTGCCGTATTTGCGCTTATTTCGTTTATTATGATAATTGCGGTGTTTCCTTCCGTTCAATGGTAAGCCTGCCACAGAAACTCCACATAAATATTTCCTCTTAGCTGACAGGGGTCGCATGTGATAGGAATGCGTATATCCTTCAAATGCCGGCTCCAGACCTCTTTATGGATTTTTTATTTAGTCGAGTCAGTGTAATCAGGAGTTTTCCATTGATGGGGCGCTATTTCTCTTGTGCCGAGATAAGCTGATGTTGCTTCAGGTTTCCATCATATTTTAAATCTTTTCTATATTTCCCTTATTTTCTTTTCCTTCTTCACACCCCCGAAGTATGGACCTAAAGATTTCTTAAATATCGGGGACTAGTGCGAAGTGTAGATACCTCTAGCACTCGTAAAAAGAGGCCCAAAGGCTAGTTGATTAAAATATGATTGTGATCGGGCACGGTTTGGCCAAGATCATGCTTAAATTACATGCTACTTTTTCTAGGCGTGACCTTGAAAATTAGGTGAAGTTGGGAGGCTATCTACACTTTATAGCCTTGCCTGCGGAGGAAGATTAGTTCGCTAAGGTATCTTTTAGCTCTGAAATTAACTCTCATCCTACGAGCACCGCTATTCTACCTGAACTTTTCAAAGTGGTCACCCGTCCCAGCACCCACTTGCAAGAGAGTTAGGGAGGGTATTCCACCCATTTAACTACCACAAGCCTGGTGCCACAAACCCATATACCCCCCTTCCCCCTTAAGTGGGCAGGGAAAGCCTTGCCATTTCCGAGACACTAGTATTTGGATCATACTCCATGTTACAGTAAATTATTAATGTAAGGCGCAATATCGGGGAACAGTATCTTGCGCTCTGGAATTTCGTGCCGGATGGTGTCCTTTTTTGTAGGATCCCACGTTGAGGAAAGTACCCATGGGTTGCATTTCCTTTTCATAAGTGGATTTTATGTAGACGGCCTGTAATGATTAGAGGATAGTTAGGCAAAGGACTGAAAATATGGGGCTTTAGCGGCAGATAGAGGGCACTGTATGTTGGAGGGCACTACCACAGGGGATTCAAATCGGATCTATATTCCTACCCCACGATCCTGGGGGATTAATTTTGGATTTAGGGGGTCAAGCTATTATACGTTTTCCTTTCCTCTTTTGCACCAATCCATAACTTAACCCCTCTCCCTTACATCCCAATTGAAATTTAATCTGCTTTTTTTATACTTGTCCAGTTCACGGAATCTTGTAGGTTTACGGTGGGCCATCATGCTGTACCGTGTCCTATGTGGTACGCTGTGTAGACTTACCGCATGAACTGTCGGAAGTATTACTTCAATGTGATGTGCGGTGCACATATGTTCGGCCAATGGCCAGGCTACTTGGAATGTGGGGTACGAGGAAGTAACTAGAGTCATATTGATGTATGTTGATACTGCGGATTGTTATAAAGTACCGCAGTCTGGCGCGTCTATAGGCGAGCATGCAAGATAGAATCAACCTCTTTCTTTCTTTCATCGTTCAAGTCCCATTACTATACACTGCATCTCAAGCCTCTTCTGTGCGACCTCCAACACGAACGATAAGATTAGACGAGTGACAGTCGGTGACTGGTTTACAAAACAACCCGGGAGAGAATTGTGACTAAGTCACCAGCTTGGGGGTAACAGTGTTAGAAGTGGGACAGCGGAGGGGCAGTTGGATCCGCGGTAGCGGGGGTAGCGCATTTGTGAGGCGGTCATTCAGGTAAGGGGACTGAGATAGTGCGATCGTGGAGATTGTAAATAGGAGCGGCGAGCGGGTGAGTGCGAGAGGTGCCCTCGACGGAGAAAAGAGAGGCAAGGGCCCCGGTAGGGAAATGTGGATTGGCAATATTGCCACAAGGTGGAAAGGATGATGTTGGCGTCGAAATGCTGGGGGGGGGGGTTTGGGAGGCCTGGGGCCAATGACTGACAACCGGTACGATTGGCTGACTAAGCAAGAGCCCCCCCCACCGTCGCGTAGCCTGGAGGCAGATTCTATCCTTTTGCCCACTAGAACCTTTGCCCCCAAGGCATCCCGCCCGATGATCAAGCCGGGGGTTGCGAACCCATTCGACCCCTCTACCCAAACGGTGAAAACCTTGCCAAGCTGTGGGAATTGGGATTTGAATGGCACTGCAGGTACTGGGGTGGGGGTGAAATTAAGTTCAGATATTTTATTGTTCATGCTCGGATGCTTATAAGTACGAGAGCTTTACCTAGTTGTAGCTAGCATTGATGGAGGTGACTGTTGTAGGGAACGTTCACGGTTTTCACGCGACTCTTTCTCCCTCCACCTTCCTGGTCAGAATATAAGGGGTAGGGAGGGACACCCCGGAAACATCATCGATTGATTGACGGAAAATGATCAGCCAATCAATGACATCCTTGTGTGTGCGAAGGCCGACGACGAAGGCGACTTACGACGAGAATTCCTTGGTGCTTCTTCCTCCCGTGCTTCCTCCGTCCTTCTTTCTTTTTGTGAGCATCCACTTTCCCTTTTCGCTTAGAATAATCCTTAAGCACCATTGATATTTCACCTTCTCATAGTTCCCTCGCGCAAAAGGATCGGTACTGTAGTGGAAAAACCCTGAACGAATATCTAAAGTCAATGAGGGAGATTAAATTCTTCTGACTACAGAGCTGACCATTAACTATTAAACTTGATCATCTCCACATGCGCGGACTTGTGATAAATTTACATGAAAGTCCATACAAAGCGATTGATAGGTTCTTGAGGCATGCGCTCCCACTCTGTACGAATATAGGGCCTCTTGTCCACGTTGTTTTGTTTCCTCACCGCTTCCAACAACAAGCACACAAGATATTGTGAATGATCCAACATTGCGATGAATTGTCAGATCACTCTCATATCATGCCCCCACCGGCTACTCGGACTTTACTGACATTCAAACAGTTCGGACACTATGCCTTTTACGAGTTGAAAGGAAACTATTCCAAAAGAGGTGCCCAACCTTGGCGTGGAGACACGAGTACTCGCACTCGCGCAGCCTACGAGTAGAAGATGGGTCATTTGTGCTTAGGCGAATTGGGTGCTACAAGCTACTCGAGTGCTGGTAGGCGCAGGTGCTGTGGTGGCACAAAGTTATATGGGATTGATTGGACAGTCCTGAACTATAATAGGAAAGAGCGATGATGGTGGAATATTGAAAAATTGTGGCCATCCGGAATTCGTGATCTTCAGAAGGGGTATCTTTTTCTATGGGCGCGTATACAAACTCCCGGCGCCTAGCGGTGCTTTCAGATTGGGATATGCTAATTTCACGAGCGCTGCCCACGGAACAAAGGCGTTTGTTATAGAAATCTGAATTCCGGATCCGCCTGATCTTTAGTTAATTCACTAAGAGGGGGTGGGATCGGGATTCCGGTGGCCCCAAATGTCGGTCTTAGCAAAATCAACCGAGCATCAACGAGCCCGGATGTCTGCAAATGAGGATCAATGTTAGGATATATTTCTGAATGTGAGAAAATGCATGTTAGAATGATAAAAACAAAAATTTAGTATCAAAACAAAACCAGGAAGGGAAACAATTTCAGAGAATGATGAGAGAAAACATAAGAAGAAGAAAAGAAGTCTTGCGACTGAAGTGGAGCTGATGTCAGGACTATGGAAGAAAACAATATGGTTAGTATTGGGGATATAAAAAAACAGGGGGAAAAGAAACACCTAAAACACTTCCAGTAGGTGTTCTAGAAAATGACAATATAGGTGCGATAAGGGAACTCTTCAACTGCTCAGAGAAGGGATGAAGAATAAAAAGATCAAGAATAAAGTTGAAGGTAGTACAAGTTGGAAAGAACAGTGTTGACCTCCACCATCCTGGCAACCAGAAAAAAAAGACAAGAAAAAACGAGAAGAGACAATCAGCATAATACCGATCAAGTAGTAATAATGTTCTGGGAGGATTTGTTTTCCGGGGCTGTCTGGAAGCGATGTGTTGCTGTGCCCTCCTGGTGTTCGGTTGATTTTGTTAACAAACCATAGCCGAGCATGTTCTGGGAATAGCTCTGCGGCCTATTGACATCACGAGAGACACCAGCATTGAGTTGTTCATTTCACCCCTGTGAACCTCCCTATATCATGTCAGCTGTTAACCTGCCGTAAAGCCCTGCTCTTATATACCCAGCTCTTCCTAAGCGGTAGACAACCCGACTCCACGAGCACCACAAACAAGGTGCCTGCAGCCACCAAAGATTCTCCCGATCCCTCCGAGAAACCACACGGAAGGTTCAGAGGTGTCGGCATAGTTGGGGCATACCGTAACACACCAAACCTTGCCTTGGCTGGAAGATAATGACAGATAGAGGACCTTCCATAGGATTTTGGAAGAGTCGGGGGTTTGGACCAAAGGTGTGGAACCCGGACAATCCCGGACAGAACAACGGCTCCCGGAATTTCTAGACTATGTTGTATGGTACTTGTGGTAGAGTGGAATTGGTTGGAGGAGGCTTGGTGGATACCAATAGCGAAGCTTTTTTTATTGGATCGCACCCTCGACAACTTCTCTGTTCCCTACTAAGTTGTATTAAGAAAGGCCTAATGTGTAGAGAATCGGAGGCTTGGGATTGGTCAACCAGTTGGGCACAGGGTTCCAGATTTCTGAACCATCCCGGATCTGAATCCAGGACGAAAACATGACCCGTTTCCAAATCCCTCCCAGATTCTTTAGGTGGAGCTGGCATTTGTCGGTTAATACGAGTGATTAAATCCTAGATTCTTACGCGCTCCTCCATTCTAGTACGGGTTGGTGGCCTGCGAAGGATAAGAATTTCAATGATTTACGATGAATAGGAGGGGGTTCTGGAGGTATCTTCACACGTTTTCTTTTGTTTGTTCTGAGAGTATCTTGCGGACATCTTTCGAGGGGAACGAGGGCAGACCCTGGCGCGGCGATCGGCTGTGGGGCCATGTCGATGACTGCTACTTCTGTGGCGGCAGAGAGTAAGGAGATGGAGATGGGATACAGTCACCACTGGGGGCATGGCGACTGGGCGGGCGGTGAACAGGGGTACTTCATGGGCGGAGATGGATGGGTTAGGGTTATAAATTAGTAGCAATTAATCCCTGTTCGTCTCCCGCCTAGTTTCCCCATGCCCCCTGTGGTGACTGTAGCGGTACCGGTAGTCATTAGGGGCGTTTTGAGGCTGTTGGACGGTTTCGGAGGCTAGGGGGATGGCCTTTCGGTTGTCAGGAGGTCATGAATCGGGTTTGGGGATGCGTGCCGAGCCTAATAGAGTTGGAAGTGGAAGGAACGGGGATGGTGGTAAACCGCAGAATACAGGTAGCGGTTGGGGAAAGCGGCGTGGGATTTCCTGCGACCGGTGCAGTAGGTATAGGTAGGGTGTTTGTACGAATCCGGGCGAGATTGATTAGGCGATCCTGAGGTACAGTTACCGATGGGGCCTTGACGAATATCAGGGGGTGACGAACAGGAGTGTCCGGCAAGCAAAAAATAGAATTCGTCAAAGTAGGGTAACAAAAAAAATACCCGCCACGGATCCCTGTCCGTCGCCCGCTGATATTCGTCAAGACCCCACGGTGAATGTATCCATGAGGTTCCACAAAGACCCGCTTCGCTTCAACCCTTAGGGGTTCGAGTACCTGTGCTTGACCGACTCCACCATCCATAACCTACAACATCCTGAGCAACAAAGAGGGGAAAATGTCGCATTCTTTCAGTAATAATATCAACTCTTGGAATAGCACGGTTAATAACTTCAGTGTCGCCGATGACCGAGCTAGCATCCTGAGCTGGCTATCCCCACTTGAGCCGAGGCTACGGCATCAGGACATCCGGGACCATCGAGTCGAAAACGTAGGGGAATGGCTCTTACAAACTGAGGAATTTCGGAGCTGGTGCGCGGGCGGTGGATCGGATAACGCAGTTTTGTTTTGCTACGGAGATCCGGGAGTCGGCAAAACTTATATTAGGTAATAATGTCGACCTTGATGGATGGAAGAAAAAAGGGCTAGTGTTAACAAACCGTGAGGATAGCTCATTAGTGATAGATAGCTTGTGCGACCGAGCTGGAGGACGAAATGCCGCTGTTGCATGTTTTTACTTTGACTTCGCGGCCCAAAAGGAGCAGTCCTCGACGGGTATGCTGGGCGCCGTGCTCAAGCAGGTTGTGGGCGGACTAGATGAGGTACCCGGGGAAATAGCGCAAGCCTACGGGGATCAGAAAAAGGTCATCGGTGGACGGGGACCACGACTTTCCGACCTTGTGAAGATGCTGCAAACTACCTCTTCCGAAAAACGTACATTCGTTTGCATTGACGCTCTAGACGAATGCGTCGCAGAACATCAGGTTAAGCTTCTCAGTTCGCTCAATCAAATCCTCCGGAAGTCTCCAGGGACTCGAATATTCGTGACTGGGAGACCACATATTCAAGCAGAAATCGGAAAGCGTCTTAATGGAAGAGTAACTAGTGTATCCATCACCCCCAGGCGAGATGACATCATTAGTTATCTCCACAGCAGGCTGGACGAGGATATAACCCCGGACGCGATGGACAGTAGCCTGGAGGCAGAAATCCTGAAGAAAATTCCTGATGATATTTCTGAAATGTACGTACTGGCACCAATTCTGGGCAAGCTATCTCAACTATCCACTGACAGATATGCATCTAGATTCCTGCTAGTCTCACTGAGTACCGATGCGATCTTACAGGAAACCACAATCCACCGCAGGCGACAAAAGCTCAGCGCTATGACCACTGGCTTGGGGTTGGGGGATGCTTATGGTGCAACACTTGATCGGATAAAGGGACAAGGTGGAGAGAAAGCGAGGCTTGGCATGGCCGTTTTGATGTGGATCTCTCACTCGGAGCGGCCCTTGAAGTCAGATGAGCTGTGTCACGCCCTTGCGGTAGAGATAGGGTCGCCGGATGTCAATACCGACAATGTTCCTTCAATAGGGACACTACTATCCTGTTGCCAAGGGCTTATTGCCGTAGACAAAAAGGCTTCCATAGTCCGGTTAATCCACTCTACTCTTCAGGAGTACCTCCGGGTTCACCCCAAGCTTTTTGGTGCGGCTCATTCGACAATGGCGGAAACCTGCTTAAGTTATCTAAATTCTCAGCAGGTCAAGGCTCTCTCGACCAGGTCCTCTCCCGATCTCCGTGGCACACCCTTTCTTGAATATTCCTCCGTGTATTGGGGAGTCCACGCGGAACAGGATTTTTCGGATTGCGCTAAATTGCTTGCGTTGAAATTATTTGGCGACCACAATAACCACATGCCCACTCAAATCCTCTTGCGAGCCCAGAAGAGGTATCCGTACGTTGTTGATTACGGCAAACTCTCTCTTTTTAGTGGTATACACTGGGCAGCCATGTTTGGGATTGTTGAGATTGTAGCTAGTTTGGTGCAGGTGGAAGGTTGTGATATCAACCAAAGAGACTGCACGGGTAACACACCTCTCGCGTGGGCGGCTTATTATGGGCACGAGGGAGTAGTGGAAATACTACTTGGGCGGAGCGACATCTACCCCGACAAACTAGATAATCACGGCCGGACACCGCTCCGCTGCGCCGCTTGGAGTGGCCACGAGGGAGTGGTGCAAATGTTACTCGGACGGGGGGATGTCAACCCTAACAAACCGGGTTGGCGCGACCGGGCACCACTCTGGTGTGCTGCCCAGAGTGGGCACGAGGGAGTGGTTAAAATACTACTCGGACGGGGCGACGTCAGCCCTGATAAACCAGATAGCGACGGCGTAACACCACTCTGTTGCGCTGCTTGGCACGGGCACGAGGGAGTGGTTAAAATATTACTCGGACGGGATGACGTTGACCCTGGTAGACCCGATAACCACGGCCGAACACCACTCCGGTGTGCGGCTTGGAATGGGCATGAGGGAGTGGTGAAGGTACTACTCGGATGGGGCGGCATCAACCCCGACAAACCAGATAATGACGGCCTAACAGCACTCTGGTGCGCCGCCGGGAATGGACATGAGGGAGTCGTAAAAATACTTCTCGGACGAGACGACGTCACCCCCGACAGGCCTGATAACCACTGCCGAACACCACTCCGGTGTGCTGCTTGGAATGGGCATGAGGGAGTGGTGAGAATATTGCTTGGGCGTAACGACGTCAACCCTAACAAACCGGATAACCGTGGCCGAACACCACTGTGGTGCGCTGCCAAGCGCGGCCATGCGGGAGTGGTAGCACTACTACAACCCCCAGAATCTGCCACCCATAGCACATCAAAGGCCGAATAGGCATTGCCCTCTTTACCCTCTTCAAGGCTCGATGGCCCATGCGCCATTTCCTCCAAGCCCACATCCATTTCATAAACATGTCCGCCGCCGCCATTTAATCCCTGCCCCCATTCCCACTCAACAACTTAAAATTTTCCTTTTGGTTGAAGTAATTAACACATGACGGGAATACCCATATGAGTCATGTGCTGGAGTTCACGGAAGCAGATAGTTGCCAGAGTTGACGGAAAAAGATAGACGTGGGAGTTGCCGGAAGTGGAGAGTGTACTGCTGCTGGCCGAGGAAGCTTAAAGAATGTCTTTAGCGATTGCACTTGTTCTCGAGCTAGAATGGTTCGCGGAGACAGTCCTATAGCCACGTCTTTCCTCTGTTATTGCTACGGGAGTAAGTAGGTGCATGAGGGCATTCATGGAGAGAAATCGGCAGGTGTGGGAAATGATGGAGCGATCAGGTTGATTTAATTCTATCTCATCTTCTCATTTTTTGACTAGTTCGTTTGGAAGTGACGAGTAAACGAAGCTTCTCATCATACCTTCCATATATCCCAGCCCTATTTTAGTACGACCCTTCGATCGCTGCACCATACAATAGTTATCCTCTCAGCGATTCCTCTGACATCACGTAAACTACCCTCCCAAGCTTCTTAACCGATTTTCTTATGAAGTTGGGTCTGTGTAATCAAGAGCTTGGTGTTGGGGGGGGGCTATTTCTAGTATATCGGCATAGGCCGCTCTGGCATGGGATTTTCCTTATATCTCCATTTTCTGTTGCTTTCTGCCTGTGAGCCCTCTTCTACCTTTATTGTTCATTTATTTTTCTTTCTACGTTTCTTTTTCTTTTTCTTTTCTCCCCTCTGGAGCGTGGACCGCAGAGATTACTAGATAGAGAAAAATGATCCAGTGCGTGTACTATAATTCTAACACCCGTGAAAAGCGACGCAAGTACCGGCTGTTAACGGAGGTGTGATGGCGATTGAAGTTAGCTATGGACATGGCTTAAAGGAGGTCTCACTTATATGCTATTGTTCTCTAAGCGCGAGCTTGAAGGCAGTGTGGAGTTGGGGGGGCGGCCCACACTTTTTCAAGTCTTGACCAGCAGTCGGGAAGGAAAATTAATTCAATAATTACTGTAAGGGTTTTTTAGGCCTGATGTTAGGTCCTATCTTACTAGCGCCGGCAACCGGCCCTGGCTTATCGGGAGTGATCGCACCGCCTGCCGCGTTATGGGATATCAACCAACAAGACAGTTGGGAGAGAAATTCTATCTTTTTGCCCACCGCAATCTTTTCCTTCTCGGGACATTCAGCTCGATGCTTAGGTCGGATATCACGAACCCATAAAATCCCCCTAACCAAGCAGCGCAAGTCTTGCAATGTTCCGGACATTAGTATTCGAATGATACCATAAAGTACCGGAAATTAAAAGCTGCAGAGCGTAGTTTCGGGAAACTACATCTTGCTCTTTAAAATTCCCTCCCGGGTAATGGTATCTTTTGCCGTAGGAGTTCATGATGCGGAAAGTGCAGTGGAGTTAGGTTTCCTTATAATTAAGAGACTTTGGGTAGTGGATCTGAGGTGATTAGAAGATTGCTGGGCGAGAGACCAAAAAGATGAGGATTTGGAGGGGATCGTAAGTGGGGGGTCGCTACTTAAGCTGGTTTTACCCTAAGTGTGAGGGACGGGGGTAATTCTGTATCCTAGAGGCTAAATTTGGCTCTCGTTTCTTCTGTACCTCTGGGTTAGTCTCCCTATTGAGATTTTAGGTTTTTTATTTAGCACCAGCCTGGATCACTGCACCTGGTGAGCCTACGGTAACTCACATTAACTGATCCTCTGGTATTTTATGGTAGGCTGTGTAGATTTACTGCACTGACAAACAACGTAGACGAGTGACAATCTGTGACCGCAGTATTAAAGCAATTACGGGGACCGGTGGTGATAACTAGGTCACCAACTTAGAGATAATAGCACTCGAATGTAGTAGTGAGTGCGGGGTGGCTAATGCAGGGTTGGGGGGGGTCTTTTTTTGACTTTTTTGCATGTATGACACCGTTCTGGTCTTTATTTTGGAGTACCACATAATAGAGGACGACTGTGGGGGTAGAGTCCTATGGTAATTCCGCCCAGGTTTTTTTTACCGGATATTCACCCCATTACCTTGGGTGTGATACTTGTTTTAGTATGATAGTGGCATCCGTCCTGTGCATACTTTTAGACTTTGACGGGGAAGACGAAGCGACGATACAAGATGAATAACCGCTGACGAAACCAAACGAAACCACCAAGCAACTCACAAAAAAACTGATCGCACACTGAGGTATATGGAAAATCTTATTCATCAACCACAGGCTCTCACTGAATGATGGCTCCACAGTGGCTGTCTCAACTAACCAACAAACCGCAGAGACAGGAGTATATATCATGAAAAAGTCCCTCTATCCTTCCAGTGGCAACCACACATACCGACGTTCTTCCAACTAAGTTTCCCCTCCCCGGTCGCTCACTTCTGGGCTAACGATAGAAAGAAAGAAACTCCCACTGTCCATAGCCTCCCAGCTTCCTGCCCTTGCACACTGGCCTTACAATAAGCCCACTTTGCTTCTCGTGGATGCATAGTTCCAAAACTCTCACCCATTCCAAGATTCAAAATGCATTCCACAAACACATCCCCGAACCCGGAACCACATTCTAGAATCCTCAGCATATTTCTGAAGCCGCACAGGCGCTCCCAGAAGCTATCTAAACAACAAAGGAAGTATCTTGAGAGTATGGTGAGCAGCATCATTTCTAACACGTACCCAAAGACAGGTGGCTTGGACTGTTGGGTTCACTTATTACTACCAAAAATCGGAATCCAGGTTTTAGTTATATATTTTTACTACGAGCTCTCACGTAGTACTATGGATTTAATAGTAGAGTCCGTGACCCAATTATCTTTGTAAAGTGACTAGACAAAAGTCTTGGTGATGGTGCGTGGGGTTGCTGGGGCAATTATCTTAGTAAATTGGTAATAATGATGACTTTTAAGCGAAGGTAGAGCTTCAAATGCTTGTGGGACCTTCAGTAGTTATGAGTATACTTCAAGTTAATCATGAGATGTTGTACAGAGGAAATGACTTTAAATCGGGGGTTTGGGAAAAATGAGACCCAATTTTCAGTAAGATAGCAACTATTGAAAAGTGAGGTTTTTCCCCATTTTTGGTGTGGAAATCGACAATCACCAAAAGTTTTGTCCACTTTAGAAAATCTTGGGTTGAACTTTGAGGTGGGGCAACTGTGTTCTCGGGTTCAGTCCTGTATACTCTTTCAGTGTTCTCAACGGTCCTGGGCCCCTACAGGGCCCGGCGGGGAGGACTGCCAAGAGCCCTGGACGGGATGGCAAAATGCGGCCCACACCCGCCCTGGAAACCTCAGGACGGCCGTCATTGTGGAGGACGGCGGGCCCTGCAAGGTAAGACAAATTAGCGTGGGGGACTGCGGGGGACTGCCGGGGACTATGTATGAATCCTATCGACCGCGTTTCCTTACACCCTCCCCGAGCAGATACAAAAATTCATCGAATAATATCGAAAGAAATCGAATGCTATCTGGTAGAGATAAATTGGCTTAGAACCTTTCCGCTGATATACGGCAAGGGAAGGACATCAAGCAGAACCCTTGATATTTTCTATGGTGGGATTAACTGACGTGAATCGGATGGAAAGCACCTTGAAGGAACTGGAGTTCTATTCACTTGGTCTTCGTTCTTCCTCTGTTGTCTGAAATTGATGTCTACTTTTATTCTTTCGTTCCACATTCATTTTCTGCTCTGCTTTAGTGGTCAACCTTATAAAGCTATCAGTTTCATGTGTTAAAACACACCTGTGAGACACATAATCGCATACCCATCTTGCAGTCTCCAGAGTGCTAGATTTTCGGGGTGTTGGGGAATATGGGATGATGTAAGCAATCTGCCCAGGGATTTCGCACTAATTGGGGATGGTTCCAGTGCGGTATAAGAAACATTTCCCAGCCAGACATGAACCATTTTTCACGGGGTATGGCGGGGGTATAGTCCTTTGCGCCGGGGCGCCGGGCAAGTTTCGAAAAAGACAGGGCGGGACCGCTTAACGCCGTCCACCGCCGTCCGCCTTCAGGGCAGACGGACTGCCCCGCTGAGAACACTGTACTCTTTCTGTCTCGGTGGTGTTTGTGCTGCATTGCTAAAAAGGAGCTGATGAAAAGCATGGGCTCGCTCTGAGAGTGGTAGAAGTTATCATATAAGTGCTAAAGACATAAACCAATAAACCATATCACCACAAAACAGATAAGAAATTCCGACACAGCGGCTTTTAATAGCGACACAAGAGTCCTCCATCCCAATTCCTGTCAGAACGCTCCATCAAATCGTCTTCTAGACTAGTTTACCAGGGTATTTAGCGTCAAGTAGGCAAGCTTGAAGTGTACTCAAGTGGTATACTTTACCTGCCTGGACCAAAACAATTTCCGCCACCCTTTGAGAATTATCTTGCTGTTGATCGATTATTTGCAGAACCCGGCCACTGGGGACTTGTCCGCTTGGAAGGTGCACGAGAGGCCTGGGGCGGCTTCTTAGACGCTCCCCGTGCTGTTGATGGAGTATTTTCAGGCGGAGGCTCCCGTGAAATGGGAGGTGGAGAATAGACAGGAGGCGGCTTCTTCAAGCCGGGCAATTCCTTTTGTTGTGACGTGGTCTGAGGCGGTCTTTGGCCATAGACAGGTGGTTTGAGGGGGGCTTGAGTTAACCTTAGTGGTTTTGGGGAGGGGGCTTGGGCAGCACTATAGCATGTGAAGTACCCCTCAGCAAACATGGTGGAATATAGATGGTAGGAAGTTCAGGAGTAATTCAAAGTAAGAGTGGACAATCTTTGAAGAGAAGAGCTTAGAGAATCAAGGAGAGGAGTAATTGAGAGATAGCTCTGAGGCGACGGAGAGTTTTATAATGAGCTGTCTAGGCATACAAGGATGAAAATGGTGAGCTCAAGTAACTCGCCAATGATAAAAACTAAAGCATTGATTAATATGAACCACAGAAACCAAGAATATTGGCTAGAGATGGACATGATCAGATCATGATCGAGATTTGCTAGACTATACACAACTGTCCCAAAATTTCCGGCTAATCCATAAGCTCTCTAACGTGGCCTGGCGGCAACAGAGGTATTAACACTGTGTCCCTGGGTCTGAAGACCAATAAAGATACAGTATCAACAAGTAAAGCGCACTCTTTGCCAATCCTCATTCCCCATTAAGAGAAATTACGGATAGGTCGAATATGAATTACTCAATATGTGAAAACCGACGCGTACTCAAGTACTTGTACCTGTGGTGCGGCCAAGCTCCAGTAGAGTACTTTTGGCTCAGTGAGAACCTTTTGGACAGGAGTGTAGTCTGCTCGATCATCTCGATCATAGGGGTCCCTCGATCAGCTCATGATCGAGCATAGCATCCATGATCTGATCGATTTGCTCGATCATCGGTACCGTACTCACGGTGTCGATGCGTATTTAAAAAGACTGCTATTGCATACCACCGAGATTCTGCCTTTTTGCTTGGATTTGGGCGGTATGCAACAGCAGTCTTTTTAAAAAATGCTTTGGCATCGTGAGTACTACTCGATCACCCCCAACCACGACCGACCACACCCAAGCACCCCGAACCATCACCTACTATCCCACCAAACTTTGCGACTGGGCGACGTCACGAACACATATAAAGGGAGAATACCCGAGCACAGCCGGCCACCATCGACGGTACCGTATAATGCGGCGAAAGTCACATTGGCGCTGGTGTGGATTTCCTTGAGCCTCTCCAACTACCGCTGCCTGTTTGTTTAAGCTGTTGCAAATTCGCCTTCTTCGTGCCCTTTTGTTGGCTTGGTTGCCTAAGTTTCGCTTTAGCTCCAATCTGACTTTCGCCGGATTATGGTACGCGGCAATGCCCTAGCGTGGCTGTGATCGATCATTCGATCAGGGTCCTCACCACTCCTTGCTCATTCGATCATCAGGTCCCTCGATCAGATGATGATCGACCATAACCCCCATGATCTACTCAATCATACTGTACTTGTGCCCATCACTAGTTAGGGCCAGGGGCATTTTCCTCAGTCTTTGAAAAGAAATGTCACATTCACTAGCGCAACTCGGGACATAGTAACACACTGTTTCCGGGACAATTTCATGATCCCCTTATGGGTGAAAATAAAATAAAATCAATTCTAATTAAGGTCCCCACCCCACACTCATCCCCACCAACTGTCCAAACCCACCAAAAATTCCCACAACCAACCACTTACTTTTTAGCAACAAGGTTCTCGCACAGCGGATTCAGAGTTCAGATACGGATTTGACGCAAGTTGATTGTATATAGCAGATATAAAAGAGTGTGACGAAGAACTTATCAAAAGAATGAATAATCAGAATGCAATCGAACAGAGGTGAAGAATAAGATAAAGCAAAGACAGATAGGAACAGAGTGCGGTAAACTGATAGTGAACAAATAATGGGGAAAAACAGGCTTCCTTATACCCTAGCCATCCTCCGTGTCATGCTTCCTGCGCATGCACAATCCTTCTTGTCGCTTTCTCCCACTTAGTAGTTGCGGCATGCACCTTCGTGAATCTGGTCCGAGGTTCTATCAGAATTCCCAAGGTAATGGTAGGGCGGCCAGCCGCAGGTTGGGTGTGAAGCCGAGGATAAGGTTCGGGTATCGTGAGTGTTCCTGTTACAGTGCCGTATGATTGGTGTTTGATGTTGTTGCATTAACTATGCGGAATCGTAGGCGGAGGTTGTATGAGCTAACAGTAGTGGAACAATGTTAGAGTAATGGTACGTAACGGATAATAGTAGTTGCGTTTCGGAACCTGCGCGCATGGGAATATATGCATGTGAGGAGCAGTCAAAAAATCCAACATTACTAAGTCCCCTCACACTTACTTTCCTCCCATCCCTACTCCAGTAAACATGAGTATCGTAACCGAAAATGACTAGAATCGAGCTATGATCCAACTTAGCCTTCACACAACCCTCACCATCCCAGCGCCTCAAATGTACTCGCTCATAGTAGAAAAGGACGGAAAAAAGATCAGCAAGATCACACGGGGTAAATTAGTTGGCAGACGGGTTGCATAGGTGGAAAAACTCTACTCTTGGCGGATACCTAAAATCTGGATTGAAGGAGTCTCCCTCTTCTAGTCTCATTATGCAGTTCAACCTCTTCATTTCTATAAGCCCCTTAAAAGATCGATTCAAAAAGCATTAGTTCCTTCTTCCATAGCCGGAGCTTAGCCTTATTGTATTGTCAATTGGTCTGGGTTCTCAGGCGTTCTTTTGGTGGTTACGGCAATTCCGAAAGATAGGCTTGAAAGGATTACAGAGGGTGATAAAGCTCAATGAAAAAGTGATCAAACTTGATTAATTCTGGGGTGCGGTTGTGATGATTTTCCCTCCTCCGCTTTTCTCCTTTAAGAACCGCTAATTGTGCTATGCTAAGCTACAAGAGTGACGGTATGAAACATTCACGATGTTTTGCGTGCTGCGGCGTAGTTTTCACCCCAACCATCCACCTGACCGACAGTATCTTAATAAAAATCCATCCCCCCAACTGTATTCAAACCCTGCCACTAAGTGCGGGTCCAGCTGGTAGTGGAAAGGATTGGAGGTGAAGTAACTAAACAGAGCAAAGTTAAGAATAATTGTGACAACTATGATGTGAGTATCATTTGAACATGAAGGGTGGTACCGGTATTTGAAAATCTTAAACACTAGCCTATTCAGGTCATCGTGATATGAAAAACTTCATACCTGAGAAATGGCGCCGCGCTCAGAATAGTGCTAAATGAGTACTGTTCACCATAGTCATGATGGAAACTAGGTTATCTGCGTAGATTTGCTCCCAACTATGGCACAAGCTCGAGGGGGGGGGCTTTCAATTCAACTTGGCGTGCTGCCTATCATTACCTCTCCTGTCAAATCTAACACCAATCGCCCTAGTAGTGCAACGCTAAAAGTGAGTGAAATTCGGGACAGACAAAGGGATCCCTTCGTTCGTATTCACGTAAATTCAATAAATTTATCCCAGCTACCTATCCAGCGTCCGCTGGAAGCTAGTGCTGCACTAACCCGGGTGTTAGCTATAAGCAGAGGGGTCACTGGGAAAGATTACTAAGAGTCTTGGAGGTGGTGAAAACAGGGAGGTAACGAAATCACACTATCCGACTTGGGTAGTTGGGAAAAAATATACACAGAATCTCTTGTTTACATCCTGGCCATGCTGAATAGCACCCATTTTATGGTATTCTGAGCACTGCACTACTTGCAGTGGGCATAGTATTTCCTATCACAATTACAAAAGTGAGCTAGTGCCAACTCAAGGGATAACTTAAGAGTAGGCGTCTCTGGCATTTAATTCCTTATTTCTTTTTGGTTTGGTTTGTTCATTTAGTCCTTCTTTTATGGCATGGTGTTTTTCCTAGTATGTTGCGAGAATGGTTAATCATGAGTCGATCCCTGCGCTAAGTCCCACTAATTTTCCGTGAAATTAGGAGTACGAACCAAGGGATAGGTTTAGAATAGAGGAGTTTGGCCCCTGCCGTTAAACTCATTTTTTTCGACTGAAAATTTCTGAGCACAAAAGCAAGCCACAGCACCGAAAGGAGGAGAGCCATTGCTAACTTCAATCCTGATCTAAAGTAGCATCTGTGCACTCTCTCAACTCTATGTTTACTTAAATTCTATTGGCTCATCATGAGATTACACCATCCCACTCAACTGATTAGCAGATTTTACTATTCCATTTTAGGCATTAATTCTTAGCCGATCCAATCTCTTGGGTCAAAAATTTTCAACAAAACCTTGACTTTGGCACCGGGGCCAAATAGAGGGATCCAGCAGAAAATATAATCCCTGCGGAAAACGTCGTAACCACAGCAACAGCGATAAATTAGGAAAGGCGAAATACCAAGCTCTTGCAGTTGGTATTTTCTGTAGGGATTGTGAACACCCCTACAACCCACTGGTGGGTGGTAGGGGTCGTGGTTATCCTTGAAAGAAATACTCAGATGTAAACAATGGCTAAGGCAAAACCTAAACTCTGATAAGTATAGCAGCTTCTATTTCTGCCTACAATCCTCTAGTACTATGACAACTTGGGCAAGGTGAGGTCTCAAGCTGTTTCCCACCGGCTTTCAGGTTGTCTAGGTATCCCATCTCAGTGCTGGAACTCAAAAATTTCCTGAGTTTCGCATCAAGTCTCTCCGGTCATGCTTGGCATTTTTGGTAGGGATTATTTTTTCTGCTGGATCCCTCTAATGGCTCTAATCATAGTGCCACTACTCTAAGCTAATGGTGTCATGCAACACCGCCACTTTTCTACCACCCCTTATCGATCCTCACTCCGAATCCTTGTCTCGTCACTCAAATCTTTCCGTCCTTTTCTACCCTGGGTGCTGCGTATTATGCCAAACTTTCTCGGATCGTCCAGGGTCAGCCGGGGTGCTCCTGTAGCAAGAAACTGCGAGTGGTTTATGCCCTATGCGACTGCGCTCCCAACAACATTAATTAGTTTGTCGAGGGTTTTCTCGTTTTTTTTCATGTTTGCTGAAGCCTGTTTTTAGGTTGGCCGATTTTGTCTTCGATGTTGGTCCTGGGTTTTCGTTTATTCTATCTCGACATTGGGCATGCCCTCGCTCCAGATATTCGACAAAACTACTCTCCCTCCGCGCAGAACAGTTGCGATCGGTGAGGCAAATTGACTGGTCAATTCCTAAGTAAAATTCCTTTGTCAGCAAGCAACCCAACAATTATCAGACAACAGAGGGCTCATACTCTAATGAGGGCCGGTTTACCTGTAGATGGCCGTTTAGCACTTCGAGGCGATGCCAACTATTAAACCATGGTATTAAAATAATATTTTACGCTTAGTTCTCTTTCTTCTATGATTACAGTACCATCGCCCTCCTTTTGCTAAGTACCCGTTGGGTTGGGCAGACTTGTCGCGTTAAGTTACCCGGGGCTGCGATGAAGGGCTGTTAGCGTAGAAGTGCGGTTGGTTTTCATCGATTTACTCTTCGATCGGTACAAAGATGGGGTAGACTACGGCTGCCGTGGTACCGCTGTAAGAATACTATTTGGAAGCCTGCGTGAATATCAAGGGGCATGGCACATATTGGCAGCGTACTTGGCACGGAGTTTTGGGAATAGCCTTCCGACCTGTATGATACTAATCGACATCATGAATGATTGCTGTGATGTTTTAAATGGGTAATATTCAAGTTGTTGGTCTGAATTACTAATAAGCCTTGATATGCCTATATGTATAGTAGATTAGGTAATTCCACGGTAGGCGTTCCAGCACTCGTTCATCGAGAGGCAGGATTTGTGCGGTAGCTGCGGTGAACCGCAGCAGAGCACTTACCCGTACTCGAGCAAAGGCACGAGGAATTTGCTGCGACTCGTGTGGCAGGTGCACGCGTGTTTAAGCGAGGCTGATCGGAGGGTCCTGAAGCACGGTAGCCAAGAGGTTCTACAAAAGACCCCACTTCTCTTTAGCTCCCTGCGATTCCATCAATCAACCAATTCAATCACCTGTACTCAACCGGCCTCTGAGTAGCGAATATGTCTAACACCAACTCCTTCAATACTACCAACTCCTATAATCGCGTATGGAACAACTGTACGATTGCCAATGGCCTGTCTCAAATCTTGACTTGGTTATCGCCACTGGAGCCCAGGTTACGGCACCAGGACATCCAAGACAGCCGGGTAGAAAGTGTAGGGGAGTGGCTCTTACAAGCCGAGGAATTTAGAAGCTGGTGCACGGTTAGTGGGGGAGGTGGATCTGATAACGCAATCTTGTTTTGCTATGGAGATCCGGGAGTCGGCAAAACTCATATTAGGTAAGAAGGACGATACTCGGGGAAAAGTGGGAGGACAAGTGCTGACAAGCCTCAATCTTAGCTCATTGGTGATAGACCACTTGTGCGATCAGGCTAACCGGAAAAATACCGCCGTTGCATGTTTTTACTTCGACTTCGCCGCCCAAAAAAGAACAGTCATCGACGAGTATGCTGGGAGCCTTGCTAAAACAGGTTGTGGGCGGGCTGCGAGAGGTCCCGGAGGAAATAGCGAAGGCTTATGAAGACCAGAAAATGGTCATTGGTGGACGGGCACCCAGACTTGCGGATATTGTGGAGATGCTAAAGGCTACCACTTCTAAAAAGAGCACATTCATATGCATTGACGCCCTAGATGAATGTGCGGCGGAACGTCTAGTCAGGCTCCTCGATTCGCTGGATCAAATCGTTCAAAAGTCTCCAGGCACGCGAATATTCCTGACCGGGAGGCCTCACATTCGAGACGAAGTTCAGAGGCGTATTTCCGAAAGAGTAACGTCAATGCGCATCACTCCCGAGAGAAGCGATATCATCGAATATCTCCGGGCTAGGTTAAACGAAGACACAAACCCCGATGCGATGGATGGCGGTCTGGAAGCGGACATCCTAAAGAAAATTCCTGAAAATATTTCTGAAATGTACGTAAAAGTAACGACACTCCGGAAATTACTTCAAGTTATCCACTAACAGATATGTGTTTAGGTTCCTGCTAGTCTCGCTGAATATCGATGCCATCTTACAGGAAACCACCAACCCACCGGAGGAGACAAAAGCTCAGCATGATGGCCGATGGCTTGGGGTTGGGGGACGCTTATGGTGCAACGCTGGATCGGATAAGGGGACAGGGTGGGGAGAAAGCGAGGCTTGGCATGGCCACATTAATGTGGATATCTCATGCTGAGCGACCCCTGAAGTCAGATGAACTGTGCCACGCCCTTGCAATCGATATAGGGTCCGTGAATCTCAACATAGACAATATCCCTTCAATCGGGACTCTGATGTCCTGTTGTCAAGGGCTTGTTGTCGTAGACAGGAAGGCCTCCATAGTCCGGTTAATCCACTTTACCCTTCAAGAGTACCTCCGGGCTCACCCCGAGCTTTTTGGCACAGCTCACTCGGTGATAGCGGAAACCTGCTTAAGTTATCTAAATTCGCAGCAGGTCAGGGCTCTTTCAACTAGTCCCTCTCCCGATCTCCGCGGTACGCCATTTCTCGAATATTCCTCGGTATATTGGGGAGTCCACGCGAAGCGGGACCTTTCTGATTACGCTAAGTTACTTGTGCTGAAGCTATTTGACGGCCACAATAACCACATACCCATTAAAATCCTCTTAGAGGACCGAGGGTATTACACATACAGTATTAGTTCTGACAAACTTTGCCTGTTTGGTGGTTTGCACTGGGCATCCGCCTTTGGGATTGATGAGATTGTAGCTGGCTTGGTGGAGGTAGAAGGGTGTGATATCAACCAGATAGACTGTGTTGGCAATACGCCCCTCGTGTGGGCGACTTGGAATGGGCACCGGGGAGTCGTGAAAGTATTGCTCGGGCGTGGCGATGTCAACCCCGAAAAACCAAATATAGCCGGCCAAACACCCCTTTGTTTTGCTGCTGAGAATGGGCACGAGGAAGTGGTGAAAATACTACTGGAACGGGGCAACGTCAATCCCGAGAGGCTCGGGTTGGACGGCCAAACACCACTCTGTTGTGCTGCCGCGAGTGGGCACGAGGGAGTGGTGAAAATATTACTCGGACGGAGTGACGTCAACCCCGACAACCCATATAGCGCCGGCCAAACGCCACTCTGTTGTGCTGCTAAGTATGGACGCGAGGGGGTAGTGAAAATATTACTCCAACGGGGCGACGTCGACCCTAACAGAACGAATAGGCCTGGTGATGCACCACTCATGCTTGCTGCTGAAAATGGGCACGAAGGAGTGGTGAAAATATTACTTGGACAGGGCAACATCGACCCCGAAAAACCAAATTGGGCCGGCGAAACACCTCTCTGTATTGCTGCTTGGAAGGGGCACGAGGGGGTAGTGAAAGCGCTACTCGGACGGGGCGACGTCAACCCCAATAAGCCAAATAAACTCGGCCGAACACCATTCTGGTGTGCTGTTTGGAATGGGCACGAGGGGGTGGTGAAAATACTGCTTGGACGGGACGACGTCAACCCCAACACGCATTACCAGGGCCGAACACTACTCCAGGATGCTGCTAAGCGTGGCCATGCGGGAGTGATAGCCCTACTACAGCCTCCAGAATCTATATTATGATACCACCTTTAGTACCACCTAACACAGAGGTGGCATCGCCCTTACCGTCTTAGAGTGCAGATGACCTTTTCGCTATTCCCGCAAGGACCACAATGATTCAATAAACATCTCTCACTGCCGTTCCCCCGCTCTCACCTCCGCTTAGCCCCAGATCCTAGTGTATGATGCCGCCTTATGGCCTTATCCTCCCTCCCGTGATAAACCTGCCATAGAACATAGCTTCAATATTTTCCTGTGGCGGAAGCAAATCGCATCCGCTGAGAATGCCCACACCCATCACATACCCAGCTAAGTCTCTCTACTAATTTTCCCACGCAGTTGGGTCAGTCTAATTAAGAGTTTGGCATTTGTGGGGGCTGTTTCTATTACATTGAGATAAGCCGGTGTGGCTCAAATTTCCATCATACTTGCTTTAATGGCCGCTCCCTAGTTGTAAAATTTTCTAGCATATCCGTTATACATTTTCTCCTTCCGTCATTCTTTAGTTTCCTTTTCCTCCCCCCCCCGTTCGAAATGTGGACCTGGGGTTTGTTTGGACATGGAGAGATAATAAGTGTTTCTGACGGCCATGAAGAGCGATGCAAACCTAGTTAACCCAGGTATGGTGGTGAATAACTTCCATTATGGACATGTGTTAATAATGGAGATCATGCTTAAACGCTCGAGCCATCGACGTGCGAGCTCGGAGGTGAGGCTAGGGGGCTGTCCACATTTTTTTACTCTTGTTCGCGAAGGAAAATTAATACAGTAAGATGACTTCTAACCCCGAAATTAGCTCCCACCCCACGAGCACCCGTATCCTGCCCTCCCTCGCTTGTCAAGGGTGATCGCACGGCCCACTACGCTGTGAGATAATGACCTGCAAGACAGTTAGGAGGGGCATTCCATCCTTTTACCCACCGGACCCTTTACCCTCTTAGGGAATTCTATCCAATACTCCAGCCTAGTCTCACGAACCTAAACAATCTCCCTAGCCAAACGGAGGAAGCCTGAACAAGTTACTGAGATTAGTGTTCGGGTGGGAGTGAGGGTATCGTGAATTACATTTATGAGGTATGGTAGGGGAGTGCGGTATCCTACATGTGAAATTTGACGCCGGGAATAGTGTCTTTTGCCGTGGGGGTTTATGTTGAAATCCCCAATGAGTTTCCTTGCGGCGAGCGGATTATTTTGGTAGTCGGCCAATGGGCCTCAGAGGCCGGTTAGGTAGAAGGCTGAAAGATGGGGCTTTGGTAGCAGATGGGGGGATTGCGTGCAGCAGGGCATTACTGAAGGCGAGCTACATCGGTCCAATATCATTACCCCCCAGTGTCGTAGGTGGATTGTGTATTTAACGAGTCAAGCCGGGCTTTGGTTTCACCTCCTATACCCCATGTGTAAGTTCCACCGCTTACATTCCAGTGTGATTTAAATTGCTTTTTTATACTAGCCCACCTCACGGTATCTGGTGGGTTTTACCGTGGGGTACCGTGCCGATCGCGTTGCTTTGTGTAGTGCGCTATGCGCAGCACACTTCCTCCACTGCCTGCAATATTAGACGAGTGACAGCCCATGACACCCTTACAAAAAAACCTAGGAGAGCAGTGGTGACTGGATCACCGGCTCAGAAGTAATACTGTCAGAAGTGGGGCGGCACGAGTGCGGCGAGATGCACACCAGTGGGGGATAGAGTGTTTTTTTTGCGAGGCTGTCATTCAAGTCCCGGAACAAGGAGGGCGGAGATTACCAATTGGTGCGGTGAGCGGGAAAGTGGGAGAAGCAGCCACAACGGAGAAGGGAGAAGGAGAAGAGGCATCGGTGTCGCAGTAGGACAAATTAAGTGGATCGTTTTCCTACGGGGGGGAAAAGATGATATTGGCATCTGAAGTGCCAATAGATGAGAGTTTGGAGAAGGTATGAGACGAGCTGCCAATGACAATCTGTACGGCTGGATGACTAAGCAGCAAACCTCCTCTTGGGTGCACATGAACGAACAGCAATCAAGCGCAGAAGTGTGTATGAATCGGCCGGAGCAAGGTTGGTTTTTTCTTCGTACCTATTCTTCTGAGTGTAGCTGTTTTGGTTATGTCTTGGGGCGCAATCTGCCAAGAGTGCCTTTAGTGTTGTAATTTGTTTTAGAGTTGTTTGCTCTGCTGCCTCGTTTAGTCGGTTTAGTGGTAAACCTTGGATACTGTGCCCCCCTAGGCTCTGGTGGGAGACAATTCATCAAGAAATTCAGCGGCTCTTGGGGTGACGGTAGTGCCGGTGCTCGGATCGGGCGCGTGCTGGAATTTTGTGTTGCGAGATGCCTCCTCGGGCATTGGAGGGATGGGTTAGATCGCCGCGTTTCATTATTCGGATATTTTTAGGAAAGCATTTAGGCTGCAGGGATCCGCTTAGGTTTTGGATCGGTGCATCCGCCGGAAGGAAACCGGGAACGCTGTAAAGGAAGTGAGAGAGTCGGATGTGTGGAGTGTCGGATGTCCGAAGGCTATGAATAGTGGGTGTCCCCATCTTTCCTTCGTTAGCGCGAGAGTATGGAAAGGGAAAAGGGTGACATACGGATGGGGGTGAATATGTGTGGGGGTCCATGGGAGGATAGGAGGATATTGTTGTCGTTTATATATACTCCTGTCTTTACCGTTAGTTAATTATGATGTGTGTGTTGTAGTTGAATTGAACCGTAAGATAGCATGTATGAGAAAAGGTGCAGGGAATTTATTGCGGCTGATTGGACAGGTGGAGGTGGGATGTTGGCACGGACTTGGGCTCACAAACCGAGCGGAGCGTCCTAAGTTAAGTTGAGCCGCATTGTTACATTGAGCGGTCAGGCACTTTTTAGAGCGCCACCAGTTGTGAACTTGCGAGTTTTCGGGGCTTGTGGCTACGGTAGTTACACGACCTTGGCACGAGTATCTCGGTTGTGCACTCATCCTAAACCTTTTAATACAACTCACTCGACAATTACCGAAACTTGTTTAAGTTATCTTCCTTCCTGGCAGAGCAAGCTGCTCTTATCCGGTTCCCCCCCCAATCCTCAGGGCGCGATAACCTTTCTTGAATATTTCTCCTTTTATTCGGGCGCCTACACCGGACAAGAACCTTCGGATCGTCCTGAATTACAGTACTTGCGATAACGCTATTTGGCGACTACGGATACCTTGCACCCACAGAAATCCAGTTAGAAAAGCAAGAGTACTCGCAAACGGTTGATTCCGATAGAAATTAACTATTCGGGGGTCTGCACTGTCCATCCGTTTTTTTGGGGGGATTGCTGAGATCGCCCTTGGTCTGGCGGAGGCGGAAGGCTGTGATATCGGCAAGGGAGACTGTATGGATGCCGGTAATACACCTCTTGCATGGGCTGCCCGTAGTGGGCACGAGGAGGTGGTGGAAATGCTACTCGGACGGGACCACGTCAATCCAGACAAACCAAATGATTGCGGCCGAACCCCACTCTGGTATGCTGCACGGGGCGGGCACGCGGGAGTGGTGAAAATACTGCTCGGGCGGGGCGACGTCAATCCCAACAAACCAGATAACTGTGGCGAAACGCCGCTGTGTTGTGCGGCTTGGAATGGGAATGATGGAGTAGTGAAAATTCTGCTCGAGCGGGGCGACATAAACCCCGATAAACCAAACGACGATGGCCAATCCCCACTCTGGAATGCTGCCTGCGGTGCGCGTGAGGGAGCGGTGAAAATACTTCTCGAACGGAGCGACGTCGACCCCAACAAGCCAGATAACTGTGGCCAACCACCGCTGTGTTGTGCGGCTTGGAATGGGAATGATGGAGTAGTGAAAATGCTGCTCGAGCGGGGCGACATAAACCCCGATAAACCAAGTGATAAGGGCCGAACCCCGCTCTGGTATGCTGCGCGGAGTGGGTACGAGGGAGTGGTGAAAATACTGCTTAGGCGGGGCGACGTCAATCCCAACAAACCAGATAACTGTGGCGAAACACCGCTTTGTTGTGCGGCTTGGAATGGGAATGATAGAGTAGTGAAAATGCTGCTCGAGCGGGGCGACATAAACCCCGATAAACCAAACGACGATGGCCAATCTCCACTCTGGTATGCTGCCTGCGCTGGGCGTGAGGGAGCGGTGAAAATACTTCTCGAACGGAGCGACGTCGACCCCAACAAGCCAGATAACTGTGGCCAACCACCGCTGTGTTGTGCGGCTTGGAATGGGAATGATGGAGTAGTGAAAATGCTGCTCGGGCGGGACGACATAGACCCCGACAAACCAAGTGATAAGGGCCGAACCCCGCTCTGGTATGCTGCGCGGAGTGGGTACGAGGGAATGGTGAAAATACTGCTTAGGCGGAGCGACGTCAACCCCAACAAATCAGATAACCATGGCCAAACACCACTCTTGTGCGCTGCTAGCCGTGGCTGTGTGCGGGTGGTGGCGGTACTGCAGGCCGCAATAACCGCCTCCCAGGCACTACCGAAGGCCGAGGGGACATCGCCCTCCCTACCACTCCCAGGTATGCATGGCACATAGGCCATTTCCAGAAAACCACACCAATTCCGCGATCATTTCTGCCGCCTCTATTTCTTCCCTCTCTGATTCTCACAGACCTTCTGCTTGCAGTGCGCAATACCGCTTTCTACTCGTTTCCGTGTTTCCTCTTCTCCCGCCGCAGGCACACCATTGAACCTCAGACTAAACACATTTTGGTCGAAGGGAGTCACCACATGCTACGGGAATCCCCGTACCCCCGTCCAAAAACTACATCGATCTCCTCATGCAGTCGGGTCAGGATCTCGGATGCTGTTCACAATCTGTACCTTAGCTTTGGTGGGGCTATCGCTCTGCTATTGAGATAGGCCAATATGGCAGGGATTCTCATCATATTTACTTTTCCACCCGTTTCCTAGTTGTAAATCCTCTCTGCATGCCCGCTGATCTCTTGCTTTTTTTTCGCTGTTCCTTTGTTTCCTTTTCCCCACTCCCTCCTGAAGCATGGGCCTGAGGATTTGGATATAGAGAGATAATATAAAATGCAAATATTTCTGACACCTGCGGAAAGCAACATAGCGGTGGTTAACTGAGATGCAGTCGTAATTGGACACGGTTTACCGAATATCATGCCCACGTGCTATAGCCCACGATGCGCGAGCTCGGAGGAGAGGTTTGGAGGGGGTGAACCCTTTCAATACCATGTTCTTGGCGAGAAACCCCTCCGGGTGCCACCGACCGGGGGACATGCCATCGAAAAAGTGAAACCCGTGCAAAGAACTATCCTGTCTCTAACCCACCATAAACAACCTCTCCCTATCACCCAATTTATGCTAACAAAGTTCTAGAGAAAAATTAGAAAAACACCAGCACGCCTCAAGTAATTCTTGATTTTTTATGGGATTTTGACAATACTTTTGCCTTGTTGGGGGGATAAAAAGACAGGGGAAACTGTATGCATGGGCAAATATTTTGCTGTTCACTCCAACGCGAAACCCTGTGATGGTACGGTAACTTTTTTTCCCAAGAATGGTGTTGTAAAGGTAGCCCCCCAGTTTCCCATTGCATTCTAAAGGATTTCGCTCAATTGTTATGATATGGATGTGGATGGCTGTTTCACTGATCCCGGTAATCGCTCGATACTCATACCGCGCCGTGTTCTTTCGCTTGTTTTGGGAATACATCGGTGTACAAGTATATTGCCTATGTATTTCTACAACCCAAGGATTTTCCCATGGGGTCTCTATACTGCCTAACTTTCCTTTCACCCTTCTCCTTTTCAACCAAGAGGGCATTTAATAGAAACTCCAATATCGCCTGCTTCGGATAACACAATTTATAACTGTATGTTACTGCACTGCATTGCACGCAATGCGGACTCAGTTCGCTTACGGTTAGCTATAACGAGTGACGGTCTGTGATGAGGGGAAAAATCAACCTAGCAGACAGTTGCGGTAACAAGGTCACCTGCTTGGAGATAATGGCGCTCAAGTGTGGTGATATGTGCGAACTGGCCGGAGCAGGGCTGATTGCTTTCGTTGCACAGATTGTTCTAGTCATGGCAATTTTATTTGTCCAAGAGTACGAGTGCGGCCCATAGATATATCCGTCACGTGCTTTATTAGGGCACACTGCAACAAGAAAGTTCACCGGGGTTTCTTATCAGACCTACGTGACGGATATATCTATCGGCCGCACTCGTAGAATAAGTAAGGAGTATCGCCCTATGGTGATCTCGTCTGACCTTGTTTACAGGAGATTCCTCTCTGGCTCGGCTAGGCTGTTTGGTGGTACACCTTGGGGTGTTGAATTATCCTAGACTATAATAAGAGACTATCAATCAAAACACCCAACAACTACTGGGATTACCACTTACCGTAGGTTAGACTGGGGACTGTATCTAGTGTTGGCCAACTTACTCCTCGATAATTTGAGGGATGTGGTAGATTGTGACAAATATAGTAGCATACTACAGCACTGCCGGCGCTGCGCTGTACGAAGACTATGGCTAATGGCCCAGATGAATATCAGAAAGCGGGGACCTGATTTCCAAAGAACCTGGGACGGCGTTTCAGGAATTGCTTCCGATATATTGACATTAGGAAGGACTTCCGTGATACTTTGAGTTACGTGATATTCAAGCCCTTTGACTGAGCCCTTCATAAGGCATGATATACCCATATATATTGTCCCTGGACAAAATCAACCGCGCATCAACGAACATGAAAGACTCCGGCCATGGCAACAGCGCTCCCCCACCAACCCCAATGTCATGAAAGTCAGAAAAGCAAATTGAAAATGTGAATTTGCGGTGGGATACATAGTAGAAACTAATATTTGATCTGGAGAAATTTCTTTAGGTGGCGTTTAAAGTGAGGGAGATGGAGAGTGTTGGGGTTGCTATCAATCCTCGGTCGGCGGTTAATTTTGTCCACGCACCATATTAATGTATAGTATTTACAAAGCTAGGCGATTCCGCTGCTGGCGTCTGCGGGAACTCGTTCATCGCAATGTAAAATTTGTGTTGCAGTTGAATTGAAAAAAAAAAGAGTAGGACAGCACTTGGCGATTCCGTCAACCGGCCAACTCGTCACCTACCTTCAGCCAGTGTTTGAATGGCCAGAACGTCTCATAACAACTCCTTCAATACTGCGAGCACCGAAAGTGCGGAAAACTATACCATTGCGGATCGCTGGTCTTAAACCCCGGCCTGGTTATTACCACTAGGGCGCGGGTTATGCCATCAGGGAATCCGGGGCAACATGGTGTAAAAGGCAGGGGAGTGGCTCTTACGAGCCAAAGAATTTAGAAGCTAATGCTCGCGTAGTAGGGAGGTAAATTCGGTAATGAAGTTTTATTTTGATATGGATTTCTGGGGGTGGCAAGACTTATATGAGGTAACAAGGACGAAGCTCAATAGATGGGAGAAAAGGGCGAGTGCTGATAAGCCGTGGTGATAGCTGATTGGTGAGAGACTGCTTGCGTGATCAGGTTAGAGGACAAAATGTCACCCTCGCATGTTTTTGCTTGACTTCGTAGCCCAAAAGGAAGAGGCATTGACGAACATGCCGGGTACTCTGATTACGTGGGCTGTGGGCGAATTAAGCGAGGTAGGTATAATACTGGGGGGAATAGCGGGAGCCGATGGAAATCAGAAAAAAGTCAGTGGTGGATTGATATCCTGACTTTCCGATGCTCTGAAGAGGCTGCAGGCAATATTTTTTTCCGAAAGGCTTATATTTCTGTGTTAATACTCTAGATTGATAAGTGGAAGGGCACTGGGTTAAGCTTCTCGGTTCTCTAAACCAAATCCTCCACGGGTCTCCATAAACGCGAATATTCGTGGCTTAGAGACAGAAAGTGGGGGTGAAATTAGGAGGGATATTTCCAGAAGAGTGATGAGCGCCTCCGCCGTTCTCAGGGGAGATGATATCACCAGTTATCTGGCACCAAGATAGGCGAAGGACACAAACCGGGATGCGAGAGAGAGAACAATAGAAGCAGACTTCTTAAACAGGGTTCCTAAACGTATTGGGGGCACCCGACGGGCCGGTCCGCCGATAGGCCGGCCTCACTCACAGGCTACTGTACAGGCCAGGCCAGGCAGGCCACTCCGGCAAATAGCCTAGGCCGACATAGGCCGCACTCGATCGGCATGCGAAACCTATAAGGCCTGATAGGTGACTATAGGCCCGGTGATTCGCATTAAAAGCAGATCGCTTTAAGAGTATCTTGATTCACCCTCACTTTCAATCTTCTTTTCCCCTAATTTTTCCTTCGTTACCTTCGGCTGTCACTTAATCAATCGTACAATAACCGATACACAATCAACTGAACGGAGGCTTGACATTTCTCCTCAAGGTTACCACTACAGCCTTATCTTATTCTCACATATTATCAAAAAAAACTGAACCTACCAAGGTAGCAACAGAAAAACTTTTATCATCCTAACAGTCAGTGCTTATTGCAAGTCGCTTATCTAATTATATTATTTACCCGGGGGTGTTCAGTTATCTTTGATATGTAACAATACCATTCTCCCCCCCGATCGGGTTTCTTTAGCAGGAATTAGATTAAATCCCCAGGTTTACATAGCGAAATTGTTCCCGTATTTTTAATGTTAATTTGTAATTAGGAGAAATTTACAGTTAATCAGCTATCTCTACTATCTCTAGTATCTTTTAGCATTTTTTGTCAATAAAGAGAAATTGTTCTTCAATTTTTACCCTTATTTAGTAATTAGGGAACACATACAGTGAACTTTTGCCGTTGACACTACATGGCTTCTCACCAAGGGTGGGCAGGCATCGGATATATAGATCCTGGAGAATTTTGAGAGGCCGGCCCAGGCTTTACTGAAGCATGGCCTCCGTGGCCCGTTGGGAACACTGAACGTATTTGGGATTTTCAAAGTAGAAGCAACGATGCTCCGGAAGCTCTCTCAAGTTACCTACTCACGAATACATATCTAGATTCCTGTTACTGTAGTTTCGCTGGGTGCCGATGTGATCCGGCAACAAACCATAATACATTACTTGCGATAAGAGCTTGATGGCTGATAGCTTGGGCCAGAGGTTGGGGATACTTGTGGCGGAACGCTAGATCGGTTGAAGGGAAAGGGTGGGGAGAAGGCTAGATCTGGCATGGCCACCTAATGTCGATCTCTCAGTTGGAGCAGCCCTTGAAGGCTGATGAACTACGACACGGAGTTGAGATGGGTTGCCGAATCCCTCAACAGAATCATTGCTTGCCTAGCACTAAGGAGTGGTTGTCGTGAACAACGAGGCTTCCCCGGTGCGGTTGATCCACTTCCCCTTCGGGGGTCCCGTATTATGGGGGCGAAATTAGGTTTAAAGGTTCTGTTGTTGATTTCTTTGCAATCTTTTTTGAACTGCTATACCTGGCTAAGGTTGTGGCTAGGCGCTGCAACCCCCGAACGCTCGCAGATAAGCAGGGGCACTCTAAAGAGTGCCCAACGGCTCAACAAAGCTTTGCGGCTCAAGACATCCTGCCGGTTGCCATAGCAACTTTGTCGCTTAACATAATTTTGTGGTTTAATACGACTTTGAACGAGTAATTATTAGCTTCAGCTGTGCAGTGGAAGCAAGCGCAGCCTGAATTTTGTATCTTAACATCCCGATATTTACACCCTGGCAGGAAAACATACTTGTGAAATATGGCACTGTTGGTACTTGTATAATGGATATTATTGCATGTTGACAAAGTGGGCTAATATTGAGCCGCAAACATGGGTTGCGCCACAAAGGAATATCGAGCCACAAAGTACCCCTCCAAAAGCCAGTCTGCTGCGCAGAAGAGATCTCATTAAAGTATTTTTCCATTAATCAGAAATAGATTAATGGCATTCGGAGGGTATTCTTCCTTAACTGGAAAGAGATTCCTTGGCATTTCCAACTGAGACATATTCCATCGGCCTCCTGTGCGCAGCTACGGACTAAGGGATAGTCAGCCTCAATGTTCTGTTGAGCCGCAAGGTGAGATTGAGTTTTTTTCCCTCCCTCCGGGTTTTTATTCTCTACGGGCTTTCTGTGGCCTTGTCGCCTCGTCTAAACACTGACGTTCGTTATCCCACCTTATCCCAAGCCCCTTCATCCCTTTTGCTTCCCGTCTTCCCCCTCCCCACCCCCCTCTCTCCGTCCTCATATACTTCGAGATTCCTGGGACCGGCTATACCACTTGCGTTGGGTAGGTTGAGCTATCGGGCACTTATCAGAGTGCCCCCAGCTGTGAGAAACTGGGCATTTGGGGCTTGTGGGGCCTAGTTTCGACCTTAGCGCGAGTATCTCGGTTGTGAATATCTGCTTTCCCTTTGCGCTTAGAAAAATACTTGAATTTTATTCGCGGACTAGATCTTTTACCTTCGCATACGTCTTTGAGATAAAAAGGGGTTGAACCCATATTCTCAGAGCGCCAAAGAGATCATGTTCGTTTCTGTAGATGGGTACCGGTACTTGTATCCTCTACTAGTCAAGTGGGTAGACAATGCCGTAAACCTCCCCCCGCTACGTCGTGACTCATCCCAAACATCTAAATATTGTTGCCTTGACGGAATTAACCGCGCACCAACGAATGGGAAAAACTCCAGCGACGACGACAGCACCCCACTATGATGGAAACCGAAAAAATACATATATATGTAAATATGTAAATACGTAAATATCATATATACCGGTAGTAGAATACAGAGTAGGAATTAATATTTGATCTAGAGGAATTTCCCCAGGTGGTGTTGAAAGTGCGGGGTGATAAGGAGGATTGCCCTGCCATCGAGCTTTAGTGAGCGGTTAATTTTTGTCGACGGACAATACCACCCACTTGACGTTCACCATAATCTGTTCACCGACCTGAATTCGCGACAGGCCGAAGCTCTCTCATCCAGTCCCTCTCCCGATCTCCAAAGCCTACCTTTTCTGATATCTCTGCTTATATTCTGGGGCCCAAGCGAAAGGAGAACGGTTCGATCAGCTGAATTATTATACTTGCGCTAACGCTATTTGACGACTGCGAACGCCACGCACCCACTCAAGCACTACTCGAAGGGTAGGAGAATCACTCGTACACTGTTAATTCTGACAGACTTTTCTTGTTCGGTGGCGTACACTGTGAATCTGTCTCTGGGATTGTCCGGGTTGTCTTTGGCTAGGTGGAGGTGGGGGCTGTCATATTAGCAGGGAGGACGCTATGGATGCCGGTAATACACCTCTCGCGTGGGCTGCCTGTGGTGGGCATGAGGAAGTGGTGGAAATCCTACTCGGACGAGACGACATCTTCCCCAGCAAACGAAATAGAGAAGGCCGAACACCGCTCTGGTGTGCTGCCCAGAATGGACACGAGGGAGTGGTGAAGATGCTACTCGGACGGGACGACGTCGACCCCGACAAACCAGATAGGCGTGGCCAAACGCCACTCTGGTGCGCTGCTCGGAATGGGCACGAGGGAACGGTAAAAATCTTACTGGGGCGGGAGGAAGTCAACCCCAACAAAGCGAGTCGGCACGGCCTAACACCACTCTGGTGTGCTGCCAAGAATGGGTATGCGGGAGTGGCGGAAATACTGCTCGGACGGATCGACATCAACCCCAACAAACCATGTGGCGAGGGTCGAACCCCACTGTGGTATGCCGCCCAGGCTGGGCACGAGGGAGTGGCGGGGGTACTGCTCAGACGGTGCGACGTCGACCCCAACAAAGCAGATAACCGCGGCCAAACGCCACTCTGTTGTGCAGCTTGGAATGGGAATGATGGAATAGTGAAAATTCTGCTCAGGCGGGGCGACATCGACCCCGATAAACCAAGTGACGACGGCCGAACCCCGCTCTGGTGCGCCACCCAGGGTGGGTACGAGGGAATGGTGAGGATGCTGCTCGGACGGAGCGACGTCAACCCCAACATAGCAGATAGCCGCGGCCAGACGCCACTCTGCTGTGCGGCTTGGAGTGGGAATAAGCGAATAGTGAAAATGTTGCTCAAGCGAGGCGACATCAACCCTGATAAACCAAGTGACGACGGCCGAACCCCGCTCTGGTATGCTGCCCGGGGTGGATACGAGGGAGTGGTGAAAATATTGCTCGAGCGGAGCGATGTCAACCCCCAAAAATCAGATAATCGTGGTATAACGCCCCTCTGGTGCGCTGCTAGTCATGGCCATGGGCGGGTGGTGGCGGTACTGCGGGCACGATAACCCGCTCCTCAGACACCGCCTAAGGCCGAGGAGGCACCGCCCTCCATACCGTCTCCAAATATGCATGGCATATGGTCTATTTCCGCAAAACCACACCAATTCCACCATCCTTTCTACTGCCGCCACCCCCCCCCCCCCCCTCTCTCATTCCCGCACAACCTCAACCTGCAGCGCGGAATGCCGCCTTGTTCTCATTTACGTATTTCCCTGCCTTCTGCCGTAAGAATGCTATTGAAGCTCGGGCTTGACATCTTTTCGTCGAAGGGCATCACCTGTTTTGTGTCCGGGAGTCACCGTATCCATCTCATCACCCTCCAAAGACCTACACCGCTCTCTTCATGCAGTAGGGCCAGGGTTTCAGATGCCATTTATAACAAAGAGTTTGGGCTTGGTGGGGGCTATCCCTCCCGTACTAAGGCAAACTAGTGCGGCTAGGGATATCCATCATATTTGATTTTCAACTGTTTCCTAGTTGTATATTATCATCTTTGCGCATTCGTTATTCATTTGTTTTTTCTATAGTTCCTTTATTTCCTTCTCCTTTCCCTCTCTTGGAGCATGGGCCTGAGTGGTGTTTGGATATAGGCAAGTGATACAAAGTGCGAATATCTCCGACACCCAGTGAAAGTAACATAAGAGCTAGTGAACCAAGGTGTGATGGATATGGTTTAGCGAAGATTATACTTATGTGCATCAGCCTTCGAGATGGGGATCGGAGAGGAGGTTAGGATGCTATTCACACTTCTTGGTTGTGCTCATGAAAGAAGGTTAATTCGGTAAGGAGTTGGCTGAGAAACCAGCTCCCGATCTTCAAGGACCGGTATCCTACCTTACGTTGTGAAGGGTGATCACAGAGCACACCCCGCTGCTAGCTCTCAACTACGGGGAAGCTAGGGAAGATATTTTATCCATTTACCCAGCACAATATTTTCCTTCCCCGACATTCTGTCTTGTGCTCATGCCGGGCGTCGCAAACCCATACAATCACCCTGGCTAGGCAGGAGAAGCCTTCCCATCCTCCCGGAATTAGTGTTCTGACGAGATTATAGGTTACCCAAGTCAAAGAGAGAAATGAGGGTCGCACGGAAGTAGCCGATAGACTAAAAGAATTTACCCGGAATTTTTGACGCTTTGGAGGAAGGATATGGAACGTAGGTTTTTACCACCTATACTTAACTAAAAAATCAAACTAACGGTAGACTGGTGTATAAGTAAAAAACAAATACCATATCCCGATCCTACTTGGATTACCACACCCATCTCTGTGTTTCCCGCATGCCTTTGTTCCTTCGTACACTCCCGTAATAACAAAGAAAAGACATAGCGGGAAAAATATACTGTTGAACATTCTCCCGTATCCATTCGGTCCGTTCCATCTGCATGTCTCTTGAACTCTCCTTCCCACTCCCGTAACAAAGCCAGGCACATCCGTCCAACAACCCAAAGTAACTGCTGATGGCGCAATATCGGGAAAAGTGTCTTACTCTCTAAAATTTGGCGTTCTGAAATGGCTTCTTTTGTCATGCTGCAGAAAGTGCTGATGAGTTAAGTTAAATTTGCACATTTTAAATAGACAACCTGAAATTATTAACTTGGAGGATAGTTAGGCAAGAGACTTAAGGACGAAGCTTCGGTAGCATACGAGGAAGATGCGGCCATGGAGAAGGCCGGGTTGGATCCAGGCTATTCCTATCAGGAAGGCCATGGGGTAACCGCGTACCCGGGAACGTGGATTTGAGCCCGGGGGCCATAAGGAACCACCCCATGGCCTACTTGGGGTTTTCAAAAGTCTTAGGATGCCTTGATAGTAGGATTGGCAAGTTCGGGTGTACAGTACTGTAAATTGGGTATCTTGGTGTCAAGGTATCCGGATAGATCTGAGAACAGCGAGCACATCTCCACTGAGATCCAAAGCATCCTGCAATACTCTCCCGACTAACTGGGTCTAGTGGGTACATGATAGAGCTCGATGGAGTTGGGGGGAAATGGTGTTGGGCTAGCGGTTAGCTTGAGGGTCAGGGGTACCAGTTCAGCAGCCGGTAACTTGGGCGCATAGGTACATTCTCATGCCGGAGTGGACGGGGCAAGGCCGAATACGGCACCTGGTCTCGGTCATGTCACAGAGGTTTTGGATGGAACGGTGGGTTTCGGGCTTGGGAGGTGTTTGGATTAATATAATCGGTATTTCTATCAGTTGTCTGCTATGGAATTGAGTTTTGGTGCTGACTTCCGACGGTACGTGGATTGTATACAGATTGCGGTATATGGTGCCTTGTGGGGTCTCTTCCGAAATTTCATTAAGCTACCAAAAAAGATAGACTATTAATACCGGTAGGCGAGTTCGGGGTCGCTCCGACACGTAGTTATGCCGGATGGGAATTAGGAGTCGCGCAGCGATGGAGGGCAGAGTGAGAGAATTCACCTCCAGATCTAAGAACTTTGTAGAAAGGATATGAAATGTAACTCCCACGGCTAGCATTCGTTCATTCGCTCGCTATCCCCTAAAAGGAAAACTATCGGTAAAGACAGGCGCGCAAGTAAAACGCAAATAATATGCCTTGATCCTTCCATCGGTCACCGCGCCTGTCTCGATATTTCCCCACATGGTCTTATTCATCCGCACTCCCGTAATAGCAATGGAAAGACATGTGTGTTGGTAAAATCTGCTCCGTATATTGTTAACCAATTTTTCGCACTCCCGAAAAATCTGCAATGGACCTGAACGATCTGCGGCACTCTCGCAACTGCGACTGCCAATGTCAACCGCATCGTTCGAAGTATTTAGGGCGGATACCGGGATTTGGAGGGATGCTGGGAAGATACAGGTTCTGCCGGGAGCTTCCGCGGTAGGGTGGTCAGGAATGATGGGAAAGGCGGTGGCTAGAGTAGAAAAACAATTGGGATGCTAGAAATTGAAATCAAGAACTTATGTTCGATTTGGTGGTCACGCTTCTGCCAAGGACGAGGCTGGTCGGTTACCAGAGCAGGATGAGATACAAGGGTACGAGTAATGTATGCACAAGGTTCTATAAGAAGCCCCGCTTTTCTCTCGCCTGGGAATTCCGGCGCAGTAATCGACCGACCCCATCACCCATCATCCACAGTGTCCCAGGCGGCAGAAAGCAGAAAATGTCGCAGTCTTTCAGTAACAACACCAACTCTTTTAACACTACTGTTAATAACATTACGATTACCCCCGATGAGCGATCCAACATCCTAGCCTGGCTGTCCCCGCTAGAGCCCAGGTTACGGCATCAGGACATCCAAGACAACCGGGTGGAAAATATAGGGGAATGGCGCTTACAAACTGAGGAATTTAGAAACTGGTTCGCAGGGAGTGAGGGAAGTGAATCAGATAACGGGGTTTTGTTTTGCTATGGAAATCCTGGAGTCGGCAAGACTTATATTAGGTAACCAATTTTTGCAAAGCCAAGTTACATGAAGATGATGATATAAAGAGACAATGAAAAAACCCAGAGAAGAAATAAAGAAATATGAAACCCAGTATCCGTCTGAACCTCTTGCTCTCTTCATTCGTAAGTCCACTGTCCGAGGCGTTGGGGGAATGTCGGTGCCCTTGTTGCTTGGGATCGTTGCCACCGATATATCCCACTCCAAGGCAGGTAGGTGAAGTGACAGGAAAGTTGCCTGCCGTCTGGTGGCCAATGACCTCCCCCAATTCGAGGCAGGTGAGCAAGCCATTTTACATACCCCTTGCCCATGCTCCCTGAAAGCGCTCTGATAGGGATATTCATTCCTCCTGTGAGTATTTGATATAGGCCTTATATGCGTCCAATATCCAACGTCCTAGAGTCTGAATATGGGACTCCGAAATTGCAACTTCAGTAGCCCAGGTTGCTGCACCTCGGCAAAAGCTATGACCATTCCATGATGCTTGTCCAAGCCCGACTGTTGTTCCCAATTTTTGTAACTTCTCTACAACATGGTGTCTTGTAAATAGTAGTTGTTCTCTTCTTCCAACACAGAACAGGGGTGCTGTTTCCCAGTGGTGAGTATCCATTGTGAGAAATTGTTTTATTGCCCTGACGGGGCATGCTTCGTCATGACTGCCTGCAATAATTAGCTGGAGTCCTTTTCGAAAGGGGTCAGTTTTTGATGCTGCAAGGGTAAGTTCAATATGCTGATCATGCTGGATAAGTCGAATGCTGCTCTTTGTTAAGAACCAGTTCGGGAAGGCAGGTCTCATCTGGAGATCAAGTGCTCGATAGGTAAACTCTCCTATTCGCAAGGAGCCTGCAAAAGCCAGCATGAATGCAGCCCTTGTTACAGTGTCATTGTGGTCATGTATGCGTAGGTGAGTGGGCAGGCTAAGCAGGTGTAGACAGGTAAGAGGTGTTCTGGTCTGCCATGCTGGTTCATTATGATCACGTTTGATACCTTGTAATGTTCTCTCTAGTCGTAGATCGGAAAACGCAGTGCAATCAATTCCTAGGTCCAACTGATAAGACTTAATACCGGACTAGGTAAAGTTTCATTGTCTTCACCTTAATAGACCCTGCCAGGGAGCAGAGCCACTCGATTAGCCATGTGGCCTTCAAGTTTGCAGGAAGGAAGCCCCAATTCTGGTAACGATATCCTCACAAGGTGCAAAAAAGCGAGAAGCGTGATCTTGGTGCATCATAATTGCGTCTTGTTGATCGAGCTAGTTCTCGTCATAAGTAGTAGGCAGCTATTGGTGATAGTCCCGATTGTTGTATGTTAGAAACCCATCATCCCGGTGGTTGCAAGTGGGATATATCAGCTTTGGGGCTAGGTTAGCAATTCTGTTATAGTCAAAGCGGGAGAGCGCATCTGCTAGCACATTGTCCCCGGTCAGAATCCATCTGGCTTCAATCTTTAACTCATATTCGGTAGCTAAAAGTAACCATCAACGTAGAACGTTGATTGTTGTTCCTCTGATCGTTTGGTTCTCCAAGCCATGCAATACCGCACGATTGTCAACATGGCATATCAATCTTTTCCTTTTCCAAATTTTGCCCCAGTGGAGTACTAGGGCCTGCTCCACTCCTCTCATTTCCTTAGTGTTAATATGTTCCTGACTACCTGATAGGTGAGGAGGTAGGGTTATTGAGAAGGCTGATCTGGGATTAGGCTGTGGATTCTGTTGGGGGTAACTATTGATATAGAAAGCCCCTAGGCCCTTCGTGCCGGCAGCATCTGACCACATTGAGATTGTCTCCCTTGACTCTTTTCTAACTGACCTTTCTGGAGCCATGGCTAGTACTTTCTGCCATCATGTGAGGTCTCTCTGGGCCTTGCTTGATCTTCGTGTACGGTAGTAGGTTCGCTCTGTCGGAAAGTAGAGTTGTATATTATACAGGCGCAGGAGGAAGGTGCGGCCAAGTGGTACAACTGTAGCAACGAAGTTGAGATATCCCGTTAGCTTTTGCAGCTTAAGGAGTGACAGTGATATTTGATCTATTCCATTTTGCACTAGCTGCTGTGCTTTTAGTAGCTTCTTTTCTGCTAGTCAAATTACCATATTTTATGTGTCCATCTTGATACCCCCAAAACTGGCTATCGTTCCCTCCCAGTTCTTTGATTCCTTGATGGAAACTCCTACTTCCTGACAGAGTTCGCTAAATCTTGTTGTATGGATGTTGAGATCTGTAGTGGTCGCCGGAGTGAGTATTATCAGGAAATCGTCCAAGTAGTGGACAATCTTAGCTGGTCGTGCCAGTCTTTGTAACTCGTCCTCTAGAATCCAGTAAAACGTTTCTTCACATATTTTGAATATGCAGGGTACTGTGCAAATCCCGAAAGGTAGGTATTGTTCTGCTTAGTACGTGTTCTGCTAGTAAAGACCGAGTAGGCCATATCGAGAGGAGAAACAGGGGTGTGGCGAAAGGCGCTTTGAAAATCACCCTTAACAAGGCTGCAGCTATTTCCCAAGTGTTGAATTGCAGAAATTGCCTCCATGATAGTGCTATAAGAGATTGATCCATATAGTTTTGATATTCCACTATTAATCGAGTTTGCGTCATTTGAAGGGTATGAGTGGTGGTGGATTCGCCGTTTAGTACCATCTAAGTTATCGGTGAGGCCTAAGGGTAAAGCTATGAAGTATCCTGGGAGAGTATTATAGGAACAATACTTCCTGAGACGGTTTCTCTTTAGCTCAGCCTCAATTTCAGCTGTGACTACATCAGGGGACTCGAATGCAGAGGACAAGTTTGGATGAATAGTGATTGAAGTTCTGACATCTTCAAAACTAATTCGTGCACCAAATTGAGATATACCTAAGATTGCCTCTGTGACTGAGTTGTCAGGGTATTCTTTCATAAGCTTTTTCCATTCCTTGTACTTATTACCCTAGCGGGAATAGCTTGCATAATTATGCGCGAGGTATATGCCACCATAGGGGAGAGCATATATCCGAACCCAAGCTTCCTGAGTAGGGACTCCCCGGAGGCATCTGGGAGACTACTCAGGAACCTCAAAGAGTTCACGTTTCAAGATATGGCTAACTGATTGGAACGATGATTAGAGAACCAGTTCTCTACTCTTACTAATGCATACACATTATGCATT
>Ga0307517_10001070_pt1 | contig 46406 bp, 36 predicted proteins | sample 23_EM_MG_FD_194515 | JGI IMG/M metagenome (GOLD analysis project Ga0307517, IMG submission 194515) | Populus trichocarpa ectomycorrhiza microbial communities from riparian zone in the Pacific Northwest, United States - 23_EM | ecosystem: Host-associated > Plants > Roots > Unclassified | place...
CTGCACCCGCGGTCTCGTGTGCAATGTGGATAGAGAGTGCGCACACGAGCATACAGGTTCAGCGGAGGCATCCGGCTTTCCCTGCGCGATGGTTTACGGCTTATTCCGCGCTCTCCCCGGTGAGCCAAGCTCTTTTGCCACCGTTATCAGCGAGAAATGTCCCGCGAACGTGACGCCAGCATCGGGGCGCCAGGACCACACGGCTTTACCGTCCGCGCCAGCAGCGTTCGTCTTACGCCGCCGCCCGCGTCCACCGCATCCCACCGCGCGTTCGTGACGTGCGCAACGCCCCTCTCATCGGGTGAGACGGGCAGATTAAAAGCACGGATCCGCCCTTCGGATAAAGCGAAATATTTTTGATTCTGGGGCTTGACGATATTTCCGAAAATCAGAATTGCTTTGCCCGTCGGGGTGATCTGTCGCAGGCGGCCCGCAAGATTATGCTTGCGGTGGGGACGATGCAGCACCGTCGGCAGGACGGATTGAGCCCGTAGAGCCGAAGGCGTAATCCGCCGCTACAGCGAATGCCTCCACAATCATTTGCGTCGTCATCCTCGGCGCCGCAATGTCGCAACACCAGTCACAGCCAAGCGCAGCGCAGGCTGATGTCGTGTCCGGAGCGGCGGATTACGCCTTCGGCTCCAATCCGCCTACGAGTTCTGGGCTATCTCGGCTGGTTCGTCAGTCCATGCGTATTGCTCGTGACAACGGCCATGGTCGTGATCGTGACCTGGCGGCGGCAGTTTGCATCGAATGCGTGGAAGGCGATGGGGGGTTGAATACGACACGGGTTGTAGCCACCATAAGGAGTTCGCAGCTGGGAAGGAAACGACCGCAGGTTTATCCCGGCGAAATCCTGCAGGAGGAATTTCTCGTTCCGCTCAGGTACGCGGCACACGTTGCTTATCGAACAGATACACAACAGAATGGCACATGGCTCAGGAACCGTACCAACCAGCTCAAATCGCAGCCCCGGCGGCGACGGGCAATGCTGGACCTCAGTTCGAGGCCAAGGTTGGTGCATTTTATGTTCTGCCGCTGTTGTCCGGCGGAGAGCCGCGCGGTTTGCCGGGCGCGACCGTCCGCAGCGTCGCCTTTCAGCAGCGGATCGCCGGCCATCCTCTCGATGATGTGGTGGTCAAAGCAGTCAATCGTGATGGCTCGCCGGCGACATTCGAGATTCAAGTCAAACGTACCCTGACCTTCACCGCCTCAGACGCGGAATTTCGCGAGGTAGTCGGGCAAATTTGGGACGCAGCGAAGAACCCGGCCTTCGAGACGAGCCGTTACGAACTCGCGACAGCGATCGCGCGGACGACAACGCGTATCGAGCATGCGTGCCAGGAAGTCTTGCACTGGGCTCGCCAGCTCCCCGATGGCGCGACCTTTGCGGCTCGGATCAACCGGCCCACATTCGCATCGGACGCGATGCGCAGTTTCGTCGACGTCTTCCGCGCCAATCTCACATTGGTCGGGGCGCCTACGGACGACCAAACCGTATGGCGGCTGCTTCGTCGCTTTCAGATTCTCGTTTTTGATTTCGAAACGAGCGGCTCGGACTATGACCATCGGGCCCGCGAACATTTGCGTTGGATCCTCCCCCCCGATCAGGCTGACCGCGCCAATGATCTCTGGTCCGTTATCATCGATCATGTCGGTGCAAGCGCCCGCGCGGCTGGCGCAAAGGAACGGGCCGAGATCGTCACGGCACTACAGCAGCAGCATGGATTTAGCTTCACGGCGCATGCCGATGTGCGTCCTGTCTATGAACGCCTTGCGGAAGCGGCCAAGCAGGCGCTCGATGAAATAGACGAAACCGTGGGCGGCGTTCGCCTTGCGCGGAGCAGGCTGATCGATGAGGCGTACAACATCCTCGAACAGCATCCCGTGACGTTGATAGAGGGCCGGCCCGGCGTCGGCAAATCCGCGATCATGAAGCACCTCGCCGTGCGTATGCAAGCGGAAGGCTGCGTCCTGGTTCTGCGCCGCGGCAGAATTGTTCCAGGCGGCTGGCTTGCGATGGCTCATACAATCGGCTGGTCCGGCTCTCAGGCGAATCTGTTCAATGAGCTCGGAGCCGGTGGCGGAGCGATGCTGTTCGTCGACAACATCGACCAGATCGACGATCAAGGCGAATGGGCCACTGTAACCGATTTGCTGTCGCAAGCGACCCGGAGTCAGGGCTGGCGCGTCGCCGCAACGTGCGGCGTCGAAAGTGATGACTGGAAAACGAAACTCCCCGCGCGCGTAAGAACTACCGGCTTGGGCTGTGTGACGGTCGGGGCCTTGTCAGATGAGGAAAAAGCCGAGCTGTCGTCACAGAACCAGGCGCTAGCTCTGATTTTGGCGGACGGACATCCGGCAAAGGGGATCGCCGAAAACCTCTTCTATCTGTCGCGCATGGTCGAACTCGGCGTCGGACGGGACGCCAGCATCGCAACCGAACTTGATCTTGCGCATTTGTGGTGGCGTTACGGCGGCGGACAATCCGAGGACGACCGGCGATTTGCGCGCTTAAGGCTGCTTCGCACGCTCGGTACGCACGTGATCTCGACCCCGTCGCAGGCGACCTTCAATGTCGATAATCTCGATTCCGCGACCGTAGCCGAATTGTTGCGTCTCGAAAGTCTGCGCGAGGAGATCAAAGGTGCAAGCGTAACTTTCCGCCACGATGTTCTTCGTGATTGGACGATCGGATTCCAGCTGCACGAAAACGCCAGCCCGTTGGCGGTGCTGCCAATGGACAGGCCGCTACCGATTGTCTTGGCGCGAGGCCTGGAGATTGCAGCAAGATTGGCATTGGCCGATGATCCGACCGGACAACGCTGGTTGGCGTTACTTGCCATTGCGGAGCGCGATGGCAGCCATGGTAGCTGGAAACGGCCGATCTTGCTTGCGCTTCCGCGTTCCGAAAATGCGTTGACATATTTTGTCGCGCTGGCGCCCGTCCTGCTGGAAGCGGGCGGGCGCCGCCTGCGCGAAATCATTCGGCTCATGATCGCAGTCGAGTCCGAACCTCTCGCTGCTTTGATCGCAAGGATCAGGCCGGACATCTCCATCCCGGTCGGCGCTGGCGACCTTATCGCGCCGAAAGGTCCGGGTTGGATTTCGCTCGTGGCTTGGCTCACCGTAACGAACAAGTCGCTGCCTACTGAACTCATTCCGGATGTCGTCAAGGTCTTTCAGGCATGGTTGATGACGACGCAGGGGCACAACTATCCGATCAACGCCCAGATCGTCGAAATTCTCTTTGATTGGCTTGCGCTGGTCGAATCGCATCTGACGCATCGCGTCTATCGGGACATCAGCGAGATTCCGCCAAGTCTTAATATTGATCATCTAGACGACGTGCGTTCCGAAATCCGGATGATCGTGTTCACTTACGCAAGCCTGGATCCGGCTGCGGCAGCACGCTACCTGTCTCACATCAATTCAGAACCGATCCGCGATCACGATCAGCAAACCCTTCTCAAATCTTCCGGAACCTTGCCGGAGGCTACCCCCGGACCATTCACCGATTTTGTACTGGCAGCCTTGATCGAGAAGGATGATCCAGACGGGTACAGTTCTCGCCGTCGCGACTACGGCCCGTTCGAAGTTCACGAGCATGTCTTTCTGGATGTGCCGCCCGACGGCGGGCCATTCCTCTCGGTTCTGAACAGCTCTCGCGATGACGGATTGCGGCTCATTCGAGGCCTAGTCGAGCACGCGACGAACTGGCGCCGCGAGCAATACCAAGAACAGGGAACGCCGTTTCCACAGATCAAGGTCCCGTTTCCCGGCAACGACAAGACCTTCGAAGGCGATCTCACCGTCTATCGCTGGGCGCGGGCCTCGGGTCCCTCTCTGATCGCGGCCAAAGCATTAAGAGCGCTTGAGGCCTGGGGTCACCTCCAGATTGACGGTGGACGCCCGATCAGCGATGTCCTGCACGATGTTCTTGGTCCTAATGGCTCAAGCGTTGCGTTTCTCTCGGTCGCGATTGACCTCGCCCTGTCGCATTGGACGGCCGCCGATGATGCGGCTTGGCCCTTGGTGACCAATCCTCGCCTGCTTCAATTTGATGAGGATCGTTTCAAGCACGACATCACCGGCGTCAACCGTTCCGCGCGCGCGAGAAACCAACAGAGTCAGGCTGCCCTTCGCGTGGATCTCGACGCGCAGCTTTCTCGGCAGACGCGCTTATTCGACAGGATCGGGCATTATGTCTTCCGCAAGGATACCACTGCTCTCGCGCGCCTTCGGACCGCTCTCGAACAAACTCGCGACGAACTCGACGGCCAAGTTGAAGACAATAAAAATCCCACCAGTGAGCTCCGCGCAACGGTCGCGCGCGCCCTACGCATGACGGATGCGGAAAATTGGGAGGCTGTGACCAGCACCTTGCACGACGGTACGCAGGTCGAAGCCTATCAGTTCAGAGAAGCTCCCGAAGGACAACAGGAGCGAGAAGACCAGGCGGCGAGCGCAAGCGCCGGCCTTCAACGCATGAATATCCGGCTTCAGATACAGTCCGGTCTTCTTGAACCCGGCCGATCAACGCCACCCCTTTTGCAAGAAGCGCTTGCGTGGGCACGGGTCCAGCCATTGGAAGCCGAACTGACGTCAGACGAAGAGGACAATAATTACGACGCTGAATGGAACTGGCGAGCGGTGGTGATGGCTGCGGCGCTCGCCGCTCGCGACTACGAAGCCGCGGATCGTGCAGATGCGATGGCCTGGGCAGCGCCCGTTTTGCTGGCGGCATCGGCTCAACGCGACAGGGAATATCTCGGCGATCAAATCGAATACAATACGACGGCGATCGCAACGCTTGGAATCGTGTCCCTCTTCCTTAGAGACCAAGACAACGTAGCGCAGAGCCAGATCTTGCGCGTCGCGGGATACGACCATCCTGCCGTCCAGGAAGCCCTCGGGCAAAATCTGCTCCGCCTTGGCCAGATCGACGAGCGACTTCCCCGATCGATTGCGCGCATCGTCATGATCCGCGCGGTTCACCCGCGCCGTGCCCCGAGTGTCGAGCAGCAGAAGGAAAATGATCATCGTCATCGCGAAACGGTCGACGCCGGCACCGAGGCCGAACAATGTTGGCTCGATGGAGAACGTGCTGAGCCGGCGTGGCCCCCGCTAGCGTCTTGGCGATCGAGGCCTCGTCGCGGCATTCGGCTGGGAGACGACGGACATATTGAAGACGATGATGCCGAGGATGAACCGCCGAGCCACTATGTAGATGAGCGACCGATTGGCAGACTTTTCCAGCATCTCATCCCGTTCACGATGAACGACTTGCCCGTCTGGGTGAAGGATTTTACGGTTCACTTCATGGCGTGGACCGACGCGGCGAATGGTCCACATGGTGACGAAGCCCGCGAACGCGACCATCGACCGGGCACTTGGAATATGGAGTTTTTCGATTTTGTCGGGGTGTTGAGCGTTGCCCTCCCGCATTCGGAAGTCGTCGACCTGTTCTTGAATCCCATCGTGAGATTCAATGACGAAGCATTTCATGACGTGGTGGCATCTTTCCTTCGCGGGTATGATCGGGCGATGCTGGCGACAGACACGAAAGATCCCGAAAATCCGGGCGCGGTTCGCACGCTCCTCGCGGATCGCATCAAGCGCGGGAGGAATTATCGGCGGCTGGGACATGAAAAAGGGTTCACCAGCGAAACCCACGCGGGCGATGCGTTGAACGCGATATTCTATCAGCTCTCGCGTTGGGCAAATGGCGGACGCCCGACGATCCCGGTCAATTGGTCAGGTTTACGGACGACCATGGCAACGTTGACGGATATTGTCGTCGGCGTTCCGACGTCAGGCTATGTGGCGGGCCTGTTCTTGAACTTGGTTGAGACATCGCACGACAAGACTCTGATTCCGTTCGTGATGCAGGCCATGGCGGCCTGGTGCTCGGCCTATGGCGTCGACCGGAATTTCTGGGCAGAGAAAAACATGGGCAGCCGCGCTTGCGCCTGGTTCGATTCAGCTCTTACTAATGATCCCGCAGCGCATGCTGTTTTGGCGAACACTGCAAATGAACTGTTTGAGTGCCTGGATATTCTTGTCCAATCGGGCGTAGCCCAAGCTCGCATCCTCGAGGAAAAGATTGCTGTCCCTCACGGCGGCGGCAAGACAGGCTAACTCTCCGCGACATGGCTCGATAAATTCGAAATTACGGTCCAGTGCACCAAATAGCCTGCGGCTCGCACTTAAATTTGAAATTGGACGCCATCGCGAGCGCCGTGCGGGCAACGCCATAAAGTATCCAAATACCTCTCATCTGGATCTTGCCTTTCTTTGCATGGGGTTGTTTTCGATATTTTGTATCTGGGCCCTGTGAAGGGACGCCGCACTGCGTCCCCGGGGGACACGCGCGTTCAATCCCATTTCGGCGCGAAAGCAAAATCCGTGAGGCGGCGGTTGGCGCTGCCCATCTCGGAAATCTCGCGCATGTCCGCATCGGACAGTTCGAAATCGAAGATCTCGATATTCTCCGACAGCCGCTCCAGCTTCGAGGTGCGCGGGATCGCCGCCACGTTCTGTTGCACCAGCCAGCGCAGGCAGATCTGCGCAGCGGTCTTGCGGTAGCGGTCGCCGATCCGCAGCAAGGCCTGGTCGTTCTTGATGCGGCCCTTCGCAACCGGGCTATAGGCGACCAGCGCCATGCCGTGGCGCGCGCAGGCTTCCCTCACCTTGGTCTGGTCCAGATAGGGATGGTATTCGACCTGATCGCAGACCAGCGGCTCCGGGCACGCCGCCACCGCCTCCTCGATCAGGGCTACGGTGAAATTGGACACGCCGATATGCCGCGCGAGGCCCAACTGCCTGGCCCGCGCCAGCGCGCCCACCGTCTCCGAAAGCGGCACCTGCGGATTGGGCCAGTGCAGCAGCAACAGGTCGACCTCGGTCAGGCGCAGCCTTGCGAGACTCTCTTTCGCCGATCGCTCGAGATCGTTGGGCGTGAAATGGCTGGTCCAGATTTTCGTGGTGACAAACACCTCGTCGCGCTTGACGCCGGAGCCGCGCAGCCCCTCGCCCACTTCGCGTTCGTTCTCGTAAATCTGGGCGGTGTCGATGTGGCGATAGCCGAGCCGCAGCGCCTGCTCGACCAGCCGCGCGCAGGTTCGTCCGCGCAATTCCCAGGTACCCAGCCCGATCGCCGGAATCTTCGCGCCGTTGGCCTCGATGAAATTCATCACGCTATTATGGGCCGTCGGCAGGCCAACTCAATGATATAAAACAGGGCAAGTGATTCGGATGTCGGCGTGCCGCCTGACTTGCTGCGGGTCGTTCGATACGGTTCATCGTGCTCCAAGATGGAATTCGAATGTCAATTGCTGCCCCTGTAGATTTGAGGCCCCCTGCCCTACCGCTTCCCGGAAGAGAATGCGGGAGCTGCACGCTTTGCTGCAAAGTCTACGATATTCCCGAGATCGACAAGGCCGCGGGCAAATGGTGCAAGCATTGTACGCCCGGCAAGGGCTGCGCGATCCACGATAGTCTTCCCAGCGTGTGCTCTGCGTTCAATTGCCTCTGGCGAACCAAGCAGGAGCTGCCTCCGCACTGGAAGCCGGAGCAATCAAAGATGGTGGTTTCCATCTTTCCACTGACTGAATTCATTTACGTGCAGGTTGATCCCGGCACGCCGGGCGCATGGCTCAAGCAGCCCTATTACAATGACTTGCACCTTTGGGCGAAGAACAATCTGTCAAAGGGTGTTCATGTCATCGTCTTCGTCAATGACATTGCTACCTTGATCATGCCCGACGACACCGTGCTGCTCGGCCCCATGAAACCAACCGATAGACTTGTCCTGCGCACCAGCTCCAGGCCCGGCGTGCCGAAATACCAAGCGATGCTCGTTCCCGTCGGTGCCACGGGCCTGCAAGGGTAACCGCTCGGTACCTGCGAGAGCAGGCACGAGATCGTTAGGCGGGCGTGGGTTCCGTTGCCAACGCGGCGAACACCGTCTCCGGCGAATGGGCGATGACGGCGAGCAGCGCCCGCGCCGGTCCGCGGGGTGCCCGTTTGCCCTGCTCCCAGTTCCGGATGGTCTCGACGGGCACGCCGAGCCGCGCGGCGAATTCAAGCTGGGTCAGGCGCGAGCGGCGACGCAGATCGCGCACGCCTGGAAGTGACGCGCTGTCCGCTGCGACAGCCGAGGGCGCGTCTCTGACCGGCAGCGCTGGCGCGAGCGGGAACTCCTGCCCGTCCCGCAGTTCCACGATCCGTCCGTCTGCCTTGAGCCGCAAGCGCTGCATGTTCGATTCCCGATCCGGGAATCATCGGCCAAGCGCGTTAAGGCCCGATTAACGATAGCCAAAGCGTTTTCAAGCGAAGTGGATACCAGTTCGCATAGCAATCAAGTTTACGCAGATTGCGTAGACTTATCTGCGGTAGAAAACGCGTCAAACAAAAAGTCCCTTCGAGTTCCTGCCTACTTCAGCCCGAACCACAGCGTGGCGATGCCGAGGAACGAGAAGAAGCCGACCACGTCGGTGATCGTGGTGACGAAGGTGCCCGAGGCCACCGCCGGGTCGGCGCGCACCCGCTCCAGCGCCATCGGGATCAGGATGCCGCCGAGCGCACCCGCGATCAGGTTGCACATGATGGCAAGGCCGATCACGACGCCGAGGCCGGGGATCTTGAACCAGGCCACCGCGGCGACGCCCGTGATCACGGCAAACGCCAGCCCGTTGACGAGGCCGACCATCGCCTCGCGCATGACGATGCGATAGGCGTTGCTGGAATTCAGATCGCGGGTCGCCAGCGCCCGCACCGCCACCGTCATGGTCTGGGTCGCGGCGTTGCCGCCCTGGCTCGCCACGATCGGCGCCAGCACGGCCAGCGCCACCATCTTTTCGAGCTGGCCCTCGAACAGGCCGAGCACCGAGGATGCAAGAAACGCGGTCGCCAGATTGACCAAGAGCCAATTGAACCGGGCGCGCGCAATGGTCCAGACGCTGTCGGACAATTCTTCGTCGCTGGTGACGCCGCCGAGCGCCTTCAGGTCCTCGTCCGCCTCTTCCTCGATCACGTCGACGACGTCGTCGATGGTGATGACGCCGACCAGCCGGTTGGTGGTGTCGACCACGGGGGCGGCGACCAGATTGTATTTGCCGAACATCCGCGCGACCTCTTCCTGGTCGTCCAGCACGGAGACGCGGCGGCGGTCCTCGTCGATCAGATCGGCGATCGGCACCGGCCGGCGCGCCCGCAGCAGCGTGTCGAGCGAGACGGCGCCCTGCCAGTGCTTGTCGGTATCGACCGCGTAGATTTCATAGAACCGGTCCGGCAGGTCCGGGGTGTCGCGCATGTAGTCGATCGCCTGCCCGACGGTCCAGTCCGGCGGCACCGAGATGAATTCGGACTGCATCCGCCGGCCTGCGGAGTTTTCCGGATACAGCAGGACGCGCTCCAGCGCGACGCGTTCGGACGGCGGCAGTTTCTCGAGGATTTCCTCCTGGTCCTCCACGTCGAGGCCCTGGAGCAGTTCGACGGCGTCGTCGGATTCCAGCTCGCGGACGCCTTCGGCGACCGTCGATGGCTCGAGCTCTTCGAGTATCTCTTCGCGGACCGCGTCATCGACCTCGTTCAGCGCCGAGAAGTCGAAATCGGCGCCGGTCAGCTCGACCAGCTGGACGCGGTCGTCGGGTTCGAGCGCGCCGATCAAATCGCCAAGATCAGCCTCGTGCAGTTCAGCCACGACCTCGCGCAGCCGCGGCGCGTCGGCAGCCTTGATGGCGCGCGCGATCTCTTCGACAAACTCGTGGCGGATTTGTCCTTCTTCATCCCGCATCTGGTCGAGCGCGGAGCCGTCGACGGGTCGCGCGGCGGCTGTGGCAACGTCGATATCCTCGGCCATGCCGTGCCTCACCGGTTTGACAGAACTGGAGAACTCGTTTTGAGCTATCGCTGCACGCATTACCCAATCGGCAACGCCAAGCGCAATGCCAAATATGCAGAACGGCGAATGCCCCCAGGATTCACGTCGAGATTCATGTCAAGATTCACGTCGAGATTCATCAACGCGCTCTGCGCGGCGATTATTGCCGCTGTGACCTGTAGCGTGGCAGCACAGGCCGCCGAATGCCCGCGCAAGGATGCGCTCGGCACCTCACGCGTTCTGCGCGTCGATGCCGCTACCTTTCCGCGCGTGGGATTGAAGAGCTTTCCGCAGACCCTGCCGCTCGGGGATCACGAGGTGGTGCTGACCTTCGACGACGGACCGTGGAGCGGGACGACGCCGAAGGTATTGGCTGCGCTCGCGCATGAATGCGTGCTCGCCACATTCTTCCTGATCGGCAAGCCGGCCTCGGAACACCCGGAACTGGTGCGCAGGATTGCCGCACAGGGCCACACGGTCGCGCACCACACCTGGTCGCATCCCAACATCAAGCACCTGAAGCCGGATGCGGCCGCCGCAGAGATCGACAAGGGTATTGCGGCGGTTGAAAAGGCACTTCATGGCACCGCCACGACAACCCCGGGGATCGCAATGGCGACCCCGAGTACGCCGTTCTTTCGCTATCCCTATTTCGAGATGACGCCGGCGACGCTCGACCTCCTGCAAAAGCGCGGCATCACGGTGTTCGGCGCTGACCTCTGGGCCAGCGACTGGGAACCGATGAAACCGGCGCAGCAGCTGAAGCTGCTGACCGAGCGGCTGCAAATCGCCCGCAAGGGGATCATCCTGCTGCACGATCCCAAGGCGCAAACCGCTGACATGATGCCGGCTTTCCTGCGCTATCTGCGCGACAACCACTACCGCGTCGTGCATCTGGTTCCAGCCGCCGCAGCGACCACGGCCGCAAGCACGCAAAACCCGAAATAAGTGTGGTATTCCGGTGGTTAAGGCGGCATTCATCGCCCCGCGTGTAATGATTGCAAACATGGCATTTTTCGAGTGAACCGAATGCCGCTCCGTAGGGACCAAAGTTCAATTGGGAATGAAGCCGGGGTTCTATGATCGCTAGCGTATTTGGGTGGCGCCGAAGCAAGCCGCCGACCGCTTTGTGGGCGTCTTTTTTCATCTGCATGCTGACCTGCGCCGCGGCACCGGCCGCTTCTGCCGCCGATTGCCCTGATCATCCCGATGCGCTCGGCACGTCGCGCACGCTGGTGGTCGATCCGCGCCAATATCCCCTCATCGGCACCATGCAATATGCCAAGACGCTGCCGCTCAGAGATCATGAGGTGGTGCTGACCTTCGATGACGGTCCGCTGCCGAAATACAGCTACCAGATCCTGGATATCCTCGCCGCCCATTGCGCGAAGGCGACCTTCTTCCTGGTCGGACGGCAGGCGCAGACCAATCCGGAAGGCGTGCGCAAGGTGCGCGATGCCGGCCACACCATTGCCACCCATACCCAGACCCATCCTTCGAACATGAACCGGCTGCCGCTCGATCGCGCCCAAAAGGAGATCGAGGACGGCATCGCGTCGGTAACAGCAGCGCTCGGCGATGGCACCGCGCCGGCGCCGTTCTTCCGCATCCCGGGCCTCGGCCGTTCCGATGTCATCGAGGAATATGCTGAAGCAAAAGGCCTGCAAATCTGGAGCGCCGATTTTCCTGCAGACGACTGGCGTCCCGTCTCCTCGGCGCGCGTCTACGACCTTGCGATCCAGCGGCTCGAGGCCAAGGGCAAGGGCGTCCTGCTGCTGCACGATATCCAGGCGCGCACGGTCGCAGCGCTACCGCGGATTTTGAGCGAACTGAAAGCCCGCGGTTACCGCCTCGTCCATGTGGTGCCGGCGACGCCCGACCGGCCGGCAACACCGACCGATCCGTCGCAATGGCAGCTGCATCCGGTGTCGGAACAGGTGGCGACGTCGCGCTGGCCCAGGATTCCAAATTTCGCTTATACCGCGACGGCGACCCTCCCCGCGCCCGAACTGGCGTATCCCGACTGGCACAACACGGCCCCGGCGGATCGCGCGCAGCGACGCGCCCTTCGGGACGCGCTGTGGTCGCGGCAAGTGACGCTGGTGCTGGACAGCCCGGCCCTGCCGGTACCGGCCCTGAACGTGTTCAAGCTCCCGGAATCGATACGGGTGACGATGCTGTATTCGCCGCCATCGGCACGCAAGGTGGAACAGATCGCGCATGCCGCGCACGAAGTGTCCGCCAAGCAGGCGCCGGCGCGGGCCGGCAAATCGCGCCGTCAGATCCGCGCCGTCGCGGTCCGGAAACCGGCCTCCGCCAAACACGCCGCGCGGCCGGCTCCGCATGCCGGCAAGAGTGCCGCCAAACATGCGCAGGTCAAGCCGGCCAAGAAGAACGCAATCCGCGTGGCCGAGAAGAAGCGCTAACCGGCCGCCGATTGCGCGCGGCCGATCAACCCGCGTCGCTCGGCAACGGCGAAGGCTTCATCGAGCGCCGCCGCCACCGCATCCATCATCTCGTCGATCTGCGCCGGCGTGATGATCAGCGGCGGGCAGACGAAGACGGCATCGGGACTGGCCCGAACGATGACCCCGCGTTCCATCGCGCCCTGCTGGATCAAGGCGCCGATCCCTTCGGCCGGCGGCAACGGCTGGCGCGTGGCCTTGTCGGCGACCAGTTGCAGTGCGCCGATCAGGCCGACGCCGCGGGCCTCACCGACCAGCGGATGCGAGCCGAGCGCGCGGAGCCGCGACTGCAGCTGTGGCGCCAGCGCTTTCACCTGCGAGACGATGTCGCGCTCCTTGTAGATGCGCAGCGTTTCAAGGGCGACGGCCGCGGCGACGGGGTGACCGGCATAGGTGAAGCCATGACCGAAACCCCCGAGCTTGCCGGAATGCTTGGTGATGGTCTCGGCGATGGTCTCGCTGATGACCGTGGCCGAGATCGGCATGTAGGCCGAGGACAGCGCCTTGGCGACGGTCATGATGTCAGGCTCGATGCCGAACGTGTCGCAGCCGAACATCTCGCCGGTGCGGCCGAAGCCGCAAATCACCTCGTCGGCGATCATCAGGACGTCGTAGCGGCGCAGCACCTGCTGAATGCGCGGAAAATAATCGGCCGGTGGCACGATGACGCCGCCGGCCCCATTGACCGGTTCGGCGATGAAGGCGCCGATCGTGTCCGGCCCCTCGCGAATGATCATGTCCTCGAGATTGGCGACGAGACGGTCGACGAACTGCGCCTCGCTCTCGCCCGGGCGGCCGTACAGATAGTGGCTCGGGCAATCGGTTCGCAGCACCCCGCCGACCGGCAGATCCCAATCGGTATGGTTTCCGGCCAGCCCCGTCATGCTGCCGGAAAAGACGGTGATGCCGTGATAGCCGCGCACGCGGCCGATGATGCGCTTCTTGCGCGGCCGGCCCAGCGCGTTGTTGTAGAACCAGACGATCTTCGCCGCCTGGTCGTTCGCCTCCGAGCCGGAATTGGCGAACAGCACCTTGCCGAGCCCCTTCGGCACGATCTTGAGCAGTTCCTCGGCGGCCTCGATGCTGGGCTCGGTCGAGCGGCTGTTGAAGATGTGGTAGGTCGGTAATTGCTCCATCTGGCGGCGCGCCGCCTCGACGAGGCGCTTCTCGCTGAAGCCGAGCGAGGTGCTCCAGAGCCCGGCCATGCCTTCGAGGTAGCGTTTGCCGGCCTCGTCATAGACATAAACCCCCTCGCCGCGGGCCATGATGACGGGACCGTCAGACTTGTGCTTCTCGAGATTCGTGTAGGGATGAATCAGGGAAGCGATATCGCGCGCGGCCAGGGAGTTGGGGATGCCCGTCATTGGGATTGTGCTCCGGTTCTTGTTGATGAGTGGGAGCAGAACGCGAAAACACGGTTCCCACTTTTGCGCAGTCTACCCCTGGATGCGGCGCTCCGACAGCAAGCCGCCGAGAAAGCTGCCAAGATTGCGGCGCAGGGCTTCGACGGCGTAGCCGCCCTCCTGGACGATGACGCCGGGCAATCGCAGTGCCCCGATCCGCGCACCGATGGCGCCGAAGCCCGCACAAAGAGCGCGCGCGGTCCTCGCTACCGGCGTCAAGCGTCGCTCAGTTGGTCACGATCTTGGCGATGCAAAGCAGGATGACGAGCGCGAGGAACAGCAGGTCGATATACGCCTTCATCTCGCCGGCGTGGCGCAGTCCGCTGACCTCGGTGACGATTTGCTTGCGCGAGGCCGCGGAATTCGGCCCTTCGGCGGCGGCCGACGCCAGGCGTCGCGCCTCGATCTCCAGCCGCTCGATGCGCTGGAAGAAGTAGAACGAACGCAGCGCCGTGGCGGCGTGCATCCCCGCATAGACCAGCACGAGGACCGCGACCATCACGCGCTGCGGATATTTTTCCAGGAAGTTGAGGCTGAAATAGACCAGCGCCAGGAACACGAAGTTGGAGATGAATCGATAGGCGTAACTCAGGAAAACCATTCATGTGCCCCGGATAACTTTGGAAGCGCCGATTTGCGGTCATCGGACCGATGTTGATATACGCGAACGGTGTAACAGTTGAGACCAGTTCCCAAGCCCCAGCGATTCCAGACCAAATCACCACCGTGTCACTGTGGAGAATTACCCGCTTCTCACCGAATCGATTGGGTTTGGCCCCAAACTGCATGATTTTGTGGTGCGCTCGGAGCGTGCAGAATTTACAAGCATTTTCAACCGCCTTCTGAGTCACTCCGAAACATAAGGTGCCTTACCAGCGCATGAGGTACCTTTCAAGCAGCCGCCCGCGACGAAGCGGCCGAACGTCAAGCTGGTCACCTGATCCGTTGAGGTAGAGCAGGTCGAAAGCGGCCAACGCGATCTTCCTCGATTGGCCTTTCAGCTCCTTTTGGAGCACCGAAAAATCGGTGGCGCCATCGGCTGCCGGGACCACCCACCTCCCCGTCGATGATCGCGGAGCCCGCATTGACGTGCCAGGCATCCGCAGCAATCATTTTAAAGTCGTTCGTCCAATCGTTGCGGCGACGGGTGAACAGGCAACACGGTAACAAGCACGGTCGCCGCGGTAAGCCGATTGATGAGCTCGCACCGGCCGAAACTACTCGTTGTCGTCAATGCCGCGGCGGCGTAACATTGTGATGGGCGCTGGCGATCAGCAGGAGGGTAAAATGCTCGACCTTCTTTCCCGCAAAATCTTTCACCTCGTTCCATTTACGCCGGGCGATCTAACCGATCATCAATTGGGCACCGATGACATCCTCACCGGCGACCCGACCAGAACTGTTTTGATCGGCGATGCCGGCGGCAGCATGTTCGACTTTTCCAGAGGCGGTAACGACAGCTTCACGGCGGGCGGCCCCGCCACATACACCTTCTACGGTGACGCGGTTGGCAGCGTGTTCGATTTCGCTCAGGGCGGCGACGATACCTTCGCGGGCGCGCTCAGCTCCACCAACACGGCTTACGGTGACGCAGGCGGTGATTTGTCGGACCAGAGTAAGGGCGGCAACGACACTTTCAGGGGGGCGGGCCTCTCCCTCAACACTTTCTACGGTGACGCGGGCGGCAACATGTCCGGCCATGCGCAGGGTGGCGACGATGGTTTCGCAGGGGCGGCCGTCTCCCTCAACACTTTCTATGGTGACGTGGGCGGCAACATGTTCGACCATGCTCAGGGCGGCAACGACACCTTCAGTGGAGGTGGAGCTCAATCCAGCAACATTGCTTACGGTGACGCGGGCGGTGATATGTCCGACTTCGCCAAGGGCGGCAACGACAGCTTCACGGGCGGCCAGCAGCAGTCCTACGGTGATGCGGGCGGCAACATGTCCGGCCATGCCCAGGGCGGCGACGACACCTTCACAGGGGCGTTCCTCTCGCCCTTCGCCGGCAAAACTGTTTTCGGTGACGCGGGCGGCGATATGTCCGACTTTGCCAAGGGCGGCAACGACAGCTTCACGACCGAGGGTTCGTTCGGGAACACTTTTTACGGCGACGCTGGCGGCAATATGTCCGGCCATGCTCAGGGCGGCAATGACACTCTCACGGGCACCTTACCGGTCGGCAACACGTTCTACGGTGACGCAGGTGGGACCATGTCCGGCGATGCTCAGGGCGGCGACGACGTGCTGCTGGTGCTGCCAGGCAGCCCGGGGCCATTCAGCACTACCAATCTGGCCTACGGTGACGCCCTTACAATGTCTGGCAAGGCTGTGGGCGGCAACGATACCCTGGCCGGCGGCAGCCACACCGGCCTCGGCACCACGACGGTGAGCAACATTCTCTACGGTGACGCGGGATCCATCTCCGGCTCCGCCAAGGGCGGCGATGATACCTTGATCGCCGGGACCGCCGCACCCGGGTCCACGGTCGTTAACGACATGTGGGGTGATGGGCAACTCAGCGACGGCGCGCAGGGCGGCAAAGACGTGTTCGTGTTCAAGGACGTCGGCTCGATGACGGTCGGGACGCAGAACACGCTCGAAGACTTCAGCCAGAGTCAGCAGGACAAAATCGAGTTTAGCGGCGTGGCGGGCGTGCAATCATTCGCGGACCTCATCATCAGCCAAGTTGACACTGCCACCATCATTACCGCAGGAGCGGATCAGGTCACTCTCCACAACTTCACGAACCCGCTGACAGCGAATGATTTTTTGTTCGTGTGATGAGGCTGTCGAGGGGCGCTCGTGCAGGACTGACCCAAGGTAGACGTTCGCATTTCGAAGTTAGCGCACCGGCTTGGTTCGGATGAAGTCGAGCACCGCGCTGTTGAAGGCTGCGGGCTGCTCCCACTGGACACCGTGGCCCGAGTCCTGAACGATCACGACCTTGCTGTTCGGAATCTTGTCTGCTGCCTGCCGCAGCAGGTAAGGCGGGATCCACAGGTCCGCATCGCCTGTGACGAGCAGTGTCGGCACTTTCAGGGTAGCGAGCGTCTGCCAGGTGAATTCGTTTCGTAGCCGGACACGGCTACCCTTCCCAGACCGATCGTGCAGCTTCTTCCATTCCGCCGTCCCCGAAGGGTTGGCTGCCCTGTAAGACGGCCCTAACTCTCTTACTTCTGCAGGCAATTCCGCGAACCCCTTGGGCCGCAGCGACAACAGCGTCTTGGCAAACTCGGGATCGGAAATCCCCATCATGCTGCATGCCAACACCAAACTCTGCAGCCGATCCGGGTGCGACAGCGCGATATCCAGGCCGACATAGCCACCGAGAGCATTGCCGACCGCATGAAACTTATCCACGTTGAGGAATTTCATGAGGTTCAGGAGATCATCGGCGGCGAAGTACGTGTCGGCATCGACACCGACTTCTGATTTGTAGTTCCCTCTGCGGGAATATGAGATCACGCGGTATCCGGCCTTGGCGAATACCGGCTGCTGGTAGGGGTAAAGCTCACTGCTGCCGGAACCTGGGTGAAGCAAGACGATAACTTCACCTGGCCCGCCAGTGTCCCAATACCAAAGCTTGGTGTTGCCGAGGTCCGCGAGTTCCTCTTTCACTGGAGCTTGCTGCGGAATCAGGGTTGTCAGCCCATTGTCGGACGCCCATGCCGACGCGAGAGAGCCCGCGATACCGAGCGCAGCCATCACGGCCACCACCCCGCCCGACGTAACGAAAAGCCGCCGGCCAATCAGGCCATGATTGCTGTTCTTCTTCGCCGTCATTGCTCGCTCCCCCCGACTTCCATCGCCATTGTCGTTTCGGCGCTGGGCCGGTGGTCCGGCACCTCTATTTTGTTGATCAAGTGAACGATATAGTTTATTTTGTCAACTAGATTCATCCAACCATTGCGAACCACGCTCTCCGACGAATAGTTCACGGATTCGACAATTCGAGGTAGCCTGCGCCTCAATAATCGCCCCTTCGGCCAGCATCGGAATCCGCATGCCGCGCTCTACACCCCGTCCGACTCAGACCGCTTCCCGCACGCCGATCGAGCCGGCCATCAAGTCGGACCTGAACGATATCCGCGAGCTGTTTTCCTTCCAGCTGCAGCGCTTGGCCGGACTCTCGACCAGGATCGCGGCCCTTACCATCCGACCGAAGTTTGGCATCACACCGCGCGAATGGCGCGCCATGGCCGTACTGGGCTATCTCGACGAAGCTCCGCTACAGGAGCTGGCCCGGCATACCGGAATCCTCAAGAGCCAGCTGAGCCGAACCGTCACAGGACTGATCGAGCGCGGCTTGATTCAGCGGTCGGCGAACCCGGAAGACGGACGCAGCGTCTTGCTGCGCCTGAGTCCGAAGGGAACCAAGATGACCAACCAGATCCTCGCGGAATCACAGGTCCGGAACGACCGTATGCTGGTCTCACTAGCACCGCACGAGCGGGCATTCCTGAGTGAACTGATCGGGCGCGCCTTCAAGTCGAGCCTGGGCTATTACAACGAGATCAAGAAGTCCTCTCCACCTCTCGATCCGCACGACCTCGACGACGACTGAAGCCGCTTCACTGGCTACGGCGCACCGGACCAACCTCAAGTCAAGAATTCGCCTCCGAATGGACGTGGGTTTGCGCCAGCTAATCAGACAATCCATTCCCGCTATTCCCAGAACCTTGCCTTTCCCGGAATTTGCCGGAAATATAGTTGACGATGTGAACGACATAGTTCATATCGTCAACCAATATCAGGCTGCATTGAGAGTATCGAACCCATGTCGGATGCCGTCGTCATCTGCGAATGTTTTGCGAGGGACGGGCTTCAGCACGAGTCCGTGGCGCTCTCCACCGTCGACAAGATTGCGCTCGTCGACGCCTTCACGCGCGCCGGTTTTGAGCGGATCGAGGCGACGAGCTACAGCCATCCTGCCCGTATCCCGGCCTTCGCCGATGCCTCCGAGGTTCTGGCCGCCATCCGCCGCCGCCCTGGGGTCTGGTACAAGGCCACCTGCCCGAATCCGCGCGCGGTCCAACGCGCCATCGTTGATCTCGACCTCGGTCATGGCGCCAACGAACTGAGCCTGCTCGTCTCGGCAACCGAAGCCCATACCGAACGCAACCTGCGCGCGACGCGGGCGACGCAATGGGACAATGTTGCCGCGATGGTAGCGGCCAGCAGCGGCCGCTTTCGTTTGATCGGCGTCATCTCCATGGCGTTGGGCTGCCCTTTTGAGGGCAAGGTCGATCCCGGTAGCGTGCTTGCCGACATCGCCCGCTTCGCGGAGCTCGGCGTTCGGCATGTCGCGCTCGGGGACACGACGGGCTTCGCAACGCCGAGCGCGATCCGCACCTTGTTCCGCCGCGTCGCGGAGGAACTGCCGACGGTGACGCCCATCGCTCATTTCCATGACAGCCGCGGCGCGGCGCTCGCCAACTGCCTCGCCGCGCTCGAAGCCGGCTGCCGCTATTTCGATAGCGCCTTAGGCGGCACCGGCGGACATCCGGCCCAGATCAGCTATGGCGAAGGCCATACCGGAAATACGGCCACGGAGGATCTGGTCCATCTTCTCGAAACCGAAGGCTTCGACACCGGACTGGATCTCGACCGCGTCCTCGAAGCCTCGCGGCTCTGCGAGGAGAAACTGGGCCGTACGCTCGAAAGCCGCGTGGCCCGATCAGGCTTCGGCCTTCTCAAGATGAGGCAGGAACAGCATGTCTGACACGGCGAACAACGCGATGGTGCTCATCGAGGACCGCGATGCGGTCCGTATCCTCTGGATGAACCGGCCCGACAAACTAAACGCCCTCGACACCGCCTTGACCCAAGCCTTGCACGACGCCCTGCTGGCAGCGGACGAAGCCGAGGGTATCCGCGCGATCGTGCTCGCTGGTAAAGGGCGGGGATTCTGCGCCGGAGCGGATCTGGAGGAGTTCAAGGATCTAACCCCGGAACGCCAGCATCTCGTGCTCAGGCGCGCCGATCTCACCTGCCGTACCCAGGCGATGATGCAGCGCCTCGGCAAACCGATCGTCTCGGCTGTTCAGGGACCTGCGGTCGGCGGCGGCGCCGGCCTCGCCATCGGTTGCGACATGATGGTGGCGGCGACCGACCTGAAATTCGGCTATCCCGAGCTGAAGCATTCGATCGTGCCGGCCCTGGTGATGACGGGCCTGCAACGCGCGCTCGGCCGCAAGGCCGCGTTCGAGATGATCAGTCTTGGTCGCCTGATCGGCGCCGAGGAAGCGCGCGCGCTCGGCCTCGCCAATCGCGTGGTTCCACCCGAGGACGTGATCGGCGAAGCCCTCGCCATCGCCCGGCAATGGGCCGATGCCAATCCGCTCGCCATGGGAGCGGCCAAGAGCCTGTTCTATCGCGTCGCCGACCTGCCCTATGAGGCCGCCATGGCCGCCGGCAAGGACGTCAACGCCCTGATGCGCGGCTTCCGGGGAAAAAATTCATGAAGCCTCTTGCCGGCGTGCGCATCGTCGATTTCTCGCGCGTCCTCGCCGGACCGATGGCGACGCAGATCCTCGCAGAACTCGGCGCCGACGTGATCAAGATCGAGCGCCCGAAGACGGGCGATGAATCGCGCAGCTTCGAGCCCAGGCTGCCCGGTGGCGAGAGCGCCTATTTCTTCGCCTTCAACCGCGGCAAGCGCTCGCTTACCCTCAATCTGAAAACACCGAAGGGCCAGGAGATCGCACGCGGCCTCGCCGAGAAGGCCGATGTCGTGATCGAGAACTTCCTGCCCGGCGACATGGACAAGCTCAATCTCGGTTATGCGCGACTGTCCGAAACGAATCCGCGCTTGATTTATGTCTCGAACACCGGCTTCGGACAGACCGGGCCCTACCGAGACCGCAACGGCTACGACACCATCTTTCAGGCTCTCTCCGGCGTCATGGCCCTGACCGGCCACCCCGACGCCCCGCCGGCCAAAGTCGGCATCCCGTTCGCCGACCTGACGTCGGGTCTGTGGATCGCGGTCTCGATCCTGACGGGGCTTGTCGGACGCGCCAGCTCGAACCGGGGCTGCCATATCGACGTCGCCATGATGGACCTCCAGGTCAGCCTGCTCACCATCGCCGCTTCGCGTGTGTTCGCGCTGGGCGAGGATCCGCAGCGAAGCGGCACCGAGCATCCCGGCCGGGTTCCCTCGGCTGCCTTCGCATGCCGGGACGGCAGTTGGCTGCATATCAGCGGCAGCGACCAGCACTGGCAGGCGCTCTGCGAGATCCTCGACGTTCCCGCCCTCTGGCAAGACGAAACCCTGCGCGCCAATGCCGGCCGTGTCGCTGAGCGTGTCCGCATCATGGATGCGCTGACGCGGGCCATCGCCGTTCGTGAGCGGGCGCCGCTGGCGCAAGCGCTCCGTGCCGCCGGCGTGCCCGCCGGGGAGGTCAACAGCGTGCGCGAGATTCTTGAGGACGAGCATATGCGCGCTCGCGGCATCGTCGGCCATTTCGAGCATCCCCGCGAAGGCCGCTTTCGCGCTTTGCGGACACCCTTGCGCTTCGATGGCTTCGACGATCCGGAACCGGGTTGCCCGCCGCTGCTGGGCGGCGATTCCTCCGACATCCTGGCGCAGGAACTTGGCCTGAGTGCAGAAGAGATCGCGACGTTGCGCGGCGAGGGAGTGATCTGATCATGTCAAGCCATGTCATCGAGTGCCGGCGCGAGAATGCGATCGCCCGCGTCGTGCTCAACCGCGCCTCGGCGCGCAACGCACTCAACCTCGCCATGTGCGTCGAGCTGCGCCAGGTTTTCCAGGCACTCGACGGCGATAACGCCATCCGTGCCGTGCTGCTGCAGGCCGAAGGCCCCGTCTTCTGCGCCGGTGCGGACCTCAAGGAGCGCCAGGGCAAGGACGAAGGCTGGGTCCGTCAGCGGCGGCTCGCCTCCTTCGCCGCCTATGACGCCATCGAGCGCTGCTCCAAGCCGGTCGTCGCTCTCGTGCAGGGGCCGGTTGTCGGCTCCGGCGGCGAAATCGCAATGAGCTGCGACTTCATCGTCGCCTCGACCGCCGCCAGCTTCCGCTTCCCCGAACCCAATTGGGGCACGGTCGGCGCCACTCAGAGGCTGCAGCGCGTCATCGGCAAACGCCGCGCCAAGGAACTGCTGTTCACCGGACGCTCGATGCCGGTGGAGGAAGCCTATCAGCTCGCTCTGGTCGCACGCATCGTCGGCCCCGAGGAACTCGCGGCGACGGGACAGGCGATCGCGGATGCGATCGCCGCCGCCCCGCCTCTGGCCATGGCCCTGACCAAGCAGGCCGTCGATCTTGGCGAGGAGACGAGTCTCGCCAATGGCATCCGCATCGAGATGGCGGCGATTGAACGCTGCCTCGCGGATGGCGGCTGGCGCAAGGGTGTCGATAATTTCGCGCAGGCCGTCGGTTCGGCCCAGACGTCCGACGTGCGAGGCTGAGGTGGACCTGAAAGCGATCTGTCCGCTCACCACGACCGAGGCCCTGCGCCGTGCGGTCGCCATCGCCCCGGATGTCGAAGCTCTCGTCACCTCGGACGGCCGGCTCACTTATGCCGAACTCGATCGCGATGTCGCCGCGATCGCGGCTGCCTTGGCCGCCCAGGGCGTGCGGCGCGGCGACCATGTCGGCCTGTGCCTCGGCAATTCGCACCGCTGGGTCGCAATTTTTCTAGGCATCGCCTCGCTCGGAGCCATCACGGTGCCGGTCAACACCCGCTTCGTTGGGCCGGAAATGGCTTATGCGCTGGCCCAATCCAGGGTTGGCACGCTGATCATGGCCGATCGCTTCCTCAAGACCGACTTCATCGCCATGCTCCGCGGCATCTGCCCGGGCATCGACAAGGCCCTGCCGGATGCTGCCTTGCCGGATCTCAGGCGCGTCATCGTCATCGGCGAGGATATTCCGGCTGCTGCGCTGTCCTGGCAGGACTTCCTGGCGAGCGCCACCGGCCCGGCGGAGCCCGCCTGCGAAGCCGAAGACGTGCTGCTGATCCAGTACACCTCCGGCACGACCTCTTTCCCCAAGGGTGTGATGCTGCGCCATCGCAACATGCTCGCCAACGGCTTCTTCTCCGGAGGCCGCATGGGCCTGCGCATCGGCGACCGCTTCCACAGCGCACGGCCCTTCTTCCATGTCGCCGGCACGAGCCTGTCGATCCTGGCCGCGATCCAGCATGTCGTGACCCTGGTCAGCATGGACCGCTTCGAGCCGGGCGAGGCCTTGCGCCTGATGGAGCTGGAGCGCTGCACGCATTTCTCCGGTAACGACACCATGGCCCTGATGCTGCTCAACCATCCGGACCGGCCGCGTCGCCGGCTCCGCCTGCGCGGCGGCTGGCTCGCCGCCTCGCCGTCGATCCTGCGACGTGTCATCAACGAGCTGGACGCGTACGAATGTGTTGCCGGCTACGGGCTGTCGGAAGCCTCGCCCAATGTCGCTCAATCCTGCTGGTGGGAGCCTGACGAAGTGCGCGCCGCCGCCCTGATGCGGCCCCAGCCAGGCGTCGAGATCAGCATCCGTCGCGAAGGCCTCGATTGCCCAATCGGAGAGCCGGGCGAGATCTTCGTGCGCGGCTGGAACGTGATGAAGGGTTATTTTGACAAGCCGAAGGAAACGGCCGAGGCGCTCGATGCCGAAGATTGGCTCTCTACCGGCGATCTCGGCCAGCTCGATCCGGAAGGACGGCTGATCTTCCTCGGCCGGGCCAAGGACATCGTGCGCGTCGGCGGCGAGAATGTCGCGCCGGCCGATGTCGAGAATGTTTTGCACGGCCATCCCCAAATCAAGCAGGCGGCCGTGATCGGCGTGCCCGACAGCCGCCTCGTGGAAGTGATCGCTGCCTTCGTCACGCTCAAGCAGGATTCATCCTGCGAGCCAGCCGAGATCATCGACTGGTCCAAGGCTCGGCTCGCCGGCTTCAAGGTGCCGCGCCATGTCTGGATCGTCGAGGATTTCGAGACGCTCGGCATGACCGCCAGCGCCAAGATCCAGAAGAAGCCGCTTGCCGAACACGCCAAGCACCTGCTCGGACTCTGAGTGCGAAGGATGGCAGCGTTGCGCATCGAGACACGCCTGACCCGCCTCGTCGGCATCGATCTGCCGATCATCCAGGCCGGAATGTCCTGGGCCTCGTCGGGTTCGGAGCTGCCGCTGGCAGTGTCACGGGCCGGTGGCCTCGGCGTCATCGCCGCCGGTCCGATGTATCGCGACGATCTCGCCCGCGCCATCGACGAGGTCAAAGCTGGGACGGACCGGCCTTTCGCCGTCAATGTCCCGCTCTATCGCAAGGGCATCGAGGAAATCCTCGAACTTCTCGAGGAGCGGCGCGTGCCGGTGCTGATCGCCTCCCAAGGCGGCCCACGCAAATATCTTGACCGATTCAAGCGCATCGGCACGGTCTGCCTCCATGTCGTCGCGAGCGAGGAGCATGCACGCAAGGCTGCCGATGCCGGCGTCGACGGCCTGATCGTGGTCGGCGGCGAGGCTGGCGGCCATCCCCCGGCCGAACTCGTGTCGACCTTGGTGATCGGACGCGCCGTCGCGCGCGCCGTTCCCGATACGCCGATCGTGCTTTCGGGCGGCATCGCCGACGGTTATGGCCTTGCCGCCGCGCTCGCGCTCGGCGCCGATGCGGCCCAGCTCGGCACGCGCTTCATGCTGACGCCGGAGGCAAGGTTGCACGCGGCCTATCGCGAGCGCGTGCGCCAGGCCGGGATCGCAGACACGATGGTCGTCGGCCGGGGCTTCGGCGTCGTCCGGGTACTCCGGAACGGATTCGCGGAAACGATGATCGAGGCCGAACTCTCCGCCCAGCCGGAAGACGGCCGACGCGATCTGTTCCAGAGGGCGACGCTCAAGCTCGCCGCCTTCGATGGCGATGTCGAGGCCGGCAAGGTCGAGGCCGGCCAATCGGCCGGGCTCTGCTCGGAGATACTGCCAGCCGCCGAAATCGTCCTGCGCATCGCCGAAGACTATCTCGCGGCGACACAGCGCCTCCCCCGCGCCACCGCCGCCTCAAGCCCCAAGGATTTGCAGCATGTTGGATAAGCCTCTTGTCATCGGCGTCTACGGACCGGTTATCGCAGGGAGGCTTGCATGAGAATTTGGAGCGCGCTCGCGGCCGGACTATCGCTCCTGCTGTTGCCGACCGCAGGAACGGCGCAGCATTTTCCCACCAAGCCGATCAAACTCATCGTGCCGTTCCCGGCCGGAGGGCCGAACGACATCATCGCGCGCGTGGTCAGCCAGCGCATGTCGGAAATGATCAAGCAGCCGATTGTGATCGAAAATCGCAGCGGACAGGGCGGAGTGCTGGGAACCGACGCCGTGGCCAAAGCCGCCCCCGACGGCTACACGATCGGGATCACGAGCGCGAGCGCGCTCGTCATCAACCCTTCGATGGAAAAAGTTGCTTACGACGTGAAGCGGGACTTTGCGCCGGTCACGCTGGTTGTGACGGTGCCGGAAATGCTGGTCGTCGCCAGCAGCGTTCCCGCGAAAAACATGGCTGAACTCGTGGCTCTCGCCAAGGCGCAACCTGGCAAACTCAATTTTGCCTCCGCCGGCATCGGCGGCCTGCCGCATCTGGCGGGCGAACTGTTCAAGCTGACGGCCAAGCTCGACATCGTCCACGTGCCCTATCGCGGCGCCGCACCTGCCATCAACGATCTGCTCGGCCAGCAGGTGCAAATGACATTCCTCGACCTGCCGGTGATTTTACCGCATATCAAAGCAGGCACCTTGCGACCGATTGCGCTCGGCGCAGCCACGCGCGCGCCGACCGCACCCGACGTGCCGACGACAGCGGAAGTCGGCATGCCCGATCTGCTGATCGAAAACTGGTACGGCATGCTCGCACCGGGCGGAACGCCGGAGAAGATCGTGGCCGAGCTCAACCGCATCGCCAACGAGGCGATGGCCGACCCCGGCGTCAAGGCGAAGCTGGCGGATCAGGGCCTCACGGTTGCCGGCGATACGCCGGAGCATTTCCGCGGCTTCATCGACTCTGAATCCAGGAAATGGGCGAAGGTGATCAAGGAGGCCGGCCTGGAGACGGCGAAGTAAGAGTTGCTCGACCGGGGAACCCTCACCGCTCTCGGGTTCGTCGCGCGGGTTCTCCGCAGAGGAACAAAGGTACGATCAACGTACATAGCTTATGGGATGACAGCTATCGGGATGAGGCATCACGCCCATGGGGATGCCGTAGATCGCCTCGAGCGTCGACGGCGTCATGATCATCTCGGAAGAGCCGCGCGCAATGAGCTTGCCGGAATGAAGCGCGATCAGCTCGTCGCAGAACCGGGCGGCCATGTTGATGTCGTGGAGAACCACGATGACGGCGAGACCACGATCTTTCGTGAGGCGGCTTACGAGCGAAAGCACCTCGATCTGTTGCGCGATGTCGAGCGCCGAGATCGGCTCATCCAGCAAAAGGCACTCGGTATCCTGCGCCATCAGCATCGCCAGCCAGACGCGTTGGCGTTCACCGCCGGAAAGCGTGTCCACGAGACGATGCGCGAAGGGCTCGACATCGGTCAGCGCCATCGCTTCCGCCACTTTGTCCTTGTCGGCCTGACCGAAGCGGCCAATCGCGCCGTGCCAGGGATAGCGGCCGAGCGCGACGAGCTCTCTCACCAGCATTCCCGCGGCCGGTGGTGTCTGTTGCGGCAGATAGGCAACCTTGCGGGCGAAGGGCCGATCGCCCCACTCTTTCAGCTCCTTCCCCTGGAAACGGATCGCGCCGGAGGAGACCTGTTGCTGCCGGGCAAGCAGTTTGATCAGTGTCGACTTGCCGGAGCCGTTATGGCCGATCACGCCGAGAACGCGGCGCGCCGGCAGCATCAGGTTCAACGGCTCAAGCAGAACGCGGCCGGAGATTGCGAAGGCGACGCCATTGAGTTCGAACAGCGGGCCGCTCGGCGCCGGAGAGCGGACGGCTTCGGTCGGAGCAAAGACGTGCATCGGCCGAAATGTCATCGCGGCGATTGCTGGTGAAGTCCGGGCGGGACGCTTGGCTTTTTCGTTTGAAACGCAGCCGGCCCGAATGCGAAGCGCACCGCCGAATTGACCGCCGCTGGTAGCACCGACATATGGGTCTCGCCTCGATACAGCTCGAATTCGGAGTGCAGGCCGGGAATCGCCGACAGCCGCTCGGCCATGGCGCGCGCATTATCGACGATACGGCTATCGGCATGGCTCGCAACCCGCGACGCGGCGTCAGCGGCCCCCTCCTGGAACGGCGCAAGCCGCTGTTCATATTCGCCGGCGGCCACGAGAACGCGTCCCGCAACGATCATGCGCATCGCTTCAAACCGTTCGGCCGTCGTCAGGATACCCGCCTCCTCCCACCAGATCGCCGGGCTGATCACGATCCAGGTCGAGAACGCCTCGGGCAGGTGGAACAACGCGTGCAGAACGAACAATCCGCCGAACGAATGACCGAAGATCGCCTGCCGCGCGACATCCACCGCCACACGGCGCGCAATCTCAGGCTTGAGCTCGTCCTCGATGAAGGCGAGGAATTCGTCGGCGCCGCCGGTGCGAACATCAGGACCGCCGGGATGGTGCGGAGGATAAACACGGCCGGGCGGCGGCCCCATGTCCCACGATCGGCGCACGCTGTCATAGGCATCGTCCGTCGGATAGCCGACCCCCACCAGCACGCCGGGTAAAATTCCCGTTCCCAGCGGATAGCTGCTCTGGACACGCAGCGCGTCGACCGCCGTGCCGATCACCGCATTGCCGTCGAGTAGATAGAGGATGGGCCACCCGCCTGCCGGCGGCTCGCCTTTCGGGATCCGCAGAAATATCCGATAGGAGACGCCGCTGCGAGCGGCGAGGTCGAATTGAATCGTATCCGGTATCCGTGCGGGCCTATCGTCCACATGCGCCTCCATAGCAACGGCCACCGACGGATTTCCCCTCAGGCGGCCTTGAGCGTTTGCCCCATAACATCGGTTGGATGACCGCGGTCATAAGCTGCAAGACGCGCAAGGCAGTGTCGTTGCGCATCCCGGATCATGAAATTGACCAGGGTCGGAGATACCCCGAACTGGGCAGCGAGTGTTTTCTGCGGCACGCCGTCCAGCCGATGGGCCATGAAGACACGACGGATCCGTTCCGGCAGCTCGTCCAGCGCAGCCAGCACGACGCGCAACGCCTCGCAGGCCTCGAGTGCACACTGGGCATCGATCACCGGGGCCTCGACCTGATCGAGATCGTTGGGCTGCAGCACATGTTGCAGCTCCCAGCGACGCCGCCTCACCCGATCGACCGCGAGATTGCGGACCATCCGACTGGCGAAGCTCTGCGGACAGTTCAGGCAAAGCCCGGTCAGACCGCACGCCTTCAGCATCGCATCCTGGACCACGTCCTCGGCAAGTTCCTCAGACGCGAGAATTCGTGCCGCAATCAATACCAGCCGCCGCCGATTGCAGATCAATGCATTCAACAGCTCGCCCGGCTCCGCCGCGCTCGATACGTTCGACATGGTGCCATCCGTCGATCAGGTTTGCGTTGGTCCGGCGCCGTGGCGCAGGGCTGACGATTCAGCGGGACAGGCAGGAGCGCGCCTACCAGCGATATCCGAGCGTTGCGATCACGGTCAGCGGAGCACTGCGATAGCAGTAGCCGACCTGGCAAGTCGTATAACGCAGATCGAACAGATTCTTGGCGTTGACCTGGAAGTGCATGCCCTTCAACTGCTTCGCGGCCTGCCCCAGATCATATTTCAGCGCCGCATCGAATAAGGTGACGTCGCTGTTCTTGAACGTGTTCTGATCATCGCCGTAATTCGACGACAAGTAGCGCATGCCGGCTCCAAGGCTAAGTCCGGACAACGGGCCAACGGTCGGGAGGGTGTAGTTTCCCCAGAGCGTAAATGTATGCGGCGGATTTCCAGACGGCACCTTTCCGATCACCGTGTTGTCGGCAGCCTGCAGCGTCTTCATGTCGAGATAGGTGTAGGACGACGTGATGTCGAAGCCTCCGCCGAGACTGGCGAGTGCCTGCAACTCGAGACCACGGCTCTGAATCTCGCCACGCTGAACGGTAACTCCCGCTCCCGTGTAGACCAACCCGCCATCCTGTATCAGGTCGAAGACTGCCGCCGAGATGAAGCTCTTGTAGCCTGTCGGCTGATACTTGACGCCGATCTCGGTCTGTTTGCCCGTGGTCGGCTTGAAAAAACTACCGTCCGGGCTGACGCCGAGATTGGGAAAGAAGGACGTCGAGTAAGCGACATAAGGCGCGACGCCCGAATCGAAGACGTAAGTCAGTCCCGCGCGACCGCTATAGGCTTGATCGGACTGCGCCTGCCTGGTGACCGCAATCAGATCATCTCCGGTGGAGCGAACCGTGTCGCTACGGCCGCTGAGCGTCAAAATCCAATGATCGAACTTGGCCTGATCCTGGATATAGACGCCCAACTGAGACTGCTGCTGCGCGATCGACGACGAAATGGCTGGATCAGGAATCGATTCCGGCAGGTAAGCCGGAGCCAGCAGATTGAGGTCGGACACACCTCCGCCGAAGCCCTGCATATCTCTGAACTTGGACCAGCTGTAGTCGAGACCCACCAGCGTGGTGTGTTGCACGGGCCCGGTCAAGAACTTGGCCTCGACCTGGTTGTCGACAACCGCCGACTGAAGAGCATCGTGAACGTAACCGGTATAGCGAGAGGCAACCTGCGTCACTGGATCTACGCCAAGGAATCCGACATAGCGCGTGACGGAATCCAGGTCGGTGTAGCGGAACTTCTGCCGGACGGTGATCGCATCACTGAATGCGTGCTCGAAGATATACCCGATGCGGCCCTGTTCCTGATTCAGCGAGTTATACGACGGGCTGCCGGTAAAGATATTCGAGGTGGTTCCGGCCGCCGACGAATAAGTGAACATCGAGCCGGGGGTCTGAGATTTCTGATATCCACCCAGAATGGTCAGCGAGGTCGATGCATCGGGCCGCCAGGTGAAGGCGGGGGCGACGGAAACTCGATTGTCCTTCCCGCCGGGTACGAATAAATCCGCGTCGCGAACCACACCGGTCAGTCGGTAGAGAAACTGTCCGTCGCGATCGAGCGGACCGGACAGATCGAAATTGCCTTGATAGCGGCTGCGGTCGCCGACGATGCCTTGAACTTCGTAGTAAGGCACGCTGGTCGGCAGCTTGCTCGAAATGTCGATCAACCCGCCCGGCGAACCGAGCCCGTACACAGCAGAACTCGGCCCGCGCACCACCGTGATGCTGTCGGCACCGTAAGGCTCCGTTTTGTAAACCCCAAGACCCGCTCCAACGAGCCGCAATCCATCGAGATACGTGCCGTTATAGGTGATGTCGAAGCCGCGGATCGAAATCGAGTCGAAGCGAGGATCGAAGCCGGCCGCATCAATGCGCACACCCGGCTCGTAACCAACGGCTTCCGTCAGTGACTGAACGGCGCGGTCATCGAGCTGCTTGCGCGTCACGACGGAGATCGACTGCGGCGTCTCGATCAGCGGCGTATTCGTCTTGGTGCCGGAAGCGCTGCTGTTCGCAACATATCTCTCCGTCGTACCATTCGCCCGTCTATCCCCCTGGGCCTGCGTACCTTGCGCCTGAACCGACGCGGTATTGCGGCCCCGATTCGCCGTGGCAACCGCACGGGACGATCGCGTGCGTTGCGAGGACGCGACCGGGCTCCGCCTCTTCTGGGAATTCGGCGCTTCGATGGTCACGGGAGGAAGCGCGCTACTGTTCTGCTCAGCACCCGTCTGTGCCTGCGCTCCCGAGACGTCGATGCCGAATGATCCGAAGACGACCAAACCAAATAAGGTCGCATTGACGATAGCTGTTGTTCCCAGCAAGCGATGCATACTCAGAAATGAACCAGTCCCCACCGATAGTCTCCACATTGCTTGAGCATGACGTCGCTTGCGCGAGCAGAGTTCGTCTGTAACGAGCACGCGATGCTTGATGCGGACTTCTATCGACGGGGTGATGAAAATTCCACACGCGTGAAATAGAATCGATTGAAACGTGTATGACCGCTTCAATTTGAAATGATTCAAAAACAGCGCGCGCAGTTTTGAACGAATCCAAAGTGCTCATTGCGTGCGGAATGGATGCAACCGGCAACGCTTCCGTTCTTTGAATCGAAGAAAGGAGCAGTCATCCAGAAATGAAAAGAAACAATTTCCGGAACACTTCGCCTGATGTCGGGAACAGGCAGCGACAGCAGAGACAGATTGCCCGCTGACGACGATTCATTTCGTCACGTTCGGCACACCTTCCGCCCACCGTGCGGAACCTGCTGCTTTCGATTGGCTGCAGTTTCAGCGCCGGCTTCGCTCCAGGGCCTGATCGAGATCGGACCAGAGCAGATCCGGATCCTCAAGCCCGACCGCGAAGCGGATGGTTCGATCAGTGACTCCGAATCGAACGAATGAGTTCGATTCCTCCGGCAACCGCAACGCTGCCTGCGCCGGCACGATCAGAGTCTCGGGACCGCCCCAACTGACGCCGAGCCGGATATGCGTCAGGGCATCGACAAAGGCCGGCACATCGATCGCATCGCTCACATCGAACGCGAACAAGCCGGCAAAACCCGTCAGCGACGCCTTGCCGGGATGATCGGAGAATGCGGGATGACGTACGCGCGCGACCGCCCGGTGATTTTTCAGTCGTTCCGCCAAAACGAGGCCGCTCTTCATGTGCTGCGCCATTCGCAGCGGCAGGGTGCGCATGCCCCGCAGCAGCAGCCAGGCTTCGAACGGTGAGAGCTTGGCGCCGAGATACGGATAGGTCATCCGGTTGATCCGCGCGATATGCGCTTTCGAGCCCGCGACCACCCCCGCCACGGTATCGCTGTGGCCACCAAGATATTTCGAGGCCGCGTGGATCACCAGGTCGACGCCGTGGAGAATGGGCTTCTGAAACAGCGGCGTCGCCCACGAATTATCGATCATGGTCAGCACGCCATGCTGCCGCGCCAGTGCCGCCAGCGCCGCGATGTCCTGGATCTCGAAGACCATCGAGGTCGGATTTTCCAGATAAAGTAATTTTGCGCCCGGCAACACCGCCGCGACTTTCAAGGGATCGCCGGCATCCACATAGTCGACCGTGACGCCGAACTTTCCGAGCAGCTTGGTGAACAGGCAAAAGACATCATTGTAGACATTGCGGACGGCGACGATGCGGTCGCCCGCTTCGACAAAGGCGAGCAGCGCCGCCGTAATGGCGCCGGTGCCGCTGGAAAAGCCACGCGCCGCCTCGGCCCCTTCCAGCATGGCAATCAGGCGTTCGAATTCCGCCACCGTGGGGTTGTTGCCGCGCGAATAGATGAAGTCATCCGACTGGCCTGCAAACACCGCTTCGATGGCGGCGTAGCTGTCGAAGGTGAAGAGCGACGTCTGGAAGATCGGTGGCGAGGCTGCATTGAACGGCATCGGCGCCGTCGGCGCGAACAACGACGTCGATGCGGCAATCAGGCTCTGGTCGCTGGCGACGACGAATGAAGAGGACATGTGCTTGTTCATGACAATTTCCTGTCGAGTGGTTTGACCAGAAACAGGCATGGGAAATCCTCATGCCAGAGCTTGGGAAAGACTTCAGCGCGGATGAATCCGTTTCCCTCGTAGAAGGCCCGGGTCGCTGCATATTGCGGCTCTTCCCGCTCTCTCGGCGCCAACGTCTTTACCGTCAGCAGACGACACGAGGCCTCCCCGGCAAAGTTCTCCGCCGCGGCAATCAGGCGATGGCCGATCCCCTGGCGGTGGAACCGGCGCCGCACCGCCATCACGAAGACCTCCATGGCTGACGGCGGACGCGGCTGAAGCGCGATGAAGCCGGCAATGACATCTTCCAGGCGGCACGCAAGCAGCGGCAGCCCCTCGACGACCTCCGCACAGGCCTCATTGGCTTCGAACTGATCGAACCATTCCGGCAGTTCACTCATGATGTCCCGGCAAAGGTCGCCCTTACCGGTCGTGACGAGAGAAATTTCGGTCAAACTGTCCTCGTGAGACCAGTGGTTCGAGCGAAAGGCACACGCTCGCGCAGTAGATCGCGCATGATCGGGATCAGGAGCCCTATGGCCAGAAGGCTCGTCAGCGTTGCCGCGACGACCAGGCTCGCAACGATGCCGTTGATGCCAAACCACGGCGGCAGCACGAGCAGAAGCGGAATGAGCAGGTAACCTTGCGGCGCCAGGCCGACGAGTGCGGCGCGCCGCGCCTGCCCCATGGCTTGCAGCAGGACCAGGACGACCATGCGCGGTGCCACGAGCAGAAAGGCCGCATGAACGGCGACAATTGCATTGATCGCGAGTATCTGCACAGCCGGGTCCGTCGTGAACATGCGCGCGATCGGACCAGCGAGCAAAATCACGGTCGATCCATATAAGAGAGCAAAGGCCGTTGCCGCGGCCAGCGCGAAGCGAATGGCCGCCAGTACGCGATCGCGGTCACCGGCTCCCCAGGCAAAGCCGACCACCGGCTGCGCGCCCAGTGTGAATCCGAGGAGCGGCAATGAACCGAGCGTCAGAAGCCGTAGCGCGATGCCGAGACCAGCGATCGCGGTGTCGCCGCCGAAAACGCCGGCCTGGTGGTAGACCATGGCAAAGGCGACCGACGTCAGGATGCTCGCCAGCGTCGTCGGCAATCCCATGGTGACGACCGGCAGCAGGATGCGGCGCCGAAGGCACGCGAACCGGAGCGAGACCCGAACCCGTCCCGCTCGCCCATGGAAATAGACGGCATAGGCGGCGATCACCGCGAGCTGCGACAGGATCGTTGCAACCGCCGCGCCGGCAATGCCGAGACCAGCCCCGAAGATCAGGATCGGGTCGAGCACGATATTGAGGGTGAAGCCTCCGAGCAGCGTCCACATGCTGAAACGGGTGTTGCCTTCCGAAATCGCTACGAAATCACAGAGGATCTGGAGCAATGTCAGCGTGGCACCGAAGGCCGTAATGCAAAGATAAGTCTCCGCCATCGGCCAGGTTTCCGCCGTCGCGCCGAACAGAACCAGCAGCGGCTGGCGCAGAAGGAGAATGATCGCGGTCAGCGAGAAGCCGATCGGCACCGCCAGCACCAGCACCGTCGAGGCGGTGACGCTCGCGCGCCCGAGCGCACCCTTGCCGAGCAGCCGCCCGATCGTAGCGGCAATTCCCACGCCCAGCCCCTCGCCCACCGCGGCCACCACAATGAGCAACGGAAACACAACCGTGATCGCGGCCATCGCATGGGCGCCGATCATCCCGACAAACACCGCATTGACGGTGTGATGCAGCGCATTGATCGACAGGCCGGCGACAGTGGGAAGGGCCAACCGGATGATCGTTCGACGGACATCATGTCCCCCGAGATCGAGCGGGGCGGCAAAGCCCCGTGATGGCGGATCCTCCGCGGCGGCTGCAGGCAGTGTCATGTCGTCACCGGCGCCTCTACAATTGGCTCAGGTGCCCACAATCGATCCGCAAAGAAGCGCTCCCGCAGCAGCATGACAAGCAGCGCGCGCTTATGCGGCAGGTCGAAATATTTCACCTTGGCAAATCCCGCGCGGTCAAGATTGCGGATCTGCTGTGCATGGCTCGCCTTCGGCTCACCGACGATACGCTGGGTGCGGATATCGTCGAGGAAGATGAAATGCATCAGCGACGGGAGCCATGCCGTGATCCACGCCCGCCCACGAAATGCTTCTTCGCCGATCGCCACGTGCCAACCCCGATCGTAGTCATCCGCGTCATAGTGCGGGCCGATGCGGTTCTCTCGGGCCCAGTAGACCTCGAAATAGCCGAACGGCACGCCGTCGGCGCAACCAATCAACGGCAAGACATGAGGATCACCGGCTCGCTCCTCGAGATCGCGGCGATGCCGCGCGAGATCGCCACCGTCCTCCCATATGACGTTGACGCGCGGATCGTTCATCCAGCGATGGTAAAGGCCGAGATCGCCCTCAACATCCACAGCGCGAAACGACAGCACCTGCCCGAGCCATGGAATGAAGCGCGCATAGCAAACGCCGGCACGCTTCGGCGCCCGGCGAGGATGGCGCTGGCCGCCGGAGAGCACATGCAATTGTGGATGGCCATGGGCCGCCTGCGGCAGCCAGAACTGCGGCCGCTGCCAGAACAAGGCCGGCTCGGCAAGCAGCAGCTCTCCTTGACGGATAGCAACGCCCTCACGGATCAGGCGGGTCGCGAAATCGCCATTGTCGCAGTCGAGCACGAGCCGGATCGTTCGCTCGCCAGCGGTCAGCATTTCGATCGCGCCGCAGAGAGCGGACAATTGTTGTTCTGCGGGGTCAGCCGGCACATGAAGGCGCAAGCCTTCGCCCTCGGATATCAGACGAAAGAAGCTCCCGGTTCCGTCGGGACCCCGAACATCAATGAGGTCGCCGCTCAACGCCACCGACATCCGGCCGCCTGGGCCGGCTTTGAACAAGGGGCGTTCAAGACGAGACGCAATTGAAGCCAGGACATTTGAAGCCAAGACATTCATTTCGGCGTTCATTTCGAAAGATCCGTCCTGCGATCGCTTCCGCCCAGCGGGTGGCGGTTCATCACAGTGACGAGTGACGCCTCGTTCAATTTAGTCGGCACGCCAAAAAATTCATGACGAGGACTAAATCGCGGCAGCCGCCTTTCGTCTTACGAAGGTCAATCGCGAGAGGTCCCATGGATAACGACGATGTTTGGCACGTGGTGAGAGACGGCGAAGGCCGTTACTCAGTCTGGCGCCAGGGTCGCCCCGTGCCGCCGCACTGGTTCATCACTCCCTACTCCGGTTCGCGCAGCGCGTGCCTCACCCATATCGAAACCGTGTGGCGTGACCCACGTCCCGCGGGCTGGGGCAATATGATGGACGGCGCAATGGCGGCCGCGGTGGACCCCGGCGATGACCCAAGCGCCGGCAGGGCGCGACATTCTTCAGCAGCGTAAGAGACCCATGACAAGCAATATCGCGCAGCTCACTGGCACCGACCAGGCCGGCGCCCGCAGCTATCCCCTGACGCTGGCGCAGAAACGCATCTGGTCGCTCGGCCAGATCGGCAACCGGAGCGTTTTCCCGACCCAGCTTCTCGCGCTGCGGTGGCAGGGCGCCGGCGAGACTACGGCGCTTGTCACCGCCCTGCACCGGATTGCCGACCGTCATCCGGCACTGCGGATGCGCTTCCAACGCTTCGCCGGCGGGCGCGTCGAACAGGCGGCCACGGGCGCACTGCAGGTGCAGCGAACGGACCTTGCGGAGGTCCCTGCCGTAGCGCCCGACACGGCCCTTTGCGATGTACTCGATGCCTTCGCCGCGCCGGATTTCAATCTCGAAACCGACGGGTCGGCGCGAGCGCTCGTGGTCAGGCTCGGCGAGGACGACCATGTCGTCGCCATTGCGCTGCATCCGATCATCTGCGATCCAGCTTCACTCCGCGTTCTGGCGCGTGAGCTGTCGACAGCATTCACCGGCGCAAGCGACGATACCATCACCGATGCGATGCTGTCGCGCGCGGCGGCTGAACAGCAATGGCTGCGTTCGCCCGCTTACGACGACGCGCTCGCCTACTGGCAGGCCACCTTCACCGAGGAGCGCAGTTGCGCCTCCTTGCCGCTGAAGAATAATCTCGGCGGCGGCGCCACCGGACTGCGCCGACAGCACCGCTTCGTCATCGACGCCGACCTGAAGCGAAAACTCGCGACATTGGCCGCGACCGCCGGTCTCAGCGAACCCGTGATCTTGCTGACCGCGTTCAATGTGCTGCTGGCGCGCTATGGCGGCCAATTCACGCTGCGCTCGGGCGCGGTCCGCGACGGGCGCTTCGAGCCGGCCGACGCCGGACTGGTCGGCAGGCTCGAAGACATTGTTCCGCTACGTCTCGACCTGTCGCCGGCCATGACCTTCGTCGCGGCTGCCCGGCACGTCCGCGACAGGTATGACGAAAGCGAACGACATCACCTGCCGATCGAGCGCCTCGCGCAGGAGCTATGGCGTGACGACCAGGACATGCGCGGCACGTTCATCGCGTCGCTGTTCGAACATCGTGGTACTCTCCTCGACCCGCACGCGATGCCGGCCGGTATTCAGATCATGTCCGCATTACCGCTGGCGTCGCGCGGCGACGCCGACCTCGTGCTGACGACGGCAACCGACGCAGCCGGAGCCATCGATGCCGTGATCGATGCCTCCGGGGAACTTTATGATGGCGCGCTGCTGGCCCGGGCCGCCGGGCATTTCGTGCGCATCCTGAGCGTAGTTGCCGCCGACGGCGATACCCGCTTGCGCGACATCGCCCTGGTCGAGGCGCATGAACTCGACCGTCTGTCCGCGCCGTATGAAGATGATGCCATCGACGATGATCGTCCGGTCCATCAATGGATCGCGGCGCATGCGGTCCGCACACCGGACAAGACGGCGATCATCTATGCGGACCAGAGCTGGACCCATGGCGAACTCGACCGACGCGCCAACCAGATCGCGCACCGACTGCTCGCCGCCGGAACCGGCCCCGAGGTCTGCGTCGCGGTCCTGGTGAAGCGTTCACCGGAAACCATCGCCACCATCCTCGCCGTACTCAAGGCCGGCGGTGCCTACATCCCGGTAGAACCCGATCAACCGCCTGCCCGCAACCACCACATCTTCCGCGATGCCGGCGTGAAGGTCATCGTCACCCAAAGTTGGCTGCGCGATCGCATTCCGGCCGATATCGATGCCGTCATCCTTGAACTCGACAGGCTGGATCTTTCCGCCGAGCCGCCAACTCCGCCGGCCGTCTCCATCCATCACGACCAGCTCGCCTACGTCATGTACACCTCGGGCTCGACCGGCCTGCCGAAAGGCGTCGCGGTCGAGCATGGTCCGCTGACGCACCATTGCCAGAGCACGGCGCGCATCTACGAGATGTCGGCGGACTCGCGGGAACTGCCGTTCCTGCCGTTCAGCTCCGACGGGGGGCACGAACGTTGGATGGTGCCGCTGATGGTCGGAGGCAGCATCATCCTGCCCGACCAGGCGCTGTGGACGCCGGAAGAGACGCTGGCGGCGATGCGAACGCATGACGCCAACAACGCCAGCATTCCCACGACCTACATGCAGCAGCTCGCGGAATGGGCGGACATCAGCGGTGAGGCGCCGCCGCTGCGGCTTTATTCTTTTGGCGGCGAAGGGCTCGCGCAGACGACCTTCGACCTTTTGACCCGTTCGCTGCCCGCCAAATGGCTGATCAACGGCTATGGGCCGACCGAAACAATCATGACGCCGATGGTCTGGAAGGTGCGGCCCGGAACACGGTTCGAAGGCACCTATGCGCCGATCGGCCGCGCCGTCGGGCGGCGACGCGTCTACGTGCTCGACCCTGACATGAATCCCTGCCCGATCGGCGTCACCGGCGAACTCTATCTCGGCGGCGAAGGCGTCGCACGCGGCTATGTGGGACGCCCCGGCACCACCGCAGATCGCTTCGTGCCGGATCCGTTTTCCACCGACGGCGGCCGGCTCTATCGCTCCGGCGATCTCACCCGCTGGCGCGAGGACGGGGCCGTCGAGTTCGTCGGCCGTGTCGACCATCAGGTCAAGCTGCGCGGCTTCCGCATCGAGCTCGGCGAAATCGAGGCTGCGCTGGTGGAGCAACCCGGTGTCGGTGAATGCGTCGCGTTGTTGCGCAACGATGATGGACAGCCGAGCCTCGTGGCCTATGTGGTCCCGGAAGCCGGCGTCGCGCTCGATCCGGACGAATTGCGTCGGGCGATCGGCGGCAAGCTACCCGATTACATGATCCCCAGCGCGGTCGTTCCGCTGGAGCGCCTGCCGATCAATCCGAACAGCAAGCTCGATCGCGCGGCGCTGCCGGCGCCAGTCCGGCGGATGGCGGAGGCCGTCCCGCCGGCGACCGATCTCGAGGCCGAACTCATCGGGATCTGGCGCGATGTGCTCGGCATTACCGCAATCGGCGTTACCCATAATTTCTTCGAGATCGGCGGCCACTCGCTCGCCGCCATCAGGATCCTGACCCGGCTCAGACGCCTGCGACCGCAGGTGCGCACCACGATTGCAGACCTCTTCAACAATCCGACGGTGCGAAGCCTCGCCGCCCGCGTCGAAAAGGGCGGTGACGCGATCGGCAGCCAGGTGATCGCGCTGCGGGCGTCCGGCAGCAAGCCGATGCTCTACTGCTTTCCCGGCCTGCTCGTCAGCACGCGTGAATATGTCAAACTGGTCGAATTTCTCGGGCCTGAGCAACCTGCGACCGGCTTCATCTGCTACTCGCTGTCGGAAGAGAAGACGCTCGACGGCTCGGTCGAGGAAATCACCGGACGCTATGTCGAGCACATTCGCCGCGAGAGTCGCGGCCGACCCTGCGTCTTCCTCGGCTGGTCGTGGGGCGGGCTGCTCGCCTATCAGGCCGCCCGTATGCTCGGCAACGACGTTGACCTGCGCCTGGTCGGCATGATCGACGTCTGCGAGATCGGAAGCGAGTTCGCGCTCGGCGCGGTACCGCAGTTTGGACCCGGCGAGCGCGACGCGCTGCAGGCCCAGGTAACCGAATGGCTGGGACGAACGCGCATGCGGAGCGAATGGGACCGCCTGCTGGGATCGATGGACGCCCTCACCTACGAGCAGTTCCTGCGCTTCATCGGCAACGAGGAAGAAGAGCTGCCTACCGACGGCCCGGACATCAGCAGCCGCGAACACACGTTCTGGATTCTGATCGACAATGCGCTGATCTTCCGCCGGCATCGCATGCTGCCGCACGATTGTCCGATACACTCGTGGACCGCAGAAGACAGCCTGCATCGCGGCCTCAACCTGATCGACTGGCGGCAATATTCGCGCTTCGCCAATCCGGCCGAGATCATCGCCGGCACCACCCATCTCCATGTGATCGGCTCCAGCGCCTTTCATAGCCGTTTCGCTCACCGCATCGATGAGGCGATCGCGGGCCTCGGGCACGGCGCCACACCGCTCCAGCGACGAACGCGCAACTGAAACGACTCTACCCTTCCGACGGATCGAACAATGCCAGGGAAATGACGACGATGAGCGAAGCCAGTCACGCGCGCACTTTCGATTCCGCCGATTCTTTCGATCTCGCCGGGATCGGCATCGGCCCCTTCAATCTGAGCCTCGCCGCACAACTCGACAGCGTACCCGAGTTACGTGCACGATTCTTCGAACGGCGCTCCCGGTTCGACTGGCATCCAGGGATGATGCTGCCCGACGTGGAATTGCAGTCCTCGTTCCTGAAGGATCTCGTGACCTCGACCAATCCGACCAGCCCGTGGTCGTTCGTCGCCTACCTCGTGGCGCACAAGCGGCTGTTCACATTCCTCAATGCCCAGTATGAAGCGGTCCCGCGCCGGGAGTTCGCCCGCTATTTCGAATGGGTGGCGCGCGAATTGCCCAATTTGACGTTCGACGCCGAAATCCGTGAGATCACCCATGATGGGCACGCGTTCGTGGTCTCGACCGACAACGGCCGCCATCGTGCGCGCAACATCGCGCTCGGCGTCGGGGCAACCCCGTTTGTACCGGCCTGGGCAGCGTCCCTTAGGGGCGACCGCTGCTTCCATTGCTCCGAAGCAACCGAGCGCTTGCCGAAAATTGCGGGTGACCGGATCGCCGTCATCGGCGGCGGCCAGAGCGGCGGCGAAATTGTTCAGCACCTGCTGTCGCGCGACGTGCTGCCGAAGGAGCTGAAATGGATCAGCCGCCGGCATAATTTCGAGCCGATCAACGACACGCCGTTTTCAAACCAGGTGTTTTCGCCCGAATATGTCGATGCTTTTCGCCAGTTGAGCGACGACCGGAAGCTGGCAGCGTTCGCCACCCACGTTCTGACCAGCGACGGCCTGTCGTTGTCCACCATCAATGCGATCTATCGGCGCCTCTATACGCTGCGGCACATCGAAGGCGGCGACGCCGATATCGAGCTGCTGCCGAACCGCGGCGTGATCCAGGTGGATCGCCAGCAGGACGGATTCCGCCTGATCGTCCGCAACAGCTTCGATGGTGGCATCGAGATCGTCTTCGCCGACGTTCTGGTGCTCGCCACCGGCTACAGGTTCAAGCTGCCGGACGCCATCGCGCCGCTGCGAGAGCGTATCAGCGTCGACCGCAACGAGCGTCTGGTCCTGGCCGACGACTATTCCGCGGCCTGGGACGGCCCGCGCCAGAGCCGGATCTTCGCCCTCAATGCCGGCCGTTACAGCCACGGCATCGCGGATTCTCAGCTCAGCCTAATGGCGTGGCGCAGCGCCGCCATCGTCAATTCGCTGCTCGGCCGCAATCATTTCGATCTGGAGCTGCCGCAGCCTGTGGTTCGCTGGGGCTCCGGACTCGCACAGACGACCGACGCCATGATGTCGCGATGAGACGCAAGCGGAAATGCGGCAGATTCGATCGGCGATGGCGATGAGGTCCTGTGCGCCGCTGTCCCGACGGAGCTTTGCCCAAGGTCTCTTCATCTCCCTCGCCCTCGCTAACGGCGGCGCTATGGCGGCGGAGCCACGGCGCATCGTGTCGCTCGATTTCGGGCTGGCGGAAACCTTGCTCGAAATCGGCACGGTTCCAGTCGGGTTGACCGCCACCGACGACTGGAACGACTGGGTTGCCGAACCAGGCCTGCCATCCAGCGTCGTCAATCTCGGCGGCACCTTCGAGCCCAATGTCGAACTGCTGCTCGAACTCAAGCCGGATCTCATCCTGTTGACCCCCTATCTCGCCGGCCTTTCCGATAAGCTGCGCCGGATCGCGCCAATCCTGTCGCTCCCCCTTTATGACCCAGCGGGTGAGCCGCTGAAGCGCGCAACCGAAGCAGCCCGGCATCTCGGGCGCATCACCGCTAGCACCGACGCTGCCGAGAGCCTGATCGCACGCGTCGAGACGACCTTCGCGCGCGTGCGCGATCGGCTGCGTCCGGTGAGCACCATGCCTGTCTGCATTGTCCAGTTCATGGACGCCCGGCACGTGCGCGTCTTTGGCGCCAAGAGCATGTTCCAGGACGTACTCGACCGAATCGGCCTCACGAACGCCTGGACGCGCGAGACCAATTATTGGGGGTTTGCAACGGTCGGGATCGAGGCGCTCGCAACCACCGCAGACGTCCGCGTGCTGCGTCTTGCCCAGGCGAACGACTACATCCGCCTCTCGCAAGGACCGCTCTGGCGCAGCATGCCGTTCGTACAGCGCGGCCGTGTCACGGCCCTGCCTCCGGTCCTGATGTTCGGCGCGCTGCCCTCGGCGGACCGCTTTGCCCGGCTCGTCGACGCGCAGTTCGCGCCCGCAGGCGCCGGTGGTTAACATCCCCTCAGCCTATCGCCCGGCGATCCTCGCTGCGGGTCTCGGCATCGCCGCCCTCGCGCTCAGCGTCACCACGCTGGCAACACGACTGCCAAGCGAATTGTGGACCAGCGCTCTCTTGCAGCCGCCGAGCGACGACATCCGGCAGATGGTTGTCCACTACAGCTGGTTGCCGCGCCTCATCACCAGCCTTCTCGCCGGCGCGGCGCTTGCCTTGGCAGGGACTGTCTTCCAGCAGATCCTGCGCAATCCGCTGGCGTCGCCGACGACGTTGGGCGTCGAGGCAGGCGCCAACATATCGCTCGCGCTCGCAACCTTGCTGGTACCCGCCTGGCTAGCCGGCGGGCGCGAGGCGATTGCCTTCGCAGGCGGCCTTGCGGCCGTCGGCATCGTCTTCGCCCTGTCGTGGCGGCGCCGGCTCGACCCGCTCATCGTCGTTCTTGCGGGCCTGCTCGTCGGCCTGTTTTTCGGAGCCGTCGCGGCAACGCTGGTGCTGCTGAAGGAACGCCAATTCGCAGGTCTGTTCCTGTGGGGCAATGGATCGCTCAACCAGCAGGACTTCAGCGCCGTCACCTATCTCCTTCCACGCCTCGCTCTCGCCCTGACGATCTTCGTCGTGATGATCCGGCCGCTGACGCTGCTCGGCCTCGACAGCGCTAGCGCCCGGGGCCTCGGCCTGCGTCTCGGCATTGCCCGTTTCGCCGCCCTCGCCGTGGGGGTCGGCTTGACGGCGTCGGTGGTGAGCGCAGTCGGCATCATCGGCTTCGTCGGACTGGCCGTTCCGGCTGTCGTGCAACTCGCCGGGGCGCGCCGCTTTCGCGATCGCCTCATCTGGTCGCCAATTCTCGGCGCGGAACTGCTTTGGCTTGCCGACCAATTAGTCCTCGTTCTCGATCGCATGATCGACAGCGAGTTGCCGACCGGCGCTTTCACCGCGGTCGCAGGCGCACCGGTTCTTCTCTGGCTGGTGCGCAGCGTATATCTGGCACCCGGATCGCCCCAGGCCGCGAACTACCATCGACATCAACGCGTGGCGGCCGGACCGCTTCTCCTTGGCCTCATTCTATTGCTTGCTTTGGCCGCCGCCATATCGCTGACGTTCGGTCGCGGCATCGATGGCTGGCGTTGGAGCACCGGATCGGAATTCGACGCGTTGCTGGTTTGGCGCGCGCCGCGCGTCGTTGCTGCAATGGCGGCAGGCGCGATGCTGGCCGCGGCCGGCGTTCTGGTTCAGCGCCTGACCGGTAACCCGATGGCGAGCCCGGAAATCCTCGGCGTGAGTTCGGGTGCTGCGCTTGGCCTCGTCGTCGCTGTGTTCGGTATCGGTGAACTCGGATATGAAATGGCGCTGCCGGCGAGCCTTGCGGGCGCCGGACTGGCCCTCGCTGTCATGCTCGCGCTCGGGCGCCGCACCGGCTTTTCGCCAGATCGGATTCTCCTTGCCGGCATCGCGTTCGGAGCAATTATCGACGCGCTGATCGGCTTCCTGATGGCGAGCGGCGATTCACGCGCCATGCTGCTGCTGACCTGGCTCGGCGGGTCGACCTATGGAGTCGATGGTCCGAAAGCCGCGGCCGCGGCGGGAACCGCCGTCGTTCTTCTGAGCGCCGCAGCGCTCTTGACGCGCTGGCTCGATATTCTGCCGTTGGGTCCGGCGGTTTCGCAATCCGTTGGTGTCAATACGCGCTGGAGCAGGCTCGGCATTCTTGTTCTGACGGCCGTGCTCACCGCCGCAGGCAGCCTGGTGGCGGGAACGTTGAGCTTCGTGGGCCTCATGGCGCCGCACCTCGCCCGCAGGCTCGGCTTCGAACAAGCGCTGTTCCACCTGATCGGTGCCGCGCTGCTAGGTGGTCTCATCATGGTTGGCGCCGACTGGCTCGGGCGTATCGTCCTCTTTCCGCGGCAGATCCCTGCCGGGCTCGTCGCGACGCTCGTCGGTGTGCCGATGCTGATGTGGCTGGTCGCCCGGAAGGCTTGACGATTACGCGCCGAATTACGCGCCATCGAGCGGCACCACGCGAGCGGCACGCAGCGACAGCAGCGCGCCACCGGTGTTTACGCTAATGCCGATCAGGTGGCCCGGCCCCGCATCGATCAGAGCGAAGCGCCAATTCGCGGCATCGTCGGCAAGCCGCGGCCCGAACCTGGCGCAAACCTTGTCGCCATCGAATCGGAGCGTGATCTGATCGAGACCCAGCGCCAGCCCGAGACCACGCGCCTTGAAGTGACTTTCCTTGAGCGTCCAATAGGCCGCGAAGCGGCGCGGCTGCTCGCCAATCGGCAGATCGCGCAGCGCGCTCGTCTCCTCGGGAGCGAAATACATCTCGGCAAGCTGCGGATCGACGGCATGAGCGTCGATACCTTCAACATCCACGCCCACCTGAGAATGGGCGACGCTGACCGCGCAGACGACAAGCCCCGGCGTATTGGACAGATTGAAGTGCAATGCCGGGCGCACCACCGGAGCGGCGACGTAAGGCTTGCCTTGCGCGGCCACCCCGAAACGCCACGAAGCTGGCGGCACCGAGGCATAGTGCGACAATACGGTTCGGACCAGAGCTCGCTTGGCGAGGAACATGCGACGATCGGGTTCAAACAGAAAGTGCTCATGACGCGAGCGCTCCTCGGCCGACATCAGAGCCGCCTGGGCCGTCTGCAGCGCTTCGTCATCGATCTCGTTGTAGGCATAGTACCAGAGGTCAACGATGCCCGGCTCGCCGACGAGCGTCTCGGATACTGTGACGGCGGCAAGATCCTGTAGCCGCACGCTTGATCGTGCCGTCATCATGGCGATGTCGCGCTCCTTGTCGGCTGAACCGGGCGCGGCTTTGCACGAGCGCACCGCTGCATGTGACTTCTCACAGTAACACCAACCACTCCGTGCATTCCCCGGCGTGACCCGCGAACAGATTGGTGAGTATTATCTAAAGAAAAGATCATCAGATTGATCCTAACCGGTCGTCAACCGCCCTTCGCGGCGGCTTTTCCTTGACGTCGCGGGACAGTCAACGCTGGCATTTTGAAGACTGGGATCGGCCAAACATCCGACCAGTTCCTGCGGCCGACACCCCTCCCTCCAGGCTTCCCTTGGCAGACGCCTTGAAGATGGGGCAGCAAAGCGCTATGTTAGACAAAATCCATTTTTGTCTAACATACGGGGCGAATTCCATGGCGAAGGCATCAGCGAACAAGCCCATACTACTCCGGGCGAAACGGAGGAAAACTGCATCCAAGGCTGGCTCGGTACTGATAAAGACCGCTAAGCGTGAGCTTGCAACCAGCAGGCCTGTCGTGAGCAAGGTACGATTTGAAGCGGTCATGCTGGCTGCGGAACAATCTGGCCTTTTGAGCGAAAAAGGCAGCCGCATCGGTGGTCGGGTAAGTCCGGCCTTGGTCCGGCAGGCCAAGCGCCAGACGGGCATCGAGACGGATACGGACTTGATCGAGTTTGCGTTGGCAACGGTCGCACTTGAGGACAATTTCGCAGAGGCGTTCAAGGAGTCTCGGGGCAAGGTCGACCCAACGTTGAAGCTCGGTTTCTAAGGTGGCGGAATTCGACTTTCACGCGGAGCGACGTTGGGCGCGGTTCGATCCGGGAAACACGCTGGCACGGCGCAGCGACGATGAACTTCCATTCGTCAGCGCCAGCCTGATCGCCGGACAGGGACTACTGCTCGATACCTGTGTCTATATCGATCAAATGCAAGATCGTTCGCCTCAGGTCCTGGACGACCTGATCGCGCAACGACAAGTCAACCATTCGACTGTCGCGATCCAGGAGTTGATGCACACGGTCGGCGTGCTGAATCCATCGGACGCGCGAACCGCCTCTGTCGTCGATGTGATCGGGAAGCAGATCAAGGCGATGCCGCCACATCGGATCTTTACGCCGGACATAGAGGTGCTGGGACGAGCCGCGCTGCTATCGGGGATCCTCAGCCGCCTCCAGGCATATGAAAAGGACGGCAAGTTGCGCGCGCTTCAGGACTGCGTGCTCTTCCTGCAGGCGCAAAAGCTCGGCCTCGTTGTCCTGACTGCAAATGTCAGCGACTATGATATTATTCTCCAGCTCATACCAACCGGACGCGTGCTGTTCTATCGTTCGAATGACACCCATTGATGTTTGAAAAAGATTTTGACGACATTTCTCTTGTCGACCTCCAAGCCCAGGTTGAGGCCAGAATCCCCGAAGGCCGTTGCTTAGAGTTCAAGTCAGGCTTTGGTGAATGAAGGTGCGAGCCGCCTGTCTCTACGATGAGCTACGCTATTGCCCTCTTGCAAGCAGCCAGTGGTTTTCCTTGGCGAGATTTAGCTCAAACAGAGCTGTAACCACCACAAGAGCGAACGCTGGAAGCACGTCGGCGAGACGCTGATGGAAAAGTTCAATGCCAT
>Ga0307517_10001071_pt1 | contig 46399 bp, 47 predicted proteins | sample 23_EM_MG_FD_194515 | JGI IMG/M metagenome (GOLD analysis project Ga0307517, IMG submission 194515) | Populus trichocarpa ectomycorrhiza microbial communities from riparian zone in the Pacific Northwest, United States - 23_EM | ecosystem: Host-associated > Plants > Roots > Unclassified | place...
AGTGATCTAACACTCAGAGGCAGTTGGACCGCGCGGAGATTAACTATCTCCACAAATAGGAAGCGCTCCCAGTGATGTCTCTCCAACTACATTTGCATGAGCGAAAACTCTTTCCTATTGGTAGTATGTCAGTGGCCACCCGACATACCTACCGTAGACACAACATCCCCCGGGACCCACCGGCCCAGCGGTGGTTTCGTCTATACAAGCTACGCAGTCCATTGGCAAATCTCCTTGGCTATACTAAGCTTCCAAACTGGACGGCATACTCCCACGCTAAGAAATCACTTACTGCTTGATTGCATGGCCGCTACCCACAGCCAACCATGCGAGATCCTCTTAAATCGTGACAAGACTCAGACCTCTAGAGTCCACTAATAACCCATGGTAATGCTACAGTTCACGGGGTAGCCTGGGACTGGCTTTGGAGTGGATGTCCTGGAAGCATTGCAGCTTCCCTGGTCAGCCCCAAGCCCTCTACTGTTAACCATACAACTACCCGGAGGTCAAAGTATGCCCGTAGGTGGTTCCCAGGTGTTATCCAGGTGGCCCCCCAGGAGGTGGTCACCCTCACACCTCTTATATATCCTGCGAACAGCTTCTGGTCTGTTGGACGGCCACAACTCACACGGTGTTGTGGGAGCGTTCCTATGGATCTCAAATTACTAGAAAGCACACAACTACACAGCTGTACCATGCGGTCGCGCCCTACCAACGCTGGGGCCGCAGGGGGGTGTTTGGAATATCCTCTGAATGTTACAGGAGGTTCTGACCACTCCTGCTCTGTCAGTAGTCCGTTTCGTACCATACGAAGCGGCCCTATCAACCTCTAAGAGCCCCACTATAGTGGGATAACTTTCCCCTAAGTTCCCAGATCCCTTTGTCCGTGATGGTAGGGTAACAGGGGTCCCAAGGTAGGGTAATCATTTTTCTAAGGTAGGGTAACTTCACCCTGCCATGCCTTTATTGCCTTCAGGAGTCCGTGCGACCATATATCAAGTTGCCCCGGAGACCCGTGCAACGTTTACTATGGGTCTTTAGCTTTATGCGAACATACCCTCCAAAGGTTACCCTGCCTAGTAGGGTAACTTTCGCCTACCTAGGTTACCCTGTCTAACCCTATGTCACCAAGTTACTTTGTAAACACTTGAAGCAACTCATGTCTACCGGTAGTATACTAAGTATACTGGCCTATCCTCAATATGGTTACCACTTGGTATGCCATACGGGCTTGAGTCTAGTCCACTGTAGCTACCTATCTGTAGTGTCGTTACAGGGAGAAATCGGGGAACCCTGGGGGGCACTGACGTTTACTGGGGACAGGGTGCCTGGGGCCCCTTGAAAGACAAGAGTGCAGCTCCACTCACCCACAAAGGATGAGAGCCAGGAGACCAGGTAGGGGGCGATTCCTCATTCCCTGAGGATTTGGGCCAGATTGGAGTTGTCGACGTTGTCGAACCCTGCCTTGACGTCCAAAAAAACAGACAAGACCTTGAGGCGTGGCCTTTGCAGGGTTCTTATGTCGTTTGAGAGGGTGAGGACCGCATTGTATGTGCTAAGTCCAGGCAGGGAGCCGGATTGGTTGGGGTTGAGCATGCCCCTTGATCGGGCTGCCAGGAGGGGGCGGGACGCTATTATCCTTTCGAGGATCTTTGAAAACGTGCAGATCAGGACAATTATCCTGAAGGAGGCGGGAACTCGTGGGAGGGCTTCCCAGGCTTGTCGAGCACGATCCCGTTGGACCCTTTCAATGACGCTGGGTGATATCCCAAGCTTACAAGCGGGGAGAGGAGTTGTAGGAGAATCAAGGGGTTGATTTTATTGACCTGTTTCCAGGTTGCGTAGGGGATTCCGTCAGGTCCTGGGGCCGATGTGGGGGAGCACTTGGAAAGAGCTATGGTTATCTCTTCCTCTTTTAGCAGGGGCGCCCTCTCGTGGGGCCTTAACCTGGGGGGCGGGGAAAACGGTATCTTTGGGGGGAAAAAGTGGTCCCACAGGACCTTGTTCATCTGCTGGGGGGTCTCAGCCCCTGGGAGGGAGGGAAAGCGGGGTGGGGTGCGGCCGTAGGCGAACATCTTGGCTGTCCATAGGCTTCAGGGGGTGGCGTTTAGTAAGAATGATTACCAGTGTTTGTTTTTGGCGGTCTTTATCACCTTGAAATACCCCGCTTTGGAAATGGTAGCCACATCCCGGATGGCTGGGGTGCCATGTTTCCTAGCCAACCCAGAGGCTTTGTGGAACCCCCGGCGGAGGATGGTTAGGTGGGGGGACCACCAAGGTTTGGACTAGTGGGAGGGCCAGGAGACTGGCGTGTGTTCCTTCAGGAGAGCAGTGAGTCGATCTAGTGACCCAACCAGCCACGCGTCCAGGTCTGTTGGTGAGGAGCACGGGGAGCAGGGAGAATCTCAAAGTTTTTTAGGGTTGGGGAGAGTGTCCCCCAATCCGTGTCAGACCAGCGAGGGCGCCTGGGGATCGGGATCAGGGAGGGGGGGGCGAGGTTTATTGTTATTGGCACATGGTCGGAGCCGGTCGAGGGAAGGGAGGCCTCCTAGCCTTTAACCATTGGCAGGAGGAGAGGGTTTGTGAAGGACAGATCAATGACGGAGGGGCGGGCCCTACCCACCAAAGGGAACCTAGTGTACTCCCCAGGAGGGTTGAGGAGGGCAAGCCAGCCTCTGCTGCCTTCTCGAAGTATGGGGTTGAGGAAAGTATTTCCCACGGGGAGAAAGACCGTAGCCGGTCCAAGAAGGGGTTGTGTATGTTGAGATCCCCTACCACCAGGAGGGGGATCCCAAGAGCCAGGAAGAGGGTTTCTGGAGAGACCGAGTGGACTCTATGGTCGCGTGTGTTGGTTGAGTAGGCGTTTATTAGCCTGAAGGAGGGAAAGTTTGTCCTGAAGAGGGGTTCCTGGGAGGAGATGTCTAGGGCAAGGATATCATCCACCCCCTTGAACTTTGAGAGTACCGAGTAGGAGGAAAGAAAAGACATATGAACGTAGGCCGCCACGCCGGGCTTCCTGACGATCAATCATTACTGGGGCGAGCCCGACGATCGACAGGAGCGGGGGAAGGGCGTTGGGCTTCCAGGGGGAGAGGGCCACCAATGCCTTGAGTAGTGCTGGGACGGGGAGTCCTGCCAGGGGCGGTTGCCTTGGGGTTACGAGGTCCACCTCAGTGGGACTCGCCCCGACTGGGGGAGTAGAGGGTGCTGGGCCGCCATCGACTGCCATATCCATGGGGTCTTGACCAGGTGGGACTGGGGAGGTAGGTCTGGTGGGGCTAGTTGGGCTACGTCGAGCTGGACATTCCTTGAATGTGGCAGTGTGCTCGTTACCACAGTTGCAGCAATGGGGGGGCAAGGTTGGGCAACAGGATGGGACTGGCTTATTGTTTCCGCTCTGGGGGCAGGTTGAATTCTGACATCTGTGAGCCGCGCGAGTATAGTAAAGGCCACAAATAGGGCACGTCGGGTGGCTAGCGCCACATCGCTGATGGGCGTGTCGGTAGCTCCAGCAGTTTCTACACTGGGAGGTTCTGCTGGCCGAGAAGGCAAGTTCGACTTTGCGTTTTTGCGAGAGGATGAAGACCCCGGAGGTGAGAGCCGAAACTTGTTGGGGGTCGACAGTGACAACCACCGAAGTGGCCTGCTTGGTGTCCCGAGAATCTCTGTCAGGGTTAAGGTACCTGGCTGAGAGAACCGGGGTCGCTTTGTCATTGTGGATAGCCTGCCTGATATATGGAAAGAGTTCCTCTTTATCGTGGGGGAGGAAGCTTATTGGAAGGCCGTGAATGGCCAGTTGAACGGCTGTAAGGGCGAGGACAAGAGTGCACCAGGGGTTTTCGCCTACCGGGAAAGACTGGTTGAGGGCCCTGGTGAGGGAATCGAAGTATGGGGCATATGACGCGGCAGGGGTTGCCTTGTCGGTTACGGTAAGGGAGATGGCACCACCTGGATTGACCGTGGCGGAGAAGCCAAGGGGGAGGAGGCAGTTCGATTCGCGGAGGACCCAAGCAGCTATGTCAGGGAACTTTGCCGCCATTGATGGAGCGTTTGGGTGAGGGTCGGGGGACTTGCGAGGAGCAAAAAAGCGCCATTGGGCACCAGGGAGGGAGGCCCCTTATTAGCAGGAGGGGCGACCACACTCGCAACTTGTTGGGCCGAGAGGTGCTTGCCGGCTCTTTTCTTGTCCTTGCCGCCCAAGCCGGAACCAGAGGCAGCTTGAGCGTAGGAGCGGAAGGGGTTGTTGTCACGATGCAGGTGGTCTGGAGTGAAAGAGGCCACATCGTATGCGCCTCTCCGGTATTGTCCTGCCTTGTAGCTGTGGGGGTAGAGCCTGGCGTACTTCTCGGGGTCTCCCAAAGCCTTGCCAAGCTTAGTGTTGTAAAAAGGTATGAGGTATTTGGATCCTCATGTGTGCGGGTGGGGTGGGGGGTGGGGGTGCTCGAGCCCTTTCCTTCCCCATCCGTGAGGGGGCTGGGCCAGGGGCAGGGGTCGGGTGGTGGGCCTTGTGCGTGGGGGCCAGCGCTTGTGGTCGTGCAGGGTTGGCGGCTGACACACGATGTGACAGGTCACGAATTGAAGCCCTGATTTGAGCCAGCGCTTGGGGAGGGTTTTGGTTGTATGTGGGGGGGAGGTTGGCTAACTGCGAGCAGACATCGTGGAGCTCCTCCCTGATGGCCTCGTTTTCCTGGGAGATTGTTGCAAGCGTTTGGGTTACCCCAGTCAGTTCTTGCGAGATGGCGACCAGTCCCTTTGCAAGCTGGGCAAGGAGGGTGATGGTCGTGGACTCGGAGGGGATTGTGCCCGGGGATTGTACCCGATAGAGTTTCAGGGCTGATGTCCGGGAGGTCTCGTGGGTTGAGGCGGAGGGCCTCCCTCACCTGGGCGAGTGGTTCCGCCATGAAGGCTAGAGGGTAGTCTATCAAGGGCGTTCCTGACCTTGAGGGATTGGGGGAGTTCAGGGCCGACAATCTGCCAAAGGCAGTGTTCCCTGGGGGTAGCTGGTAGGGATCCGTCATGAGGGCGTGCGGGCGAGAAGAAGTGGGCGAGGGGTTTGATCCGGATGCAAAGCGGGATAAAGTTGAGATTGTGTGTGAAATGTAGGGGGGGGGAGGAAGTTTGCGAAAAGCGTGCCCCCAGGAGGTGGTTACCCTCACACCTCTTATATATCCTGCGAACAGCTGCTGGTAGGTTGGCTGGCCAATACTCAGACGGTATTGTAAGAGCTTTCCTATGCATCGCACCTTACTAGAAAGCGCACAACTATTCAACCGTATCGTGCCGTTGCGCTGTACCAGCCCTGGGGCCACAGGAGGGCGTTAGGAATATCACCTCCAAGTCACAGAGGGTTCAGACCACTCCAGCTCTGTTCGTAGCCCATTTGGTGCCATACAAAGTGGTCCTGTAAACCTTGAAGCACCCCAGTATAGTGTTATAACTTTCCCCTAAGTCTGCAGAAGCCAATGATGCTGATGGTAGGGTAACTAGGGTTCCTCAGTAGGGTAACAGGGTCCCCAAGGCAGGGTAATCATATTTCCAAGATAAGGTAACTTCACCCCCTCATGCCTTTATTGCATTTGTCCGTCATCACAAACAGATATTATGTTGCCCGAGAGACTCGTGCAATGTTTACTATGTGTCTATAACTTTACGCAAACATGCTGTCCGAAGGTTACCCTGCCCAGCCGGGTAACTTTAGCCTACCTGTGTTACCCTGTCTACACCTCTTGCAACGACCATACAGATAAATCGGTACAGTGGACTAGGCTCAAGTCCATATGGTTTACCCAGAGGTAACCTGATTGAGTATAGACCAGTATACTTAGTATACACTGGTAAGGATGAGTTGGTACAAGTGTCTACAAGGTGACTTGATGACATAGGGTTAGACAAGGTAACCTTCAGAGAGCATCTGCGGATAAAGTTAAGGACACATAGTTAACATTGCACAGGCCTCAAAGGCAACATTATATGTGATTGCGCGGACTCCCGATGGGCATAAAGGCATGTAGGGGTAAAGTTATCATATCTTGGAAACATGATTACCCTACCAGGGGGACCCGGTTACCCTACTGAGGTACCCCGGTTACCCTACGTTGACTGACAAAGTCCTCTGCGACTTAGAGGAAAGTTATCCCCACATGGTCAGGCTCTTAGATGTTTATAGGGCCGCTTCGTATGGCATGAAAACAGGCTACTGGCAGAGCAGGAGTGGTCCGAACCTCCTATAACATTCAGGGGATATTCCTAATACACCCTACCGGCCCCAGCTTTGGTATGGCGTGACAGTACTGTACAGCTGTGTAGTTGTGCACTTCGTAGTAACATGAGATCCATAGGAACCCTCCCACAACACCATATGAGTTGTGGCCGTCCAACCGACCAGAAGCTGTTCGCAGGATATATAAGGGGTGTGAGGGTGACCACCTCCTCAGCAAAAAAACACATGCACCTGATGCGCCTGCCCCGCGTCCTGACCCCAGAGACGTCGTCGCTGCGTCCTGTTTGCCTTGTTCGCCCTGAGTTCAGTTGCACTATCCGTATGCTTCCCATGCGTCCTGAGTCATTCCCCCACGCCCACACGCCACTATTGCGTCCTGCATTGCCCAGCAACCTTTCCTTGCATCTTGACTTGACCTCCCCCCTGTTCTCCATATCCCAGCATCATGACGCTTTCAATTCCCCAGCTCCTTCATAATGCCCTCCGGATTATCACACACCTATCCCTGGTCTCCTGGTGTGAACTCTGCGCCTGCTCTAGGCCAGCCCTAGGCCAGCCCTACCCCAGCCCTGTGCCCGCCATCGTCCTGTGGGGTCTCTCGAGCGTCGTCATCATGTTTACCTTATGTATTAATTATATATTTTCCTCATACTGGTACACACTATATATATACAGCTTACCATGGCACCCAATACACACCTCGGCACATATCAACCATACCCCAGTTTGTATTACTTGTAAATCTCGTTTAACGTCCTCAAGGTAATACAGCTGTTGACCACCCAGGGGCGGTCTCCCTCTGGAATGAGATAAGCCAGGCCAAGAATTGTCCTTATGTCAACCAAGGTAAACTCTCGCGCGTCTTCTCTCAGCTGCACTGTAACAAGACTGTGTATATCAGAGGGCCCGCCTGAATTCACAGGGCTCAAGATCTGAATGCCTGGCAACCACCGCATAGTGACTTGGCTGCAGTCCCTGATTTTAAAGAGCACCACAATGTTTTCCTGGAGACGACCCCTTAGCACATCATACATCTCCTCGCTTCCACCCTGTACCCAAACCTAATCATTCTGACTTTCTTGATTCGGAAATCGGTGAGTTCCTGTGCATTGTCCACGATGGATGTGGCAAAGATTGGTTTCCTGGAATGCCAAAACCAGGATTTCGAGTTGTGTTAGTTGTTAAACAGGAAGTAGTTGGAGTATTGCCGGTTCTTTGGAAAGGCAGTGTTCAGTGGGTAGGTTGTGTCGGCTGTATCGAATCAATTCCAAACAGCTTCAGTAAGAGTGATTCCTAACACCTTGCAAAAATCAAGAATGCCAGACACGTCGTCTCGACTACCATTCACTATCCTTCCCCGTGTTGGCGTCGATACCTTACCCGTTGTTTTATCTCAATAGCCAAGGACATCGTTATCGAGATTGGCTCCACCAAGTCGCAGAAAATTGTGGTTTAAAAGTCTCATTTAGATTGCATGCTAACAACCGTAGCTGTGGAGAATTTCTATCGCTCAACATCGTTCTTATTCGAGTGACTCCATCTGTCCTTAATCTGTTTCTTATGCGCGAGCTCCCCGAACTCCGTGGAATACATTGGGATATTGCCAAACTGGCATATATGATCAATGAAGTGGCTTAGCAGATGCATCTTAAAAAGTTAAAATGGGATTCCATATAGATCATGTCCATACAGAGGTTGTTCTCCTAATCCCAATCGCCTGCAAGGTGCCAGCGCTGCTTGGACAGTGCTACTGGCTTGTTGCTGTAGGCTCGCTGATGTCGTAGCTCCTTTCGCTGCTTGTCAACCTTTGCCCGTACTCGTTTAGAAACTCGAAACTCCAAGAAGATAACTTTCAGCCTGTGAAACCGGTCGTAATATTCATCCATTTAGGCTATTGTCTCGGGGGTGTAGCTCCGGTATTCTGCCATGATATTGAAGTCGACCAGTACTTGGACACACTCTAGAGCCTGTTTGAAAGGTCTCACTTGCCGGCTGTCGGGCTGGCACAGTGCTACAGTGAGAACCCCCAAAGGACACAGTCTAAGGTTGTCCATCTGCTTTTCTTGCCACAACGTGACCTCATAATAGGGCTTCGTTGACACACAAAACCCTGGGTAGCGTCATAGCACCTTCCAGATCTGGTCAAAGGCCTGGAGCTGGGCGTGCTTCTTGAACAAGCCCTCAATCCAGTCCATCATCTGCTTGAATAAACCCAGATAAACTGTATGAAGCAAATCTCGCTTGTGGAGACCAGGTGCTGAAACACGGTGAAGCCCATGAAACATGTTTTTCTCAAGATAGATACTAAGATTTTCAAATATGGTGCGGGGGTCGTCAGATTCACACTCACAATATTCATATCTTGCATAATCTCAGGCCTGCTGGCTGTTGGCATCGGTTCCTAATTCTCCCAGAAGCACCTCGCATTTAGGACAACTATTCGATTTTATCATGTAAAGCGCAACGTTTTCCATATGGTCAGCAATCTATGAGGACAATATTGGAAAGCATCTCTGCACTTTCACGTTAGTACAGTAAGTAAAATATAAGTACCACTTGCTGATTCTTCTGCCAATTACCATACCTATCTCTCTATTTCTATCATTCCCTTATTCCACCTTATATTCCTATGATAAATACAGGAAAGAGATATTTACATAATTTCTTTAGTAAACTGTGAAAAGTTCAATCCGAATTCCTCAAATCATGGGCCAGCCTTTCAACAAGTCTTCAGACTCTCCAGTATATTCCAAAGTCAAACATATCCTTCCAATTGGAAGGGCAGACTTGGAGGAGGCAGAGGGGCAAGGGGAGAAATCATGGAACTAAGAAGTCGAAAAGACGAGAGTAAGGCAGTGGATTAGCAGGGAGGGAGGGGAATAGAAGACTAAGGTAGTGGAGAGGAAGGAGCCTCTAGGTATAAAGACTAAAGTAAGATCAGTATTCGCCCAGGCCAGGTGGACTAGGCTACAGCAAAGCCTGGTCGGACAAGGCTGGGGCCTACCTATAAGCTATATAGACTTAGTATCACAGGCAGCTACCTAATAGGTCTAGGCCAGCCTACTCTAACCAATCATGCTACCGTGTCAATGGCAAAGAATTACAATTCATGTTCTCTAATTACTCAGCAGTATTGAAAATACAAGACCAATTTCACATTGAGCCAATGATACTTGAGATACAATAGTTAATTAATTAATTAAATTGATTATAGAAAAGAATTGAGAACATGGAAGTTAAAAGAGGTAAGGAAATCAAGATACCCTTAAAGTGATCTGTTTTGAAAGCTAATAACTACTCCTATAGGGGACTAGTATCAGTCCTGATACGCTTTCACAGGCTGCTGAAATTCAGCATATATCAGGCAGGGCCATTTCTGTATGACCTGGCCTAACCTATTGGAAAAACTACAAGATAACACCTACAGAACCATATGCCTCCCACAAGGTCGCAAGGGGGAAGCAGCTAGTTGAGATCGTACTCAGGTCTTGAATTCACAATTTGAAACTGACAACGGAGAACACCAAAGATTCTCGCAACAACATTCTCTAGTTGTGAATGCCAAAGGTTGAAGAGCTTCTCCTTTGTCTGAAGTCGTAGATGAGCAAGCGACTGCTCTCGAAGGTGATATCAAACTGTATCATATGCGATAAGAAATCCTCTTCTCAACCCATATCCAGGATCACCAGGATAAATTGCATTTCCTTCTCTTGAAAACCCTTTCCACTTTGCATTTTCAAATATCCTTGCATCATGTGCTAGCCCTTCCCAGCCTGTACATACATAGAAGAAGTACATAACCAGACTACAATCAGCCAGAATATTTTGTAAAATGTCCCCTTTCTGATTGTGGTAGGCTCCCTTCTGAGAAGCTGGAACAAGTGCTAAAATATGTGTGCAATTGATTCCTCCTTGAACACCACTAAATGCGGACATTGTGCCTCAGTCATTCCGAATCCTCATGGGAATTCTGTTTGGTGGAGGCCAAACAAATGTTGTATAAAGTGAAAGAAGTACCTTTAAGACTACATGGAAGTAAGTAATTAAAAAGCGAATATTAGAATTGAAAAAGATTACAATTGTATAATATAGACTAACGTCAAATACGGGGAAGAGGGACATCACTGGGATGCAGGACACATGGCAACGGTAGTGAAAAAAGGCAACAACTCAACCAATTCTTAACCAAATTGGATAAAACAACATAATTTCAATTGAGAAAGGATAGGAGAACTAGTTTAAGCCTGAAAAGTAAAAAATAAATTATCATTCACTCAAGAATACCAGAAAAAGGAGAGAAAATCTACTCACAACAGCAAGAGAGGAAGGAAGATCAATTGAGATATCAGAATATGCAAAACCATTTAAAAAGGAGATATAGGTAATCTCCTATGTATAGAAGTAATATGTGAAATGATAGTGAGCTGCCGTTGAACTTTATAGAGTACAGAAATAGCAAAAATGCAGCCTGATTTAGTTATAAAACTATACCAATGCTAGTAAGACTTTCATGAGAGGAGAGAGAAAGCTCTGGGAACCAGAAGGGAAATACTCTGGTGGCTCAAAGTCAGTACACTCAGAGAGTGCAAATTTGTGAGAATTTAATAAGTTTTAGTGGTAGCGGGGGTGTTTTTGTTATATTTTTAACAGATAGCTTTACTGTAAGTTTTATTGCAAATTTGGTACAGGTTAATTGCCTATATGCTGCAAATTATATAAGTATAGTTAGATAATGTTTATTTACCTAATAGGTAACAGTAATAGCAATAGAGTGATCAATTTGGTACTACTGTTTCAGAACATACAGAGTTACTTAATATATGCTTTAAAATTACTATTGACAACAAGTATCTGTTATTTACTATGTAAACCTCTTCCAATTCTAGTTAGAATTTTACCCAGAATTGCATAGTAGAAATCACAAGCCCCTGCCATTTCCCCATTCTGATATGTCTACAAGCCTTCTTACTCATTATTCTTTTACCTACTATAAACTTCATCTATACTTAACATATTATTTCATTCTTTCTTGAATCATCACGATTGAAACCTGATTGGAATGTGCTAGTGTCTACTATATTCCTAATAAAGTACTTTCTGATTATAAAATCATTCTATAAAGCAAACTCTGTTCACTTATATCTAATAATAATAATATTAACAGGTTATATTAGCATATCCCTAAACTACTGCAATATATTACCAAATTGATCACTCTATTGCTATTACTGTTACCTATTAGGTAAATAAACATTATCTAACTATACTTATATAATTTGCAGCATATAGGCAATTAACCTGTACCAAATTTGCAATAAAACTTACAGTAAAGCTATCTGTTAAAAATATAACAAAAACACCCCCGCTACCACTAAAACTTATTAAATTCTCACAAATTTGCACTCTCTGAGTGTACTGACTTTGAGCCACCAGAGTATTTCCCTTCTGGTTCCCAGAGCTTTCTCTCTCCTCTCATGAAAGTCTTACTAGCATTGGTATAGTTTTATAACTAAATCAGGCTGCATTTTTGCTATTTCTGTACTCTATAAAGTTCAACGGCAGCTCACTATCATTTCACATATTACTTCTATACATAGGAGATTACCTATATCTCCTTTTTAAATGGTTTTGCATATTCTGATATCTCAATTGATCTTCCTTCCTCTCTTGCTGTTGTGAGTAGATTTTCTCTCCTTTTTCTGGTATTCTTGAGTGAATGATAATTTATTTTTTACTTTTCAGGCTTAAACTAGTTCTCCTATCCTTTCTCAATTGATATTATGTTGTTTTATCCAATTTGGTTAAGAATTGGTTGAGTTGTTGCCTTTTTTCACTACCGTTGCCATGTGTCCTGCATCCCAGTGATGGTCCGCTTCCTCGTATTTGACGTTACTTACTTTGAAATTGTTTGCCCACTATGTTGAAACTGCTCTCCTGCCTCCAGGCTAGTTGCCCCACTGTCAATCATCTATAAAAACATTATCAACTATTCCTCAACAGATATAACACGTGTTGACCTCAGAAGCCCACCTTCAACCACCCAGTCATAGATATCAAATAGTGTTGTAATTGGCATATGGATGAGCTCAATAACGTGCTCCTCCATGTGCTTGAAGAATCTCATTAGTGTATTGGCGTCCGGTACAGCTCGAGGTATGTACTCACTGTGCTGAAAGAACAAAATTAATATAGATTGTATTACAAATCGCTGCTAGGATACAACATTAAAGGATTATTAATATTGGTATTACTAGACATTATATTGAATAAAATGTAGGTTGATAGAAAGAGGAATTGTTAAAGACTGATATTATAATATAAAAGGCAATTATTTTATATGGCAAATATTTTCACTCAAATATTGCATCATATGTTTTTATAACAACCAGCTTGTTACTACCACTAAGAAATAAAATAGTTGCTACTATTTGTACCAACCTGTAATTTTCCTTCTAACATTTCAAAACAGAAGGAAATGGTAGGTTATATGTGCCAATGGAAAGGAAACATTTCATCCAAACAGGCCCTTAGTCGATGGTTGCATGAAGATCCTATCTCTTAGTCATTTTGTTTTTTTTGTTTTTTTGTAATCATGCGTTCATAGTTTCTAGTTACAAAAAGCCTCATGCAGCGTGAGCTATGGAAAAAACAAAACCTATAAGAGCAAAACTACCATCCGCTTGACCTCTTCATAGGAAAAATCAAACACCCCGAATCCATAGGAAAAATCCCCCTCGCCTAGCACCTAAGATACTAATACCCCAGACATGTAAGGAGACAAATCGTAAAGACGTACAGGAGTGCGACCCAAACCCTTCAGCAGGCCACCACGTAACACTAAGAAAAAAATCAAAGAACCACTAGATACAACTAGTATTGCCAATATGCCGAATCCAAGAACACATACGGTGAAATCCGGTTGGGGTGCCGGCTCAGCAGTCGGGAGTGACTGGAAGGTGGCTGCGCATCGGCGTTTAGAATGTGCCAGGAACCTAGTGCAATACGATGACCCATCATAACCTAAGTGAGGTTCGCGACCGTAGAGTAAATCGCAGGAGAGAGAGAGAGAGGTGGGAGAGTGGAGCCACCCGGCAGAGGGGGTGCCAGCCAATGACGAGGAGTGGTGGGATGCCAGCCGACAGGGAGCAGTAGGGTGCCAGCCCGTGAGGAGCATTAGGATGCCAGCCAGGGAGGTTTAGCAGTAAGGTGCCAGCTAAAGGGGCAGTACGGTGCCAGTGGACGGAACCGGGAGGGGGGTAGAGGAAGGATCGCGAGCACGCTAGCCACAACCGACAAACAGGCCATAGCAAGGGCTTTTGGGACAACGACGAGACTGGGGCAAGACCGTGATGTTACTAACCGAGGCTTTCCCCACCAGAGGTACAAGCCCGGCAAGCTGAGGCCTACTTTGACTGAGAGTTCGACACCGTAACGCCAACTGTGAATGAAGCTAGAAGCTTTCCGACCATGCAAAATGCTAAGCGAGGTGCAAAGCAAGTACGGGATAAGGGGGCGAACCAAAGTTCATGAGCCAGTCAACGATGAACAGGAACAAGAACCCCAAGCAGAGGAGGCAGACGGGCCCCAAGAGAGGAGGGAAGAGGGCTTAATGTCAACTCCTACGCAGCAGCCATCATGGGAGAAGAGAGGTGGGTGGGGGAAAGTGACGATGATTTCCCATGGTGTTGAGATTTCAATCGCCGAGGTCGCGGAGAGATGGTTCGTGTCCTCTCTCTTAGTCAGAACCAAGCCCCTTAAATAGGCATCTTCTCACAACCCTAACCCTGGTGACTCATCATCTTGCATTTACACGACCTCTATGACTCATACTGAGTCATAGTGTGAAATCCATCAGCTCACTCTCCTGAGTCAACTGTATAACATCCTTTAACTAATCAAAAACTCATAAAACCAGTCATGTGCTCGAACGAGTCACATGCGTGAAACCCATGACTCATGATCTGAGTCATGTGTGCAAGTCATTACATCATCTGACTTCACAATCGTGAGTCATGAAACAATCAACCAATCATAATATAACGATGACTCCCAAGTGTGCAGTCATGTGAAATCCTCTGACTCAAGTGACATCATAGCTTGAAACCAACATACCTTATGACTAATAAATATTTGTTATGTAAAATCTCCCTTACTTAGTCACGATTTGTGACAGGTTTTGGGAAGATACCAATACAAGCAGTTGCCCTCAGCCAAGAAGCTAGGATCTTGATGCCACCATTTAAGTACTTTTCTATCCTACAAGTTACAATTCAATTATTCTGTTATTATACTTTATTATCAGTACGCTACCAACTTGAACAAGGCCCAAGAGTCAAACTACAATCTCCTACCTATAGGAGTAACCCAGAAGCTGAACTAGTCACGGTGGACTATTAAGGTAGTCTCACAAAACAGGTTTTTAACAGAGCACTCTTGAAATAGTTCTTGTCCAAGATAACCAAGCCGGCCTTGTACTATCTGAAGAGATAGTACCTCTCACCATCTTAATACAGAAAAAGAAAACTCACCTACCAAGCATCTGTCATCATTACCTGTTACATTATTTACCAACAAGAGAGGATTGTTACTAGTACACTCTTCTGATCACTATATACTTGCAGCTGGCTTAACGCAGTACTTTCGATGTAGACTATTATTCTGCTAGAGCCTAACACTGGTATGTTGTGAAGAAGGCTTACTCACTTATTGTATTTGAATATGATATAGTCATGTTCTAAAGGTTCTTGTATCTGGTCTGGTATCATGACAAAACTTTATAGCAGACATGTTATAGCCCTTTGTATTACAATAGCAGCTTGTTTACCAGAATGTTTAAAGGGTAGCAGTACCAGAAGCACTACTGGTAGAGAAAAGGAACTATGTTTCTGGTACTAAGAGGGTGATAGAATCTAGAAGACGCTTTTATGAGATTTATAAGGACATTTGCCATCAAGCAAAAATATACAAGAAAAGGACCAGTGATACTCAGGCTCTCTTTCCTCTTATTGATAATATTAATCAATCTTCATCTGGCAATCCAGCACTCCTTAACATTTTACAAAATATGGCTAGAGATGCTCCTCATGATGCATAGTTTACCCCTGTATTTGTCACTAGGGGGGGTCAGGCAGCTACCCAAATGCTGGGTACTAGGTCTTGTTTCTTTTCTACTCTAATTCTCATATCATGATTGTTGATACTCAGGCTAGTAACATACTACAAACATATATAGCCCGTGCAGTGTTCTACAGGTATGGCAGCATCTGGGTTGTTAGCGATATCAATTCAAGTGAGGTGAAGGAGTTGCACTCCAAAGTCCACATCAAGTATGTGTTGTATGCTGAAAAGGTCAATGCACTTGTTGGTGGCCACATCAGGTTAATCCAGGGTGTCATTCACCAACTGGATAAAGATATATCCTGGGAATGTATGCTGGCTGCCTACTTTTATAATAGAACCTTGATCAACTTCAAGTTTAGCTAACCCATTATTTCCGGGATAGCGGCAGTTATTCTTAGCGGAGCACGCTGAGCTTTTGAAACCGCCGGTATTTTAGAGGATGGGAAACTCAACAAGGTGGCTTTTAAAATCACAAGTCAAATCCTTAAGTATGGATTCATCAGCGATCAAGATTTCGCTCGCCTCACCTACACAACTCAGAGAAAGAATGACCTCCTGTCCCTGAATATCTTAGTTAATGTTCTAGGCCCCAAGGGGATTACGTTCCACTCCAAGCCCGTGGAAATTGTTTCACAACAGATTGTGAAGGCGGTAGCTGCGGGTGCAGAGCATGGGTCAGCATAGTAGTAGGTTCAATAAATCAAATGCAGATGGGAGAGGGGTATTGTTTCTTTCTCTCAATGATTGTTCATAGAATTGTTTTCTTGACTGCCTATCAATACTAAAACCTATCCCTTATCTTATACACTTCCGAATTTCTCTGCTAAACCATACCCCTTAACCCGCCCTGCTGCATCGAGCCTCCTACACAGTGTTTCCAACCTTCCGGAGGCCGGCGGGGCCACGTAGGGGCACTTTCAAGAGCCCTGGGAGGGGCCGGAGAGACACTTGCAGCCCATCCATGGCGGTCCAAGTGCAGGATGGGGTCCTTGTGCCTGACGACAGGCCCTATAGGGTGAGATATGTCTGTTTAGGGTAAGGGGGGCGACGGCTGGGGACCGCGGAAGACAGTGGGGGATGATGGGGGACTGCGGAAGATGGCACGAGTGATGTTTGATGATGTGATAATGAGTCGTTCGGAGGTGCTTGATTTCAATTTGAGCTAGTATCAGAGGTTCAAAATATAGGACTATGATACCCTGCAGTCTGTCCAGTCCTCACCCTCTTGGGCGCAGTCCACCCTAGCGCCCCCAAAAAGACCAACTATGAACAGTGGTTCGCCCCGTCCGACCCCAAACACCGAATGACTGGACGGCTGGGAACACTGAGGCCGTGAGTCGGGACCAGGATTTAACCGAGGTAGAGTTTAGAGAGCGCCAAGTAGGACTCCTATCTGCTTACTGCGCGGTGTAGGAAACCTGAGGTGTCCACGGGTTTGATTAGCACTTCTCTGCGAGTTTCGGGGAAAGGGTGGACAAGAGGGATGCAATGCAGGCAAGCGGCCCATGAGTGCAAGAGAGAGGATCCAGAGTTGGTGGTGAATTTTGTCCACGAAGGAACATTGGCGGAGGGCGGTGAGGGGGAGGTTCGGGGAGTTGGGGGTTGGGGGTTCGGTATAACAGGATTGTATGATAAGAGCGGGAGGACTGGAGGTGGGTCTACCGAGGTAATTATTGAGGCTATTTAGGGGCGTGATTGGGGCGTTAGGGGTTCTGGGGAGGTTCTGCGGATGAGGGTTTTTAGGGAATTGAGGATGTCAAACGATATGGGCGAAGAGAGATGGAGATGGGTTGCGCCCTGGAGGTCGAAGGATATGATTCTGAGGCTGTTAGCATTTATTCATTTATTCATATCTTTGCCTTTAGTGTTACGGGTCAAACCCCATCTGGAAATCTTCCCCACCTACTATCTGTGATTTGATATTCTTTCTGAATTTCTCAGTGCAGTGATTCCATAGTTATTCCCATCCCGCAGCCTTCACACTCAATTGCTGATGCCTCGCTGGTCCAACCCCGGTTCCGGTTCACACACTCGATTTCTCAGACGAAGACCGCGTCTCTTTCACCCCTGCCCAACACTTGATAAGCTTTCTTGGCGGGAATTTCCACAGAATCTCCCCTAGAATGTTAGGCGTATGAGATGTGATCCCCTCCCAGTACCGCATTGCATGCCCAGAGAGTTTATAATTTTCAATTGCCAATGACTTCATACTACTCACCATTAGTCAACTATTCTTCAAGTAGGTAGAACGGCAAGTAAAGCGCACCATGAGTTCTAGGGAAAAACGAGGTTTATCACCAGACTCATACCGAACCATATATCATCCTCAGGATATTAATAGCTCCATAGATTAAGCATATAGTAATGCCAAACCATCAGTACGTCCAATGGCGGTAATCAATCTCTCCGCAACGCCGTCATGCTATCACCCTTGTCCGATGTCCCAACTTTCCCTCCCTCCCAGACCTTCAACCCCCGATTCACAACTTCCCTCCATATCCCGAACTGCGCAACAGCAACCCCAACCAGAGCTTTGCGCCACAAATTCTTCTCCAGATCTTCCCCGGAAATCTCAGAGAAGGCCTCCCCTTTTTATACCCAATTATGCAACAAATCAGGAGCCTCGAGCAATTCTAGGTGCACAGCGCACTAGGATACTGTGAGCTTTTTCAGACGTCCCTCGCCGACTCATCGCGACACTGAACTAGGATTTCAGGTAAGTGATCGGACAGAAATCACCTACTTTCTAATCAGTTTTCCCTCATGTTAAACCTGAATCATAATTAGGTGCTCTCCTAGTTAGTCCGGTAGGGGTTAGTCAAATCAGCGGTTTCCAGAATTTTTTGCCCGGGCTGGAACACTTGAGGAAAAGCAATGGCGAGGGTGCCCTTTTGCAGATGCCCGGGAAACCCCGTTGTCCAAAGTACCACCTCCCCCCACCTTAAGATAATGGATTCCAAGATGGTGTTGGTGCCCAATTTCCTACAGAAGTATTTTCCCTGTACCGTGATACTCTACAGTCATGTCGTAACTATCATGCCCAGCCAATAGTTGAAGAATCAATGCAATCTTTTTAGTCATGCCGCTGCATTCAATGAAGTGATCAAATTCCACCTTGGAACAGCTCTATGCTCAGATGCAGACAGGAGATTTGTCTCTGTTTTTGATTTTCGAAGTAAATGTAAATAACTTTGAATTTGGAAATAGGATAGGAGTGGGCGGAATCACAATCTCTCCAGTGGGCGATCTACCAGGGCTATTTTGGCAAAATTACTTATTAGATGCAGTTTTAGGTTTAGGATGTGCTGAATCAGATCTGTGGAAATGATAGGAACGGGGCTTAACCCGGCTATGGCTTATCCCTAGTCCAGAGGAAATACCTGCTTCTCTATGTTGTACTGGTTGGGCCCTCGTGATCGGTTGGAAATTCTGTCTAAGAGAAATTCCTATAGTCATGTCTTACACACTCGGCACCATTTTGTACTTCCAGTTCCAGAATCCATGATGATGTCCATGATTATACTACCGGGGCATTTTCCAAGAATTTTTATATCCATGCACATCAGCTTTTTCCAGAGTAGCGGTGAGTGTGCGAGCGGTCTTTATTTGAATTCAATTCATAGGAGACTTTTCTGCTACCTAGGACCTCAAGGATTTTGCTCTCAAGCCCGGCTCCGACCCCGCCTTCTCCGAAGTGAGCCGCAAACGTGATGGCCGAGGGCGAGGTAACATACATATCTGATTTCTGAATTAGGCATCTGGCTGATTGGAGGGTAGCATGGTTAGGTTCAAAAGCTACGACGATCTGAAGCCCTCAGTTTCTTATTCGGATGAGCAGAGTTCAAGGAAGCCCAGATGACCTGCGCCACCGACTCAGTACCGGTTTCACAAATTTACAGACCCCCCTCTTATTTCCAAGTACTAATTCCCCCGGATCAGGCCATCCCTCGCAGACACTGCCCGGGGCGTCGTTCCGTCCCACAGATGTTATGGGGGTCGTCGTTATTGGCCCAATCCCTCCAGAGGTTACCATTAGTCACCTCGTCATAGCGGATTTAACGAATCCCCTCCCAGGGGCTATCGTGAGCGCTCTCCTCCTCGTGGGGGATGTGAACCCTACTACGGCTGTGGCGGTGAAGCTCGTGATAGTTCTCGAGTACCCGCAAAAATTGGCAAGAACCAGAATACGCTAGCAAGGGTACCGAAGGTGTGGCAAACCGTTACCATCCTTTAGAGGAAATTGAATTGCCAAAAGAGAAGAAATTCTGTGCTTAAGTCGCGAGCATACGAAATATTATCACCCTTTGAGGCAACTTCTCCAGCCGTGCTTTCTTACCCTTGCTAGCGTATCCTAGTTCTTCCCAATTTTTGCGGTACTCGAGTACTATCATAGTACCGCGCTCCCGGCGCTAACCAACCCCATGCAAGGGTCATGTGAATCAGCAGCCTCTCAGTAGGGGTATTGGAAGCTGAAAAACATGAAAAACCTTAGCTTACTTTGCTGTTTCATGTAAGCTTGGCAAAGCCAAAGACAGCTAATTTACCATTACTTTACCTTTCGATACGAGAGTATTGTTTTGTATTGGGATGGCGGGTAAAAGGTCCGTGAGATGGGTAAGTAATATGAGTAAAGTAAAGTAAATAGCTTGCACACAAATTATTGATTGAAAAACAACAGCGAAGCTTTCTTGAACATCTGTGAGTGATTAGCTATCTTCTCAATTATGAGATATATGCCTTTCTAATGCGATTTCAATAATTCTTTTCAATCTAAATTATTTTACATGCTCTTTGAGACACTCAATTGAGGCCTCTATAGAAGCCAGACACTTAACCTGGGAATTTAAAGCATATGATAAAATCTGAGGAATAACAAACTTGTCTGAGTTGGTCATGTAGTAGTCTTCTGAGGAGGGTGTTCAGAGTTGCCTCCTTAGTTATTGACTCCGTTCATAAGCTCACTATCAGCTGGAAAGTCTCATTTCGCTACATGGCAACCAAAGGAGAGTCTATTTTATCTGAGATTTTATGGTAGGTATTACCTACACTTTGTGATAGGGGCCTCAAATATATTACGGAAAATTCATCTTAACAATTGGCTCGTTAAGTAAAGTACCCAATGCAAGATCCTTCAGTTACCTTTACTGAAAATTCCTCTTTTCAATTTTGAATACCCCTAGTGGCCGCCTCACAATCAAAAGTGATGATGATTGTGACTATTTAAGGTAGCCGTAGTCAAGTCTGTGAATGATTTGCTTGGTGTACAAGAATAACCCCCGAAGAATTAATCTTAGACAGTATAATACAAGGGGTTATTAAAAATGTCAGGCTGAATGGAGACTAGCTTGGAAATGATGCAAGTCCTGCAGTTCACAGCAATTTATTTAAAATCAAAAGATATTAGTGATATGATGTGACTTGATAAACATACAGTAAGTAACAATTCTTTCAGACCTTCTTTCAAGCTCTTTCAGGCTACCCGGATTTGCCACCTAGGTAGCCTGGCCGGCCCAAACCTCTAACATGTGGACCCTGCCCAACCCAACCCAATCTAAGCTTCCGCCAGCACAAACTGCCAGGACAAAGTTTCGATGCTCATTCGTATTATGACAGGAACCAACTGTTTGACAATCCCAGGATTTTACAAAACCACTTGTCTTTGTCCTGAAGTTCTGTTTGTCTACTAGTAACACCCAAACAGAGTTTAAACTATTTACATCTAGTTCAAAAACAAGAAATGAGGGCAAGCTTGTTGTATACATTTAGCGACTGGCATACACCAATTTTCGCAAAGCCAAGTGAATACATGAAAATGATGGTATAAAGAGACAATGAAAAAACCTTGAGAAGAAATAGAGAAATCTGAAACCCAGTACCCATCTGAACCTAGATATGCCATCCCTCTCTCACACTTCGTTCATAAGTCCACTGATGGAGGCGTTGGAAGAATGTCGCTACCCTTGTCACTTGGGATTGTTGCCACCAATATATCCCACTCCAAGGTAGGTAGGTGAAGTGGCAGTAAAGTTGCCTGCCGCCCGGTGGCCTACGACCTCCCCCAATTAGAGGCAGGTGAGCAAGCCATCCTACCTGCGCCTTGCTCGTACTCCCTGAAATCGCTCTGATAGGGATATTTGTTCCTCCTGTTAGTATTCGATATAGGCCTTATATGCGTCTGATCTCCAACGCCCTAGAGTTTGTTTCTGGGACTCCAAAATTCCAACTTCAGCAGCCCAGGTTGATGCACTACGGCGAAGGCTATGACCATTCCATGTTGCTTGTCCGAGACCGGCCATTGTCCCCAATTCTTGTAACCTCTCTACCACATGCTGTCTTGTAAATGGTAGATATTCTTTTCTTCCAACACAGAACCGGGGTGCTGTTTGCCATCGGTCAGTATCTATTGCGAGAAGTTGTTTCATTCAAGTTGCTCTGATAGGGGATGCTTCGTCATGACTTCCTGCAATAATTAGCTCGATTCCTTGTCGAAATGGGTCAGTTTTTGATGCTAGAAGGGTAAGTTCAATAGGCTCATCATGCTGGATAAGTCAAATGCTGCTTTTTGTTAAGAACCAGTTCAGGAATGCAGGTCCCATCTGGAGATCAAGTGCACGATAGGTAAACTCTCCTATTTGCAAGAAGCCCGCAAAAGCCATAAATGCCGGCCTGGTTACAGTGTCATTATAGTCATGTATCCGTAGGTGATTGAGCAGGCTAAGCAGGTGTGGACGGGTAAGAGGTGTTCTTGTCCGCCGTGCCAGTTCATTGTGATCGCATTTGATGCCCTGTCATGTTCTCTCTAGTCATGAATCGGAAAAAGCAGTGCAATCAATCCCGAGGTCCTACTGATAGGACTTAATACCAACTAGGTAAAGTTTCATCGTCTTTACCTTGATAGACCCTGCCAGGGAGCAGAGCCACTCGATCAGCCATGTAGCCTTTATCGGAAGGCTGCCTCTATTCTGGTAACGATATCCTCGCAAGGTGCAAAAAAGTGTCAATTGTGATCTTGGTGTATCATAATTGCCTATTGTTGATGGAGCTAGTCCTCACTATATGTAGCAGGATGCTATTGGTGACAGTCCCAAATATTGTATGTTAGAAACCCATCATCTCGGTGGTTGTAAGTGGGATATATTAGCTGTAGGGCTAGGTTAGCAATTCTGTTATAGTCAAAGCGGGAGAGCACATCTGCTAGTGCATTGTCCCCAGTCGGAATTCATCTGGCTTCAATCTCTATGTTACATTCGGTAGCCAAAAGTAGGCATCATCGTAGAACATTCATTGTTGTTCCTCTCATTGTCCTGTTCTCCAAGCCATGAAATACCACACGATTGTCAACATCGCATATCACTCCTTTTCCTTTCCTACTTGTGCCCCAGTCGAATAGGGCCTGTTCAACTGCTCTCATTTCCTTAGTGTTAATATCTTCCTAAGTACGTAATATGCAAGAAGGTAGGGTTATTGAGAAGGCTGATCCAGGATTAGGCTGTGGGTTTTATTATGGGTAAGTATCGATATAGAAACCCCCTAGGCTCTTCGTGCCAGCAGCATCTGACCACATCAAGATTGTCTTCCTTGACTCTTTTCTAATTGACCTTACTGGAGTCATGGCTAGTACTTTCTGCCACCATGTAAGGTCTCTCTGGGACTCGCTTAATGTTCGCCTACGGTAGTAGCTTCTCTCAGTCAGAAAGTAGAGTTGCATATTAAACAGACACCAGAGGAAAGTGCGGCCGAGTGGTATGGCCATGGCAATGAAGTTGAGATATCTCATTAGCTTTTGCAGCTTAAGGAGTGTAACAAATGCTTGATCTATTGCATTTTGCACCAGCTGCCATGCTTTTAATAGCTTCTTTTCTAGTAGTCGAATTACCATATTTTCTGTGTCCATCCCCATACCCCCAGAACTGGCTATCATTCCCTCCCAGTTCTTTGATACCTTAATGAAAAGTCCTACTTCCTGACAGAGTTTGCTAAATCTTGTGCTATAGATGTTCAGATCTGTAGTAGTCGCCGGAGGGAGTATTATCAGGAAATCATCCAAGTAGTGGACAATCTTAGCTGGTAGTCTCATTCATTGTAACTCATCCTCCAGAATCCAGTGAAAGTTTTTGCAAATAGGTTGAATATGTAGGGTGCTTGTGAAGCCCAAAAGGCAGGTATTGTTCTGCATAGTACGTGTTCTGCCAGTAAAAACCTTGTAGGCGTGTATCAAAGGGAGAAACATGGAGGTGGCGAAAGGCTCTTTCGAAGTCACGCTTAACTAGACTGCAGCTATTTCCCAAGTATTGAATGGTAGAAATTGCCTCAGTGATGCTGCTATAAGAGATTGTTCTATATAGTTCTGGTATTCCACTATTAATCAAGTTTGCGATATTTGGGAGGAATGAGAGGTAGTGGATTCGCTGTTTAGTCTCAGCTAACTTATTCGTAAGGCCTAAGAGTGAAGGTATGAAGTATCCGTAGAGGATATTGTAGGAAGAATACTTCCTGAGACGGTTTCTCTTTAGCTCAGCCTTGATTTCAGCTGTGACAAGTTAGGGTACTCGAATGCTAAGGACAAGTTTGGATGAATGGTGATTGAACTTCTAACAGCTTCAAAACCAATTCATGCACCAAATTGGCATATACCCAAGATTACCTCTATGACTAGGTTGTCAGGGTATTCTTTCATAAGCTTTTTCTATCTCTTGTACTTGAGCTGGCCTGCGGGTATTGGGTAAGAGTGAGAGGTAAACAGGATATAGAAGAGTGTAGTATTGGGGCGTATAGGTAGTCCGCTGACTGGAGAGGGTAGTCTGCTGACTGGGAAGGGTAGTCTGCTGACTAGAGAAGGTAGTCTGCTGACAGTGGAGGGCGGTCCGCTGACCACGATGCTTGGAGAATTGAGATAGTTTGTGTCCGGTATCACATCTATTGTGACTAGTATGATATATCGTTATTGAGAAAAGTAAGCATAATATAGTACATTGAGTATGGTACAAGTGTAAGTAATAAGAAAAATGGTAGAAAAGGAGGAAGAACATCAATGATATTAAAAATAGTGGAGCAGCTAACGTGTATGGAGGACAGAGCGGACCTGGTGAGAGCAGACTGTGTTTCCCTGAGCGCATTGTGGGGCCTTATGGTTGCTACCACAAGTAATGCAAATGTGATGATAGCGGCAGTTTGGAGACCGGTATTCACTGTAGTTCCAATTTCGCCATACCTGAGTGGTAGTTTGGCTAGTTCCATTGCCTGTAAGAGCAACAGTGGTGATAGGATGACACATGCTGTATGAGTTGCCCCAGGGCCGGTGATCCAGTGGTCCGTAGGACATAGTAGCAGTCGTGCAAGCTTGCCTGAATGCTGAAACCGGATGTCTTTCTCAAATTGGCAGCCCGTAAGCTCTGTGTAGAAAGGAGGCTGCATGGTTCTGGCTGGTTAACCATGGCTGTCACGTGATATGGGCGTAATTGAAGCACTTTGATGCGATGAGTTCGCTATCAATTTACTGCCAGTCGTTGGGATAGTACATACTCTTCCCTCCTGCAACTCGTTTACTGTGGAATTGAAAGTGATATGCCTTTACTCCATCCCATGTGTATTTTTCTAAAAGGTCTTAGAGGTTCATGGTATCAATGAATAGTGCTGTAGCCAGCTTTCCCTGTAGTGCCAGTGGTGCTAGTGTGACTGGGATTCCGCTATAGGTTACCCAAGCTTTAAAGAATCCGCTTATCTTGAATTCGCTTTCCTTGCCGTCCCTCTCGGTTTGTTCAAACTCGACTCCGCTGATGTTGATTGTCCACTGAGATTCTGCTGATTCCTTCTCTGTTGCTACTACCCGGTAGATATTTGTCAGAACGATTCTCAATTATCTGAACAAGTGTACTACGCTCCACACCAGGCAAGAGTGATTCAACTGATTCGGGAATGCCAGATGCCTTCTCCTGCATATCTCTTGAGAAAGAATAGGTAGGGTTGTACATACCAAGTGCTCTTGATTTCTCCCCAGTTGTCTCAGCTTGCTCCACTGGCAAGTCCTTCGCCACACACAGCTTTGCGAGCTGGTTTTCAAGCTCTGTAATCCTCAGGCTGGTGAACTTTCGCAATTGGACTAGTATAGGAGGATAGGCTGCTATGCGCCTGTTGACTGGTGTTGGTAGTGGTGCTGGGGGCTGGTGGGTATTGAGTTGGGTAACTACCCGGTTACCAATTTCTTGCTCATGTGACTGAAGAAGCGCGCGGATATCATCGAGTCTGAGGGCTGGTTCTGGGTGAGAATGGGAATATCGTATTGTATCTTCCAAGCTGAGAGTGACCGAGGTTTCTGATTGCGCTAGTGGGGTACTCGTTTGCAGCTCGGGACTGGGTAGAGGGCTATTATTGTAAGAGGAGTTTCTATACTGGCTTCCCTCTTCATCTCCACTTTCACTACTTCAAGAACCGGTGGTGGTGTTGATAGGAGTAGGATCGTAGCTACAAGTGCTTGAGGCTTGGCCCGAGTGCAGCTGCCTGTGTTTTTCTCAATCCTTCCAACCCCTGAGGTCCCAGGTGTCCTGGTATGGCCTTTTCTCCTGAGAGTCCTATGCTTAGTGTGGCTTTGACTCCTGAGAGTCCTACTCATGGTATGGCTTTGTCTCCCGTGAGTGCTTCTGAGGCTGCCTCTCCCGGAAGTGCCCCTGACAGGTGCTCCTGTCCCACGTGTAGAACCCCTTCTCCTGGGCATGGCTGCAAGTTTGAAAGGTAAAAACAAATAAAAATAAAAATAAAAATAAAAATAAAATAATAGATAATATTCTTAAAAAACAAAGAACACAAGCTATAGCAAGCTTGGAGACGAGAATGCAAGTTGTAGCGAGCTTGAAGGTCTCCAACTCCCAGGAGTGCAGTGGTCCTATATGCGCTGGAGCTATGGCTCCTGCGGAAGGACCTGTCGACTTAGACTATGCTGTTTGCTACCACCCCCGAGCAAGACTGTGTGCGCTTTGCCCCATTGGCAATGGGTTGTTCCAACCCCACATGTTGTTCCTAAAAATTAAACAAATTTCACCTCTTGATTGAATGCCTCAGCATGCCTAAAGATTAGATTGGTTGTTCGGCCACCACCCAAGTATTAGCATGATAGTTATACCATAACTTTGGGGTATCCTGGTCTAGAGAAACCTACTTTTATATACCATACCAGAGATCGACACCATAAGATCCTTCATGATAATATGAAGGCTGATGGTCCTTTAGAAACAGGTTTTCTCGGCATTTGCTACAGGGTACCCTTGCCATACCTGATTCTGTAGTACTTAGTCTCACTATTCTACCTCAAGAAGGATCAGAACCTATCTTATCCCTGTGCACTATGCACCTAGAATTACTTGAGTATTTTGCTCTATTGTATAATTAGAGGTATAAATGAGAACCCTTCTGAGATTTCCTGGGAAGATTTAAAGAGAAGTTTGTAGTGGAAAACCTTCGCTGAGATTGCTGTCGTGTGGCTCAGATATGCTGGAAGGTTGCCAATGAGAAATTGAAGGGCAGTAAGGAAGACTAAGCGGGGGTCATCGAAAGAGAATAATAGTATAAAGGTATTGCGAAGAGATTTATCACCACCTTTGGACATACAGATGATTTGTCATTACTCTATGCTTAATCCATGGAGATATCATGAAGATTATACATGGTTTGTTATGAGTGAGATAATAAACCTAGCTTTTTCCTAAAATACATGGTATGCTGCACCTGCTCTCCCACTCAACTGCAGTACCCACCCGAAGTACAGCCAGCTAATTGTCAGTAGCATGAAGTTATTGACAAGGGCAAAAGTGATAAACTCTCCAAACATGCCATGGGGTACTTGGTGAGACGAAGATGATACTCATGATTTTCATGGACTATTCTGGCCACTCACTTTGCCACATCCTCTTATCCATTCAAGAATACCATTCCTTTTTCTATATTGATTGCGTTCTTGGCATCATTTATCCGACTCAAATTACAGGGGATACCTTTATCGACATCTCTTCTTCAGCATAATCTGCCTTCTCATATGCCAGTTCCTCGGTCCTAAGGTAGGACGGGACGGGCTATGGCCGGTGGCTTGTCCTTTCGGAGGTGCTGGGACCGACTATGCCCGGGACAGGTAGGACCGGACGGACTATGGAGGACAGTCTTACAGCCTGAGGTTCCATGACCTAAATGGAACTTTGCTAGACTGTGTATTTTAGTCGCTAATCGAGTGTTTCCGGGACCCCTGGAGCTCTCTCCAGTTCTTCATTATCTTTGTATTTTCATAAACAAAAGTTCTCAGAGAGGATAGAGGTAGATCAAGTCACCTACTATTATAGTGGAACAAAGGTTGTAGTTGATATAAAATACTAGATATCCAAATAAAAAATATGCTACGTCACCCCCACCAGCCGAGAGAGGAAAAGTAAAAGACAAAAACCAAAGATTTCGACTGCAGATGTTTCGCAGTTATTCCACCATTATCCTCGGCTTGTTTAAGAGTACAGAAATCAAAGCAGAATTAGGAAATCTAGGGAAACAACAAGCACGGAGCTTAATGAGTGAAATCTTGACAGTCTGGATTTTCCTGAACCCAATCCATTCCACTCCACCTATCCCCTTATCCGCCCAGGGCAGGAAAATCAGATATTCCCTTGCTGTGCTTTGCTGAGTCCTAATATTACACCACCGAACAGCCGAATACCGCGTCATGGGGCATAACTTGCGCCATCCCCTATTGTTTCCTGCTGTCCCCCACAGTTCGTCACTGCCGCCCCCTATAATTCACCTGAAGGTATCAGTCTCACTCGGTAAGGGACACGGACTGGCCCAAAGACGGTTGTCCCACGCTACCGCTCCCCCGGAAGGACTACAAACAGCCATACTGTCCCCCGCTGTACCCCACTTGGCTCCCGAACAGTTGGGGACATTGGCCACCAGAGAGTTGGCGAAATCTATATAAACCCCCTCTCTCTCCAGTTGAAGGAACCCTCACCAACCACCTGTTCAGTGAAGACACCAAAACTCAGAACGAGACAGTATTATTCAAGTATCCTCTGATATCCCTCCTTCAGTCAATCCCTAAACCACCATTCAAAATGAAGTCCTCATTCATAGCCCTCCTCAGCCTCTTTATCTTTATCCTAGGGACAGCTGGTAGGTATCTGGAGACTTCCCCAACTCCATTCCAGTGCTAAATACAAAAAAACAGTTGCCGCACCCACTACCCTCGATTCCACTGAGATTGTCAAGCGGGAGGTCAAAGAGCTAGATGTCATTCTGAATGAAGGGCACGCCGCCCTTGTCCGAAAGAACGCCGCCTATAGTTCGTTCTTATACCAACCATCTATAAATCCTACCGGGGCTTAAACTAATAACATTACTAGATGCTACCGCCACCGTAACAATTACCGATGTGACGGTGTACTGTAACGACATCATTGCTATCATCAATATTGTCATCACCAACTGCAGACAGATCCCCTCTGGCCACATATTCCTCGACACCAACATTATTGCCTCTATCTTATTCGGAATCCTCTGTGAGATCAACTTCACACTACAGCTTCTCCTAACTAAGTGCGGACTTCGTATGTCCCTTTATTCCACATCCTTCACGACTTGTGTCTCGAGTGCATATACTAACAGCTCACAGTGACGGGGCTCCTCCTGGTCATCATTCTTCTTGTTGGCGGCCTCATCGCAATCCTTAACCAACTCCTCGCTGTGGTTGCAGGGGTCTGCGGCACTGGCCTCTTGCAGCTCCTCCTCACCCTTATCCTCAACAATTGCGGCCCCAACTTCTTGCTCCTACTCCTTGGGTTGGCAATTTAGGAGCTGCCTTCGTGCTACCCTCAAATCCACGAATTTGAAGGGCTTCTGATGGAAGGTCTATATAGTGAGCTGCGGGGTGGGCATTATCAGGGCACCGGTGGAGATTTAGGATTGTCCTGTTGGATTCGTTTTTGCTGTCTCGGGGACACTATTCATTCATTTCGTATCTAAAAAGAAAATTCTTAATATACCCTACAAAGACCCTTATAAATGAACGTGAGAACCCACAAGGAGTGTTTGGGATTAGGAGTAGGTTCGCTCTCTCTTTTCTCTCTTAGCCTAAGAGCAAACACCTTGAAGTCTCTACTTTTACCCTCCTTATCCTACAGTGCAAAAATTCAAACATGAGTCTGATCATTCTATGATATCATACCAGTTTACCACCAAAATTGACCATACTAAGCCCTATATCCTCCCTATCTCATCCCACCACCAGAATGTGCCTTTCTAAGAAATTAGGGTATAGAAATAAACGGGCTAAAAACGAGACGGTGAGAGTTGGGTAGCCCCCAATGAAGCCCAAAATTAAAGTGAGAATATCACAAACTAGAGGCTCGAGTAGAAGGTACCCGGCTCAGACCTGGGATATACCTTCCCCCCTGCACAGATAACGGCTAACTAAAGTCCCCAAGTTCTAAAGAACAAACAAAATGCTAACAAACACTTTAGAAATGACAGGAACCCGGCAGAACTGCCAAAAATTGAAATCCGCAATCCTCTCTGGTCCCGGGCGGTTCACAAGGATCTAGAGTAAATAGGTTAAACCCCATTCCCTCTGCAAAAAAATACAGTATAGGAAAGCAACAAACTAAATCTAACACACAAGAGAGGCGGGCATTCAGAAAAGGGAGCCAACACTAGTACCCCATGCTTAGAGTATGGGATGTGAAAACAACTCCCATAATGGAGTGCCCGAAAGGTAATCCAATATCCAGAAGCACAGGTCGCTGTGTTCTCAGATACTCCTAAACTGCCGGCCACAGCCAATATTCGTAAGACCAAACACCACAGAAAACAAACCTACCCTCACGTTGAACACAGTATGTCCACATACTATTTACAGAACAGGGCTGCCACACCCAAGGGAGGACAGAAAAGGTCCGAGTGCAGTGGTCTGCACCCTCCTCGCTCTGAAGAATCCCGCGTTCCACTGGCCCCAGGCGATAAACGGGAATATACAGTACCAGGCCCCAATAGGCCCAACCAAGCGATAAGTCCCGTTCTATAGCTAATTTGGTGTTGGCACCAGTTTGCTGAAGCCGCTCGCCAAGGTGTCACAGCATTGTGGGGTTCTTCAGATAGACCTCCACACCCGGAAACCTTTTCTCGCACACACATTCTGTGTGGATAAGAGCATTCTAGAGCCCAGTGAGCGTGAACATGAGGCCCTATTCGTCTGGCGCACAAACAGGGCTCCATATAATACCGCACATATCATATATATAGCACGATGAAGATACCAGTGTCCCAAAGCCTCCCGTGCGTCCCGGGCAGGTTTTCTTACCGTTCTAGGCTCTAGCCTCCGTCTCTAGTAAATACGGCAGCCGTAGAGATTGACCATAGTTCTCGGCCATCTCATAGTAGCACTATTCGAGGAAGGGTGTGACAGTTCTCTATAGGGCCCGGCAGTCACCTGTAAGCACCTGCAGTCACCCTTATGCATTTGCAGTCACCCGTAGGTACCTGCAGTTACCCGTAGGTACCTACCGCCACCTGCACGCTCCCCCCATAGATTGATTTAACAGATTACTTTGCGTGCGCTTCCCGGTTTTTGGCTTTCAGCTAGTGCCAGTCTGGTAATACTACCCTCTAGCGATCATTCGAGTGAGAATTAATGACGCGCTAAAAGTCTGAGACCTCCGAGGGGTCAGCACTGCTGGCTGCCCAGCTGCGCAATATCAAAATCGTCGGCTGGCAATGCCCTCTGCTAGTCTCGTCACTTAAAGTGGTAATTCCTCCGCAGAGCCGGGTGTTTGCAGTTAGAGAATGTCTCGTTTGTTCTAATACCCTATATCTCATGTTCTAAGTTTCTAGCTTCTGAGAGAGGCCACACTGAATTTTCCGGTATCAGTCCCGCGGGAAATATAAGAACTATCTGCTATAACATGTTTTGGTGCGCCTGGGGATTCCTAAAAAATTTCTTCATCCCAGAGTTAGAAGGCTTTTCTATTGTACTTTAGGGACCCAGTTGAGAACCTACGCTTCGCCATTGGTGAGAGGCAATCCACAAAGGAGCAGGTAATTTTTAAAGAGCTATAGGAAATGGGGAATTTTCTCTACTGCTGAGTTACCTAAAAGTGTAGACACAGCTTGTCTTTTTCTCTTTTGGGGGGAAAGGAAACAAATCCAAGCCATGGGGCCGCAAACTACATGAAAAAGCTCTCGTATTGTTCCATCAGATTCAAGGTTGCAGGAAAGCAGAGGACAGCCCACTAATGACTTACTGGAAGACACCCCTTTAGTCCTGATGCCCCAACATCACTTAATGTTGAAATGTTCAAATAATAGAGTACTCAGCAAGAGTTAGTTTAAGAGGAGTCAGGCTTGCAGAATGGGTGAGTGGTGGCGATCTAAACTGGGGGTTCTTTTTCCCCCGAACAGTGAAGGGCACATCTCCCACGAAAACTTTGCTCAAAATCATCTTACCTAATCAGCACGGTTTCACCTAATATTCTCGGAATTTAGAAAAAGCCTAACCTCCCAAGCATGGCAAATCTGCTATGATACCAAGCCAACTCTGGGACATTCTTTTTCCCGATATTCCTGATCTGGTGGTGGGTCAATGACCATATCTTCAGAGAAATGACTAACATGGGCTGTAGCGCGAGTGAGATTACCGCAAATGCAGCACCTTAAATGAAAGAAAACGATGGACTAAACGATCTACGGAAATGCTAGCTAAGGCATCCCTAGAGATATATACATCTACAAACTAGAGGGCTACTCTAGAACTTAATCTAAACCCTAAAAAGCCAAATGGAACACACGAGGTTCAAAGGAAAGGAACTCCCAGAAACATCACAACCACCCATGATCCTAAACGGCCAGGGACCCCGAAAGCTCATACCCGATGCACTACGCCGACCAGCACAGAAGGCGAAACAAACAAAACCAACCGCCCTATGCCCAAGGGCAGAGGGTGTGAAAAAACATCAACTGAAGGCCGGATATATTAGGCTCAATTACAGCGGGTACTAATAAAACCAAATCGACACCCATATCTTATGCCTACTAAAACCGGATGTGAAAACAATCTATCATGTATATAATGCATCATTTTGCAGTCCTTATAGCTAAACATCAAGAGCCAGCAGCCAATCAGCAGTGGGAAGGGGATCTTGAATGGCTTAAAATTTCCCACCTCTTTTCAACTTTCCCTTCCCAATCTCGGCGGCTCTTGTAGAGGTTAGTTTAAATCCGATTATAAAAGGTGCCGTCCGCCTTCTTACACTATCAGACCGGGATAAGCATTTCTCCACCAACCTCAAAATCCTGAGGAATCGCCTACTAGAGGGTGCCCATCCCTACACATGGCAGCGCACAATAAGTGTTAGACACAATTGACTTCCCCATTGCGAACACTCTAGGGAGCAGATTTGGATCACATCCCAAAAGAGGAAAGCTAAGGGTCCAAGAGAAATCGAGCAACTCATCTAACGTTAGTGAGATAACCGGGATATTAAGGACAATGGTGCCTTTGAAATTAACTATCCCCGCCAACTCCCTCTCTATGCGAGCCTCAAAACGAGTCCACCCGGGGTGGAAATTCTCAGACCCAGCCCAAAGGAAGCTCGAGGCACCTAACCTAGCTCATTCTCCGGCAAAAGAAAGCAGTAATGGATGCGATCCATCCGAAAAGTGCACAGAAAAAACTCACATCCTTCCCCGCAGCGAGACCAAACGTCCGTAAGCTGAAGCAAAACATGCACCAACAACAGGCCCCCGGTGAATAGAAATCCTTCGGTATCTGTTTAGCGATTCCGCCCAGGTCTCTCCAACCCTCAATGACCTCTTTTTCCTCCTTTTATCAGTCTTTAGAAACATTGGTCAGGTGCTAGGGAATGCTGTTATAGGTTATTACTTACGGACATTTAATCCAGCGCTTAGTATTTGACAGCCCTAGGATATAAGAACTAACAGGCCAATTTCATAAAAACCCACTCATATTTCTTAGAACTTACTATGATAGTCCAACAAAGCTCACGGAAATTAGCAAACCCAAGTCATGTCTTATCACTCGCACATTGGGTTAGAAAACCGTGTTGGGTGCCACCTGTCAGGAACCCTACACGGCAAGCGGAGACGATAATCAGCGGGCGGAACAGAGCGTTAGCACAACCGCTAATTGGATACGGAAGGTACTAGGAGTAGCTTTACCGAAGGTGGGAACCTGAGTGGAAGAAAGGAGAAATAAGAGCTATAGTAAGACCGGTTTAATTATTTTGGCTTACCAGAAGAAAAAAAGACTAATGTGTAACTTAAGAGAGAGAGGAGATTTGAAAAGGCGCAAGAGACCCGCTACCAATGACAGCCAGGACAGCTCTATGACTAAGCGACCATGCTCCGGGATACAACCTTGATATCTCACACATCCCCAACCTACCGCAAGCCACACCAAAGGGATGCTCAAATGTCGTAGGACAGCATCTACAAGAGAGCTTTCCCACATTTAAGGGAATATCTATCCTTGCTAGAATATCAAGCAGGTCACCTCTACCACCCGCACATCTCTCTCTCCTCATCCCCCATCTTCCCCATTTACAACAGACGACACAAGACCCAGAGAGGAAACGGGAAGAGAAGGTCTCACGCTCGGTATTCCCCAGCGCGATATATTTTTGATTAGGACAAATTAGTATCAAGAGAGTATAACCCAGATCTGGAATTGGAATACTCTCCAGGTATTCTTACTGCCGTTCATGATTGCCATTTCTGTGATATGAGCGATTCCCAGATAAATACAGTAATATGGGATGCACCCGGTGGGAGAGTGTACCTCAGGGAGAGCTGAGGTAGGAAGACACAGGGGAGAATTCTTTGATGTCCCGTTTAAATTTGTCCAAAAGAGCGCCAATAGAAGCTGGGTGTGTACTCAATACACCCCCGGCCAGGCCAGAGGCTTCTTCTGCGAAAATAGGAAGAGTTCTGTTTGATAAGCACTGTAGCAAGCCCAAATACCAGTGCACATCGCCTTTTTCTAACGCTATAAGCAAAAATCGGTGGTGTCCGTTGTCGGGGGTATTAAATTTCTAGAAACTTCCCGCCTAATCAGAGCATTAGTCTAGCGGATGTCTTCCGGTACCACCATGCATCACACCTGTTTAGGTATCCAGTTGTATTGGCAAAAATACCAATACCCTCCGTGCCATTTGTCATGACACCTAACTAACCCATTCCTCGCTCCCTAGGCATCAGAAATCCCAGAAGGAGGATGGGCATCACTTCTCCAGGTGAAAATTTCTCACGTTGTCCTAGAACTCATTCACACCGTACGTGCTCAATATATATATAAAGGGACTCTTTCCACATGGGTCGGCTGTACTGCCGGCGTGGCCTCGTCAAAACTCCTATCATGTCATAAGGAACGCCCCACTAATTAGAAATTATAGTCACGAAATATCACTCGTACATGATGAACCTGCATTCGCAGAACAGAATATATTCCACAATGCAGAGGACTACAGGCGCATGCTTTGCCCCCCCGCGGCACATAAACACGTGCGCAGCGTGCGGCGGGATCGGCCGAGGCAAGGTGTGTAATGGGAATACGCGGGCGGGAGACCCCTCTTATCAGGAATTTAAGGAGGGAAGAAGGCATGCAGATCCCTTGTCCTTATTCCTCCCTACAGCTAGTACGACAACAATATTTTTGGACTACTCGCCTGTCAGTGGAGAGGCCCCTGGTCCAGCGGGCGACGTTGAGCTGATACACACCTAACTTCAATTCAGTAACCAGGTGCCCTACTTCATGGTTGGAACAGCAGAGGTTCCCCCGCTAGCGTTCAGTAGCCTTCTATCTCCGGCCCCCGCCAATCTCCGATACCGCACACAACCCCCGGCGCCAAGCCAAAGCCTGGGCTAATGGTAGTTAACCGCCGTAAGCGCCCGAATCCAAGAGAAATGTGCTCGGAAGGTGTACCCACCCTACAGCAAGTCAAGCTGTTGTGCACCGTTTTTCCCCCAGCTAAGGGAGGAGTTTGCGGTGATTTCTCTACAGGGGGAATTTCGAGAGGGAATTTGAGCGGGCGAGCGCATTTTTGTATGATATCCGAAATATTCGCCGGAGTCTCCAACAGGGGCATGAATATCGGCCGGTGATGAACAAGGATTAGTAAAGAGGCGTTGTTTTGTTACCCTACGAGTACTTTAACGAATTCACTTTTCTCCTAGCCGGTTATGTGTCATGGTGTTATATCTTGTGGGGGTGAATGATGTACAGATTGGGAGCGCACACACAGGGTTTTTCGATTGGGAGGGGGGGGGTGGGAGTGCTCGGTATGCTGAAGGTGTTAGTGGAAAGACAGGGCAGGTTTGGGGTGTTAGAGGTTTAGGGGTGAGCCACTGGCGGTGGAAAGGATTGAGATAGAGTATGGAGGCCCGGTCCGGGAATGTATGTTGGGGGGAAGGATCCAAAGGATAGAATTTAGGGGACCATATTTGAGTGTCATGTCAAAGAAGGGTAAGTGCAAAAATTCCATAGGTTTCCAGAGTTCCAACTTATCGTGTATCTTTTAGAAAGTTTACAACCTCGCCCCGACCCTGCGCCTTAGCCACACATTGGACATGAAGAGCTCCAGCAACTATGACCTTCCGGATGTGTCTATCCCTTCGCGAAATCTGTTCAAGAATCCCTTCAACCTTCACTGCCTCTTCCTCCGTAACAAGTTCATCCCTCCCAGCCCGCAGTACTACTATATCCACCTCAACATTCTTTTCCGTAATTTGCTTAACCGCTTCAGGCACATCCCAATGATTTCTCAAAAACGGTGACAGATATCTATAGGGTAGCCAACGCTGTGGGTATAACGCCAAAAGCATACTACTGATACTGACAAATGGTGTTTCCATGATCAAACCCTTGATGTGCATAGGTGTTCGACGCCTCAGGGCTTGAAGGTGATTGGCCCATCCCTTGAGAGCTATACCGCAACCGATACTCTGACCCCAAAGGATGAACTCTGTCCCGGGGGTGTTATAACTCTCGAGGTGACAGAAAATAGCCTTCATATCCTTTTCAATCCCGGATTGCGAAGGGCTGCCAGTGGAGGTCCAGTAGCCTCGGTACGATGGGATGATTACTGTGTAGGTTGTAGAAGAGCTTTGCGTTTCGAGTGAGGATAAGATTTCAGATATAAGCGGCAAACGAGAAGGTGTTGACGACGTATTTCTGTGAATTTTATTAATCCCAACCATCACCAACAGAGCTTACTTGAATAACTTTCCCTTGAAAATAAACAATGACCACATTCCGTCTGCACTTGGTAGGAGCGGCTAGTGCACGGGGGGAAACTGTCGCTTCTGCCCAACTCAATAGCTTCCCATCCTCAGTCTTGATATCTCGGAACTTTCCGCGCCAGTTGATCCCCATACAGGACTTTTGGTAAGTTTCAATCTTCTCTCTTTTAGCTCCAAGCGGGATACCTATTGGTATTTAGCCTAAACCCCAACCTTAATTCATAATTTCTAATATCCCCTAAACCAAACTCGGGATAGAAATTCTCCGAAGAATACAGACGCGTAGCCGGAGGCGGCGGCAATCAGTTCAGGGAGAAAGGATGGGTACCCGGCATGTAAATGATCTTATTTTGGAATATAACCATCACAGCACACTATTCGCGGAATAAGCAGCCAGGAGAGTTATATTAAAAAGGAAAGGACAGGAAACCTTATAGACCCAGAGGGTTGTGATTAATCCGGCGAAAACCAGTGGTGGGGCAAGTGCAGGATGAAGATACCGGTATGATGAGAGGGAACACGGAGGTGGCCCTATGCTAAAAGACCCGACACGTCGCAGGCTGAGATGGGTGGTGAGGGGAACAGTGTTAGAATGGCGCGAAAGGTAGCGGAGCATAATATGATCGTTAGTGCTATCCTATGAATTATCCCGTAAAAAAATGGATAACGGATGTCGTAGACTTTGTTAACGGGAGGGGGGGGTGTCGCGAGGTATTCGTCGCTCAGGACAGGGTAACCAACAAACCTACGACCGTAGTTTCACGGAATCTCTCATCAAGCCGAGAGGGCTCCGAAGACAACATAGCCCATCCCTTCCTCACCCTATATCACCACATCTTACCACCCAACCCCCCGGCCTTCACCGCACTCACCCTTCCTCTCCCTCTCCCTCCCACGCCTCCACCATTGTAACTGCCATCGCCACCATCACATCATCATCACCGTTACTATTATCACCGCTACCATCCAATTCTTCCCTGGCTAGTTGACCCCCAACATATATTTCCTCCTCGCAAGGACAACATTTCACCACCGTCCAAGAGCATACTGGTATACACCACGATACCACAGCTTTTTTCTCTTTTTCTCGCACCCCTCACCGCCACTTTCTTAGGAAACCCCCGAACCCATTGCCTATCATGCCGCCACTACCAGGGACTACCCGCCCTGAGTCTCCTGACGACTGCCGCTTCCTACCTTGCGACTATTCTGACGGAAAGGCTCTATATCCGACTAATCTCGAAAAGAAGCCTCGTCCTGACGGTGCCTACGAATACTATGCCCCCGTCCCCGCGGGAAGCGCCAAAGATGTCATGTGGAGAACTAAATGTGGTAATCATGTTTATCAACTCTTCTCTAACCCAGAGAATCCTCAAGGTCAGCGGGAAATCCTTTGCAGCAAGCATGTTGATATGCGAACTTGAATTCTACCCCACTGGAATCTTTCCCAGCGTTACTTAAAGCTATTTTCTGACGATCTAGCGCACAGAGTCGCTCGACTATGTCTTTGCCGAACTCCCACGCAATTACAAGCTCTTTGAGCATATCAAATGTTCCTCCAAAGTCAGTCAGAAGAACAAAGCACCCCCAAGATCGCTTAGCCTCCCACATTATACTGACCCTTTTCACAGGATGGTGTTCTCGGGAAAGAACGATCGGATACCTATCTCTACGGGCACCCATCGGGAAAACGCTACAGGTCACCAGCCGAGTTCTTCCCTCATATTGCGCACCTTTCTCGTTTTAGTGCAACCAAGAGCCCTGAAGCCAAGGGGAAATTCTGTCAATGCTGCCTGTGTAGTACCGCGGGTTCGAAAAACGGGCCAGCATCCTCATCAACTCCGAAGGGATCCGTTCAATTTTACCGGAGGGAAGTTAAGAGGGTAAAGATGGTTATATCTCAAGAGGAGAAGGTTGCGGAGCAGGACTGCGGAGGATGGGTCATACGCAAAGGGGAGATTGGATGGGTTTGGGTTCCTGATAACCAAGATATGAGCTATGAGGGGATAGATTGGAAAAATTTGGTCGACGGCCAAGGCGGGACTTGGGCCGCCGGGATAATCGTCGAGCGCCCCGGGTACACGCCATTTCTTATGCCTCCTAACGTAATCACCAAAACCAAGGAACAAGAAACAGACCAGGATCTGATGAAAACGTTTGTTAACGTGGAAAAAGACATTGTTCCGCCGTGGGCTACAGAGAAAGATTCATACGCTATCCAGCTCTGCGCTGAGAAGGGAAAGAATGGGGAAGTTATCAGCGACATCAAACAGTGGTTTGTCAGACCATGGTTGTCCCGTCCTGAGTGTGCCGTCGATCACGAGGCGACGACAGGCGAACATCCCTCTGTTGCGCCTGGCCGGGAAACCGCAAGTACCTTTTCAGTATTTGATAAGATCCCTGATAGTGTACATCTTGTTAGCGAAAAAGGCGAGACGGAGAAATGCAAGGTGGCATCGTATAATGGCATTTACCTAGGTGCAGAAAAAATCTGGATTGATGAACCGATACGCATCAAATGCTTTACCGAAGGGAGCACGGTCGATGGAGCAGAAGATATGATGGTTGTCAAGTCGATTCAGACCTACACTTCACCCTCCAAAATTAGTGCTGGCAAATCAACAACCAGAATCGTCTTCGGAGGTCCTATTTTTACTGCCTTTCCCCGGGAAGGCACAGAGCCAGTTCAGGATGAAGCAAGTCTTCAACTTCCTCCCCGTATGCGCCGCTCATGCGGTGGTGACTGGACCATTAAGTGGTACATCCCGGGAGGAACAAGCGAAAAATCCAGGGTTGTTCTCAAAAAGGTTCTCGGGAGATACTACGAACCTCAGGCGATTCAGGTGTGGACAGGGCGTCAAGACCTCCTTTACGGAGAAGACCCGACTCTGAAAATTTCTTCGGTCGATATAAGAGGATGGGCCAATTCGAGACTCGAGGCTTTCGGGTGCACTATCTTGAACGGCTTGGACCTTAGCGCGATTGATATCGAGGATAAGATGGAATCGAAAGTTGGGCCGGCTAGGCTCTGTCCACAGGAAGAGGAAGACGCGTTGAACCCACCCGCCGATACACTAGGGAATGCCGAAGAGAGCGGTCAAGAGGTAGAGGATCAGCAGAGTGCTCATATGAACGATAAGCAGGAGGATGTAATGGAGGTTGACACCCCCAGAGGCTTTGTGAGTGTCAATGTGAGGACCGTTCCTCCCAGCACTGGTCAGAAACGCGAGGCAAGCGCCTAGATACTCGCTCACCCGTCATTACCGTGATGGGAATTGAGATGGTGACGTTTTTGCGGGGTTTAAATTATGGGGGTTATTCCATAGATTACATTTTTCTTTTTCTTTTCCATTTATTCTGGTTTTTTTAAAAGCATGCCTCCAACCAATTTTCTTCTGTATGATGCCAAGATTCAATTTCCCAAAGTTACCATCGGCGGCTGTCCCGGAGGCCACGGTAGAGTGCTTGTCAGATTCAAAAGTATTGGGAAATTCAATCGCGGCTCGGCGTCAAAGGTCCATGGGAAATGTATTCGATAATTTATCAGCTCATGCCCACACTCACTTCTTGCAATACCAGAATACACCATTTCAAGCGTCAGTTATTCATATATTTAGTTTCCTTCTCTTTCATTTTTATCCTGTACTATTCCAGCTTCCCTGTTCAACCGATTTCTTTTTGTGTCAACCCTACATTTCCCCTCCACCAGCCTCAATCCCTTAGCGCCAAGTTTCCCAATACCTTTGAATGTGGCGGTTAACTGTCGTTGGCGCGTGGCGTTGCATGAAATTCAAGCCAACGACAGTTAACGCCACATTCCACCAGGGCTGCAAGAGTCACCTGATAAAATTACTCGTCTCCTAAGATGGCTTGCAAGATGGAAACAATAAATATGGCCCGCAGGGCCCAGGGTCGTCAAACGCAGCACGGTATGGGTACAAGCACAGCCTGCGGTAAAAATTAAAAATTAAAAAAATCTGAAAATGTGGAAACAAGTTGCAAGAAACACTGCTGCTCATGCGCTGGTCACTCGATTTTTTGATTATTATTTTTTTTACCGCCAACTGTGCAATTGAATAATAACTATTTATCAAGGTGCTCATCGTCTCCGAGCCGTTAGAGGTATGGCTTATGGCGCTTAGGTACCGGTATACCGTGGAAACCGGGCCACGTCGGTACCGGTGGCGCTGGTGGGAAGGGGTAATGCATGCAGTGTGCCCAGCTCACTGCCAATTGGTTCGAGCATTACAAGTATCATACATTCAATAACATCTTTATCAGTGGAGAATGATACCGTACCAGTCGATTATTGAGAGCTATGCTATCCGCCACAGTCAAGACGCTACCGACCCGACTCGGTTTCTACGGTATTGTAAGCTACGGTACGATTATCAGGCAGAGCTAGGCTACTGCGGTATTCGATGACATTGGAGCCTAATGCTATTACGAGTACCATTGCGCAAGGTAATGTAGAGCAACCTGGGGGAAAAGCAAATCTGCCAAGAATCAAACGACAGAAATCCTTTATCCAGGCAGCACCGCAAGTTACGTCTAGATACTATCTATGCACGAATCGTCGCGAGTGCCTTCTAGTGGAGTATCCCGCCGGGGCGGAAAGCAATTCGCAGTGCATGACACGAGTATGGCTTTATTGGTAATTATCGGAACTTGCACATTAGCCTCTCATGCCAAGACATATGTTTTGGTGAATACAGTAGACAAGAGGTCGCGACGGTGACACAAGCACTTTTGCTACGTTTGCCTGAGCAACAAGCTGGGGATGTGTGTGTGTTTGTGTTACATACCAGCCCCCAAACACCCCCGCACCCGAGCACGACACCCGTCAAACCAAAGGGAAATGCGCGCCCACTCATGAGGCTCAACTTAGAGTACTCGAGTACGGTACTCGAGTACTAGGTACCGTAGTACCGTACATACTAGTAAGTTATACCCCGTCCGGAAAACATTTCCCGGATTGAAAAGACTCGAAGTGGACTCGGCATGTTTTTTCCGTGCTGCTGTGCTCGGGTATACACTAGACTACTGCTACCTCTACTCGAGCACAATACCGTACTCGCACACTAGGGATGGAAAATACGTTCATACTCATATTTTCAGCAAGGCAACACCGAAGGAACTTTCGCCCCCGTGATATCGCAGAGAGTCAAACACCCACGTCGCAACCAAACCAAAATGAGCACTGCTGGGGGTGACTGCAGTAGATTCACAGCCTGGCAAAGAGGACGAAGGCTGCCATTGATGCTGAAGGATGGCACACAAGGCTTGAAGTGTACGTGTACTTTAATTTCTGTCTCTGTCTCTGTCGCCAGAGTTATCATCACAGGGTTTCGTTGGGGTGCTCGGACATTGGCTGCAAGATAGGGTGCTGATATCGATAACGCGTACAGTACGAGTACTGGCATGCGTGAGAGGCATTAACTAAGACCAACTTATCAAGCACTTTATGAGCCCCAGCAACCATTATTAGGCTGAAGCGTGACTCAAACTTTCCTCTCTGCTATTAACTTTACCGGTGCGAGTACCGCAGATCATACTGCGAGTCTGAATTCTCTCCAATAAAGTTTTTCCGCTGGTGTCACCCTCGTACAATCCTGGCACTCCGAGGGAGTGGATCCTTGATTTTGCTGCATGCAGACGTTATAATGTGGGGAAGTTCCCAGCCCTGTGCTCAGCCCTGGGGAAAGCCATTGCAACAACCAACCGATAATACTTGAGTCACGCTTCTCTACCTGTCCATGAGAGGTGTATAAGAAGATGCGGTAGTCCCCCCTCCTTAGCAGCCAAAAATCGCATTTCCACCCCAACACTTCCCTCAGGAGCTAATACCGGTACCCAAGAGCAGACATGGCCGAAAATACCATTCACAAACAATCTTTCTCTGTCGACAACCTTAGCGTTAGGAGCGTGACTATTTACCCTTCTCGCGCCGCAATCGTGAGGGATATCAACAATGTTACCATCAAGGTTTGCTACCGCCCTCCTCCTCCTCCTCCTCCTTGTCTTCTATCGCGACTAATTGGTTGCCGCAGCCGGGGAGGAATGAGATCACCATTTACAATCTCACCCCTCATGCCGAAGCTGACTCGATTAAAGTCGAAGGACACAACACCCCGGCCCTCATCACCGACATGGCGGTGGACCTGATCCCCAACGCGAAATACGACCAGCATCAATTTGACGATCACTCCGATAGCGACACATCATCGGAAGATGAAGAGACGTCCCCGGAATTGCAAGCCTTGGAAGCTCGGTTGAAAGCGACGACGCAGCAATTAGCAGATTATCGAGAGACCGAAGCATCGTGCACTCAGCAGCAAGAGTACATGGATGCCTTCATGAAGGCCTGGCCTGGGAGGACTCCCTCCGCCCCGTCAGAGATCGTACATAAAGAATTGACCCACTATTCATCTAACCGTCAGGAAACGTACGACAAGCTGGTGGAGGCCAAGGATCGCATAGCCATCACAAACGCCGAACTGGAAAAACTCAAAGGCGCGCACGAAAAGATGAAGAAGCGATGGGAGAAGGCACTTCGCAAGAAGAACGCCGTGAAAATGGAGCGTCGGCGACAAAAAGAATTCGCGAGGAAAGAGCGCAAGGAGCAGAAGCTGTATACCCCCGAGAAAGTTTACCGCGTCAAGATCACCGTGGAACTGGACAGCCTGCCAAAGGAAACCAAGTCCGTTCCCAGCGCAATTGACACCGGAAGGCCCTCCCGGGCGGAAGACGGCGAGCCACCGGTCAACGACGGCGGGCCAAGTTTGCGCATTTCGTACATCACTGGAGGGGCGTCTTGGGTTCCCCGGTACGATATCCGCCTGGATACCACGTCGAACACGGGATCCATTTCCTACAGGGCCCACTTCTACAATAAAACCGGCGAGACCTGGCGAGACGCCAAAATCACGCTGTCGACCTCGCAAACTTCCTTCAACGGGATTGAGGATAAAGCACCATGGATGGATGCCTGGCGCGTATCCCTCAAGCGACGGGGACACTACGGCAGCGAGAAAGACGGCGGACTGTACGCCATCCCCGAGCAAGAGAAACGCGACGAGAAAAAGGCAAGGCGCGCAAAGCTCGAATTCGAGACTCAAAACGTGGGGGGGCATGAAGATTATGCTCGCCTCCGCCGCCACTTCCACCCAGCTGGTGCTTTAATGACAGAGTCCGCCAGTATAGTCCCGAGCGCCCGTCCGAACAGGACAGGCATCTCCTTCGGTGGCGGTAGCATGCTCGCTCGTAGCGTGAGCATGCGCAAGTCCGCCGCCGCTTACGAGAACCCGTACACTGCCGCCGACTCGAGTGATTCTAGCGACGACGATGGTGACGACGCATCCACAGTGCTAGACTCCCCATCCAACAAGATGGGCATCGCAACGAGTACGTCGGAAACCCACGGACTAACAACGACCTACGACCTCCCGGGGATCCGGACGGTCGTCTCGTCAAAGCAGCTATCCCGCTACATCATCTCCGAATTCGCCCTTCCATCCGTGGAATTCTCCCGCCTGGCCGTACCCAAATACCGCACCGCCGTATTCCTCAAGGCCCGTCTTCGCAACCCCTCCCCCACCACCCTCCTACGCGGTCCTGCCGGTTTAACCATCGACGGGACATTCCTGGGCAACTCAACCGTAACCCGCTGCGCTCCAAACGACGCCTTCGAAATCGGCCTCGGCGTGGACGAGGAAGTACCAGTTACATATGCCAAGCCCGTCCGTCGCGTAACCTCCGAGGGCATGCTCCTGAAGGAGCAAGTAGTAACCTACGAGCGGAACATAAGCATCTACAATACTAGGTCCACGCCTGTCACGCTAATCCTCTTCGACCAAGTCCCCGTCAGCGAAGAGGAGAAGCTCAGGATCGCGGTCAAGCGGCCCGCCCTCAAGAATGTTGGAGATATGCTTGGGGGTGCCGCGACGAATGTCAAATTCTTCTCGGGCTTTGAGATGGGCGGGAAGAAGCCGACATGTGTGCCTGCTGGATCGGGGGTTAGGGTGGAATTGAGGAAGAATGGAGAGCTCAGGTGGGAGATTAATCTCGAGAAGGGAGCCAAGGCCAGGGTTGGGTTGGAGTATGAGGCGAGGATGCCGACAGGGGATGTTATCCACGCCGGGAAGGGTGGGGATTAAGTAGGGTTTCTTTTTGTCGGAGAGTCGGATTTAACGGGCGAAATTGAGGAGTGGGTTGACCATTGTTTCTCTTGGTCTTTCTGTATCATGTTTTACCTCAAGGGGTAATCATAGGATAGCGAGAGCAAATGAGGATACCTACTATTTACATTGGAGTGTTTGCGCAGCCTGACTTATGTTGGAGTGGCTGATAGTGCTGCGAGAGGCCGCCGCATAAAAACCCCCGACGAATATCGGGGCTTCTTGAACTCGCCATTTTCAAGCGTTTCTACAGCAGCCAAATCTCAAGTATCTTGAGGAGCGCGATATTAACACCGCCTAGGTCTCTACGCAAACCCTCCATTCCCCAATAAATATTCTCACTCTAATATAGCAACATCCGGTATCCCATGGCGGACATAACCGTAGCAGATAGGCCGAAGATAGACAATTCGGTAGAGACTCGCTCGGTACAGAGGCGGCGAGCAGCAGCGGGGCAGGAAGGAAAATAGACCAACTATTCGCGAACACTATACGAGTATACCGGAACTTTTCCAGCTCACCATCCACACATACACACACACCTCCCTAAATACCCCCATGAACGAAAGACTAAGCAAGGATATTGGAGGTGTCAAAAAGCATAGGAGGCAAGACCGGGGGTGACGATGGGATTTTTACCGCCGACCATACTGTATCATGTATTTGTCGCTTCATAGCCCCTACAACTCCACAGCCGTGATGAGACATGTTATAATAATAATAATAACAATGACAACATTTCAAGAGTGATTTCCTGTGATGATATATTTGGCCCAACTCTTTATCTATGTACAGTACCGCACACTCAATGAACATAGAGGAAATGCCAACTTTTGCCCAAGCAAACAAAAGCCAAAGACCCACAAGCAGCGACGTCCCTTTGGCTACAAACAAGGACCCCTCAGAGCAGCGAGAGGTACTAGTACATATATGTCAGCAGATGTAGATAAATATTGGACCTAAAGGAGAACTACTCCGCCACAAGAGGTGCAAATAGGGATCACCTACGGCATCGGATTACTGCCGTCAAGCCACGGGGTGATCTGGTGGCGCTTGGCCGCTGCAGCGGGTGTGTGTAGGTAGGTATGAGGATTCAAATAGGGTTGTTACGGGATACATATAATACCCCATCCTGCCCGGCAAGAAGTATTACCCACCGAACTCGAGGGAGTGAGCGGCTCTCTCAGTTACCAAGTCCTGTATTCCCCAATGAAAGCAATGGTTACCCCCCCGGCGGGAATAATAACCCGGATACCCGCAAAACGAAGGTAAGAAGCATGGGGTATACCGTATTAACTTGAATAAGAAACAACACGCGCTAGTACCGTATGTCAGTTTATAGAGTGTGTGTGTGGCAGAAACTTGGCGCAATCTGAGCATTATCATACCAAAAAGCGCAAGAAATTATATTTTTTTCCTAGTAATTTTAATATACCCAATCTGTATATATAACTCATATCTCTTCTTGGGGGGTTTAATTGCTATGGCACTGACCGGGGGGGGGGGGGGGGGGGGGGGGGGGGGGGGGGGGGGGGGGGGGGGGGGGGGGGGGGGGGGGGGGGGGGGGGGGGGGGGGTGGGGGGGGGGGGGGGGGTGGGTGGGGGGGGGG
>Ga0307517_10001072_pt1 | contig 46391 bp, 48 predicted proteins | sample 23_EM_MG_FD_194515 | JGI IMG/M metagenome (GOLD analysis project Ga0307517, IMG submission 194515) | Populus trichocarpa ectomycorrhiza microbial communities from riparian zone in the Pacific Northwest, United States - 23_EM | ecosystem: Host-associated > Plants > Roots > Unclassified | place...
TCTCCAGTTGTTGAACATTTCGTCGTCCCTTATAGCGCAAGGATACTGAGACAATATTCACTCGATTACTCCGCCTCCCCCTCATGTTGTTCGTATTCCCGTCGCTTGAGCCCCTTTGGAACGCCTTCGAACAATTGCAAACCATCCCTGCTACGGAGATCGTGAGTTGCACCTTTCCAGAATGCGGTACGGATTACCGATTTCCTCCATCCTTTGCCCGTAGTTCATTGGGCTCGCTGCGGTGGTCTTTGGTTTCTGGGTCGGACATGCCTACGTAGTAGAGAAGCAAAAGCCGAAGGTCACAGAGACACCAGCATCCAAAGCAAAGGGGAAGGGGAGGACAGAAACGCCGAAGAAAACACCCAGCCCAGCGCCAACGAAAACATGGACGCAAAAGATCCCCAAGGTCCCCTCCATGTTCGCGTATTTCGTTTTGATGCTACTCGCAAGCGCATCTTATCGTTATTCGCCGTCCATACATTCTCATTTCCGTACCGGCCAGCTCCAGCCACCCTACATTCACCCCAGTGGCAACGCAACAATCCTCTCATCGAAACAATCGATCACTGGCGTCATTGTTGTGGGAGAGACCGCTCCTGGAGATGAAACGCATTCACATATGCGGTACTTGCGGGCCTCGCACTCCCTTCTGGGAGGAGTCTGGATTAATGACCGTGCATGGAGCGTGGACGCGAGCTTTGCTGTGCGCGATGCCGCAGGGATCCGGTTGGGCGACTCGATCTACACTGCGTTCGTTCTCCAGGAAGCTGTGAGATTGATCGACAGCACTTCAAGGGGAAACGACTGGTCCGGTTCCGAGGCGCTGACCATCGGGCTTGGCACAGGCATTGCGACCACGGCATTGAAGACCCACGGACTGGAGACTACGATCGTGGAAATCGACCCTGCGGTCTATGAAGCCGCAAGGACGTATTTTGGTCTGCCCGATCCCGGTGAAGGGAGGGTATTCCTTCGAGACGCCCGTGGGTTCATTTGGGATAGGAAACAAAAGTTGGAATCCGGCGATGACCTGCCAAAGTTTGACGTGGTGATCCATGATGTCTTCTCTGGAGGGGGGCTCCCCGGTCACCTCTTCACATTAGAGTTTTGGAACGATTTGAAAGATACTTTGAAAGAAGATGGTGTGGCAGTGGTGGTGAGTTCCTGACACTTGATATACGGCTCCAACACAACGATTCATATTGGTGTCACAGAATTTTGTCGGAACGCCGGGATCAAGATCTTCTAGGGCCGTAGCCACCACCCTCCTCCACGTGTTTGGCCAGTGTAGAGCCTTTTACGACTCACCGAAAGAATTGTCCGAGGAACAATTGAAAGGAGAATTCTTGAACATTGTATGCCCACGCCATAATCCGCGCGTGCAACTGTTGATCCTAATTTGGTTTCGCCGCATCATCAGGTTTTCTTCTGCACGCCCGTCCCAGGAACGGCGAAACGAATGACGTTCCGCCAGTCCCGCGAAGAAGACTACCTAGGATCCTACCTTCGTCGGCACGTCTTCAAAAACCTGCTTCAGCGGGAACTCACACTCGACGCAATCTTTGGTCGGGCGAGCGAGAACTACGATCCTGGGGCCAATGCACTTCTGACCGATGATTCTAACCCGCTCTCTAAATGGCAGGATGAGGATGCGGCCGACCACTGGCAGTGTGAGCCCCACATCTATTTCACTCTACGCGTCTTTCTTGTTGCCTTGAACATGTATTGCCTCCCCGGTCCACCGGTGATGAGTCAGGCCGGCGTCCTTTCGTCTTGCTTCCTCTGTTTCTGATATGCGCTTTCTGATGCCACTTAATTTTGCTAGTGATGAAAGGGGTCTTGCCGGATATCCACTGGGAAACGTTCTAAAGCCCAAGTGTCGGAAAACCAATCGAAGGCCCGCTGCAAGGTACAGCATTGATCCAACGACTTAGTTTCCGTTCCCACCCCACGATATCTACTACCCCATATTGTACGCATACCTCATCCGGATTGCAAAATCCAACAAGAAAAGATGGCGTTCCGAGATCCAGCGTCTTTGTTTGTTCCCTCACGTGCCGACTATAAACATGTGCGCTTGTGGCCGTTTCAACACGCTTGTTCGTTCGTGGGCTCTTCCTGAATCACGATCTCACTTTCTGCACGGATGGACCCAGATCGGGTCTCTGTTGGTACTTAATGAGATCCGCGGATGCTCGGTCCCCGTTACCAATGTCGACGATGTGGGGGGGGGGACATGACGTAGACGATTGCAGAAGCTTGATCAATGCAATCGGAGATGCTTATCGTCCGACGTGTGGGTTTCGGTTATATGCACACTTCTGCTTGGCACTCGTTCTTTCTTGTCCATATCCCGCGGGGCACGCTACGTCTGTTTCACCACCCCTTTCACCGGAAGCTGTTTGTGGTCTCGCGAGTCGTGCGACTGGATTCGTACGCGAACTCACCTAATTGTGCGCTTACCCCACACCGGCCCGCTAACTTGGGGCTCGTTCTTTTGCTTCGCGTTCTCCTCCCCGACATCCCGTTTTTTCTTTCTTTCTTTCCTGTGACCAGTGGGTGAAACTCCTCATGTTCCAAGAGACTTGGAAATCCCCCATCTGGAGCGACTGCGCGCGAGCGGATCGCCTCCACCACCTAAGCTACCTCCGGTGCATCGGCTGACTCTCGCGCTTTAAACGTCTGTTCCGAACCCTGGTGTGGGAACGGGGCTGGTCTCACGACTCGCGCGGATCCCTGGTCACTGCCGTGGGGCGGGGGCTGTCGCGGATGCCAAAAGAGGCAAGCGGGTGTGGAGCTTATCTATAGCAACGGAGGCATCAATTGTCTTGGTTCCGGGTTTCGGAGATTCGGGGCATCTTCCGGCGAGTGGCCCCACATCCTCCTCGGATTCTCTCCACGCTATCTGATGTATCATGCTTCTCCATCAAGCAGTTCACTGCGTCTTCCTTTCCTGGCTGTCATTGATTCCTCCAGATGCATCGCACTTCAAAGAGAATGCCTTGCAACGCTGTCATGTGACGTTTCACAACTCAACAGGTATAAGGAGGGGTGCTTCTTTCGGCGGCTCTCGTGCGCCTTCGCCTCTCCCTTCTTGACACACCATGGCCGACGCAGAGAAGAAGAGCTCCTCCTCTCACGAGGACCACAGAGGTGACGCTGAGCGGGGCAGCGACGTCGACCTCAGCAGGAACATCACCGCCAGGTACGTGCTCCCCCCGGGCCGGCCCGTGTGCTGGTGGCTTACTGTCCCTACGCAGGATCAAGAACCCCCTGACGGGGATTCCAAAGGCCCAGCTCATGAACGATGTCGAGCAGTTCGCGAGGGAGAAAGACATGACAGACATCACGTCCCTCCTCCAGAAAGGTGCCCTCGTCGCTCAGGATCCTCCCTCGTTTGAGACGATCCAAGAGTTGGATGAGAACGATAAAATTCCTCTCCGACGAGAGATCACCCACAGGTGGTCCCAGCCGCGTGTGTTGTACGTCACCATCATCATTTGTTCGGTTGGTGCTGCTGTCCAGTACGTGTGCTGTGTCTTTCAATGATTGTTGACGCGTTCTCACGCCGCCACACTTGTGCAGGGGTTGGGATCAGACTGGTTCGAACGGCGCAAACTTGTCTTTCCCCATCGAGTTCGGCATTCACGCCGTGGAGGGGACCCCAGACTACGACAGGAACAACTGGCTTGTTGGTTTGGTGAACGCTGGCCCTTATATCGGTGCTGCTTTGTGGTATGTCCCACCCAACTCGTCCCAAGTATATCCCGTTGAGATTTTTCCTACAGTGGCTGTTGGCTTTCCGATCCGCTCAACTACTACTTTGGACGTCGCGGTACCATCTTCTTCAGTGCCATCTTCTGTCTTATACCCGTCATTGGTTCCGGTTTTTGCCAAACCTGGGAACAACTTCTCGTCTGCCGTTTACTTCTCGGTCTCGGTATGGGTTCTAAAGCGTCCACGGTCCCCATTTTTGCCGCCGAAAACGTCCCCGCTTCCATTCGAGGTGGTCTCGTTATGTGTTGGCAGATGTGGGTCGCCTTCGGTATCTTCCTCGGCTTTTCTGCCAATTTGGCGTTGTACAGAGTGGGGAGAATCGCTTGGAGGCTTGAACTCGGTTCTGCATTCATCCCCGCGGTTCCCCTCCTCATCGGTATCTATTTCTGCCCAGAATCACCCCGTTGGTATCTCAAAAAGGGCCGTTACCGTGAAGCCTACGCTTCGTTGGTCAAGTTGAGGAACACCCCATTGCAAGCTGGCAAGTTGCGCTGTTCAATTTCTTGCGCGCAGTTTTACTCACAGACCTTGCAGCTCGCGACCTCTACTATATCCACGCTCAGCTCCAGGCCGAGGCCGATATCCTTGGGAAGCGAAGCAACTACGTTCTGCGCTTCATTGAGCTCTTCACGATCCCTCGCAATCGTCGTGCTACCTTGGCCTCATTTATCGTTATGATTGGTCAGCAAATGTGCGGTAGTGAGTGCATCCCGTTTCAACCTTTGGTTATCGTACAGTGTCCTCACATATTTCTTTGAATAGTTAACATCATTGCCTTCTACTCCTCGTCCATTTTCGTCCAGGCTGGCGCTACACCCTTCCAGGCTCTGCTGGCTTCTTTCGGTTTCGGTCTTGTGAACTTCATGTATGTCCGAGTAAATCCGCTTAACTCCCCCAAAACTGACAGGTTCGATCAGTTTCGCCTGGCCTGCCGTCCGAACCATCGATACCTACGGAAGGCGAACCCTTCTCCTGTTCACTTTCCCCCAGATGGCCTGGACTCTCCTGGCTGCCGGGTTCTGCTTCTACATTCCGGAATCGAGCCCCGCCCACGTCGGTCTCATTGCCCTCTTCGTCTTCCTGTTTGCTGCCTTCTACTCTCCCGGTGAAGGTCCCGTGCCATTCACCTACTCTGCCGAGGTCTTCCCTCTCTCTCACCGAGAGGTTGGTATGTCCTTTGCTGTCGCAACCAACTTGTTCTGGGCTTCTGTCCTCTCTTTGACCTTCCCGAGACTGTTGGCTGCCTTCACCCCCACCGGTGCCTTCGGCTTCTATGCGTGAGCCGCCTTGGTTACGTCCTGCCCCGAAGACTTCTCTGACGGATGTTCTATAGCGCCCTCAACGTCACCGCATTCGTCTTTATCTTCTTCTTCGTCCCCGAGACTAAGCAGAGGACTTTAGAAGAACTGGACTACATCTGTAAGCCTCCTTTCCAATCGCCTGCACTACTTCGTGCTCACATGCTCTCCACTAGTTGCTGTTCCTACCCGTACACACGCCAGCTACCAATTCACCAAGGCTCTTCCGTACTGGTTCAAACGCTACGTCTTTATGAACAAGAACGCGACGCTCGAGCCGTTGTACCAGTTTGATGTGCGGTCGGCCATCGAAGAAAAGCGTAATATATAAATAAGTAGCCCCCTTGGGGCACACGTTAGCTTACGATCTTCGATGATCCTGTAAAGTTATTACAACCTCTGTGTTCTCTACGTTTTATGTACGAAACAACGATTCTTTGAAACCTCGGCCTAGTGTGAGCTGAAGTCGCCACAATCGTGAAGGATTTCGCAATCGCGGCGCTTGCTGACATTGAGCTTGATCCCCCCACTCTGACATCAATGACGACTTCGAGTTCAGTGCACTTTTTGCTTCCTCCCAATCGCCGCAGAGTCTTTGAAATCTTACCAGCATGAATATCCTTCGACAAAACGCCTCTCGGTCGGCAAGGCTCTTCCAACATACCAAGCCTGCGAGGCTGTCTAGGAGATCGTCCACGGCGGTTGGTCGGAGTTGTCCGCCAAACAAGAATGCTCCTCCAGCCTTTCCGTGCGTCGATGCGCATGCGGCTCGTGAAGCAAGGCTTCAGCAGGGTTTCAAGGACGCGATTACTACCACGCCATCATCGTCTGCATCGTCCTCCTCCGGACCGGAACCCGCGTATGCTCGTCCGAGCCCGAAATCGTGCAAAATTTACCACCACTCCGAGCCGCTCGACCTCGTCTACTCAGGTGTACTGCCACCCTTCGATATCGCGTACGAGACGTGGGGTACCCTTTCACCCAAGAAGGACAATGTCATCCTGTTGCACACCGGATTGTCCGCTTCTTCGCATGCCGCTTCGACGGAAGCAAATCCTTCGGAAGGCTGGTGGGAGAAATTCATCGGACCTGGAAAAGCCCTTGACACGAATCAGTTCTATATCATCTGTACGAACGTCATTGGAGGGTGCTATGGATCCACGGGCCCTTCTTCCTTCCGTCCCGTCACCTCGAATACCGATGGTACCCCCCAGGAGAGGGAGCGATACGCTACGAATTTCCCGGTGCTGTCGGTATTCGATATGGTACGGGCGCAGTTCAAGTTGTTGGATGGGTTGGGCATAAATGAGATTTATGCGAGCGTGGGGTCTTCGATGGGTGGGATGCTGAGTTTGGCTGCTGGGTGGTTGTTCCCTGAGAGGGTTGGGAAGGTTGTGAGCATTAGTGGGACGGCGAGGAGTAGTCCGGGCGCGATTGCTATGAGGTTTGCCCAGAGGAGTGGTCAGTGCTGGTGTTGTATTCTTGGCGTTTGGTGAACCTGACCCGACCCGACAGTGCTCATGGCTGATCCAAATTGGAACAAGGGGTTCTATTATGACGATATGCCCCCTCATACCGGTATGAAGCTTGCACGACGTAAGGTTCTGTTTAATTTCATGGTTATTCAGTACGCTGACCCACCACTCCATTCTAGAAATTGCCACTATTACCTACCGATCCGGACCGGAGTGGGACCTTCGGTTCGGACGAAAATTGAGACCCTCGAGCGAACTTCCAGCGCGAAACAGTCCGGTATCTGGTCCCCGGATACCAGCCCTCTGTCCAGACTTCCTCATCGAGACGTACCTGGACCACCAAGGCGAACAATTCTGTCTGAAATACGATGCGAACTCGTTGATTTATATCTCCAAAGCGATGGATTTGTTTGATATGACGCATTCGTCGTTACAAAGTCTCAACCTGGCCCCGCAAGCCCCTCGTTCCGCGCCCCCTCCCGTTCCTCCATCTCTCACGGCCTTACCTTATCCTGACCACTACCGATCTCAGCTGTCTCATTCGAAGTCACACCCCCCGCCTACACACCCTCCAGCTCATCTCCCTGATCTGGCTGAGGGACTGAGACCGCTGTCTAGGACGCCGATCTTGATTCTTGGTGTCCAGAGCGATATTTTATTCCCGGTTGAACAACAGAGGGAAGTTGCGGATGCGTTGAGGATGGTAGGTAATGACATGGTGAGCTACTATGAGCTGGGGGGAGTTTGGGGGCATGATACGTTTTTGTGAGTTTGAATTTTATTTTTTCCGGTGTTTATGTTTGACACTGACCCGGCTCTTCTCTCGCATAGACTGGATGTCAGGAATGTGGGGGGAGCGATCAGGGGGTTCCTTTCCTAACCTCGAAACCGTTAGCCTGTAGTTTATTATCTCAATGCTATGTTTTTTATGTGGTGGGGTGATGCCCAACTCACCACCGTGAACCTTAGAAATCACCGTAGTTCCCTTGTCGCCAAACAAATAACAACAACGCGGTCGCGGTCCCGATCCCCCGTTTGACACCCACGGCCAAGTTTGCGATCATGACGCCAACGCCGCCAGTGCCCTGTTGGTTGATGAAGGCGGAACCTGACTCTAGAATCGTGAAGGGTCATGACGTTAAGGTTGGTGTTACCACACAATGAATTTGACTCCCTGCATGACTGGCGCTGCAGTTTAGTGTCGATGACTTCGAGAGGGTCGGCACCACCCCCTGGGAAGGTGTGAGAAACCATGAGGCCAAGAACTTGATGATGCAGATGCGAATTGGTGATCGTGTTTGTTTGGTAGTTTTTGGCTGCGAAAAGGCTGGGGGTTGACGCATGCTCGATTAGGTGTTGTTTTACCATTCGAATTGCAAGAACCCTGGAATTGCGGCTTTTGGAGTGGTAAGCGATCCTCCCACCATCTGGGTAATGTTCATAGCCTGAGGGATTATCGTCTATAGGTCGCAAGGGAAGGATACCCTGATCGTAACGTTCTTCATCTCGTACCGGTGAAACGAGCATCCTGACTCCCCCATCTGTAGATACAGCGTGGGACGAGTGAGTCTAACCCTTTTTATGCTGTCAAGTATTAACCAACTCTCCCGACAAGCCAGGTCTCACCCTTACCATGACGCCGTTGGTGTATTCTGCAACTCCAATCCTTCGTACTGACGTTCGGCGCCCCGCATTTTCTAGAAAACTAAGAAGGATTCTCCGACCTGGCATATGGTTGATGTCGAGTTCAAGAGCCGCGCAAAGCATTTCGTTTCGCTGTATGCGCTAAAGGGCATTTCTGCAGGGGAAACCCCGCCGGGGTGTCTGACCACAGGGGACGTAGATGCCATCAAAGGTCACCTTCATTTGTACCGTGGCGAGACCCCGGCTAATCGTTGATACGCGCCCGTGCATTCAGGGATGACACTTCTCAATCGAGGAAGGTTGAGCGTGCAACGCGTGGACCAGGCAGCCTGGAACGCCATTCAAACAATGGCAGAAAAGGGGGGTTGGAGTGAAGGGCCGACAAAGAAGACCAAGAGTCGCGTAAAGCAAGCGCCGGAAGATAAGGAGGGTGACACGGAACCGTCCTCAAGGGAGCCGGTCACGACGAAGGGCAACACTAGAAAGCGAAAGGCACAGCAGACAGAAGGAGGCCAGGATTCGGCTCCAGTACGACGCTCAACCAGAGCGAAGACGAAGGGGTGATGTCGCAGATGGTAGTTTATGATAGGTAGGAGCCGGCTGGGAGTCAAGATATCATACAATTCAGATCGATAATTCAACGCTAATACAGGGATGCAGTTGGCTTATGAATACGCAGGCGGCAAGTCTAGCCCACCGCCGGTCGCTGTGGATGGACCCGACGTTGCTGAAACCGATGCGTTCGTGGAGTATGTCGCTGGGGAGAACGTGAGCACAACCCTGAACTTCTGGGACATCCCAAGTAACTCACGTAATCCATCCTCCAACTCTGGATCTTGGTTTCTCATCGCCTCGACCGCGCGCTCTCTAGTTTTACCCAGCGCAGATGCAAATTCGAAGAGGCGTCCAGAACAGTGCACTTCGGCCTTGGTCCCGTTTGTGAGGCCACCTTCCGGTGAGGGGGAGATAGACATGGCGAGGAAGTTTGAGCCGAGAAGCGGCTGCTGGAAGCTCGTGGATATTATTAAACATAGCGGCACAGACAAGGAGTCAAAGGATGGAGCTGTTTTCCCCGTATTCGAGACGTCAGAAACGAAGATGAACTGTGGCGGCGTAGAGCGTGAAATCAGTAAAGATCCAAGACACCCTACGACGACTACTCAACTCGGTGGTCAGTAAGCCACATCCTGCCGGTGCTCTTGGGTTTCTTGGCACCGCCTGAGCCGCCTGAGGTGTCCGATCCAGATGGCGGGGCCTCAGGGATAGTGAGACTGAGCTCGGCGCCTTCCATTGACTTGATGATCATCTCGTAGGGAAGAGGAACCGGGTTCCGCCCCTCGTCCATCATCGTCCAGTTGAGAGCCATTGCAGGGATGTCGTTTGGGTGATTCGAAGGTTGCTGGTTCGCAGCCGCCCGTGTCCGAAGATTAGGGATGTGGGTGACGAGCGCTGAACGGGTTATCGGCCCGGCCTTGCCGCCGGTCTTCCCCTGTTCGTCTGTGTTTATCGCTTGACAACTACCCAATGGCCAAGGCATGAAAGTCTCTCTGTGAAATCCCTCGTCAAACTAGCATATTATGCTTTCGTCGCCATCGTTTCAACATCCGTTTCCGACCATCCCGAGCGCCACGGACGTGCGTGTGGATGGACCATCACCCCCGGATCCTCAGGTGGGGCCGTTCAAGAACGCCCGGTTCCCTCGTGCGACTACCAATGGAGGAGGGTCAATTGCGAAATCAGAAGACGGCGAGAGGTGTGTAGTCTCTGGGCGAGAATGTGAGTTTCCGCCCACGTTTTGTCGCCTGTTCGTTGTGGTGAAACTTTTGTGTTCCTCGAAGCGCTCCGGATTTTGAAGGTGATCGCAAATGAGGAGGGCGAGGCGAGGAAAGGAGCCTCACAAGGACTGAGGGTCGAAGCTTCTCGCAATTTCTGGGAGGGGAGCGGTTTGAAGATTGATAGCTCTTCTACTGACGTGGTCTGGGGTCATGGGGGTGAGTCCTTCAGCCGAGGTCCTCAGTGTAATCCGAACGGTTAACCTGGAGTAAGTCTTCTCCAACAAGATCTTAATGAGCGCCAGAAATGGCGAGATCATCACCTGGGACCTCAACAAGAACAGCACCGCAAAATACGGTATGGCATGCCAAAGTCCCTTGATATCCGAGTTTTCTCACCTCTGCCCATAGAACGACGAGCACGCGATCATACGCGCGCGATACATAAGCTATCGTACTCGAACATTGTTCATTATTACTGCCTCTCGGGTTCTGCAGATGGTGACGTTCGGATCTGGGTAAGCTATTTTCGCAACAAACCTATTTGCCATTCTAAGCATATACAGGACCTGAGGGATATGTCGAAATCCGTACTCAAGATTCACTATCCCACAGGGGTCCGCACTCTCACCTTTTCCTCCAGCCAATCCCAACCGCTCAATACTACTGTAGGTCTTGACAATGGTATCTTCGTTCTATGCTCTGTGAACACCCGCTGAATACATGATAGGCAGTCTCTATCGGTCAGCTCGACGTTTCTGCAGCCTGTCCGAATGAGTCTTCCGATTCTGATCGCGTTATGCAATTAGCTGGGACCTCAAAATGGGCCAACGTGGCCAACTCGACCGCATCCCGGTAGCTCATACAGGGCCAATTCTTTCCTTGGATTGGTACAACCCACAGTCCAGTATTGAAGGTTTGCCAAGTGTGAGCTCAGAAGGATGGGTTGCCACGGGCGGATTGGACCGCCGTGTCAAGGTTAGCTTCCTCCGGCTCCGATCTAAGTGCTAAGGTGGTTCACCGCATATACACCAGGTGTGGGATTTCAACTCCAGCACTGGCAGCGATGGCCCTCAATCACCCGTTTACAACCTCCATACTTCGTTCCCTATCCGTCGCGTCCTTTGGCGACCTGGATATGGCTGCGAACTTGCGGTGGTCTCGAACGCCGACTTTGGGGTTGGTTCGGGGTCGGACATCTCCGTAGCTGCAAGTAAAATGCCGAGTCCCCGAATAGCCGAGAAACCAATGCAGGGCGAACCTCAACCTCTTTCTATCCTCTCTGAGCTTCAGAACCACTTGAGTCCAAAGACGCCGTCTGAGTCGATCGTTTCCCAACCCAGAAATGGTGTGGGGGATTCCGTAGAGATTTGGGACGTCAGGAGGCAGTATATCGCGAAGTGGCTGGTGAACAACTCCGCCGTTGAAGGTGGCGTCACAGGTTTGCGGCACCCATGCCCTTTGAGTTAGTAAGCCGGCTGACAGATTGTCACAAGATGTCGCCTTCAAGGATTCACAGACACTATGGGCTCAGCATTCCTTAGGGGCATTCTCACAGTTTGATATGAGAGACGCACGTGCGCCCTTGGATGGGGTGCCCAGGGTCGCCGCCACTTGGGAGGTCACTGGGTCTTTGACCTTTGTCACAGATAAACCGTCAGAGAACGAGCTCCCTTACGATGACTAGTAAGAAATCTCTGCTGATGCTATGTTAGACGGTATTGACAATCGTCCGATAGCCAAACCGGAACCTCAAATGGATCAGAACTGGTCCCATCATTTAAACGGCTCGGTGATCCAGTGTACACTCCAATATCTCAAAATATCGGATCTTATGCCTATGATTCTGGTTTCGAAGATCTGGAGATTTTTGAAAAACTGGCTCGCGGGTACAAGGTTGGAGGGGAGGACCGGACTGAAATTTGTCGATTCAATGCTTCCGTGAGTCAAATGTCAAACCTGACTCCTTGTGGGCGGCAAGACAAATGGCTTTCGTTTAGGCAGCATATGATGCAGAACAACCTGAAGCAGCCGAGATCTGGTTACTTGTCGAGTCCCTGCTCAATGATCTAGTACCAAAACCTGAACCAGAGGCGGATCTCCATTCACAATTGCACGTTCAACCACCGCTCTCGCCTCTCACGGGCATGCACCCCGCTCTCCCCCATTCTTTATCTGCCCCGGCTGCTATTCCTGCTTTGCACCGTAACCAATCTCCTGGTCTCGATCTTAAAACCCCGATGTCGGAAGTCGTGATTCACCCTCATCGTAACAACACGTATCCCAGCCCTCGTTATCGCACTCATACAGAACTTACCGCAGGAAACACCCCCAATTCCTCGTCACCTTCATCACCCCAACTTCCATCCCCCATCCTGCCTCCTATGAACATCGCTGGGACTCCTATCCCCGCTTCCGTCTTCGCGAGACGGACATCGGCTGCTGGCCTAGTCCCTGGTATGAGTGGGAGTTACATCACCCGACCAAGGGCGAACTCTTCGTACCGGAGACCTTCGACATCCACGAAGAGTATGGCCGACAGCCAGACAAATTTGCAGAGCAATGGCGTTGTTCCTGGGACGAGCTACCGCGGCCCGGGCCTGAAACACGTTGGAGATGGCGCTCTCAGTGATTCCGACTCCTCTGGGAACGAAGAGGACCACGAAGACGGCTTAGGTGGCGAGGACGAGCTGGAGTCCACCCCTGACCCTGCAAACGATGAGGGACCCGAAGGAGACGTATTCAGACGCCCGCATATCTCTCCATACCTATTTCCCCGGAATCCTGCTTCACACCGTTCTCCGTTGTCGAAACTCGTGAGACAACAGGACTGGAGGTCAGACGAGGATGAAGATCATGTGTCACCCTCCCCTGCTTCCTCAGATTCAGACCATGGTGGTCGGGCGAGCCCCAGGAAGAGAGTGCTTTCAGCATCGTCGGCTGGTGTGTCGTTCTATTCAACGAACGTCATGAGGACGGCGGTTGACCGAAAGAGGAGCAATACCGTCAACAGTAGGAGCTCCACAGTTGCTAGTTTGGTAGCCACCTCAGGTGCTAGTCCTACCGTTGGGCCCATCCCTGGAGGAGGTGGTGGAACCGGCGGGTTGGCCATCCCTAAGAAAACCATTTTGAAACAAGAGTCCCGTAGCAGCATTCGGACCGTGGTCGCTGTCTCCGAGAATGCCACGCCAACGAGAGACGTTCCCGATCCTTATTCATCGTATTCTCAAGGGGGAGCTGGTCAGAAGTTATCCGAAACACCGCGGAAGGTGAGTAATGGGGAAAGCTGGAACGGCACGACCGGTCGGCCTTTCGGTCACCAGAGACAACTTTCGGAGGCGGCGATGAGCGACCTTCTATTGGACGACCGGGATGACTCAAAATCTCAGAGTCAGTCGCAGAGGGGTGGTTTAGGTTCTGGGAAGCATGTTCTGAAGAGCAAGGAGAATATGGTGGCAAGGAGGAGAGAGGATATCGAGGAAGCTGAGAGGAGGTTCAGGGATTCTGGATGGGATGTAGTAAAGGAATCCCTCGAAATTTATGCTGAAGAGGTACGTCCAAAGAAGACCTCGGCTTTACCTTGGCTAACCTTTGGCGTAGGGGGAGATACAGATGTGTGCGATGTTAGCGATGATCGTCCCCAAGGAACTGGGGATCGCTCAATGGCGAGCAACTTTTTTCTTGGAATCCTATTTAGGTCAGTCCTCCTTACTTCGTCTCCGACATGAGCTCATGGTTTGCAGAGCTCTTGACGAGACTGCAGCTGCATGTGCCAGCAGCTGACATACGGAAGCATGTGGAATTGGAGGAGATCAAGTCTGGCGCGCTGGTAAGCCGGCGGAGGAATTGGGTTGAACTCACACTCAATTTTTGCCCTGGTAGCTGGCTACCACTATATACACCCAATGCGGGCGTTGTAAAAAGGCGATCATCGTGCCGAGCGGCCAGAGGAGGTTTGATCAGCCTAGCGGAGGATTCGGCTACTGCCTGAAATGTCGAAAGAACATCGCTCGTTGCGCGATTTGGTGAGCAAGGCGTCATAGTGGCGCTGAATGGAAATTTTTAACCGGTCCACTTTAGTCACCTGCCGGTGAGGGCGTTGATGTTTCATTGTCCAGTGTGTATGCACGGCGGCCATCAGAAGTGTTACAAGGATTATTATTCGGCCCGGACGGTTGAGCCACTTCCGAGTCCCTCCCCCTCGCGGACAGTTCCGCGGCCGAGAGCGAGCTCCACGAGTGTGGTGGGTTCGGAAGATGACCCCACTCATCCGGGGTCTGAGATACGTGATATGTTAGTCAGCAGCATGACTCAGCCACCGCCGTTGTGTGGGCAGTTGTCTGGGCACCCGTGTGCAGCTGGGTGCGGACATTACTGCTGGGCATCGGTGCAGGGGGGTCAGATAGTATAGATATAATTACGATCGGCATCAAAAGTGCTCGAGTGTGAGAACTTGCTGGCCACACAACGTGTTTTCAAACCGCCATCGGGAAGGCTGGGCGCGAAACCGACCGTTGAGCCTACTTCCTCCCCTCCGCTTCCGTCGACAAGGCGTCGTCGCGTCTTTCTTCGCCTCGACCACCCCATGCAACGGCTCATGTCCGCCGTCGATGCCGCAGCAATTCACTCCGACCGACACCTCTTTGCGCATGGCTCAGCACAGGAAGAGCCACCGACCGTGTCTCCGACTGAGGTCGTGATATCATCGTCCTACTCACCAGGTACCATCCATCCATCGGCCCTCGACGAAGACGCTCCCCTCCACCACGACAAGGATTTCGAACCTCTCGACCTTTCACACGACCCTTCCATACAAGCTGGCGAATCAACTGCCGGCTCCATCCAAGTCTTGGATGACGTCCCAGATCACATTGGCGTGACAGCTGAAGACATGGTTTCGAGCGACGATAGTCAGGATTGGACAGAGGGAGACAGTCAGGAGCACAAACGCGTCAAGGTTCGTTTCCTCTCGGCTCCACAGCCAATCCCCACCACATATATGGATTTCGTGCGATATCTTCACGTTCCGTTTTCTTCCTCCAACTGTCTCTTTCTGTGCAGTGTTTTGTCACGCCTAGAAACTTCCGGATCCCCTCTCTGACTCAATTGCAAGGTCTACGAGCTCGTCGGCTCTCATTGGGAGGACCAAGGCACCGCCTTCTGCTATGGACATTTCGACGAGTCAACCAACGAAGCTAAGCTAATCGCGCGTTCAGAAACCGATCTCGACAACACTATCCTCTCCACTACGATCCGGTCTTGTGACGTCTATCAACGACAACAGGGTAAAGCCTTTAACCTGAAGCCCCGCGGAACTGTCTCGATTGATACTGGTTTCAGAAACTCTGATCGTGTGGACTGAGCCCGATGGTGTAGATTACGCGCTGAGCTTCCAGGAGGCGGAGGGTTGCGCCGAGGTTTGGAATTTTATTGCCGAGGTTCAGCAACACATGAAGGCATCTGGTGAGTAGCGGGTGTCTGTTCCGTTCCGGGCCTCAACTGACATTTGGCCCTAGAGGATCACGGATTTGGTCCAATGTCCGGCACCGGCCCTGACGCTGACCTCTTGGCAGCATCGAAACTCCGTGGAAGCCTCCCCGAACCGAGGATGAATTACATTCCTGAAATTGACAGGATCATCAAGATTCTATCCCGCGCGACCACGGTGAAGGAGAAGATGTGTGAATGGATGCAACGAGAGGTAATCGATCCATTCTCATCGTTGACGCCAACTGAAGTAATCCTCCATCAAGGGCTACATTATCTCGCTGATAGAGGTGTTCACGAAATCCGAGGATCTTGAGAGCCTGAACGATCTCCACGCCTTGTGCAGATGCATGCAAACCATTCGTAAGTTCCCTCTCAAGTAAGCTTCACGTGACTAACGGTCATCATTTCGTGAAAGTGCTTCTCAACGACCACACCATTTACGAGCACATTTTGGACGATCGTATCTTTATGGGTGTCATGGGCATTTTGGAGTGTGAGCGCCGTCAATTAATCAGCCTTCGATCACTCGGCTCACCCACCTTCCCTAGATGATCCGGAATTTCCAAATCACAAAGCGAATTATCGGGAGTTCCTCCGACAGAACACCCACTTCCATGCTCCGATCCCCATTCGAGACGAGGCCATTGAGCGCAAGATCCATCACACCTACCGATTACAATTCCTCAAGGATGTCGTCCTCGCTCGCGTTCTGGATGATTCGACATTTAACGTCATCAACTCTTGCATCCTCTTCAACCAGATGGACATTATCAACCACATACAACATGATCGATTCTTCTTGGCGTACGTTGTCCAACCGTTCTTGGAAGAAGGTGTTGCAGGTGTCAGGTGGTGGAGGGAACGGTTGAAGGAGTTTGACGATAACCGAGCTCGGTCAGATGAATCGATGGACGTGGATGGACCGTCACTGCAGATTCTTCCTTCGACCAACGAAGATCCCGAATCCAAGACCGACCTCGATGCTAACCGGACATCCATCGTCCTCATGCTCCAACAACTCTGCGCTATGGGCAAGAACGTTCAGTTGCCCACTCGCCTGACTCTCTTCCGCAATCTAATAGACCGGGCAATATTGTTCCCTGTCCAGTGGGCCCTCACTAGGGACGAGAACGATGAACAAGGGAAGCAGACAATTGCCGCAGCCGGCGAGATCCTGTCCGCCCTCCTGGACCATGATATTAACGGAGTTCGAGGGTTTGTGCTGAGGCAGATGACAGAGGCAGACGGCGAACAGAGCAACACACTCCTATTGCTGATGTGCAAGAATATGGTTCGCAGTCGCGATCTTGCAGTGCAAAGTCAGATAGGAGATGCGCTGAGACTGATGCTCGAAATTCCTCTCAACGACCCAAACGATCCGACATCCCAGGTTTGTTGTGGTTTAACCCTGAATCCTCACCGTACCTGACCGATCGAATAGGCTCCGCTTGCTGTGAAACTAATGCAGCGTGCCAAAGACGACCCCGGTGTTGAAAAATTCTTGGAATACTTTTACAAAAGTTGTATCGACACACTATACAAGCCTTTTGGTGATATCCCGGAGTTCAGGCAGTTACAAAGTAAGGTCCCCATTCCGATATCTACCGAAATGACTGACCGGTGTGAAAAGAATCCACCCTTCCCGTGTCGAAGGAACGAACAAATTTGTTCCTTTACCTCTGCGACTTGTTGTGTAATTTTGCGCTTCAGCATTCTTTCCGCAGTCACTTCTTCCTTCTCTCCTCCAACATTTCCATCCGAGTCGCCTCCCTTCTTTCCTCCAGAGACAAACACCTACGCTTAGGTACGCTTCACCCGAGCCTCTGCTTCGCCTCGCGTTAATTAGGCCTTTCACAGCTGCATTCAGGTTCTTCCGGATTTGCCTCAGGATTAACAATCGTAACCTCTTCAACCACCTCATCAAGCTCGATATTCTCCACCCTATTATCGATCTTGCCATCAAAGAGTCGGGACGAGACAATCTCATCAGCTCGTCCTGCCAAGAATTCTTTGATCATATGCGGAAGGTACGTTGATTGCGGACCCCTGACGGTGTCTCTCTGACCGGCATCTCCTCAGGAAAACATCAAGGAACTGATCAATCACTGCATGACGAAGCACGAGGCGCAGATCCGGACCTTGGCAGAGACGCAGTTGGGCGGTCCAAGATTTGGTGCGCTAATCCGAAGATGGGAGATGAATGTTGAACCCCTGCCGGAGATCAAGGAAGAACCGGATACTAAACCGGAGAAGTGAGCCGAGATTATTGAAAGCACGAATAACCTACTGACGATAATATCTAGGGGATTGAACGGCTTCAGGTGGGGTCAGGGTCGCGGGCTGAACAGGGACGAAGAACGGTATTTCAGTGAGGATGGTCCCGATGAGGATGACCAGCCCACACCGCTTATCAGTTCACCGTCCCTCGTTTCCTCAAAAGCATCTGGAAGCGGTCTCCTGAAACGAAAACGATCTACCGGAAATGGCAGGCCAGTCGGTGGGTCACCACAAATGACCCTTCCACGGACGCCTCCAATCGGAAACTTGGTAGGTTACGGTGGCGACGACGACGACGACGACGACGATGACGACGACGGGGACGATGGGGACCTCTTTGGCGGGGTATCCCACCTTCAGAAGAGGAGACTCAGCGGATCCTCAGAAGAAGGGAGCAATGGGAGTGGACCGCCCGCAACACCTCGGTTGTCGCATCGGAGGATTGGCTCACAGCCACAGACATTCCAGCCACTACCGTCCCCGGATGACGACGAGGACGAAGACGATACCCTCCTGGAATCTCTGGTTACGGGCCCTGCTATAAAACTCTCATCCACGCCTTCGACACCCTCGACGACCAAGTCAGCATCGTCGCCTACAGGCAGTTCGCCCGAGTTGGGTTCGGTGAGAATGGGCGAGAAAAGGAGAAGGGGAGATGACGATGATGACGATGAATGGATGTTGGAGAGGTTGGCCACCAAAGCGAAACGGATCAGTAACGCTGTTGGTAATTGTGGGGAGAACGTGGAGGGCGGGCCCAAGAAGATCAAACTCATCCTCAACAAGCTCGGATCCAGCCTCTCAACGCTTTCACAAGCCCCGACCTCGGGCAGTGATGGTGGTTGACAAATTGTACTTCCTGTCGTTGATGCATGATGTTTTATATGCCTGTCATTCTATTCTCCCATTCGTTGTTTGCAACTTGCTTTTGTTGTGTTCTCTTATATGTAGCGTAATAACATATAGACGTCTTTTCTCTATGACGTTCGGGGATCGATAGGAGTACTCGTTCCTTCAACCCGGAAGGAATCTCCTGCTCTCGATTACGGTGGCAGTAGATGATACAGTCAAAAAAGATTGAGAGCCAAAAAGTTGGAAGGTTGTCCATCGTCACCGTACTGCGTAGTTCCTAGCTGAGCCACGCCCTCCACCGTGCCCTCGTTCCTTGTCGAGAACAAACAATGCATCTCGCAATGTAATTTTCCGCCTCAAATCTTCATCCTTCTCATCTCTGGAGGTACTCTGTTTGGTGGTGGAAGAGACGTAGGGTCGCGCCCAGGAACTTGCCGTTTGCTGTGCGGTAGTGGTTGCGGTCGTCGTAGTTGCGGTATTCGTGCTGGTGGTTGTGGATGGTCCTGGGGTCGAAGTTGTCGACTTGTTTTTCGCAGGTGTGGATGCACCCGCAGCCGCGTTCATCCAAGCGTACTTCCCAGTTGACAAGCCCGCGGCCTGACTGGCCACCGCGTTGGACATCTTCTTCCTCACGTCCTCCGACATATTCCTCGCTGTGACACCGGGACCTTCCTTCTTTTTCTTCTTTTTGGGTTGCATAGCCTCCTCATCGTCCAACTCCCCGTCTCCGACGTTTGGCTGGGTGCCATAGTTGGAAGATTGAGCAGCGGCAAGTTCAGATCGCTCCTTCCTTTCCCTGCGGACTTTCATCTCTTCCTCCCGCTCGATCCTCTCCAACACGGCCAACTGCTTCGCAATATCTGTCCTGACGACGATGCTCCACATCGGGTTGCCGTCCTCATACAGTGAAGCGGATCTGTCGAACTGAGTGTCGTGGCGGTGTTCTGCAGCGGCGATCATGGCCGTGATGAGTTCCTGTAAGCGAACTCTCAGAGCGAGGGCGAGGTAGTTGACCGAGTCCTCGGGGACTTTTGTGACTTTGTGTGTGGTTCCTACAGTGCGCATCGTCGTCCCTATGAAACGGCTGTCGAAGTTGGGAGTGGCAGGCTGTTTTCGTGTTCGGTCGTCGTAGGATCGGTAAGAGTGGTGTTGTTCTGAGCCTCGCTGAAGATTCTCTTCTTCCGCCTGTAGATATCCCAACGAGTTAGAGTGGCAAGGAGTGGTCAGTTAGGGTAGGGCACGGAGATTGGAAGACGGTGCCACTCAACCCGAAGATCGACACCAGCCTGGCCCAACGCGTCTTTGAGATTCTCAACATCATTTGACTCGTTCTGATTCGCGGAAGTGGAAGTCTGCGTGTTCGCTCGAGCCGTCGTAACAGCAGTTTGCGTGGAAGCCAGATGAGGTGGTGGTTGGGCGTATGAGTAGTACGCGGATTGCGTGTATCCTGAATAAGGATAATAAGAGGTCCTACACGATACGTGGGTGTGTGTCAGCATGACCCACGGGATGAAAGCGACTGGCGGTTACGCTGGAATAGATTGCTGCTGCAGCGCGGGGTCAATCGCCATCTCTAATGAGGCCCCTCTCTTGTCAGATACCGGTATAGAGGGTAGGTGTTGGCTGCGTACGATACGTGGCTGGCAGCGTAGCCGACTGGGCGGTCGTTTCTTCCGGCTTCATCGCCGTCGTGTCTTGCGGTGGTGCCGGTGAGCAAGTGGAGGCCTGTCTTTCGTCTTGGAGCCGTGATTCCTCGCGTGAGCGCGTTCCCACGATCGGTCACTTCGGAAATTCCCGAAGAAGTCCACTGTGGTTAGGTCAAATCCCGGGAGATAGTGGGCGATGCGTCTCTCTGATAACTAGGCCATGGTCCCGCAAAAATAACAGACACAACGAAATATTCTTCTGTGGGCGTCGTCCGTACTTAGTTCTTGGGTGGCACAGTGCTGGAAGCGGGGTTTTAAGGCAGGTCCAAGTGCCACTCAATAAAATACTCCGCCCGTTACCACTCACGAAATCAATTCCATCTATCAGTCATCGCCCAGTTCCTTGGTCCAAACGAACAGGTTCTTGGCCCAGAGCGCCTCGCACTTTATTGTCGTTTCTTCATTGGCTAAAGATAGCCCTTACGATACATTCCCACCTCCGGGGAGGGCAAATCCTACACCCGCCTCAAAGGCGAGTGTCCCTTACACCATCACCTTGCAGCAGAAATGAAACCTACTGTAACAGATATTTCAAGGTCCCATGAACAACCCATAGAGCGCTGGTATTGAATATCTACCATTAACCCGGGGCAGAGGCCCTATGTCAAGAAGCCGAGTTTGAAGATAAAGCTCCCGGTCACTCACCCCGCCCTGCCACAAGGACACTCTAGCCACAGGGCCGGGTTCTAGCCGGGAACTCTTCTGTACTTACCTGAAGGATCAAGTCTGGGCCGGAGGCCTGGAGGATCTCTCGGAGCGCCGAGGCGGGTTGAACGATAAGCCAGGATCTCCTATATAATACAGGAAACTCATCAACTTCCGGAGTCACCAATAACCAACGAACTTATCCAAACCGCCTACGACTTCAATGCTGGCCTCAGTCATCAGACCTGTAAGTTCTCTTCTATCATTTTCGGTCCTCCCGACTGACCTAAATCAACAGAATCTTTTAACTCTCAACCAATGGCTAAATAGCCGCGTAGCGGGGAAATGGTCTACCACTGCTGTCAAGGGTGAACAAGGCCACCCAACACGTAAATGACCGTGATTCCAATGGGCGGGGAGTCTGCACTGATCTGAAGAACACAGTTCCAACGACGGAGAGCGAGCCCGCTCCTCGTGCCAGAACGGCCCGAACGCCAAAGTGGGTCCCATGGTCAGGAATAGATGAAGAATTGCTTTTCATCTGCGACAGGGGGTACCCCTGACCCCCCTTCATAATCCCGTATCTCATCTTACCCGCCGGCCGGTTGGCCGGCTTGGGAAAATAATCAATACACGTTCCCGTCTTGTAACGCACAGTACTCCATGTATCTATCAGGTGTCGATGAGGGACCCATTTGGCGGCAAGCGCCCCACACTTACCGTGCAATGGAGGTCGGTATCGCGAGAATGCCATCAAGGATTACTCAAAGTCATCCAACGGTCTCCCACGTCAATGTTACACCGGCCCCGCTGCTAACACCCACCCGGCAATGTCGTCATTCCTTGTGACGGGAGTCGTCCTCCGCACGAGTTCAACGTTGAGTGGACGTGTGACATTCGGCGTGGACAGTGTCACAAACCCCAGTGGTTGATCGCCCTTGGCGGCGCCCAGGGTTCCGGCGGTGGCTCAGCACAACTTCTTTGTCTCTACAGACAGTCTGGTCCAAAGAGCTTTGTTGCGCGTTTCGTTGGACGATGTCGAGCCCGCAACGACCTGAAATCATCATGACACGGCCCGAGTGGCCGTGGACCGCCCACCGGCATCGTGCCTCTCATTCCACTACGTCCACTCCATCAATCACGGGGCCCTACCCTGGCTCACACTCCTGGGATCCACGGGCACATTCATCCACCTCCAGTCCAGCAACTGTTTTTGTTTCGGGCACACCGTCGAAGCAAGTGAGCGGTCCACCATCCATGTCAACGCCACCCATCCAGCAACACGGGATAAGGAACTGGACTTTTGCAGTGGGTGTTGCGTTGAAGAAAGTATTCTCGGATTAACGCCACTTCAATAGGCTTTGGAGTGGGTTGTTGCTGATATTGAGCGGTTGTCCCGATTCCTTGAGTCCGATACGGATTTGAATGGCGATGATGAGCAACCGAACATCAAAGATGATGACCAGAGTTTTGAAATACTGAGCCAATCTCCCCTCCTCGGCGACGGGAAGTTCAAGCTTGAGATAGGTATGCGACCTGTGTGTTACGGTGAAAAATACCCGGTGTAACATCTTATTCAAGCCCGTACGCCCGGCGCTCAGACACTCTCCCTCTATGTCACGTCACTGGTCGTTGGCTACTCCCAAAACGATTATGAGGTATCAGCCACAGTTCTCGCCGCAATCAAAACCAACAACAGCAAGGTCGGGGAACGAGGTGCGCGCACGGAATGGGTCTGGAAAGAGTGGCAGAATGATTGGACATTCCGTCAGGAGAGTGAAGTTTGGGGTGAGGCTTGATCGATGTGAATCTGTCCTCTCCTCCTGATCCACCAATCACAGAGTGTCCATTGCCCCCACTTATAGAGTTATTGAAGAATCCAAAGATAAAGGAGACAGACTCCTTTGTAATTTGTGTTCAGATACATAGCCCTGTCGGACCCTTTTATCCGCAACAACCCTCGGTGGCCTATGTCCCCCGGAACCTCCTAGATGGGCTAGAAGCATCCTTGGATAATTCAAGTAAGAACCACCCGAATAGTGTCCTTTTATTCTAACAATACATGTAGGCACGGGGGATGTCCGATTTATTTGCCTGGAAAGGGCTGACCCAGCCATGACAACTAGTTCGCTTCCAGACCAAGATCCAACAAACTCACCATCCACGAACTCCTCATCCGGCGTCGAGCCTTCATTCTTCTCGTCCCATGCCTTCGCGCGAAAACGGGTGATCTACGCTCACTCAGACATTCTTACGCGAAGGTCTGAATACTTCGCCACGATGCTTTCTTCGTCCTTCTCCGAGAATGCGAACTCCATCCGACCTGGAGAACGGAAGGCATACACAGTTGTCTTGGAGGAGGCGGACTTCGTGACAGTCTATTGGTTGTTGAAATGGATATACGCCAACTGGCTGACTTTCAGGAATGAAGATGATCCACGACTTGCAATTGAGGGCATTGGAGCCGGGTGGAGTGCGAAATGGCTCAATAGCAGTGGGAAGGGGGAATGGGAGTGGAAGAAATTCACCAGGAGCCAACCCACTGAGGACCTGAGTGCTTCCAGGAGCGATGGCCGGAGCGTTGCGAGCGCCACGGAGAGCGCGGGGTCTGGTGATGTCAAGGGCAAGACGAAGGGGGTCGTTGAACCTCAAACAATCTTCTCCAACGCGGCCAGCTCCAGCACGACACTCCGCACGGGTAGGAATACAGGCCCCACCTCGGGGACCTCGCCAACGAAATCGCAGTCGCGACAACAGCCGACGACTACGAGCCCTTCCATTCCGAGGCGTTCCAATACCTCCACCGATTCTCCAACAAAACCGACATCGGGGGTCTCTAATACACCCGCGCCCGTCAACGCGCACCAGCCGACTACCCCCACAGGGTTCACGAACTCACAGAGGTACAGTGCTGTTCGCCAAACTTTGGTCCCTGACCCCCACCCCCATCCTACGCCTGAGCCCCCGCCCGCTTCCGCGCTGTCTGTCTACCAAATTGCGCATCGATACGACCTAGGTGGACTGGCATCCTTAGCGTTAGAGCATATGATGACAACAATAACACCGGAGCACTGCTTCAGCCTGCTTTTGGCCAGTAGTGTCTGGGACGAACTTCACGGACTCGTTCAGGTAAATGCTTCCCTGTCGCATTTCGTAATGGCCTAGAACATAACATATTCGGGTAGGATTATGTGGTGGAGAAATGGGAGGAAGTGTCCATGAGTGCAGAGTTCGAAAGGTGTTGCGACGAGGTCGCTACCGGAGAGTGAGTTTTCGAACACGTTCTGTCGTTCCCAGAGACTGACGCAGTCATCGATAGTTGGGGCACGGAGGGAGGAAAGACGTTGATGGGGTTGTTCAGGCGGCTGAGATCCCCCAATACGGTTACCTTTTCCCGTACCTGAGCTTGGGCTCCAAGGCGCATGTATAACGACAATGATACCTGTCACTTTCGGAAGAAGTGTTTGTTCCCGGAAATTCACATTCGCTTAGATCGGGGGTTCCTATTGCGGTTGGTTGAAGTGTCCGAGGGAGTGACGCAGTATCAGAGGCTGCAGGGTCGGCAGTCGCCAACTCTGGGATACCGTAGCGGTATGACTTCGATGAACCCATCACCAGGAGGTGGTGCGACCACCCATCATATTTCCAGGACGAGTAAAATACTGGCGTTATCCAATCTTGGTCACCCCCGCCGATCCCTCTGTTGAAATTTAGGGGCCAGACTCGTTGACTTGGCGGAGAACGAAGTACTCACGAAATATCCTGTTTCACCTGCACATGATTTTTGGCAGGTTCGCCTAGGATGGGCCACGCAGCGCACTATGTGACGATGAATGTGTGACAAGACCTGGTGAACACGAGAAGGAGCCATTGCAAATACGTGCCGGCGTCAGGGCCAAACGTAAGAATTTGCCAATCACTTACGAAGCCCAAAGATGCGATTTCAGGACGATTCTCGCGGTGTCAGTGGGCCCTGGGGTGGGCTGGATTGGAAGTACTCCAAGAAGATTACGGGGTATCAGTATCGCCTTCCGCTCCTTCAAACTCAATTACTCAAGGTGGAGAGTGATTCCGACGGGGTCCCCAATGTAAACCCCCGTGGGGACCTGGTGTGCAGGTGGAGTGACGCTCGGGCGTCGGAACTTCGGAGGAAGCCGATCGATCATACGGCGCTTAGCCACCTTCCTCTCCCCAGCTCCGCCGTCGAGACAAAATGATCCCGTCCGCAGAACTGCAGGGATCTCTCGAACGCCATAACGCCACGTTTGAAACTCTTCTCGGCTTGATTCCTCCCAGATATTACATCCCTCGTGACGAGGAGAACGTCCCCTCCGGGTCCAAATATCGTAAGCATGTGAAGGTCTCAAAGGAGGTCACCAAAAACGCGAAGCGAGCGAAGGTATGTTGAAACAAACGCCAGTCCTTGCGCAAGTACACTCTGGGGATTGCTTTAACCTCTTTTGTTGCCCCAAAGCTGGACCCCGACACGCACAAGCCGAAACCCCAAGAGGAGGACGTTGATGAAGATAATATGGACGTTGATCACATAGGCATTGAGGTTACACCGATGCCGTCAATGCAGGGCATCCAAGCTCTAAGGGACAAACTTCATGCCAAAATGGGACAACTACGACAAAACAGGGTGGGCAACCAGCCTGAGACCAAGGACGAGCTACTGGAGGAGCGCCGGAAGCAGAGAGGTCTTATGCGGGACAGGCGCCGGAAAGAAACTAAAGAAAAGATACGACTAGAAAAGGAGGGGAGGGAAAAGAAAGGCAGTAAGGGAGATAAAAATGGTACCCAACCCAAGGGTTCGGGCCCTCCCAAGGTTGGTAAATGCTTTCAGCCACTGGGGCGGGTAGTTTACACCAGTTCCCTGCAGAACCAACTCCTGGTCCCAGAACCCGTCGCTGGTGTCACGAATGTCTCGTTTTCTGCTGTCGCTGGTCCATCATCAAGCAAGAAGTCGAAGAATCTCACGACGACATCAAACCCGTCGCTAGCGCTCGGTCAGCTCACTGCCCGTAAGGAGAAGTTGGCGATCATGCCGGAGGAGAAACGGAAAGCTATCGAAGAACACGAGAAATGGGAAAAGGCAGGAGCCCGCATGGAAGGTGTCAAGGTCAGGGACGACGAAGCCCGCCTCAAGAAGGCAGCAAAAAGAAAGGAGAAGGGGAAAGAGAAGAGTCAGAAGAAATGGTGCGTGAGCTCCTTGCGGAATCCAAACGCTGTCGCTCTGAAATCACATTGCTACAGGCACGATAGAAAAGAGCAGACGGCCGCGTCGATGGCAGCACGACAGAAGAAACGTGCCGATAATATTGCCACGAAGGCGGAGCGTCGAAAAACGAAGAGCCGGCCAGGGTTTGAGGGCAAGTCGTTTGGAAAAGGAAAACCAAAGCCCAGAAATAAGTAATTGCGAGATCCCGAATTCATTTTTACCCTTCCATTTCCAAGATCGCGCCCCCCGTATCCGATCACCTAGCAAGATAACCCCTCTAGTCAATGTCCCCTGTCCTAACGCCTATGTTGCAGTTTTCGGCGCGGTGAGCGTTTTGCGCGAGTTTGAGCATCATTCAACAATCGTGTCGACCCCACGCCCATCAGGTTCGACGGCGAATCTACGCTCGCACATTCGCGGAGCTGGGCAAATTAACGCGGCGACGCAGCTAACCCTGATAATGAAATTGCTGCAACGTCCCCCGTTGAGTCGGAGCTTGGCGCGGCTCGGCCCCCTGTATCTCCTCCCAGTGCTCTGGGAACTGGGCCCCGTGCTTATGACATGTCGGACGCGTGGACTTTGGTGATGAAGCGACTCAAAATGAAAGAGCGCAGCCTGGGCTTCTGCTGATGGAAAGAATCTGATTGAACACGCCGAAAGTTCACGGAAGATAACACTTCTTTGGCGATGTCTAGCTTTTATGGTCGTAACAAAGAATTCAATCCCCGATGGGAACTTATAAAAAAAAGTACAACAATATGGCGTCTAAACTGAAATGACAAGCTGTTCATCCCGACTCTTACGTAGGACGCCATGTTGCAAACCTAAATTCCGCCCGTGGGTAAGTACCAGACAGCCCAACCAGCTCAGAGCGGGACTGGAAAACTCACTGAATATCGGGCCCTTCGCCCCGACTGTGACCATCATAAGTTCTAACCTGTCTAACAAATTGATCACCTCCTCCTTCCTAGCCGAATTTGGGAGTATATCGGGCGACTGGGCTCCTATATTGTTCAGGCGGGCTATCTCTTGAATTAAAACTTGCCCAGCCGTCAGCCAGGCATTCTGATAATAGTTCAGAAAATTAGTCCGTTCGGGGATCACCGCACTCACAGCCATGATGGGCGGCAGTATCTCTAGTCGAACTAAGTCGACGTCATCGAACAGCTTCACCACCGCTATCGCGGCTTCTACACAGCGTGCGTTGGCAGAGATGTCGTTCGCGGCGAACTTGGCGTTAAGATGGATGAATGTCATCCGAACTAACGTGTGGGCAAGTATCTGATTGCGCAGGGTGTGTACGTTGATGTCGCCGGAGGGAACGAGGGATGGGAGAGTCGTAACGAAGGCCTCAGTGGCTTTGCTCAACGTCTGGAGTCCTCGATCGAAGGCCGTGACAGCTTCTTCAGTCATATCTATTGTTGGAAGTTAGAGTGGTCCTAAACATAGTCTTTGGGGCGCACCCGGTTTGAGCGAGGAAACAAGGCGGAACGCATTCTCTGTGAGGGTTGCACTTTTGCAGATCTTCGCGAAAAGTGAGGCTTCCTCAGCGGGGGTGGCTGTTGCAGGGTTGTCCAGGAATGATCCGATGGTATTGAATCCCCGGACATCTGAGGTGAGAAGACCCTAATCCAATGCATGAGGCATAAATTTTGGGCATGAGCAGCACGAAAACACGAACCCTTTCGTATTGCGTCATGTCCAACGGCCACGGTACATCGATGCGTGCGTTCGGGGCCTTTTGATCTGGCATACCGGATGGGACGTTCATGGCAACGCCCCAACATCTGTCGTTCAAGAAAACCGACCAGAATCCGTTGATGCGTTCTCCTTCCTCAACCGGATCGGTGGCGTGGGGATTTCGGCTGGGGAATTGACTGCTCCGAATTCGATGCGATCCGAGGCTGATGGCAATGGAAACGGCGGCACCACAATGATACCTCCCCTCTAGGAACCTGCCAGTCCAGAAAAAATAATTGCTCAGAAGTAATTCCGCTTGTAACGCGTGTTTTGCTTTGTGAGGATGCGTTGTACCAAGGGCACCTGCTACGCTCTCTATGGCACGTGCCAAGAATACCGATTCATATGCCGCGAATGATTCGATTGAGGCCAGCTTGAGACCCCAGAGATAGGTCGTGTTCAGCAAAGCCGGAGACGGCCGAGAATTTGCCGCTGTTGCGTAGAAGGAATTTACGAAGCGAGGCACGTTCAAGAAGAATCCGGTGACAGATACATATGGTAGGAAACTGTTGAGTCTATCCACAACGAGTCAACAGCACCCCAAAACTAAGAGAGATGTAAACTCACAGGACCGGTCGGAGTTGAAGCGGTGGCTCCTCGCTCTCCCACCATCGATCCGGAAGTGCAGGCAATTCGATCGCCGGGACAAAGTGGGTTATAGCGAGCGCCGCGTCTAAACGAGATCAATCAGCACTGTGAGACTCCGAAAAGTCGGTCGTAGTCACCCGTATCGTAGGCGCTTTGAGATTGCGATTGTGTAGCATATGGGTCTGCTAGGAACACGGACGAAGACGATTCGGCGGGGTTCTCCAAGTCACGGATACGGTTCTCGAGGAAGGTAATGTGTTCTTCGAGAACCTGTGTCTTGGTCGGCCCTGGACGATCGGTGTATTCGCATTCATCGCTCCTCCGTGCGCATGGACCGCAGACGGGCTTTTCGCCATCACATCTCTGATGATTGTGAGTATTGGTAGACTACCAAGCGTTCTGTGCAAACCATTTTTCGTTTCCTGGTCGTGGGTCAGGGGTCTGTGAATTCTTGAGAGCGATACGTGCACTCACCTACAGTTCAGACATGCTTTTCCGCGCTGCAGTGGAGCAAGAGAGGAAGAATTGGACTTAGACTTATCCATGTCCGCAGTTATAAGAATCGTACGAATATGCGAGTGGGCTCTGAAGAGCTGGAAGCCATGGTCACCTCTGGGAAGATATATGAATTATATGAGAGATATAGGTTCGGTTTCGGAAGGGGGTGTCGGGGCGGAAGGGAACAAAACCCCAAAAATCGACCGCTTTATACTTCCCCTTGTCATATCTCGACGCTGAGTCATTCCGACCAGGAGGGCGTCCTCCGGAAACTGAGCCTATCGGGGGCGTGGCCCTCAGATTGAGAAGGTTGCAGGCGTGAGACCATGATCGGCAAAGTGGCCAAAATCATCTCACGCTATCCCGTGACGCAGAGTTCGGGCGGTTTTCTCTCTATGGCCCTTTCAAGACCGACGGTGAGTCCTTCGAGTTTCAGAAAACCTAGCATGACCTTGACGACCACAGACGAAGCTGCCGCCAGGTGCAAACAGGATCCTTTTTGTCAAAAATCTCAACTACCAGATCAACGGCGACGACCTCTACGAGCTTTTTGGGCGGTACGGCAGTATTCGTCAGATCCGTCTAGGAAACGAACCCAAGACAAAGGGTACTGCATTTGTCGTCTTCGACGATGTAATGGACGTGCGTTGTAATCAACCCCACACCTACTGTGATTCCTTCGTCAGCTTACCAATCCAAAGGCGAAGAACGCATTAGACCACCTCAACGGTTTCCACATGCAAGAAAGATATATTGTCGTGCTCTATCATATGCCAGCAAAGCAAGATGCGGCTGCCGCAAAGGCCGAGCTTGCGCGTCGCGAAGAAGAGTTGGCAGCTTTGAAAATGAAACACGACATTAAGGATGATGACTGATCCTTACAGTATGGTCCATGGTCGTGTTTGCGCGTCGAACTAATGAATAAACTTCCGTTTTCTCCCATTCTCCTATGCTCCACCCAGCAAATTCTATCCGTCATAGTTGATCGACCCACCGCGACCTATCCCGCACCCGACGCGCACGACAGCCTTACCTAAGCTCGGGCGATCCAGCGACTATCATAACTGACCCTGCCCGAGCGCTCTTACCTTCCGTAGAAACTCGACACGCAGGGCTTGTTGAAACGGGTTCCATGGTTGTCCTTACGTACTCCGATCAACCTTACAGATACACCCCCTCGTGGTGTCATGCCGCAATATTCTGGTCCGCAGACAGCTGTCACTCCTCAATTCTGTTCCCTTTTCGCAGGATGTGACTGAGCTTGCTCAGACACATCAGGCAAAGCGGCTTTTTTCCGGAAAACAATCTTGATACATCACGAGACACGAGACGCGATACACGAGTACGGACAGGTACGTTAATCACACTAGAGAGGAGCTGGGAAGGCGCTAAACGGTGAAGGTTGGCACCCTCGCTCTACTGATGGTTAACTGCCTCGCAGTCAGGGCACGGCCTGTTGAGATTCGGGCCTAAGCGAAACGGCCGTCAGCAACCGTTTGGATCATTCACAAGGGAAACCACCCACAATATTGCTGGGGATAGACGTGACTGAGCATACCATGTGAGTGAGTGTGTTTAGCCTCGATCGGGTTTAACAGCGAAGTTAAGCTCACTATTGGAAACAGGTTTGACGGCATCTCGGTGGCTTGCAGTCCGGCGGATGCAAAGGACTGAATATGCAGACATGACTGTCGCACTTGATCTGCACGTTTCATCAGCCTCTTTTTGGAACCTCGCTTTCCCGACAGAATCAAACTCACTTCTTCGTCCGGCTTATCGATCGCCCATCCCAAGACCGGTTAGTCACTTCCGAGGTTGTTTGGATAAATCCACATACCAAGCTGATTCCATGCCCGCATCTGTCGGATAGGAACAGGTCAGGGAACAACCGTGGTCTGGAGCAAAGAAGGGACACATACGCATAGACATTTCTAACGCTAGTGACAGAAGGCCTCAGTCGTCGAGCAACGATGGGTGAAGAGCGGGTTCTGCTACTCACCGACGCCAGCGACACATGTTAAGGTGGTAGATGCGGTGAAGCACGAGAGCTGTGTGGAGGTGTGTTCTAGGGGTATCTCGGTTGAGTTTCCTGAGGGGTGGTTGAGATAGGGTCTCTCTCGCTGCTGGGTGGCTTTTATACAGATCCGAGATTACCTCGATGGCGTGTTGTGACCAAGATCAAAAAACAAAATATTATGGAGTAAGATTTGTCGCAGCGGTTGCCTTGCTGTCATCGAACCTACTTGCCGTTAATGATTAACGTTGGGTATCAATTTCCCAGAATGGCCCACGTTACTTGGCGTGTTATCGCACCACCGTTCACAGATCTCGAGGGCGACAGCCCATCTCTTACAATCATTCCTTTGCAATCATAATCCCCCTTGATGCAGGGCAATCTAGAGCGTCAAAAAGTTCCTGGAGCTGAATTTGAAATACAACGGAAGCAAAATCCCAAGGTGAATGTTTGTGATGCATCGGTCACATCAAACACACCTATCGAGGTTGCCCGGTTACCTTAACACCATTGGGGATATCAATTCCTGGCCAGTTGAATTTCCGGCAACCACGGTGCGCAAAACACACACAGTCACGGCGTGCTAGACGTAGCGTTAGCGTCCGGACGCGTGGTGACTGCGGTGAATTGTTTCCGTCAGGTGGCGGATTGCAACGGGGTACCAATTAGGTGGGCTATCCAAGTACTGACACAGGTGGAGCCGCCCACAGAAGATCTTGAGGAGAACCAGCATCGCCTTGATCGGCGGTGAGACCCAGAAAAGCTGAGGTCTTGGGGGATGCTTCCCCGGAGACTCCTGTTTGATATCGTCCCTCGGTTAACGGTCCAGCCGCTGATCGAACATGAGGAATCCGCGGGTTATTCTCTCAAGAAGAGCCTGCGCAGCGGCTAGGACAGCGCGATTGGTTTCGTGAGAGGTGAATGAAAACAAATGATAAAACAGATATCGCGGGCGGCTGCAAACCTCGATAGCTGACGACTCGTCTATGGCCCACTGGGTCTATCTTTAACACGCGTTATGTAAAGGTCCCCGAGCACGATCGATCGCGTGAATCACCCAGACAGATGATACCTAGACCGCTCTAGCGGAGAGGGAGAGGGAACGTTGATGGACGGCTGTTCGACCAAGGGATCTACACACCGGCCACCGAACTCTGGCCACCGCGTTGGAGACTGCCCTGATTTTCTGGAAGCAGCCTGGTTAGGCAGGCTACCGCTTCTGTTCATTCCTCGACAGATTTACATTATCAGACGAAAGCACCGTCTCCCGGTTGTTGTCCGTCCCATAGACGGGTCTCTCTCTCGAGAAAAGCGCGTCAACGGTCGCCGGGCTCCTATCGATATCCTGCATGGGTCCACCGTTGGGTCATTGATACGTTGCCCCTGAAGGCACTACAGCTGTGCCCTCTACCTAGCGGGTCAATCAGTGAAGGGCTGGAAGAGCGAAACCACTCGTGTGTCAAACCCTTGTTTAGTCTAGTCCGGATTGGGATCATCGGTATCAGGCAGATCCCAACCTACGACCTATAAAAGAACACGGTCAGTTCAGAAAATAGTAGGTTGCTTGATTTGGTCCTTCCGTACACGTCTGGGGGCGCGTCAGAGCAGGCCCTGTAATTTAGGAGCCATCAGAAACCGTAGATTGCAGAGGTCCGTTTCACAGGTACGAGGGACCGTCCGCCACCGGCCAGCCTCAAGGTCCTGCGGTATGCCCAATTATGGACACCACGCCTTGTGACCAGATAAAACATGACAACAACCGAGCTATATCGCTCCAGAGTGCACAGTGGCGACATGTCGGAATTGCGATAAGCCCAGGGCCATCAGTTCGCCGGGGTTCGTCCCGTTTACAAAGGAGGGGTCAAACGTGAAGGGTGCGTGTCAGGATTCTGATGACCTCCCTTTCGAACGGAAACCTGTCTGCAAGATCGCTCACTAACGCCGTCATAGGTGTGGGCCTGGTGATATGACGAGATTGGTCTTGGGTGGCCGGGGTTGTCTAGAAGTTATCACGGCGTGGTTCTTGGTGGGATACTAGGGAGTATTCGGGCTGGCCGACGGAGACGTAACGAGGGCCGATGGGTTGAATTTCGGCACTACCTATACTATCGATATTAATTCAATGATTCGCTTCTCGGTAGATGGCTCGCTAAAATCATTTTGAAAGCTTACCTTCGATGCTGAGTGACTCGACGGTAGGAACCAGCCGTCCCATCATGATCGTGGTGCCCGGGGTAAGGGGGTGGGGCTCACGCCTGATCGTTACAGCACCGGCCTCGCGGAAAAAACACCGCAGGTACCAGCGGCACCAATGAGTTCCCATGGTCCAAAATCCCATTGACGTGCGTCATGCACGGGCCAAAACATTGTGATAAGCCCGCTGGATCTACGATAAAGCCACGCTGCGCGAGAACGATGCTCCCTTTGGATCGTGACAAGGGGCTCGTTCGCGGGGGGCCCCCGAATCAGTTTGGGCATTTGAGACGCCATTCTGGAGCAAGGAATGGAGGGAATATGGGCCAGAGAGGGTCCCGTGTTTCATCGTCCTGAACCCGCACATCTGTAGCCCACGAAGGTCGACCGTTTGATATGCCACTTTACCAAATGGCGAGTCCGGTGAGGTTAATGAGGAGGTGCAGCAAAGGCGTGTTTTTCCACCAAAAATCATGGTTACCCCCTGCGTGCAGCCGAAATCTAAAACGAGGTACACATCCGATTCATGAAACACAACGGCGGCGGAAGGGGTACTAGAACGCGGACATACCGATAGCAGTCCATCGTAATCAGGCAGGATAGCTGCTTTCTCGATTCTACCCTCCATGATATGAAGTCCATGACGTCGCGGAATAAGATCCACGTGCAAGGGAACAATTGAATTGCACGTAAAACAGAGATTAGCCACTGTGCCGAGGATGCGAAGCTAAGGGGAGGTCCTATGGCTGGCGGTTGCTTCGGTCGCTTCGAATCATCTAACTTCACCTCCCGCGCGGCAGTAATGGACGACGGGAGGTCGCATGACCTGTTAATCCTTCTCATTTAGATACCATATCATGAGCTTGGTGGCGTTCAATGAAGGTCCTTAGGCACGATATAGATCTCATTACTTTGCCGTTTCCTATCCTGGACCGGAAAGGACTATCGGAACAGTGAGGGGGTTTCTCCACAGAACGGTGGAGCGAAGCAGATCTGTCATTGAAGTAGAAGCGGAGGGCACGAGGAAGCAGAAAGGACAGAGTCGTACAGTGAAATCACACTACATATCTGCATAATTCAACGATGCAAGAATGGGAAGTCTCGTAAAACAGAGCACTCGACGCGCAACAGACGTATCCGAAACAGCAAAGATAACAGAAACGTGGTACGGAAGACACAGGCGAGTTATATCAGTTCAGCAGCGTTTACGGGCATTTCGTCCTAAGAAAAAAGTACGCCGTTATCAGAGGGAGGTTAGACCCAAGATCTGCAAAAGCTTACTATCTGTGTACCGTAGTACTGTTCAATATCCCGAAGGATCCGGACATCATCAACAGTCACGAACTATTGTTAGGGGGCGTGATCGATCAGTAGGCGAGACATAAGTGCGGACGAGAGGGGATAGAAATGGAGGGTGGGGGAAAATGGAGCGGCAGCGTGGAGACCGAACTGTGAACTCTAAAAGGGCAGGCACTCACGTTGATAGCGACACCCTTCCTTCCAAATCGACCGGATCGACCAATGCGGTGAATATAGTTTTCACGATTTCTGTGAGCGACATGGCGGCACGGTAAGATTCGGACCCTCCGTAACACAATTATACAAAGACACGTACGAAGGCAGATCATAGTTGATCACAAGGGAGACCTGTTGTACATCAATCCCCCTAGCCCATACATCTGTGGTGATCAGCACACGACTGCGGAGAAGTGGGAGTGGAGGAGTCACGGTAACGAGGTTAGTCAGGGGTTGGACGAAGACGCTCTGGAACGTTCGAAAATGGAACTTACGAAGTTCCACCGCGGAACTCGGCCATGATGGCGTCCCTCTCCTTTTGGACCATCTCGCCGTGCATAGCAGAAACTGTGAAGTTCGCCACGCGCATTTTTTCCGTCAACCAGTCGACCTACACGAAAGCGCGCGTCAGTGATTCTGTTTCGAGGACTTGCAGTGCCTAGGAATTCCGAAACGTTGGAAGCGAACACGGAGCGGGATGTTGACATGTTTGGTCCTGACGTAGCGCTCGTTGTCCCCAGTGCGCACCATCGGTGTGCAGGGAACGCGGGGGATAAACCAAGGTTCAAGGGGTGGAGGAAGGTACCGGAGTTGTGAATTCGCCAAGAATGTGAGTGACTAACCTTTCGTCTAGTGTTACAGAAGATGACGGCTTGGGTGATCGTCAATGTATCGTACAAGTCGCAGAGAGTGTCGAATTTCCATTCTTCCTTCTCCACCGCAACGAAGAACTGTTTGATACCCTCAAGCGTCAACTCGTCACGCTTGACGAGGATGCGAATTGGGTCGGTCATGAATTTGGTCGTCATCTCCAAAACGTCGTAAGGGAGCGTGGCGCTCAACAGAACAACCTGCGTGGCAGGCGGGAGGTATCGGTAGACCTCATAAATCTGGTCCTTGAAACCCTTGTTCAACAATTCGTCCGCCTCGTCGAGCACGAGCATCTTGATATTCCTCGTCCGAAGGCTCCGTCTTCGAATCATGTCGAAAACTCGACCGGGTGTACCAGAGACAACGTGTTGCCCATACTCGAGTTTACGGATATCCTCGCCAATGGAGGTACCGCCAATACACGCGTGGCATTGGACGTTCATGTAGTCTCCCAGAGCGAGGACGACAGACTGGATTTGAGTCGCAAGTTCTCGGGTGGGTGACAAAACGAGTGCCTGCGTCTCTCGAACGGTGACATCGATGGATTGGAGGATTGAAATGGAGAAGGTCGCAGTTTTGCCGGTACCGGATTGAGCTTGAGCGATCACATCCCGCCCTTGTGTGATTGGGAGAATCGCGCGTTGCTGGATAGCAGAGGGCTTTTCGAAGTCTGTAATAAGGAACAAAAGTCGTTCATTATGGGCTCGGCAAGGGGGTGAGAATCCCTGGAAACTCAACTGTAAGCGTAGATCCCACGAAGTAGGTCCTCTTTTAAGTTGAGGTCATCAAAGGTTGAGACCACCGAGACAGCCTCGGAAGACTCGAAAATAAGTTTCTACCCCGTATTTTCAGTACCCGGACGCGAAAGAAGCAGCTCCACAGGTGAATCGCTCACCTCATCACCGGCGTTGATTCCAGACATGGTGGTGGGTGGGAGAAGAGAACTGAAAGTGCGGAGTTTGAAGCGAAAACTCTCGACTTCCACCATCGCACCTCAGCCATGGATTCAATTATCGAGGTCCAACGCCAAACGCACGAAGAAATTGAACATTTCGAACGCGCTCTCTACCAAATCCTCGCACAGCCCGCTCAGGTGCACCAACAAAAGGTCCAAAATGAACACAGGGCATCTCAAATCCTTGACCGAATTTCTGCTCGCGTCGGCACCCTCAACAACTTGTACCAGAGTGGCGACACACGAAAACAGGAGATTACAGCAATCTCAGGCCCGTCCAAGGCTGATGACCTCTCGGAATTTTACTCGAGGCTGGGGAAGATTCAAGAACACCACGCCAAATACCCAGATGGGATCGTTGATGGCTTCGAGCTCGAGCTCCTCGCTCTCACAGAGGACCCAACGGCTGAGGAGGCTGATGAAGACTATGCGGAGGAGGACCGTACGTTTTATATGCTTCTGTTTTCCCATTTGCCGGTCTCACATCTACGTTCCTAGCGATTGGGAACCAATTCTCTGGAGAGGAGTCGTACGGAAAATATCTGGACCTGTACGCCAACCATACGGCATACAACAACCTCCGGCACGTCCCCAAACGCGTCGCGTACCTACAGTACCTAGACGTTCTGATTTATGCTCAGAACGACGCGGTACACGAGCTACCCAGGGAATGCCGAATTACCAAAGATTACGAGAAGTACGTCGCGCGGCTCTCTTATTTTCGTTTCGAATCGGTATTCATACCTATGCTATAGTTATATCAAGACTCTTCATAGCTATCTTACATCGTTCCTGCGGCGGTCACAACCGCTCATAGACTATGAGTCGCAACGTGCCGAGCAGGAGGCTGACTTTGAGAAGAAATGGGGGGCTGGTGAGATTGATGGATGGGAAGACCAAACAGCTCCCAAAGCCGAATCGAGTGGCAGCCAAGAAGGCATTTGGTGTTCAGCTTGTAAGCCGCGTCCCATTCAACTCCACTGACTCGGACATCGTGTTCACCAAATCACTAGGTCAAAAGATGTACTCCAAACAAACCGTCTACGATGCCCACCTGACATCCAAAAAGCACATCAAGGCAACGCAAAAACAAGCCACCTCATCCGAGCCTCCCAAGAACCCTAACGGAACCGGCGCCACACCCTCCACCAATAATTCGATGCCTCCTCCCCCTCTCCCGAAGGACAAATACAAACCCCTCGCACTGTATACACACCTCACGACTTCCTTACTATCAGTCCTCGCATCTGCATTGGCCGACACCAAATCCAACGTCGAGAGAAGATTCTCACTTACCGCTCGGGAGCGTGAACAAGAGCTGCTCGAACAGTCTAATGCTCCGCCTCCTCCACCGTCAACTACGACGAAGGAAGGAGAGGAAGAGGAAGAGGAGGAGCGTATCTACAATCCCCTTAAACTCCCGCTTGGATGGGACGGGAAACCGATTCCGTATTGGCTGTACAAGCTCCACGGGTTGGGTGTCGAGTACCGGTGTGAAATCTGTTCGGACCACGTTTACATGGGCAGGAAGAACTTCGAGAGGCACTTCCAGGAGAGTAGGCATGCTTTCGGGATGCGTGCGCTGGGATTACCGAACACCAAACATTTCCATGAGATCACGAAAATCGAGGACGCCCTCACCCGTAAGTTCCCGTTTTTTTTTTTTCGCTGAGATTTTTTGTCAAGGTCACTGACGTTCCATAACATCACCTAGTGGCGGAGAAGCTGAAGCGAGAAGGCAAAAACGAGATCTTTGAACAGGAGACGATGGAGGAGCTCGAGGACGAGGAGGGAAACGTCTACAACCGCAAGACGTACGAGGACCTGAAGAAGCAGGGGTTGATCTAGCCGGATTGACCTAGTCCCAGAGTCCCAGATCTCAATCTCCACTTCTGCATCACTCTTTCGTTATCCGCCAATTCACTGCTCTCTCTTTCCCATGCCATCTTACACTACTAATTGAATTTCGGGCGAACTCGCCTGTGCTCGTCGATAAGGAAGCAACCAAATCGGTCCCCCTCTCGCATCCGTATCCAGTGATAAAGACGACGCGGCCGTCCCGTACACATACAATTCTAGTAATACAAAAAGTGGGGGCCAGGCATAAAAGATTATAAGGGTGGATACATGTGAATCCATGTACCATCGGTGAGTGCAGCTGTTCCAAGGGAACCGTGACACGGAACAAGGGGAAGGGAAACACGCGGCGTCGCGACTAGTCGAAACGCGCATGTGGGTGGGGTCTACCTGTGTAGGGTAAAAGAGACGAGAGGAGGTAACCATGTGTGAAGGAGAACAAGTAAGCATACATACAGCAAAGATAGAACCAAAAACAGAATACAAAACAAGAAAACGATGCAGAGGAAGACAGATAGGAACGGATGATGTGTGTGAATGTGTATCAGGTAGATGAGATGTTTGTAAAATCGATCTTGTTGAAGGGGAAGGGATCCCGAGTCACATCCATAAGGAATAAAAAAGGCGACCACTGTAACAGAGGGTAACGCAGAGGATTAAGGTGCAGGAGTGGAGGCGCTAGACAGGAGAAGGTGGAAGAGGGGGGAAGAGGGGGACTGCGTACATCGAGTACGAACAAGGGGAGGCTATGAGATATGAGGTCTCAAAGAATTCGCAGCGGGCGAGACGACAGCAACTAATACGCTGATATCTGGAATGAGTTCGTCAGTACGAATCCACACACAAACGGAGTACGTGTAAAAGGAACTTACCATCAACCTTGCCACCCTTGAACCTCTTGCCTTCCTCCCTCGCCCTCCTCGCAAACGGAACTTCATCAACCTCTTCTCCGACAACCTCTAAAGCTCCTCGCCTTCCAGATCCTGATAGCCCCCTCTCAGCCACCCTTCTAGCTCTCGAACATAACGCCTCTGAGAGCATACCCGCGAGCGACCTCCTTGCGAGCAGCTGCCCCAACGAAGCGCCATCCGAGGTTGAATGCTTTAGCAGAACATCCTTCACCCTCACGACTTCTTCCAATACCTCCTCGTCCCACAAATTGTCACTTAATCCGTCACTAGCGAGGATGAGAATATCATCCGCCACGACTGGTATTTCGAAGACCTGGGCATCGGTCGGCTTGGAAGGACTCATCGGGCCTAACTGAACGGGGGTGTTGAATGACCACCACATCTCCTCGCTCCTCCATACGATATCCCTCCCACGGACGAGCATCGCCATACTGTCTCCGAGGTTTGCGATCTTTATCACCGCGTCACGTTGGTATGGTGAGGACCGTGAGATACCGGTAACGGAGGTAGGCGACACAGGCCCCGTTGCGGCGGGATCTTCGGCTGGTTCCGATCGACAGCGTGAGGCTGACCGGGATCTGTGGTTGGGTGGGGAAGATGAGGATCGCTTCGTTGTTGTGCTCGCCGACCGTCCTGTGGGCTGCTCTAACACCGCCAGCAGCGCAGTCGATGATCCGGCCCTGAGAGGTTGGGGACTGGGCTTCGACGACGGTCGGGTGGGGACTCGGTTGGAAGTCACGGGAGCCGCGGAGACGGTATGTTCTGGGACAGGATTTACGACATGTGCCTTGATAGCGCGCTCGTATGCGTTCTCCAGGATCATCAACACGTCAATACCCTCTTCCAGATCCGAAAGTGAGTTCTCGAGCTCCGAACAGAGGTCCTCAGTGTCCATTGTGTCGAAGAGAGCATCGTCCATCTCCGAGCCGGACGAGCAAGCCGCTGGTGAGTGATGATAATTTGATACCTCGTCAGAACAATAGTGCATCAGTCTGCTCGCAAATAGAGCAGAGGGCGTCTGGTTGTGTCTGGTTACGACACCTATACAAGGGGAAACGTGATTAGTTATCAGAGTGGTAATACATGGGAGTCACGAGCGAGTTAGACTAGCACATACCTGAGCGGTTCTTCCAACCGCCGACACCATCAGCAACCCCCATTGCGTTCTCGGCAATGAAGTAGGCATCTTCCCCTACTTGAGTAGCCAAGGTTGCATAATCACAGACTGACGGCCCTGACCCCCGCTGGAGAAAGTCCCTATTGGGAGCGCTGTGCTTGTAATTTTTTGGGATGCCGTAAGCACCAACGTCGAGCTGATATCTTGGGCGGTCGGCATCGAGGGAGGATTCAGCAAGTTGAGCGTCTGTGGCAGCGGCGGGTGCTAGGTGTGCGGGCTGAGGATAAGGCAGATACGGGAAGATTTGGGGGTAATGACCGGCGTTCTGGGACTGGGAATGGGGAGAGGAGGAAAGGACAGCTGAGAAAAGCGGGGGTGCAGAACCATGGGAATGGTTGTGAGACTGCTGGGATGTTTCCGCCTCCGGTTTTGACTGCACGAGTCTGAGACTAGATCCGATCGTTGTGGGGCGCGAACCTGGTGACGGGGTGTGGGGGACTGGGGGTGCATCGAAGAATGCGAGAGGGGAAACGGTGGGTTGGGTGAAGAAAGAACGAGAATTTGCAGAATTTGAACGGGGCCGTGTTGTTGAGAAAGAATAGGGCAACCGCTTGGGGACCTGTATCGGCTTCATGGTCACAGGTAACTGAGACGCGGGTAAAGGGGTGAGTTGGGGCTAGCCGTCGTCAACGCCGGCGACGGGGGGAGACGAGCCAGCAGCGGAGAGTGTGGAGGGAGAGTGTGGAGGTACGGGTGAGAAAGATAACCTCGCACAGGTCTAGGGTGTGGGGGTCCTGGGAAAAAAAATATTGATGCTGGCCGTTCCGTCAACTTCCGACGGCAAGCCAATCACCTCTCTTGCGTTGTGAACCTGCTGCAGAAAGCTACTCCCCATTATTTCTTGGAAAGTCTCACAGCTCGTATCGTCGGACATAATCAACGCCACGTCTCTGTCAAAATCCCTGTCTACGTTGGGAGAGGAGCATCAAATTCCTGCGCATGTGATCGCTCGTCTCCCTTAGGGCCGCCGGAGTCCGCGAGAGCCGTCACCTGTGGCTATTCTTTTCTGATACAACAATGCACAAAACTACGCCCGCGGCCGTCTTGTCGCTTGTGTATTCATGGACGTGTGATATTCCAGATCCATTACGATCTTGTCTTGCCTTGGGTCCTAGATTTCGGCCCTGCATGCTCTCACGCGGTCCTTATGTCAAAATTCCCATAGTTTGGTCCCCTCCCCCCGTATCTTTCCGTCCAAGGCGACTGTCTGTTCCAAATCCTACCTCTCTGACTACCGGTTGCGCCAGTCATGTACCGCTGGTTTTGGTTAACCGATCAGCCTCGCCATGAGGCCTGCACCACAATCACCAATACCCGAACCGGCCCCCTCCCATGAGAGTGAGCCGCGATAAGGGCGATGGAGAGCAAAGCTTCCCTCTTGAAACCTTTACCCCGAAATTTTTTGTGTGGTGGAGCAGCAGGATGCAAAAGATCTCGTTTTACTTTCAGTTATCTGCATTTTAGGGGCATTGACTCTTATAGCTCGAACTCCTCCCGAGCCCAGATCCTGCTATTCGATTCCAAACCTGCCAGAAGGTTACAGAGATGCGAGTATCTGTGTTCCAATGCTGAGGTGTTGCCGGCAGAACGGTCCACCGATTGGTCGAGGTGTGGCCGGCGAACGACCCTCACGCCCACTGTTCCCAGAACAGGTCGACCCCAGAACAATGCCCCTTCCAGCTCGGCTACTTTTCGAGTCTGCTGACTCACGGAAACTCGCGTACCAACAGAGACGGACGGATCGAGTGGCCTCGTGGCCTTTTAGTTCTACGGCTTGACCCGGTACCAGGCGCCTGAGCCGCTTATCTTATCTGCATACGCTCTTCTCTGGCAACTTGATCCGTCGTTTGGTGCTCTCTGTCCATCTTTTACTCTGTGGCAACAGAATGGCAGGGCGTTCGCCCAGCGCATTGCCAACTAATACCATTTCGCTGTTGCGATGGTCGGCCTGGGAGCTTTGACGCCACATCAGGAGAACCCCGGTCAGAGCCTTCTGCGTTCCGGAGCGCGTTGTAGGTTGCATTGGATCATTTATAGATGGAAGCTTGGAACACAGGAATATTGTTGGCACGCTTCATACTCATACCAAAGACTCCGGACCTCGTGTACATAGTTTCTATGTCTCAGTTGACAAACCTGAATTCATCTCTGCCATGCCTCCTCAATGGGCGGGGCTCCCCCAGAACCCCGTCATGGCGCCGATCACCACGACGGAATCAGCGCTGACTCAGTATGGGGAATGCGAAGATTACATCTTCCCCCAGTGCGAATCGTCTCCTTGCGGTGAAAACGACTCGCGGCTGCTTATACGCAAGTTACGGGCGAGCCACAGAAGGAAAGTTAGATGCTCGCTTTTAATCCTAAAAGGTTAAACTTATGTGAGCCCAAACCAACGCCGGTCTCGCAACTTTCCTTACACCGTCAGCTTCCCGGACATCATCGATCGTCTACGTACATGCTTTCCATGGTCTCCGTTACGATCTTGTGCCCCATCACCCTGAGCGTCATAAACGACTTCAGTGGACTGGAGGTCGCGTTCTGGGTTCCTCTTTTTATTCGCCCGGCAAGATCCCGGCGGATAAACTGGAACTTACGAGACCTCCTGGAACGTATCGGGATCCTTGCTGACCAACGTACCAAAGATAGATCAGTATCCTCCTTGTATCGTTTACGACACAACTCGCTCCACAAAGAGCACGTTTGCGTGGCGCCGGCTGGGGTGCCCCTCGAAGGGATCCAACGCGATGACAAAACCTATGGGCCTTGGTTGCGATACGTGTCCCTGGCACAACCACCCCGGGATAAAAAGATAAAAGGTCCTGAAGACATTCTCGAGACAAGTCATAATTAGGGGGGAATTGAGGTTCGGGACACGGTGAGTACAACGGCTGATACCGAGCCAGGTGCAGTGTCACAGGTACGTGGAGCGGCTCGCTGTTCACTGCGGGGGGATCCGCATGGGAGGAATGTCATATCGATTGTGAGGGGAAGATCATTGACATACGCGGTGGTGTGCTGATGGACTGGGCTCCAATCGGCCGACAAGCCGGGGTGCAAGTAAGTCAATGCGACCACCTTGGTTGGAGGGAGCCACAGTGGTGCACCCTACATCGAACAGTGGAGGATCACGACCTACACGTCATAAGATCCCTTGCCCAGAGACAGTAGATCTGAGGACCATTCCCCGCTCCGACATAGCTGTATGGCTCCACAATCGCCCCTTCCATCTGGGTGGAGGATTCAAAGCGGACGTATCGGAATAGGATCCAGTGGGGGACAGAAAGAACAGGTCAGAATTGATCAACGAAGAAGCTCGGCCCCAGTAGAAGGCTTATGCGCGACAACCTTGAGCCTGTGCTTTCGGTACCCCCACCCGGCGTCGACGCTCGGTAGCACAGAAACCGCATTCACATTCTCGCTGGACGCGCCAAACAACGAGCGTTCGATAAAGGCGAGTCCGGGTGTTGGATGTCGCTGCCGGTAAGCGCCCTGGGTCTGGTTACCGGATCGCCCAAGAACCACCCAGAGTGCAGCGGAGGTAGAGAGCAGGAAGCCCGGCGGTGGATGTAAGTGGTAAACTTGTAGTTGCCGTCACGGGTACTACAAATTGATACCGTGCGACATGAACCCCACCTGCTGGGGACTCCCGGCGATAAACCGAGCTGAAAGCTTGGTCTTCTCCTAGCGGTAAGCCATCGGTTGTCACGCTAAGACGGAATCTTATGTTAAACATGACAGTATTTTGGAATGGCCCTGTCGCTTCGCGCCTCGTGTAATTGACCGCGCAATTGCCCGAGATATCTCAAGGCACGGTTTGTTAACTCCGGCGAATTGCTCGGCAACTCTGCGGTCATGGAGATGAAGCGGCGATCGCGACACTGATCGCCTGACATAACATCATCTTTGACCTGCGCACTGTACGTTAGCACAGACTTTCATTATGCCCGGCAATATCCTTTCGCCGGAAACGGCGCGCCGTTTCTCGTCTCTCACCGTCTGGGTCAGCCGATAACTGCCGCAGCTCTGTATGCCCAATGCTTCTGGAATCGATAGAATTCTGACCGTACCCGGGCGACTTTGGGGTGGTCACTGGGGCCTCGCGAATACCCCAATGATCCGGATAACGCAGCGAGCGCAGGGAGTTTCATCTTCTGCGCCCCCTGAGGGGAGTTCCGTCTTTTGCGTAATGGACCCTTCTGGCCTATTACTCTACCCGGCACATGCCCACGCCCCAAACTCCAGGTCTAGTGGCGTTCTCCATTCTTGTACCTCGTTCAACACAAGCGATCGGGGGATTGGACTGGTCACGCGCGCTACCTTCTCTAGGTAACACCAGAAGAAATATATGTCGCCCGCCGCGCCTTGACATATGAACCCGTTGTGTCGCCGTCCCACCTTGGGACCGGGAACGATACTTGTAGAACTCCCATGGCTTTTGGGTGCACCTCATAGCAAGTCCAGGCTTGCGATTGCTGCGATAGTACGTACCTTCCTAGACATCATTTAAAAGCCTACTGGGCTTACCTCTCAAACCTCAGCGCTCAGCACTCGATATCTCCTCTTATCTTGTAGGCTTTACCACATCGTTGAGCCACGCAGTCTTCTCTAATCACCCACCCGGGCTCCTATTCTACCGCTAGCCTAAACTGCCTCCGCCCCTCTCAATGTATCTCACCCAACAACGGGAAACACGCTCGCCCCGATGCAAAGGGATTTATCCCTCATCGACAACGACACCGCCAGGGATGCCAAAGAAATTTTGGACCGTCTCGAAGACATGGCCCAGGATCGTATCGACCTTTTCTACGAGAAGGTCGGGTATCCATGTCTCTACCACCACTTACCGTACCGATCTGACCTTTGATATCATTGCAGTTACGATGATGGGATAAACATCTCATTCCTATCAACAAGGTGCTCAACAAGTACACCTACATGGGCATTACGGAAGAGTCCAACGACATTTGGCTGCAAGAAGTGAAGGAAACCGTCAAAGAGTTCTTCACTGGTTCCATCGCAGACGGCCCTTCTTCTGCCGCTACCAACACCATCGTCAAGATGCCTAACTCGACCAGACCCATTACGTCTCCGCCCCGGACTGACCTTTTTATGAAATTAGTGCCATCTCATTGGATGCTCTCGGCGGTATCTCTCGCCTGGACAACTATATCTTCACCTACACATTCGCTTCCACCGAATTGGTCAGGAGGAAGGCCAGCCTTATCGCCTGCTGCGTCGTCGAATCCTCCGCCGTCGCCGAGGATAACGTCAGCGCGAACACTCTCTGCGTGATCATCAGCCGCGCTCTCAAAGATAGGAACGTCGCCCGCTCTACCGCCTCACCGCAATCTACTCCCAGTTGATCACGACCATCGACGAACCCACAAACCAGGTTTCATCATTAACCCTGAAGGAGAAAGAGGATCTGGAGACTTGCTATATAAGCCGGGATTCCAACAGACAGCCTCAGCGGTCTGTCACTTGCCCACAGAACGATACTAGTGGGGAGACCAGTACCGCTGGAGATGGCGTTTCCCCCGGCGATGGGGGGTTCGCACAGGCCGGTTTCGGGCCTGTGGAGGTCGCCGCTTGGGTATAACTCAAACAACAACTTCTGGTTCTGTACCCGATATGTGGGATCAAATTATAACATCTGCTACCCCTTCCTTCGTTTCTGGGACCACTTACTAAGCGCTTTGCCGCCGGGTCAATGGAAGAAGAGATAGATCGGTAGACTTTCCGACTCGGAGAACTCGAGCAAAGTTTTTCCACCGCCGTCCTGGCGGTTCCGCACCAAGGACTCGGATTCGTGCCAAGGCAATTGCATCGGATCGGCGGTCATCCCGGCGGATCCACAGGTATTGTGTGCGTACCCCGCCATCACATGGCCGGGCCGGGGTTCTTACGCAAACATGGGCGGATGAAAACATGTGTATTGTACAGTTGGGATAATGTACGGAGGCGTCTATAGCCCGTGCTAGTTGTGAGGTACGGGTCCACAAAAACGAGAGCAATTCAAAATCATCACGAAAGCCGTCGTAACAAGTTCTACAATATCAAGAAAGGGTGCACAACAACATCCGGGAAGTTGTACTCATGAAAGGGGGAGGGGGAGGGGGTAGTGGAGGGGTGTCG
>Ga0307517_10001073_pt1 | contig 46382 bp, 58 predicted proteins | sample 23_EM_MG_FD_194515 | JGI IMG/M metagenome (GOLD analysis project Ga0307517, IMG submission 194515) | Populus trichocarpa ectomycorrhiza microbial communities from riparian zone in the Pacific Northwest, United States - 23_EM | ecosystem: Host-associated > Plants > Roots > Unclassified | place...
CTTGTTGTGTCAGTCATGAACTCTGGAAAAGATTGAATTTAATTACACTTTTTAGAATACAAAATATGCTAATAGTATTTATACTTTTCATCGTGTTTTTATTACAGTTTTCTGCTCTAAAAAACCCTTCTATGCACCCTGTGGTTGTTCCCACCACCCCAGACGAGATGGGAATCAAAGACACCTACCCCAGATAACACTGTGCAGCCGGGGTAGGTGAACCCATACGATTTGTGACGCCGGTGGGCATTTTTTTCCACAGGTGAGGACCCGATCAACCCACAACGCATCACCCGTACCCCATTTGAAAAACGACAATTCTAGCTTCGTTTCTGCACAGAATCGCATCGTATTTCACAGTATCTAGTCCGAGCATTAATGTGCACGACCTGATATTTTTTCTGATTTTCATTCACGCTTTTTGGGCCGCCTGGTCCAAACCCGTGCGAAAATGCGCATATTTGGGTACATATATGGTGTATATAATAATCTACATAGTATGGTAGGAGTGCACCAGACCAGGGGTGGGTGTACCAGGAGCGGGAGCAGGGACCGGGTGGGAGCAGGTTCGGGAGTCAGGAGAGGGTTCCCACGGGTGCACCTCCTCCCAGGAATATTTTGATGGCTGGAAGGATGTGAGGAAGCAGTCGGGGGACATGTGATGGTGGGGGGGTTCCCACGATTGCAACGCGTGATGGCGGGGGATCCCAAGGGCACGAGGGATCGAGCGCGATCACCCCCTGAGGCCATTCCCAGGGCTGTTTCTCATGGGCCCCACCTGCCCCCCGAATCCCCTGAGGGGTATTACCCCAGCCCCCCTGCCAGGACCTAGGGAAGTGTGGTTATTTACTACAGAGTTTTTTTTACACTTCTATGGAGAAACTCCATAAGTGTAATATATTTCTCATAAGGACTCCCGCCTGGGTTCGTACCACACGTGTCGAGGCACCACTTCCAAGCCACAAATCCATACGCCAATCTTCCTCCAAAGGCACTGATATCCTTGAGAAGATTTCTAAAACCTTCAATCCAGAAATCCAATCCCACCACGAAGCAGATCGAGCCTCGTTGATGTTCCAATCACATCAGCTCATTCTCCTCCAGTCCCAAATCTGTGATCTATATGGCACGGTTCTGTCCCTCCGTAGCCAGCTTGACGATGCAGAGCGCTGCCATGCTGATGCTGATCATTGTTCTGACAGGCTTCAAAACCAAATTGACATCAATGCTGCTGTCACCCGCGCTCGTCTGTACCGATCAGCTGCCCATGTCCCTGGGCGAGCCTCTCCCATATTAATATCTTCCTCCCCCGAATCCACCCCTGATCACAATCGCCGATTTGAGGCTACCTTCCATGATGGCGGGCATTGTTCATGGTTTGGAAACACTGATCGGCTCAATCACGATGGCGATGTTGTTGAAGTGACCCATGTTCCATGGAGCCCTCCCCCAGGTTCCCCAGCTCAGTCCCCCCCCCCCTTCTGATTCCGAGTAAGCCATTGTGTCAGTATGTAGGGGCCAAGTCGTATTTCTGTTTTCTTATCCTTCAAACATTTTCTTATCCTTTTTTCATTATCCTACTCTTCATTCATTATCTTCCTCCCTTCTTGCTAGATCCTATGCCTCTCCTCGTCCAACTCCTTGTCACTCCTTAGTTTCTTGGTTCCACAATGATATCATATTAATCTAAGCTACTCTTTAATACCATTCTTCTTGAACATGAAAGGTGCTGACATAGTCGTGCTTCTGTTGGTCAGAAAATAGGATGTTCCCAAACCCCTCCCAGACCCTCTCGCCCTCACCCACACGCCATACAGGAACATATACATTCTTGATCTGATTGATTCTGACCAATCATGTGCAAAGGTTGTGAAGATGAAAACAACTTTCGATGAGATCAGCTCTCTTGTCCATATCCTCAACTCCCAAGGGTATCCAGAGTTGGCTGAAACTCCCCTGCAATTCCCACATACCCCATTCCGCAGTTTGACAATAGGAAAGTATTGATCGTGAGAGGAGAAGCATGTGCTTCCGTTGAGTGGGATCGTGAGGGAGATCTTCGCCAGCTTTGAGTGGGACACGTATCTTCCCAGCAATGCAGGCGTGACCCATGGGGAACGCAGTGTCGGCAACAACACAATAGCCATCCGGTGTTTTGTGTTCCAACTTTTCGTAGATTCCCTCTGCAACACGTGAATCATGCCAGCTCCCAGGACAATTTGTGCGACACCCAATGATTTCTCCTACCGAAAATGTGGATATCAAACAATTAACAACATTACAACAGACACAAACCTTTTGAGCTGAAGACAATGACCAAGTTGATGAAGTGGCTATGGAGCCAGCCATTGTATGTTGCGTTTTCTATCTCAACATCACTTGAGACCTGACAGGGCAGGTTCAGCCCATCAACCGAACCAAAGACACCTTGAAGGAGTGGGTGCCGCATGGACACATAACCACTGAGCTCGAGAAACTCGTTGCCTTGAGGCCAGGTGATTGTGGCATGGGGCATCTGCCTCAGAACTTCAAGGAGGATTGATAGGGCGAAGTGGAGATATCTTGAGACAGTGGAAGGTACGAGAGCAAAGATCTGCTGGAGGCTGACCTGCCGCATTGTTGAGGATAGCCAATGGAGTACCAAGCCAAGCCCCCCCGCAGCATCCAAAGACCTCCTCCCAGCCCGTGTGTAGATAGCTGTGCGTACGTCGGGATGAGAGATGGGCCGAGTATACCAGAGGTGTCCGAAACCAGCCTCGAGGATGGCGCGGAAGGTGGAGGTGTCGATCCCCATGGTGGTGATGAAAGCGCGGTCTTCGTGTTTCCCGTAGAGACATATCCAAGGTGTGCCGATGCGAGGGTTGGGGAGTAGACTCATCCATCCCAGGTACTGCCGACGGGGGCGCCGCTTCTCTACCAACCATGCGTGATCCTCATTGGAACCTACAATGAGGACCGCGGTGAGAAGGCGTACCTGGTCCAGGAACTCCGTTTCCTCATCGTTTTCGAGCTGATACCGGAAAGTCATGTCGTGGAGGAGGAGGTCGTCGTCGTCCATAGCCAAGGGTGGGTGACGTGGTCACATAGCTCAAACGAACGGCTTCGAAGAGGACCCCGGAGTCACACAATACTCTATTCATTGAAAGTCCTACGGACAGCACCCGGATAATCACTAATAGACCTCGGCTAGTGGCACCCTTCTACAACGGATATATATATCCCTAGTCTTACGGATAGTCACCCAGTGTAACCTCACGGACAGTCACCCACTGTATTGTTCTGTACCTGCACCAGCTAGACTACGCATCGCCTTCCCAACTTTCTACAGCTGGAATTCGTCGAGCGGGCTGTTTTTGGCGGGAAAAAACAATTGTAAACAAGAACGCGATTATTGGTCTGGTTGCCGGTCTCCAATACAAAGTTCACCAGACGCTCCGTCACCACCTCCGCGCCGCACGGGTAATTCTAAAATACAGGTAATTGTAAAATAAAATAGCTGAGTCCGAGACTGGGCGATCGACACGTTCCACCACGAACAAATCCTCCTCCCGCCGGAGTCGGGGATGACCGGAACGACCCCCGAACCTCTCCACTAAAATAAGGGAAAATTGGGAGGAAGTCAGACGCAAGAATTTGCGACCGAGCAACCGTTTCACACACCTTGCTCGCCCTCACCCCTCCCGGAGGTTCAACGTATTGGACAGGGAGGGGCTACACCTAGAGTAAGAGCAAGGGAAAAACAAAGAATATCGTGAAGTGAGAGCACCAAATACGGAGATAGGTCCCGAGCCACAGAAAGCGAAAGCGAAACGAAAACAAAACATACTTACCTACCCACCTTTCCCACCACCACCCCTATGCGACTACTCTTATATGATGAACGGGCCGTAGATCGCAAAGGAAAATAATTCACAACGAAACTCAAGGGAGGTCCAGGAAGCTCCTCTGCAGTAGAGACAATCCGATCCTCGACCTCGAGTCTCAGAAGCGCCCTTGGAGGGTCTCGTCCACCCGCTCACCTTCCCCCCCGATATCTTGCGCGCTCGAACTGCCCAACCGGAACACGACGAAGGAAAGCAACAAAAGACATACTCGTCGTTGAGTTCCCCCGCACCTACGCGAGGTAAGACGGGGGACTCGGCGTCTGGCATAACCGCAAGGGACGACCTGCTACCGAACCTCGCTCCCTCGTATGAGGACCGAAGTCGTCAGACTTTCGACGGGTGTGAGCCGCGAACATGAATGGAAGGACGCAAAAAAACATTTGCCAGATCAGAGTCCCACCGTGCACGTAGGAGCTACCGATCCAATCCGCCTGGCTGTAGAGGCCAGGAGGACGCAGACCGAGGCCGTCTACACACGCACTAACACGCGCGGCGTAGCGAACCAAACACGGCCCAATCCCTTCCAAGACCAGCTTCCAAAAAACCCTCACAGGAGCGGGGCCTACAAGCGCAAAGAAATCCTCCAGACGCCAGGAAGTTGCGGACGAAGAGCCCTTTCGCTACACAACGGCCGGATACCCACTTTCCCATCGTAGACAGGCAATGGATACCCAAAGACACCGCCTTTGGTACTCAGGAGTCGAACAGCCCCATCGAGGTTGGTCTGGTCGTTCTGCCTGCGCGTTCGGCTTTCCCAAACCCATCCGCGGTGGTTCAGGAGCTCCTGCAAGTGAGCCCAGAAGGTTGGCTGTCCGAAACCCAACACCCGCCTACTCGTCCTCGGACAATCGGCATAAGCCAGCTCGGTAAAGCCCAACTCGCGATAGGCAAGGAACGAGAAGACGAATCACCATCTTTCTCGTCGACCCTGCCCGCGCGCACCGCGTACCAAAGCCGAGGGGACACAAACCTACCAACGTACCAGGGATAAACCTGGAGTCTTCGGTTCCCTAACACCGAAGTGAAAGGTCGTCACCCAGGGTCAGCACGGGTGGATCCCGAGTTGACCGAAGTCGTCTCGCGGGGACAATTCGAACGCGCAGGTAAATGCCATACGAGCTTCCCAAAAGGAAGTAAGGAGTAGGAGGACTCCAACTAAACGATGCCGTTAGTCTGACACAACAGAGGAGAAAGAAAGAAGGGAATGGAAGCGGAGGCAGCGGAAGCAGCGGAGGGGGCCAGCGGGAGGGGCTAACGAGGGGGAGGAAAACCAAGACAGCGTGACATCGGACGGAGATCGTCCAACCCGGCAGCCGGTGCCATACACGCGTAATGGTCCTGTGAAGGAATAGGTCAACATGCGGAGAAAACACAGCGACGAAGAGGAAGAGGAGAATGAAACAGAAGTGTCCGTGGCAAAATGTCCAAGGCACGTGAAAGGGAAGAGAAGAGGAACAGGTCCATGTACAAGTACATAAATGAGGGAGAGAAATAACGATACGGAGGTAGGAGAGGGAGCTTTCGCTTTTCAGCGTCCGTCGGCGGGAGAGGAGAGAGAGAGATGGACCGTATCCAGCAGTCCGAGAGGAAGAGTAGGGAGAAGAGAGATGGAGAAGAGAAATGGAGGAGGAGGAGGAGGAGGAGAGGTCAACCAAACGCTACGCGTTGAACCAATCAGTAAGAGTCGCAACGAAGGAACCAGCGAAGTATACCCTCAGAGACCCAGTTCACAAGTCGAAGTCACCCGCTTCCCAGAACAACTCAGACGCATCTCGCACAAGCGGCTAATCAACGCGAATGATGAGGACACAGAAGAACGGGAGAATAATGCAAGACGATGAACTCACCGCTTTCGGGGTCGATTGCGCAACTTCCATGATCGCCCTCATAAACTCGTCTTCGGTCGGCATCATGCCAATCCCCTCTCCAATCGCACCCATGTCGATACTGGGGAACTGCAACTGCATGTCGATACCTACATCCGTACCCATCTCCATCGAAGGTCCTTCCTTAGACATCAACTCCCAAGACGAAGAAGGTGTTGACTCTTGCGAAGGAGATTCTCCGAACACCGCTTCGTTCCAAGCAGAGATATCGACATCGAGGGAGCCATCGAAGTCGACATTTGCGGGTTCACTGGTCATCAAAGAGGAGAGGAAACCGAATTGGCCAAGATAATCTTGGGGGTCTTGGGAGTCGTTGGGGCCAGCTTCAAGGGAGAAGCTAGCGTCGAACGTGTCCGGAGTTGGCTCGGAGAAGGATGTCGCTTGGGCTGCGGAGCAGTAATCCGATCGCAAAAATCAGTAACTGAGGTTCCCACTCGAATAAAACCCGAAGCAAGACTCACCATTGGGACGGGGAGTATCTAGCGAGTCAAGTTCTGCATCTTGCAGAGCATCTGCAGCATCAGCAGGCCGAGCCACCGAAGGGGGGCGAGCGAACCTATCGGGAGGAAGCAACGCCCTCTGAGCTGCGTTCGGGGTGATGGTAACATCTCCATCTTCCTCATCCTGCTCGTCCTCCTCGGGAATAGTAGGCATACGCGGGGCTTGCGTCGACGCCGGCGGGGGCGATGGCTTGACCTCAACAAGAGGCTCAGGCTGATTCTCGTGAACGTTCTCGGATACCGCGTTTCCCACCACTTCGAAACTGGAATCCAAACCCGCCTCGAAATCCAGAATAAAATCGAACTTCGGACTTTGGTCTGGAAGAAGACAGGTGTCGCCAGACGTCACCCCCTGAGGGGGATCCGGAAACACGAAGAATCCACCCGGAGCTCCAAACGGCTCGCTGGACATCTCCAACGTTATCTGAATCTCTTCGTCCGAGAATCTCTCAGGGCTTGCAGACCCGTTCGACGTGATAGCCGGCTCTGAACTCGATGGAGGCTGAATCAAGTTCGTATGACCCGAACGAAGGAATTCAGGAGAGGAAGGTTGGGGGATGTCGTTATGAGGTGAGGTGACGGTAGGTCTTACGACCTGTCCTAAGGCGCAGATGAGGGTGGGTGCTGCTGGAGTGGGCGGCGAGAAGAGAGGGCGCGATAGAGAGGGGACGGCTGAGAGTAGTGTCGAACGGGAAGAAGGAAGTGAGGGAGGCGGAAGGCGTGCTGGAGGTTGAGGCCGGAGTTGATCAGGAGGTGGCGTGGGTAGGGATACTCGTACGGGGAGAGGTTCTGGAAGAGGCGCAGTAAAGGATGTGAGAGGTGCGACGAAGGCTTCTGTGGTATCGAGCGGTGGTGGAGGCTAAACGTGAATAACGAGGTACCCAACATGAGAAAAGAATCCACGAAAAGGGAATGAAAATGGAAAACACTTACCGTAGGAGAGGAAGACAAGACCTGCTGTATAACAATATCTCTCTTCTCTCTTCTCTTCTTCGTCGGACCGCGTACTTTTTTCTCCCCGTAGATACACCGAAGTGCTCGCTCAGCACATCGTTCGCAGGGGCTCCCACCGTTACACTTGACTTTCCTGAGCTTGCAGTTCTCGCACGCCTGAGCGACGCGCCCACGGGCAATGAAACCGGTAGACCCAACACCAACGACAGGAGCGTAGGGGAGTTGTTGACGTTGTTGGCAGTGGTGGTGGTATTGGATTGGTATCGGTATGGGAGCGGTCATGGAGGTGGGCATGGAGACGTGTATAGGGGCAGGCATAGGATAGGCTTCTGGGTAATGGTTGGAGTGGTCGACTTGGAGATGGAACGAGGGGTTGACCGACATACCCACGGCTGGGATCGGTTCGGGGACTAAAGCCTGTAACATCTCCACCTGCCTCTTTCTAACCATCTCCGTCTTCCTAAGTTCTTCGCGGAGCCTCTCGAACTCCGCAACCCTCGCACGAGCAGAGACGAAAGGTACAGAGGGGTACTGAACCGGAGCCCGACCCGGAACTGGAGCCGAGAGCATCGTCGCAGAGGGGATGATACCCGTCTCGACGCCGAATTCGTGTGCGGAGGTAGATGCGAAAGTCGACGTAGATGTATCCGTAGACGTGGAGATGGATGCGGATGAGGATGAGGAGGTGGAGGTGGAAACTGGGATGGACGAAACAGAGAACGAAGAGGGGAACTCCTGACGATGACCCAGGCCACGCTGGGGGAAATGAGCAGACGAGGATTGAGAGAGCATCGTAGAAGACGTAGCAGATAACAGCAAGAAGGATATGAGAGGAGAATGCGGGGGTGTCTGAAAAGCGCGTGTAGGGGGGGTTTTCGCAGAAAATAGGGAGAGCACGAAGAGGTTGACTGTTAAGCCAGGATGAGCCCCCTCCTCTCGACGAAGGGGTTTAAATACCCGCGGCAAGCTTGCCGCGGCTCCTAAACCTTCCCTCTCGGTTCCGAGGGGCTCCGTCCCCTCCAGACTGGATCGAAAAGACACACATGCGCACACGGCGGACGGAATGGAAGGCAGCTGGTTATAATTAGTATGAGATCATGGTGGTCATAAGAATAGAACAAACTTTGACTTACGATGCTGATCGACTCACGAAAACGGCGCCCAAGCCCTTTCGATCGTAAGAATGCAGATACCGTCAATCACACGGTTTGGAAAAGAGAAAAAAAGCCTATCAGACCCTACCTTCACGTATTCTCAGCTGATATGACCCGGCTCACCAAATCGCGCGAGAGGACGTCACTTGTATGACGAGCGCTAGAAATTGTGACTGCCTCCTTCCAGAGGATGCAAATCGTATGTATATCATTGCAAGCAGTTTCGCAACGGAGACAAGAATACCAACACCGGAGGGAACTACAGATATAGTGTAGGAGGAACATAGATGGGGAGGTGATGGTAGCAGAGGTAGCGCATTAGTTGAGCGAGGTAATCGAGCGAAAAAACAAGACGCAAGATGGCATCCCTGACATATTGAAGCAAGAAAGCGAGGAAGAAAACACGAACGTATTGAAACAAGAGTGTTCCGCAAAAGGAGGCAAGGAGAGTATTGACAAGTGGCAAGCAAAAACGAGAGGAGGTATCGGGTGCAACGATAGAGATAATTGTAGACTGTCCCAAGAGAATGTTTTGACCACGCAGCAGGAGGTCGGGAAGACGGTGTAAGGATGTATCGCATCGGGTGAAGGAAACTACGTGGACTGGCGATCGATAAGCAACGCTGATGCCAAGCTGGGGTGAAAGACATACCGGGTTGATGTATTGAGTGACGACATACTGCGAGCTCTCTCATTCGTGTATCGGGTGATTATGAAACCCAGACTAGATGACGATCAGCACGAGGAAGGCATAAGGGGCGAACGAAGAGAGACTCACATGCAAGAGCGACGACAAAGTACAAAGTAACCAACATCAACCCCTCCATGTAGTTGGATTTTCCATCTTGAATCAGCAAGTTCACTAGAAGGACGGAGACGAATAGTACAATCGTCTCAAAGTTGGCGAAGAAGAGGGTTAGGTCATGACCAGTGGCCCAGCCAATAATAACGAGTAATGGGATAACGAAAGCAGCGATTTGCTATAGAAGGGTTTTAATGAATGACGAAACTCGGGAGGGGTGATTGTGAAACGTACGATCGAGCTACCGACGCAAATTCCGATGGTCAACTCCATCTTGCCCTTCATGGCCATCCAGACGGATGTGACGTGCTCTGCGGCATTGGCGACGAGGGGCAGCAGGATCAAACCGATGAATGGCTTGGGGATGCTGTACCGCTCGGCAGTTTCCTCGATAGAAGCGACGACTAAACACGAGGATTAAGGCGACGATCATCAAGAAAGAAACCAGGCTACTCACGATAGTCGGCGGCGAAGGAGGTAACAATGGTGACCCCCAAGAGAGCAGTTCCTGCGGCAACGGGGGTCATCTCCAATTGCTCCTCTTCTTCCTCACCCTCAGGGGCTTGGAAGAGATAAGCATGGGTCTTGAGCTGGAAGAAGAGGTAGGCGATGTAGACGAGAAGAAGCAAGATGGCAGTTCCCCGGGAGATGATGAGAAGACCTGACCGGCAGCGCTCCTCGATGGTACCAGGTTGGCCGGTTTTCATAAAGTGGAAGAGGTCATCCTCGACGGTCTGGGACATGAAATAGGCGGCAGGAATGACAAGCGCTTTCGTGGAGTGTCACAACCAAATGAAATCTGGGGAAATTAGAGAAGCACTCACTGATGCACGCGAGAGTCATGAGGGAGGCAGCGTTTTGCGCCGCGGTCACCTGGAAGTTACTCTCATTGTACTTGAGGCCACCAGCCAAAAAGGAACATCCCAAAACGAGGAGCAAGTTCGAAAGGATGGATCCGAGTAACTGTGGAAAAAAAGATGTCGCGGTCAGTTCCATCGGGATATCACCTGGACGACGCAGGGTCGACTTACCGAAGTTTGAACGATCCTGAGTTCACCTGTCGGACCGGAAACGCGTGAGCAAGCGCAACAAGGGGGGAGGCGAAGGGACGCACGATACCTTGTAGGAGAGCGGCAATAGCAACAATAATTTCAACCGCATTTCCAAAAGAAGCATTCAATAGTCCTGAGAGTGTCTGGCCGAGTTTCAACGATAGTTGGTCGGTCGCGACCCCTAGAAGCTACAACACGCAAGAGAATCAGTCAATTACTGGAAAGACGCGTATAAAGACCGGGTTATATTACCTTGGCGAGGGGCATAATAGCGATGAAACTGAACGAGAACCTCAGAGCAGCATCCCAACCAAGGTGGTGGGAGAGGAAGCTCAGAGGCACGAACACGAGCATAACGTTCAACCAGGACCCAAGGAAGAAAAACTTGTAGGACTGGATCCACCCGGGCTGGTCTTCGGGTACACTGAAAAGACTGACAATGCGCTCCTTATACGAGCGTCTCCGCGAATGACCGTTGGCGCCGAGGCCGTTCTCGAGAAGGGGCGTCCTGTCGGTCGGAGGCATATTGGATGTAGAGTATCGGGGTAGGGAGTTTGCGTGTGTGGCAGGGAGAGGAGGGGGGGGTTACAAGATAGAAGCGGGAGCGCGGACGTGGTGTTATATAAAAGCGATCTCCTGTGGGTTCCTCCAGAGGGCTGTGCGTGAAGGTCTAAGTCACGTGACTGACCGGGCTTGATCGAAACTTCCCTTTGTATAGATGACGGAATGTCAATAGACACTGGCAAATGGCAAAAGGGACAAAGATATACAGCCTTAAGGGTTGCCCGTTCTGCGCCGGCTACGCTCCCGCCAAGCCTCGCCAACAAAGCACGGGCAGCTCGTCCAATGGCGGAATAAAGCCATGGCACCCACCCAAACGCGTCCGGCGGCCACGCACACTCCCCAATTCAGACATGCCGCCATTCCCCAAGTCATTCCGGCGCTTTTCACCACGACTTCGATCGCACGTTCTACCCTAAGACACTCTTGGCTAACTGGGAACCCCATGCTGCTCACTGCAGGCCCTGCTGCGTCTCACACGTCTGGCAGTGCATCCTGTACATCGACGTTCTCACCCACCATCGGACCCGCCAGGTGGGACACGTCGGAGAACCGGGTAATCTTCCCCTTTGCCGACGAGGAATCCACCTCGATGATAGTAATCGACGCGTTCATGCACTTGGTCAGCCGCACGCCATTCTCTACCCGCACCTTCCCCTTCCGGAGTGTCTGCAGCAGGACACCGATGAGACCACCGTGGGAGACAACCAGGACATCCCTTCCCCCTTCCATCGTTTCCTGACCATTTTCCGGCTCGGCGTAGCCCTGAGCCTTTATCCAAGGTATCACTGCCTCGTGCCACCAAGAGCTAGCCCGTGCCATCATTCCAGAAATCGGTTCCATATCTCTTGGTGCACGGCCAAGTATCACGTCCGCGTATCGCCCTTCCAACTCGCCCATGACCTGAAAAGTTCCGGTGGAAAACCGTGTTCGCCATGGGCACCTCAGTTTCTGCGATGGGATCACGTACCCGTTCTCTCAACTCTACCCGCTTGTGCAGGCTGATCCCTGGGTGATGAAGGAGTATCGCCTCAGCGGTCTACCGGGTGAACATCCGTCAGCTAAGCCTCCCGACGCATACCGCGAACGACAAAAAGGCGGATCACCAGGGAACGAAACCGATTCGTCGTTCATCCGAGCGGACGGATGGTGATTGATATTTCTCACCTTGACCGCTCTCCCGAGATCACTCGAGAACGCAACGCCAAGCTTTGCATCCTTCAAGGCTTCTCCAACCATCCTCGCTTGTTCCAATCCAATCGCGTTCAAGGACGTATCTCGTTGGCCTTGGATTATTCCGTCCCGATTCTCCTGTGTCTCGCCATGGCGCACGATGTACACTCGCACGACCACTCCCTTGGACCCTCCAACCCTAAGTACCAAATACGCGGCCAGAGTTAGTAAAACGCGGTTTCCAAGGTGAACGTCAGAATGAGGCGGTGAATTGGGTTTCAAGTCCGTTGTGACTTTTGGATACCGACACGGTCCTTCCATTATCGTACCCAATGCCACTATTGAAGAAACCTCCGGTTGGACAAGAAGAAGGGGGGTGTAGGGTGGATATGCGTGTATCCAGAGACAACCAATTTGAAAATTTGTACATTCAACTCACATTCGTAGGCCTGAATAGGTATTGCGGAAATGAATGAACGAATAAACGTAGGCCACGTCGACGACGACGATCACCCTCGTATCACCCACACACGCGCAGTGCACTGGACTAACGTCCACAGAACGGCCCTGGAGTCGCGTAAGCATGAGATCCGAGGACGCTAACGACACCCCGCGCGCACCACAAAAGCACAGGTATCCGGAAACAAATCGCCGAAAGCGATGGTCGCAGGCCAGGGCAGAGGGAAAGATCAAGTAGGAAAACCAAAGGAAAAAAAGGCAGTGATGGTGATGTGATGATGAATGGCCCTGTCGATCCCGAACCTCTTGTCTTTTTGGGCTTCGTTAATCTCGGATCGGGATTCCGGAAAACGACAACACCCGGTGGTTCGTAAGCCGCCCACAATATAAGTTTGCACTGCAGCGGAGCGGAGGGGGTGGGCTGTATCCCGGGTGACGGCGACGGAAGGCTCTGGCCTTTGATCGCCGTCTTACGACACCTCTCTTTCGACGTCGCGGTCACAACCGGACAACCCGGACCCCGTCATCAGGCGCTCTGGCCCAACCTCCATCGAGCTTGAAGAGCCCTCGTGGGCAGTGCGCAAGGGACTCGAGTGCTCATCACCGCGGCATGATTCCACGGACTTACTCATCCCATAACATCCCCGGTGACACATGCCGTACGATCATCCCAGCTTGAAAACTGAGGGAACCACAAGCGCTCGCCGCATGGAACAAGAGTTCAGAAACCCGTGTTCTTCTACGTCCTGATCACGCAAGAAAGGCGTTGCACGGAAAGGCCCATCCACGCCCCCCCCTACACCGTTACCTACTGAATCCCTCACGTCCTCCACCAAACGCAGACATGTCATCGTCGTGGTCACTCGGTAGTAACCAATAATTAATGACGTCGAGGATCGTCCCAACCCATTCCTGCTTATCGCCATTGAACCTACCCCGTGCTGCAACCCCAAGTGACGCGATTCTCCCACAGTTGGATATCCTTTCCATATCTGGCCCAACAATGGACACTGGATGTAGCTAGCCTGTCAGCGTGCAGCGATTCGTACTCAGTATATGTAGTAGGCAGGTATCCGCGGGATCATCTTATCTCACAATACAACCGGCTGTCCAGTGACTGCCAATGAGTCTGCGACCTAACATTCACGGCCTCGTATGAACCGCGCCCATACCAGTCAATGAATCTCCGAAGATATCTAAATAGCCTTTGAATGAGATTAGGCACAAGGGTCCTGTGGCAGACCACCAAATACATACACTTGTGGAACGATCATCGCAATCACAACCACAGGAGTAGCGAGGTTCCCACACTGACCGGCGTTACTAACCACTCAAGAATTCATTCCCTAAATAACGCCGCCCTGACGGGGAGTACATAGCTGTGCTCGGAGCAATCAAAGCTATTGGGTTGGTTGGTGGAACGTACACCGAAGGGTTCAGCCCCACACCCCCAACCCCGATAACGACAACGATGACAAAGTAACACGGCGATGGAGCGCAAGATCTAAGTGCATTTGGCGCGCGTCTCCATCTCGATCGTACAGTACGCACAAGATGACGAGTGACGAGGGACAAAGATACGAGGGCGAAATGCATACCGCACACCCCTACTCTCCAAAAAGCGTCGCTTGAGTGTCACCGTACCGGCTTGTCCGCCGTGATAAACCGTAAACCTCGAATCAAAAAATCAGCCCACAAAACATCACAAAATGGCACATCACCCGCGCGCCCCATCAATCATTCCACCTACACTGTACAGACATATCATTTATGCGTCCCTCGCATACACAATAGGTTTTAGAACATAGCAAGTCCCTGAAACCCAAATTGTGAACTGGATCGAAAACCATACCGCAAGTGATGCATTTGCGCCCACCCAACACGTCCAACACACTCAAAACGATCTGAAAACCCGTTCACAACCAATGACAACAGTCAACAACCATAGATCTGATTACGACAGGAACAAAACAAGCCGCGGCGCCGGTGTATCCGAAACCCCTCACAACCCGATACTCTCGCTCTGATACCGATGATACCGAGAGAGGGTTCAGAAATAGTTGGTACGTTCGCGGGACCCCCTACCCGAAGAACACCAGTGAAGAACCGAGCGCGGCACCGGCACTAAGTAACCTTCGAACAGGTCAGGCCGTGCTTAACCCAAAAAGACGCGCGTACGCAGAAGCGAAAGACGCTCTCCTGCGCACCGGACTCACCTCCGGATCAAGGTATCACCAAGAAACCAAGCTCTAAGCAGATTGATCCAACCTGACCTGCGCTTTGATCTCCATCGCGGTGAACCTATGCGGAATACCGAGGAGGCTTGTGATTTTCACGGTTTCATCCCGCGCTTTTCATATTCACCCGTTCAGTTGTGCCTGCAGCGTCAATCACCCCTAGCACCACAAATCCAAAGGGAAATATAGTACCGGGATTATTATGTATGCGCGACCCTGCGCCCGTAGCTTGGATCCAAGAGATTCCTTGAAACTATCGGACAACCGAACCCTGGAAAAAAAGTGACGACACACGGCCGTCCTCACCAGAACGGAGTGGGTACAGGTACCCAGGGAGAAATCTCGGAAATGCTCTCTGAATTGAATGGGATTCACGTCGTAAGCATCCGATTGTCCCGAAGGGAAGGGGAATTGGATGACATCCAGACTTTGAAGTGCTTCCATCACGTCCACGCCAACGCCAGCCGGCCCAACCCCATGTTCTCCATTCACATCAGAACACCAAGCAGGGGCCAAACCACAGCCACACAATGCGCCAAGGCGCAGAGCTGACACAGAGAAATACAAGCTCTTTAATCTGGGTGAATTGGAAGGATGACCGATGACCCATTCTGGCGTTGCGATCAAGATCACGGTGGTCTGCATCTCGTGGGATTCGTGTATATACGCACTCCAACTTCATGAGCTTTCCACTCGTTCCGCAATGCGGGGGCGGTCGTGAGGACCGTGAGGGACTCATATGACATTCTCTGTCCGCGTGGATACGGGTATCCTTGCAGCCTGTAACGCGTGCACACGTTGAGTTGTCGTAACCCTGATAACGAATACCGAGGAAGCACGGCGCGGCGCACGAAGAAGCATGTGATGGCGCAGTTAAGTACTCACAGGGTGATCCCGGCAGAATAGTAGACACCCAACAAAGGCGCACTCGACAAATCTTGATAACCAATGGTGCTAGTGACATGCAGTTGCAGAAACTCCATCAACATGTGAGTAAGGGATTCCAGAGGGGCGGCAAGAGAGAGTAAAAAGTGTTCGATTAGGTTCCTGAATTACGGATTACCGAGGTTATCTTGGGATCTCTACTTTTTTTCGACGGACCGTGATCGGAAAAAATATGAAGAAGGGGTGTGTAGAGCCTCGAGGGATGGTAAGACCCATTGAGCGGCTCATAGGTGTAGACGATCTGGACGGATCGGCGCGGATGAGGTGATAGGCAGTTCGCGAACACGTTAGGGGAATGAATGTATGGGAGGGGGAGATAGGAAACCGCGAAAACGGGTGCGAGCGTTGAATGGGAGCCATTCAGTAAACGCGCAGAATTGAGCTCGGGGCGTGGAGGGTTAGAAACCCCTGTTCTTGAGCCAATTGGTGACGTGGTGTTTCCACCTTCCCCCACGAAGAACGATATGCCGCTGCCTGACGATGTCCAGCTTGAGTCGTTCTGCTTCTGGCGAGCCTTGAGGGAACAGCGAGGCTTTTATGTCGCTTGCCAGCGCCTACATATGGGAGTCAACGTCAGGGCCACGAGGACGGAGTCGAGTTGATACGAAACATGCAAAAGAATACGTCAGGTGGTCGATGAATCGATGGTGGGTTCCGACGCCGTTTCAATTACACCAAAAATGCAGGGGTCGATGGAAGAAATGGGGAGCCGGGACGCACATTGACATTTCCTTCGACGTTTCGAATGAGGACGAGGTGGCGCGTCCCAGCGTTGCGGATGTCGGTGTATACGGGGACGGAGCCCCTCGAGTTGCGCTGGACGGAGTAGGGCGACTGCGGGGCGGCGTCGCGGGCAGCAGAGCTGTGAGCAAGGCCTCGGGTACGGTGGGCGAGACGGGTCGCGGAGGAGAGTGGCCGAAACATTTCGTTCGTCTGCACGCGAGTCGGAAATAGCGCAGGAGGAGAGAGCGGGGTGCTGTTGCCCGTTTGAAATTGGGCGAGGGTAATCTCGGCAGTCGGATTCTCAGCCACTCGGTGTTTTGATTCCTCTTTCTCAATCGAGGCGGTGATGAGATTGAGGGCCCTCCCCTGTCAGTGTGGGTCAGGCGATGGCCGAGAGTTGGACAAGTGTTCCAGTTATATAACCCAGCCCTTGCTCCTCCTCCGCCCCCCTCCCTCTCTCTCCCCACCGCCAGCCATGCACTCCCTCCTCTCACACCAAGACCAGGCCGCCTGGTTCTACAGCACCTCCGGCCCCCACTTCTCCCAGTGGAGGAACGACCTGCTCCCTCTCCCCCTTCTCCTCCAATCTTACAACTGCGGCAGGACTCTGGACCAATTACCTCCCCTCACCCAAGCAAGTACGTCCACAAATTTCTTCCTCCGTTTCCTCGACCAACCCTTTTGCGCCCCACAAGACATCTCGCCATCGCCGTCCGAGTCATCGCTCGTGTCCGACGACGGCTCGTCTTCGTCCCGGCACCTGAACGTCGTCTGCAACGTCCCCATCGTGGTGCCAAAGCCAAGGCCGTACCGTTCTCTCGCCAACCTTCAATTCCAATTCGACCTTCCAAGCGAAGATCAAGACCTCTCTCACCCTCCCTACTGCACATCGCGATCGGCCGCTAAACGCAAGCGAAGTGATGATGACGGTGATGCGGATGATGGCTTCTCCTCGTCTCCCTCTACCGACCGGGGCTCCAAAAAACGCAGGGCATTTTCAAACTCGTCCCTCTCCTTATCGGTACCTACTGTGCACTCGAGCCACCTCTCCAGGAATCACCATGGGCCCCAGCCAGTCACGAGATACACCCAGACCGTGATCTCGAATCAATTCAGGCACGGGCAACCTCAAGGCCGTCCTCGGTGAATTGACTGCCTCCCACCACGCGCTGTATATCACCGTACTTTCCTTGAATCTCGTTGGCGGTATATGATTTTCATCCAGGTGAGCGGCCGAGTTGCTTCCACATTAAAGCCACCCTCCGGATTATTGCTAACCACAAATCTCCGTCTATCTCCCCCACTCAGAAAATGCCGGGTCGCTCCACAAGCATTCTTTCAATTCCCCTCTCTTCCCTACGGCCTATATCGGTCTGGTTTATACAAATCCATCACGATAACAATAGCAACCGTCGCCGCCCTATTTGACATCCAGCAATGGATGCTTTCAATTGCATTGCGATGTGCCGCCGCCACATCCTCTAACTGCATTCTCCAAGCCGTGGGCCTCTCTTGACCCTCCGTAATGGGCGCGGAGCTTTGGTAGATTAGAGACTACTTGGCTTGCTCCGGAGCATACGGGAGTGCCTGATGCGAGACGTTGCCGGGTTGACAACCTCCCCCGTCAGAATACGTGGCGGTTTCTTTTTTCCCCTTTCCCTCTCCTGTGATCACAACAGATGTCAGATGGTTCCTAGGCATGTAACAGGTTACGAGAAGATGATTGACTCCTTTTTGCCTTATCCTTTCTCTCGCCTTCGCCGTCCACCCCCCGGTCTGAGTTTTTCTTTTTCCGATTCGTTGTTGCGCATGTTTTGGTCCCTTGTTTTCGTATGGCAAATTTCTCTTGTACGCACGCTTATTGTCGTTCGTTGTCTAGTCTAGTCTCGTTCTTATTCAATGTCCCTTGTCTCAGCCGCACCTTCTTTTGTCGTTGTCGATGCGTTTCGTTTTGAATGTTCGCAGCATTACATATACTAGGATTGAAATCGCATAATGTTTGCGTTCCAATTATCATAATCCCGTCCGCGTGTGTACCCTTTTACGGCTCATCCCACCTGGGGTTCGTATCCGGGGTTCTGAGTTTCGGTTATGTCAGGCGCGATGAGTTTGGGCGTGCGTGTAGTTGTGCCTGTGCCGGAACTCCCCTCGATGCGTCCAATCTCCGTTTGTCTTTTTTTTTTGTTCCTCGAGTATAGTCGGAGGATATTTTCGTTCTTGTATCTGCTGACCGTTCTTTGCGAAACGTCGGCTCCAAGGCTCCAAGAAACCCCCAAGCGAAGCTTATTCGGGATGCGTGCGTAACTGTGCGCGGCACACATGTAAAGAGTCTCGTTTCATTTACCCACGGCGCCGTTCGAGCTTTCATCCCTACTGCATACGCAGACAAATACATAATAACCCGCGACAGCTTCGTATCCGGGGTGGCAGCATGCGACGGAAATGAAAGTAGGGAAGGTGAGATCAAAAACAGCTAGTCACCGTCTCCATGTCTCCATAGCGCAATACAAAAACCCTGCCACCCCTCCCCCCCCTCTCAATGACCCAAACCCACCCATGGTCACGATGGACACCTGCCTGCAACCCCGCTGCTCCCGTTCACGTAAGGATGAGTTGGCGAAGACTTCAGATAACAAGAGGACACGGACCGACTTCCCTCCCCCTTCCCTTCGGTACCTCGAGTAAGTAGAACAGGCGGCATGATCCCGAAGAGTTTTGGATATGAGGAAGATCGATCAAGCCGGCAGTTTTCTATGTTTTCAAATTGGAGTTCGAATTTGAAATGCGAATGAATGGGTCCTCGGACCGCGTTCACAGTTTGGACTGCGCGGCGAGGACTCATTACCCTTTCACAAGCTGCTCGTGTTCACTTCTAGAGGAGGTGGGCTGGGGACCCCTTCGCGTGTCGGTCTGGACCGTGGCGGTCAGATCCCCACGTTCCTAGTACGCTTCGTGCATCATGATCTCCCATGGCCAGGCTTTACAGGACGGCGGACGGCGGCGTGTATCTAAAATGACACACGGGATCCTTCAGCTTTCGGACTTGTGTTCGTCATGAGGAAATTTTCAGCCTCGTCATACGCCGCACCTCTCTGCCGAAGATCCCGTAAAGATTCCCAGGACATAAGCACTTTTTTCTGTCCCTCCATGACCTTGAGTTTGTGCCTTAGGCACAACATCGGCTCGAAGACGCCGCTACACGGAAGGAAGGGGAAAAGGGCAACCTCCTTGAAATGACACTTTGTTCTCCTTCTTTCCTCCCTTTGGGGGCGGCACCGGCGGGAGGGGGGAGAGAGCTTCAGGGAAAGTGGCCGTCTGTACGAGCTTATCGCAAATTAATCCCGGAGGAACCCATCTTCGACGTTGTCGATGGAGATGGAGATCACACAAACGCCATTCCACTTCGTACACTCCGTACCGCGTCTTATCGAGCCGTTTGGTCCGTACAAGTGCCCATCCCCTTGGAGTCCCTTGGTCACCCCCTCTCCCCATCATCCATCATGGCTACATCGGCTCAGGCTCCCCATCTTGGAATCTATCCCGGGGATAACTTACCAAGCGATCCCGTGGTCGTGATACGTGCTTTTTTCAGTCGTATACGAATGTGCCGTGGCTCCCCAAATACGGCGAGGTCGCATGTGACGGTATGGCGCAATCCCTCCATTCGATGAACGGAGTGTAAGCACTACTAAGTAGGTCACGATGGCCCGAATGCCAGTTGATATCGTTGCCTATCACGGGTATCCCGTCGCGAGCGAGTGTAAGTGCGTGATTGCATTCCGGCACGCCACGAAAAGAGAAAAAAAAAAGATATCACATCACGCCAGAAAATCATATAGATACTGGGGTGATGTCGACGAGGTCGTAGGGTCACGATCATCATGTACGGCATGGTATATACAATGCTTGGGCTTGCCGTCTACTATACGAACACAACGCACGAACGCACGTCGCTGCCTGTGGCATGTGAAAGGCCGTGCGACTCGTACGGATAATACAGCCTGATATGGAGTATACGTGTGGACCTGAGAGGGGTGGAATAGGGTGTAATGCGACGATCCCTCGAGGTTCTTCATAGAATCACACTACTCATTGGTTCTGGCTTATCGACCTCGTTGCGATCCTCGTGGCCACCCCATGCTTACGTTTTGCGAATCATACGATGGACGGGAATGCAAAAAAAAATTCAAGACGCACCGAGAAGACCCCGCGGTTTTTGACGCACGTTTGGGAACGTGTTCTGAAACATTTTGCTTCTTCCTTTCTCTTCCAAGCGGGGGGATTCTCCTTGAAGTAGAGGTGAAGATTGAAGATCAGTGTTGGATCAGGATTAGGGTCGGTGAGTGTGCCTGCGACGAGTAACGCGTGGGGGGAACAGGGTCATACGTTTCCGGTCCACGAACCAGATCCTGCTCATGAGAGAGTTGTTAGCTTCACGCGTCTCACAGAGACATGGATCAAATACTGCCGTTCCTCCCCCACAGAGAGCTCGATAAAACACACCGTGCCGGGGGGGAAACCGAAACGTCAGGGTTGAGACCCCAACGCACAAGTCGAGGTTTGGGGTATATCAGTCCCTCAGGGTGATACACATTGCGAAACGCTTTCGCTCTATGATAAAACCCTGGTCAGCTAAGGGTGGGTCACCATACGAAATTATTGATTGGAACCGAGGATGATCATATCAGACGATCGGCTCACCGTTGAGCGCTGAACCGTGCCGTGCCACCACGTAAAGGACCTCGCAGTGGTCAAATCGCTGGTGGAGTGCGATTTGAAAGCGTTCCTGGAAGGTCTTGTCAGGGGGTAGGGTGCGAGCATGTGGGTTTGAAGCTATGGATAGCTACATCTGCATAGCTGGTCGTTGTGTAGTCGGGACGCCGGCCGTCTGGCTGATTCGGGGTATCAGAGTCAACGTTTCGCCGCCGTCCGGATGGGCACAAGTAGAATGACCTAAGGGCGAGGATCACTCGGGCCCGCGCTCCCCGCAAATCAGAACGCCGCCCCGGGAAACCTCGCATGGCGTGAGATTGGAACAAGGATACACCGACGGAGTATTCTGGGGAATGCGTGAGGCCCCTTTGCCCCTTGCCCAGTGCCGTGCGAGGGTTGCATTTCCGCCGGTCGTGATGCATGATGGGTGACGGAAGAATTAGAATAGAAAACTTAACCGAGTTCGACCCTTGCTTCAGGCCGAGACGCGTGACGCAGAGTCTGCTCTAGGTTTGATGACAAGCATACAGTAATCAGGAATCCCAGAAGACACGGAAGAAACGAACCAACAGAGTGGGGAGAGAGCGGGTTCTCGGTAATCATAGACTTCCTGTCCCCCCCCTCGAGTTTCAGGTTAGAGGCTAAGAGCTTGTCAGAGCACACCATTCCAGAAAAGATGGACAGAGGAGCGGCTCGGACGATGTCGTGAAACAAAGCCGGGAAAGACACAATCCAAGGGCAACTCTGTCCGTGTCCGCGCAGATTCCAGAGCGGAAGCATTCAGTATTGCGTTAGAGAGGGGTGGCTGGCGCAAAGCGCTGATCGACAGAATGGTTGCCATGGAAGGGTCGGAAGCGAAGAAAAGTATATGGAAACAGAAAATAAACAATTGCCACCGGCCCGCGTAGCTCAATTGGATAGAGCGTCAGACTCTTACAGCTTCGCGGGTGATCTGAAGGCTGCGAGTTCGACCCTCGCCGTGGGCTAATTGATTGCTTTTTCCGCCTACCAACAAATGGTCAGTGTGCATATTCAGTTGTTTTCTGGAAATTTTATACGCGACACGGTATCTTGGCCAAGACCCTCACAGCGCATCAAGTTGAACCTTGGCGAATCAATGATTAGCACTTCTACACCATAGACGTGCTAATAAACTGTACAGGCACGACACCCTCACATGGTTGATCAACGCATTTGTAATCAAATTATGAGATAAGGCTTGTCGACCCTGAAGCCCGAGGGCTTATCGATGAGCCCATCTCTGGGCGTACGATGAACAGACTATCCTCGGTGAGGAAACAGTATCAAAATCAGTATCTTGATGTGCCTCAGCATGGATCGATCAACGTTCCAAACTCAGTATCCCACGTCGGCCGGAGTAAGTCCGTGCGTGGTGCATGACTTGGTGGGTGAAAAAAGCGTGAACAGGGAGAAGGGGAGAAAATAAATCAAACGACTGGCCCGCGGCGAGGGTCGAACTCGCAACCATCAGAACGCTCACGAAACCCAAGAGTCTGACGCTCTATCCGATTGAGCTACGCAGGCTGGGTGGTGGAGATTTGAGGAATCGCAGTCCCGGGCCGGGGGCCTCAGAGGTGGGGTGTGAAGTTTCTCACAGTCGCTCCGTCTCCCACGAGAATTAGGTAGTATACCACGTCCATCGTCCGCGGCAGCAAATTTCTCCCTGGTAGAGGTTAGACTCGATAATTCCTCGAGTCCGGGAATCCACTAACGAACTTGAGTTACATTATTCTCGGACGGTGTGTATCGGTTACCAGAGGATTTCCTGGTAGAGAACTTTCGCCCTCTTGCTGATATGGGTTGATTGTGCGCACCTGTAACTGTTTTGCCAAAAACTCTAAACTCGGGCCCGTTGCGCTTTGTGCAGGTTTAATTACTACTGTAAAGGCAAACCATCCTGTCAAAGTCGACAGGCGTTCAATATTTCACAAAGCTTCTACCGTCCTCCCGTTTTCATTTTCACCTGCCACGGGAACGCTTTCCGCCGGCATACATAAGGGTAATTGTGAGCAATTTGTAATTTTTTCCCCGTAGTTTGGCAATCTTTGGCAGGACCCAGCTGTACGTCAATGTTTGCGATGGAAATGAAAGATCCTGTATGACTACAATGATACCTGTTACGAATGCTATTCTTTTAATAGTATAGCAATGTGACAACGTTGTCCTATCGATCTATTTGACATGGCCATTTCAATAGCCGTTGAACGTTGAGTAGCGAGGGAGACACCACCACCATTTTCAGTCGCGGAGCCCTCGCTCTCTGAGGTATGCATCGTGCTCTTCGGCATGACCAGTAACGGTCATATCGACATACCACTTCCATATGGGCAAGACAAGCTATCTCGAGAGACAAATGTAAGGAGCTCGATCGTACAACGCGGGACTACTCACGCATCCAAGTATCTTCAGCCCCCAATCCTTCAGTAAAAAATGACCGGGCGATGAACCCTGAGTTGATGCGCGAAAGGCCTCCGCAGTCCAATCTCCAGTGATATGGCTTTGGTGACTCTTGATTCCTAATTCACCCCCATTCTCTTCAACGTCCCTTCTCACTGATGGTAAAATCACTACTCACCTTTGAGCATTCTACGTGCGGCTTGCGTCGCCGTTATTCCGGAATCTTGTTCTTCGAGCTTGAGCGTGATCTTCGGTTTCGTCTGGTTCTCACGTTCGTAACCCGGAGTGTACATCGTGCAAGGGAAGAAAATCTGGACGTCGATCCCGTACAGTTTGAATTCGGAGCGGAGGGTATCGGCGAGGCCTCGCAGGGCGTGTTTGCCTGGAGCGTATGAAGCGTATCCAACAACGGACATGAACCCTAGCGTTGAAGATACGAAACAGATCTTTCCCTTCTTGTGGGTCTTGATCATTTCTTGGCTCACCACCTAGTCAAGCGATATGAGATGTATGATGAAATTCTGATGAACGGAAGAATGTACCCAAGCTGTCCAGGCCTGTACCCAATATGACATATCCAATCCGCGAACTAAGTCTTCCTTGGTCATCTCAACGAAGAATTTGGGCGTAGCGCCCCCCGCACAGAGGAACGTAGCATCGGGCACCCGCCCATCGTGACCATCCATTACCGCTCGCAATGCATCTTGCGCAGCATCTGCTGAAGTCAAGTCGTAGTTGTAATCAGCGAACCTTTGGTCCTCGGATTGTCTGACGCCCTTGAAACGGTTCGTTAGTTCTGAATTCGATCGATCCTGGAAACGCCCAGACGAACCTCCAATTTTTCTTTCGCTACCGGGAGGCCGTTCTCATCGGGCGCGACGATTGAAACATCTGCACCTTGCTCAGCGAGTAACAATGCGAGTGCCAGGCCAAGCCCGCTGGTGCCCCCGGTGACATAACAGTGCTAGCGCAACAGTTAGCCAATAACCAGCAGGTGATTCTGAAAGCATACCCACCTTTCCTCTCGGGTCCCAGGGTCGTCTCCCGAAGCAAGACATTTCCAGAGAACAGTGCACCGGCAAACTTTGCAGACCAGTAACGGGTTCCTAACGCGTTGCCAGGGTCTATTTTTTTCTAGTAAAGAAAACGCCGCCGGTTCCGGTCACCTTATAAAGCTCCCAGGCCGCGACGCCCGGTGTATGTCTACCCCACTAATGATGTTTGATGTGGCTGGCCAATAAATCCCCGACACATGGGCGACGTGATCTGTGCGGGGATGGTTACCAACACACTTGTCTGATTATCGAGATGGACATATATGAGGGCGTTTGCGGTGGTATGACACAGGGAGGCATTCGGTACGGGGCCAGAAGGGTGGTCGGGCGTTGGGAAGCGGATACGGAGAGGACAAAAATAGCACCGGGCAATTGGCGGGGAATCTACCACGCACCGGGAATGACATCACGACAAACAAACAAAAAATGAGTCTCTCTGGCGGGGAGTCGAACCCCGCTCTCCCGCGTGACAGGCGGGTGTACTAGCCGATATACTACCAGAGACTTGAAGTAGTTTCCCCAACTTCTCCATGAATCTCATTCATCGCCGTGAGTCGGACGAACGTTCTGGAGTCCCATGATGCAAATATGCGCCGAAGAATTATGTCAATAGCACGGACCGGGATAAATCATCTAGAAAACCCTTAAGAAGAGAACGACTCGCGGTTGCTTTGCCACCACTTCATGACGATCACTTTCTCCCTGTCCCCGACCCCCTCAAGAATCTCCTTCAGCACTTCACCGACCAACTCTTCTCTCCTACCCTTCTCGTTTTCGCCGACAACGCACTTCCCGATCTCCTCGAGACTTCTCGGCAGCAGTTTTAATGGTATCGAAGGAAGGCTCGATACCAACATCAGCCTGAGCCTGTGCGCGCGTTCGGCATCGCCTTGCACGGAGAAGTTAGAGCCCGAGGTCGCTTGGGGCGGGATATTTGAGAGGACACCAAGGAGAGACTGAATGCAGAACCAAGCCAAGGTGTCACCCTCCGCAGTTCCGCAGGATCCTGCACTCCGAACAAGCGTCGTGAAGGCTATCCGCAATTGAGTACTAATCAGTCGACCTTCCATAGAATTCTAAGGTAGAACGGAAGATAACACGGGGAAGGTGGCAGAGATATGTTAGCCCCACATACGCAGTATCACAAAGACCTTACCTCGAGTAGGCAATTGGTGTAGAACGGGACAATCTTTTCTGCGAGTGGCCGTGCTCCCGCAGTTGCTTTCCCCTTTTCCCGTGCCTTAAAATTATAATTCGGGCCCAATTCGGCAGTTGGAGCGATGAGTGATCCGTTCCCTGTCCTCTTCGCATGGGCTGCTAACAAAGCGAGAATAACTGAATGCGATGATTCGTAGACCTCCCTATTCTCATGATCCCAAAGATTTCTGGACGTAGCATTATCGGTGAGGCCCAGATTAGAACATCGAGGCGGATAACGTACGGGATGCACATGTCAAAAATCTGGCTTTGGATGCTCTCTTCACTGACGTTTGGGACTAACTGCTCGATGCATGCCAGTGAGAATGCCATCTTAGCGCTCTCCATAACCTTGGATGATTTTGGCGCGACATTCTGCCTCCTAGTCTGGCACAAGCTGATGACGAATTTTTCGCTTGCGACCTGATTGGTGGACAGTACATCCAGCGCCGAATAAAAGAGTCGTCTGAGTTGCGGGAAGGGGGAGGCACTGGCCGTCGAGGTGACACCGCCGAACTTGGTGATAACAAACGAAAGGTTCGAGAGGGTTTGTAGGAGGAGCAGAGCAAGGGAGGATGGCGTGACGTTTGGTTCCAACGGAGACATGAACTCGGCCGACGGTGGGGGAAGATAGATCGTAGCGGTGACAACACTTTGTTGTACCATCACGGTTGCAAACAAGACGGTCTTCAGTATGGCCCACGCCTGTGTGAGAGTCTCCAGGACTGATTCAGGAATCTCTTCTTCTGTCTGGACATCAACCCATGGATTGCGTCTCCAGTCATCTTGAAGGTTGCGTGTCATTTCTTCGAATACGAGGAGAGTCTTGTTTAGGACAGGCCAAAGGTGCTGATTCTTCGCGTTCACGAAAGATCGGGTTGCACGCGCAAATAATTCGGCGAGAGACCTGACGGAGCGGTACATAGGGGAGGAAGTCGCGGTTTTCATGTCCCGAGCCAACTTGGAGCCGGGCTATCCTGAGTAAGCAAACAGGGTCAAAGGAGGGGTGGAGTGGTCACTTACTCCTAAGGTTTCGTCATTGGCGTTTTTAGGAAAACCTTGGAATAACTTTCCACCCTGGAACGAAGATGAGATAACACCCAGTAACGACTTGAGGAATATCTAAACTCATGGTTAATACTTAATTCCGAGAAACAAAACGTAGAGCAGAACCTCGAGAGGCAGCGCCCTCAATCTGTCTTCCGCAACAAAGGGTAGAACTTGAGAGGAAAATACAAATATGAGGTTTGCGATCACACCTTACAGAGTTGGATGTTAGGTGACGTGTTCGGGCGACCACAGGGACGAACTTACCCTTACCGGTCTCCCCAAAAGCATTTTGAGCGAACTCTGATTCCCAGTCCGGCTTTTGTCTGTCGCCATTAGCAAGCTGATCACTTAACGGTTGGGGATACTCCTCCATGACCTCTGCCAGAGCCACAATAACTTCCTCCTCTACCTTCGCTCTCGTGCGGCTCCTCACGGCAACGTCTTCATCTACCTCCCTCTTTCCGTCCGGGTCGGTCACATATCCGGTTTTCCGAGCAGCCTTCTGCCTCTCGAGGTCCTCTAGCCCCACAAGAAGCCCGCCCAAACAAACAAACCTCACTGCCGATGGTCCCCCTTGTAGTCCATCCAGAATGTCTCTTGTCCAAGTCGACAGTCTTGATTCTATCGGGAGAGAGAAGACCGGGGACAGGATACCCCGCGAGCTGGAACTTGAAGTCGAGGCGGAAGGGTTCGAAGGGTCTGGTTTCCCCAGTAGAGTATGAACCTTGTAATGAACGGCATGTCTGAAAGCTTTTAGCAGCACGTCCAATCGCCCATTGATTACTTCCACATCCGTAAGGTCGGGGAACCGGAAGATCGAGCTACCAACGATGGCCGCGGCTAGTGGTGTAGGGCTTTGCCCACCGAGTTGGCCCTTTTGACCGTAAGCGAGGTAGTACGCGATGGATGTTTGGAAAGCATCGAGTTGGGTGAGGATTGCAGCAGAGGGTCGGTGAAGGTGGTGCAAGAGGGAAGCGTAACCTCTGTCCGTCTGTGGTACGGCCATGCCAGACACTTCACCTGAACGGAACTGTAAGAAGTAGGTTATAGCAGGTGGCACGAAGTTGGCGACCGCAGGGCGTAGAGTCCAAGTGTTCAGAGGGAGTTCATGCCGGAAGTGGGGGGAGTTGACATGTGATCGAACTCAGATCTCCGAGCTGGGTCTGTTTTTACTGCCTCATGTTCGTATACCTCCGCTGTTCACCGACCTTCTCCCTTTCTATAAGACGACCACCCCCCGTCTTGTTTCTTCTCTTTTCTTTCTCTTTTTCTCTCCCCAAAAAATGATGCAACGCTCTGCTGTGACCAGAAAAGTCCCCTCCGTCCGTTTCGGGTCGACCGCCGCGGGGACATCTTCCATCGTCGAGGCAGAACCGAGGGTCCTTGAACATGCGAGGAACATCTCTCGCACCAGTGTTGAGGGTGCTCAGCCCGCACCTTCCGTGCGCGTCTTCATCCGACTTCGTTCCGTTGTACGTACCTGCCAATTCTCGCTCCCTTAGGCGTCCAACACCCTCGCCTGTCTTCCCCGCCCATAACAACATCCCTTACCAAGCCCCTTCTCTGGCCCAAGAACAAAACCTTGATCATCCTTTTATCGGAAAGACAGATGGCGAGATCTTTCGCGAGACAATGCTCAGGTACCGTGTCAAATACATTCGGATATCCCGGCGGGGACCATCCTACCCGTATTTGATGCTATCTACAACTCCCCCCACTTTGAATTCATCCTCCCCCGACACGAATAGGGGGCAGGTCACACGACCAGGGTTACGGTCGTGTGTCCGGGAAACCTGGCAGTCGTCCTCGTCACTTCTGGGCCAGGAGCTACCAACGTTGTCACCGCCGTGCAAGATGCTCTCGGCGATGGAATTCCCCTCGTCGTCTTCACAGGTCAAGTTGCCACTTCAGCTGTCGGATCTAACACGTTCCAAGAGGCCGACGTCATCAATATTTCGAGAGGCTGCACAAAATGGAACGTCATGGTCAAGGACATCGCTGAACTCCCCCGAAGAATCGACGAAGCGTTCAAGATCGCTACCCCAGGACGTCCTGGTCCCGCCTTGGTTGATCTCCCCGAGAATGCCACCGCCGGTATTCTCCGCGCGTCCCTCCCCTTCAAGGCTACCACCCCTGGGCGGCCCTTGGGCCTCCCCAAGATCCCCTTGCAGCCTAAAGACGAAGTTTCGATTGACATGCTTGCCATCAAACAAGCGGCGGACATGATCAACGGAGCCCGGCAGCCGATCATTTACACAGGGAATGGTGTCTTGTACTTTCCGCTCGGTCCCGCCCTCCTCGCTCAGCTTTCAGAAATCGAGAACATTCCCGTCACCGCCACTCTCCAAGGCTTGGGGGTCTTCAATGAGGCCTCGGATCGATCCCTGCATATCCTCGGCATGCACGGCTCCGCCTGCGTCAATATTGTCCTTGGTGCTCGGTTTGATGACCGTGTGACGGGTAAGGTCGATACCTTGCCCCTGTCGCACGGGCCGCTGTTACTTCAGGTCATGGAGGTATCACTCACTTCGACATTCAACCCAAGAACGTGAACAAGGTTGTGGAGACTCAAATCCCCGTCCTCGGAGACGTCGTCGCCGGTCTCAACGCTCTCGTGCCCCTCATCCGGGCTCCTGCTTCGATCGGAACGGGTGCGGTTAGGGATCATTGGTTGAAAGAGATCATGGAGTGGAAGAGCAAACACCTGTTCACCTACGAGGCTTCGAACCCGGGCGATAATATGAAGCCTCAGGAGGTTATCGAGGAGTTGGATAAACAGCTGATTCTAGGCAAGGATGGGAAGTGGAAGGAGGAGACCGTCATCACGACGGGTGTCGGCCAGCATCAGATGTGGGTGGCTCAGTATTACAGGTGGAAGGTCCCTAGGAGTTTGGTGACCAGTGGTGGTCTCGGCGTGCGTCTCCCTCACCGGAATGGAAGTATGACGCTAACGCTAACGTATTGCGGCTTTGTAGACCATGGGCTTCGGTCTGCCAACGGCTATCGGTGCGAAGGTCGCTGCTCCACACAAGACCGTCGTCGATATCGATGGAGACGCCAGTTTCAGCATGACCGCTATGGAGCTTCAGACGGCTAGCCAGTTCGGTATGGGAGTGAAGGTCTTGGCGTTGAACAACAGATTCCAGGGAATGGTTCTGCAGTGGCAAGGCGCGTTCAATCCCGTCTCGTCTCGCATTCCCTGGGATTTCACAACTCTTTCTGTTCGTTTCGACCTCTTCTACGATGCCCGGTATTCCCATACGGCTATGACGAATCCCGACTTCATCCTCCTTGCTCAAGCCATGGGTGTACACGCCATCGGATGCGAGGCCTCGGAAGAGTTTTATTAACTTGCAAGGGGTCTTCAAACTCTCCTTAGTCATCCTATTCAACCTTGCGGAATCCCCATACCACCACCACCACACGCGCGTGCACACGGGTTCTGCAAAGCCGCGCCACATTCCACACGGTCGTATGTATACTTGTTTCCCCTTTACTTTTGTGTTGTTTTGAATCGGTGCTAGACAGAAGGGGGTATTAAAAGGTGTAGTGTTGTAAGGCTGAAGTACTTGCTTACTTCCTGAACTTCTGGGTGATCTACTCAGACCACAGTAGGGTGAAAACCACTTGTAGCAATGAATGCACAGCCAGCAACTGAAAGTAGGACTTCGAAGTTGCAGGGGTCCTTGGTTGGGGTGTTCTTGGATTGCCCAGACCCCATCCCAATGTCTTATTAAGTTAACCTAGGTGCTCCTGTTGTCCTTGCCAGTGACAACCTGATGATTTGCACATGTGAGGGAGATTCTTTATCAGCTAACATGCAGACCAGTATTTGCAATGTCAAGAGGTGCATTGTGTAATGTGTTTCATTGACCTGTTGCTTGAGCCTGGCCATGAGTATAAAGCACCTTCTTTTAGGCCTCATATGTCATGGAGAGTGAACAATTTTAAGTGATGTATTTGATGACTACAATGTACATACAACAAATGTAGTATGCAATACAAATCAGAGATAACAATATGGTACAACTGAGCCAGAAGGATATGAAGAAAGAAATGCAAGGAAAAGCAGAAAGGCATGGACCAGCACTTGTGGGAACTGTGACCGAATTTGTTGTTTGGATACTGGGAGGGAGGAGGGACTTCAATCAGAGCTTGATGATAACTTTGCCAGAGGCTGTACTAAACCTAAGCATCTTGATCTCATTCAGCCAGTGTGCCTCCTCCCATTTAGTCCTCCAGTGAGTGGGTAGCCAAAGTTGGTGCTGGTACTCTCCTTCAGGATACATGAGCCACCCTTCCTGACACCAGGGTGTGGAGGCTGGCAAATTATCCTTGGAGGGGTGACCATTATACTCAACAAGATCATAATAGCTGAAGGGAGGCCAGGTACTGAAGTCTATGCCATCTGAATCATGGTAGAGGTCTTTCCATGAGGGTGAGGAAAGTGAAGGTATACTGAGCACTGCAGAATTAAACACCTCCCCGGTCTCCATATCATAGTAATCAGTGTTTTCCCAAGAATCCTCAATGATACTAACTTGACTGTTAGCCCAGAACCTCACATGCCCCCTCAGCTGTTTAATCCAAAGACTGCTGCTGTGGCATGCCTTTCTGATGTCTGAGGCCCCATCCACTATGCCCTCTACTGTAAGTCTCCATGCTGCTGAATACCCAGATGGCCCCCTCACAATGAGAATGTTGCCAATAAGGCTCAGCTGGTATATCACAAGGTTGGTGACAATACACTGTGAGTGGCTGTTGTATAGGTTGATGATTGTGACAGTCATATCACTCTTGAATGCAGTTACAAGATAGGTACCATTGGTAGAAATCTCAATTAAGGTTGTCTTCTCAGGAGTATGAGTTATAGAACCCTCCAAAGACTGCACCTCAAGGTAACCCTCTCTTGAAATCAGCAGAGATGATGAAGTTGGTGAGAATTTATAACTTCTTGGAGTATCTCCAAGAGCTTCCCAAAGTGGAAACCTCTTCCACAGAAAATAGCCCTTAGACCCCCCAAGCTTCCAAATACAGACTTCATTCTTGCCAGAAGCTGCAAATAAACCCCCATTAGGAGAAAAGCAGTTTGCAGTGAAGAAACCACAATGATACAACACACACTCCCAGTTGTGCATATTGTAGATGTGTAATTCCCCCTTATTGAAATTCCCAGAGAGAAATCCATCCTGGTGCATTACTGGGGGGGGGTTACAACTGATTCTACGAGTGACAGAATATGACTTGACTGGGTAAACAGTAGCAGTAGGCCAAACCTCAAAGGTATCAATAGTGGCTTTGTCTTCTGATGTTGCCATCACCCAAATAGAGCTCCCATCTGGCCAAAGGTATGGTTCATATGGTGACTGTATTGTGGGAGTTGATACCTTGACAGAAGCAATATCACAGGTAAACACAATCCAGTTCCCAACCCCTGCTGAGAAAATGGCACCAATTGTTGTTCCATCCAATGACCAAACCAATGACTTGGGTGAGGCATCAACAACTCCACACTCTATCTCTTTGATCACTCCACCTGTCTGTATATCCCAGATGGTAGCTGCAGAGCCAAAACAACCACCCAGAGAGTGCCCATCTGGTGAGTAGGCAAGTGCACTTGGTGAATGGCCAATTGGCTTTAGGTCTTTGGGGACAGTTTTGGTGGGCTGGAGGGTGGAATGTTTATCAAGGGTAAGGGTGTCCCTGATTTCCACAGAGGTTGGTGTTTGTACTACAAAGAATTGACCACAAGGTGACCAGGCATAAGACCCATAATTGCCATTAATAGCTCCAGGTTTCCATGAACTGGAAACCCCACATATCACCCTTGGTTTGTGATCCTGGAAGAACTTGGAATAGTATTGCTCCTGGACAATTGATGATTGAGGGGAAAGTTCCAGTGCAGAGTGGTAAATATGGGGGGCAGAAAGCTTGATGATTTCAAAAAACTTGGTGACAAATTGAAAGTAGTCCTCTGCAGTTATGAGGAGCTCCTGGCCCCCATTTATCTGGTTTAGGTTATTAGTGGTGTGTGCTTCTTTGTAGACCCAAACAAACCTTTGGAAGCCACTGCATAAGTTTTTCCAATGCAACAACAGCATGCCTTGTAGCCCCTAGGACACTAAGGGCCTCTAGCCATGACAGAAAATTCTCCTTCAGAAACCTAGAGAGGGCATTATGGATCTGGGCAGTGTCTTTCCATGTCCCAATGAGATGACTATACCAGGACTTGCAGGCATACTCCAAGGCAGGACTGATATGATCCCTGACCCTCTCCTCTAGATCCTTGACCTCTGTATTCAAGGCATAATCTGGGAGTGACAGGAGGTTCCATTTCAAAAAGCTATTCATCAAGTTCAGACAGTTAAGGGTAAGCTGGTGGTGAAGGTCATCAGGGGAAACATGAAACCTCTTGCTGAGGCAGCGAGATGGATCTGTAATGTAGTCTGGGAATGACTTGTGGAATGGTTTTACAGGCTGGTCAGGGTCTTCATTGAGCACAAGGAGTGACTGAACAAATGTGAGGATTCTCATAACCTCCTCAGCCTCCAGGCCAAAGAGTTCAGCAATTGCTGATGGGGGAAGGGGGTTGATAAGTAAGATGACAGTGCCAATGATGGATTGGACCTTAGAGTCTGCCTCAGGGTCCTCACCACCAAAGTCCAAGGCCATCTGGAGGATTGAGGTGTACAGAGAGTCAAGGGTTGTGTTACTCTTAAACTCTGTCCGACCTTCGTGGATGGTGGATTGTGGAAGGTTTATAATCACACCCAGTCGTTGTGTGGGGGGGTAGAATTTGTGATCCAGAAACTTGACAGTTGCAACAGCGTAAACGAAAAGTCCAGCCGCCCGTCGACAGAGCAGACCCATGTGTTCCTCGCTTGGCCACTTGTCGAGCTGAAATCGTTGTGCAAGATCGGAAAGCCGAGTCTCGAGGAATCGCCGGATATCTGCGTTGACAATAGATTGTTCAACTGCGTGAAGAACGAAGATCTCAGTCAACGGCCTCAGGAGCTGAAGGCGGAACCCGGATCGGATACGAGGCTCTGGTCGGCCAGTGATGAAGAACTTGACCTTCGGAATCTCTCCGACCAATCGTCCCATGACAGAGAGGATGGCAGACTGTGGTTCTTTATCCGTGCATTCGTCAAGTGCATCAATTACTATCACCGTCGAGATGCCTTTTTCCTTCAGCGGGGTGACAATTAGCCTCTGCATCTGATTGTGGAGTGACTCGTATCCAATGTCTGGATTTGATCGAAGGAGAGAGACGAGGACGGATCGGAAGTCGGGGTATCTGTACGCGAGTTGGAATGAAAGTGTGGGGAATATGACGCGGAGGTCGCTATGGTCCTTGAAATCGCGGGAGCAAAAGAATGACGCTCCTAACCGCCCGTCAGCGAAGAGACGCTCGGCGGCGGACTGGGCGATCGTGGATTTGCCAGTCCCGGCGAGTCCGTTTAACCAGTAGACAGGCGACTTGTTGAAGTCTTTGGTCCAGGACTCGATCTCATCCAACATAGCCTCCCGTGTCCCTGTCAGGCAACCCTGGCGATCTCCATGTTCATATCCCGCTCCACGAGCTCGGGGACAGTTATTCAACACCAGTGTCTCAGCTGTAGAACCGTAAGTGCGTCTGTTAACCAAAAGCGCGAGCGCATCTAACCTGCATCCTGTAACAGCGTGTTAGCACATCAATCTTCCAAATAAAGCAACCGGTAGCTTACGATCAACCGACAGTTCTGGTCATATATCGCCTTTTGCTGTGTGAACTATCCACCGCATCAGCAAATGATTCTACTGGCCTATGGGGTACTTCGAGGCCGGTCCTCACCTGGTAATCGATAATGGCGTCTCTGAGGGCTTCTGCAAGTTCGCAGACAGCGCGGATATCTGCTTCATTCTTCTTGTAGCCGACAGCATTGCAACGGTCGGACACCCCAAACAGGTCGCCCCTGATACCCTCGAGAGCTCTAAGACGAAGTTAACACAAATGTTCGCTCGTGGAGGACGGAGGATACTCGCTCAAATAGGATCGCACGTCGATTCAACTCGTCGCCATCACCCGCGTTATCCACCGCTGCTCCAAATCTATCCAATCGTGCGAGGATGGACTTGATCCCCCCGGTCATTTCCGGAGCCCCCTACCAATGACAATCCGTCAGTGTACGCCCCGAAACGCATCCGAGCCATCCCACCTCACTGAGTTTCAGAAATGCACCAAACGAAGTCTTGAATCAACAGGCGGCCCGTCAGTTCCAATACAAAGACGATGCGAGGAAACATACCGTCAATTGCACGACTTGATTGTGGATCGATTGTTGTTGAGACACCTGCCATCACTCGTGTCAACCCACTTGAATCTGACAGTTATTAACACATACTTGGTAAATGAGGATCGCTTTCTGAAGTTGATCAACGAGCTTAACGACCGCTGAAGCATCCTGCGCCTTGTCGAAGACCCGAGCCACCGTCCCTTTTTCCGACAATGCTTGAGCCCTCTTCCTGATGACATCCAAGGACCTGTAGAAGATCAGTCCATCGTGAAGATATATTAGTGACGCTACGCGATACGAACTTTGCTAGCTGTGCTCGTCTCTCCTCCTCACGATCATCTTTGGCGTTGTCTTCCGTCAGACTATCCTTCAACTTGGTCACCCAGGGGACCAAGTCCTCTAGCTTATCTTTCACATCCTGGAATTGCTGTGGAGAATCCATTAGCGAAGCAGAGGGATACTATTCGGTGCAAACGTGCCTCGTAGTGTTTGATGAGTGCGTTGATGCCGCCCAGACATGACTTGAGGGGAGGAAACGCATCAGCCGATGCTCCTGCGACGTCTAAAAGCGCCTTCGTAACATCGATGAGTCTCTGCCTCTTCGCTGCAGGCAATCAGTGGGGTTGAGATTGTGGTAATAGTCGGGAATCGTACATGGGCCCGTTCCGACTTCCGCCGAGTTTGCCGTTAGACGTCGTTTCGGAAGGAAAGCTCGCATGATTTTCTTGTTGTCGATGGGGTGTGCAAAAGTGTAGTTGGTTGTCGTTTTTTTGCAAGATAGACACGCGTCGGCCACGAGGACACACTCCATAATAGGTACCACCATCACTAGATCACACACGCGCCCACAGAGTTCCGCGAAGCCACACCACATTCCACACCGTCGTATATATATATATGCTTCCCCTTTACTCTTGTGTTGTTTCGAGCCAGTACTAGACGCAGTTTAGGAGGGAATATTAAAAGATGTAATTTTGTAAGACTGAAAGGGACGACGATCCATGGGCTTCGACTGAGCGCGCTCTTTCACGAAATCCACGACTCATTTGTGTACCTCAAGATCCAGAATTTTTTGGATACCTCGCCGAACGACCGAATGCCTCTCGGTCAGTCTACGCCACCAATGCCGACATGGCAGGCCAGGTTCAATGGACTCTTCGTTCATAACATCCTCTGTGGGTCTGATTCGACCCATCCCTTGCATGTGACAGGCGCATTCTCAAGGCTCCCAAGCGTCCACACTCTCACAAAAGGGGTTTGACCCAGGGAACCCGCCAGAGACCGTGAAGGAGTCAATCCTACGTCCTCAGCGGATTCCGGAGGACCACACCCAAGCGTTCAACCATTTGGGAATCCCTCCGACGGATGTAATCGCGAGTCTGACGACGCACTGTTTCTTTTGCCTAGTGCTGAATGGCTTGGAGTTCTTCGTGATCCTCAAGCTTCGTGTACCCAGCCCTACCATCCCACACGCCCTGCTGAAAACCTTCGATTACCCCAGACACCAATCTCAGCGAAATCTCGTCGATTCATCCTCTAACTGATCCCCCCTTTTCCAGGAATACCAAAAGATATCATCTTTCAAGCTCACAGGAATGGTGAACGAGACTGATGCTCAAAGCATTAGGATCAGGGACTCTAAACACATCCGAATTGTCGCTATTTATGCGCATCTATCGACGTATACAGGATTCACGTCGGCAGCTCCTCTCTCGGCAGGAACTACAGACCCTCCTGATAGAATTCCCGGTCGTGTACGGAAGTTATCACGGTGGCTCGGGGCCGATTTGTTTAAATCACCAGCCACGAAGTTTCCTGAATAGTTATAATGGTGGAAATTGCGCGAAAACGAAGGCTGTGTAAGGCTCATCCCTTCAGAATCACGTAGGGAATCTCAATTCCATGAGGTCCTCCGGTATGTAAACGATTATCCACACGAAGGTCAGTCGGGCGACCAATCGGGCTGGGCGTTGCTTGCTTAAGTATACCATTCATATCTTCCAGCGTCCGTTGACGGCGGTTCAACGCAATATACTCTAAAGCCATCCTCACAGGATCAAATATTTCTCAAGGAACAGAAACACGCCCCACACACTCAACATTGATGGAGATGTAAGATAGGGAGAGAAAGAAAAATGGATACAATGGGTACGTAAAAGAGTAACCGTAAAACGATGGGAAGTAAGAGTAGACAACAAGAGGGGGAACCTTGAATCGATGCGCGCACAAAAATGGACAACGACAGTGAGGTCTACAGTGAGTGGCCAGCCCGGCAACAAATGGAAATCAGAGAAGAGATTACGTAGTCAGTTGAGAGGGGCGAGAAGATTCAGCAGCATCCGCCAGACGAAGACTGTTGGACGTTCTGGCCAGGGGTAATCGTCGTAGATTTGGCAGCTCCGACACCGGTCGTGGAAGATCCCATTCTGTTGCGCAAAACTGTGAGCCACGTTCGGAAACACGAGTTCATCAAAGTCAAGACGCACCGATCCTTGATCTGTTTAGCCATTGTCAAGAAAGCCTGCTCGACGTTGGTAGCGTTCTTTGCCGAGGTCTCGAGGAAGGGAATGTTCAATTGATCAGCGAATTCCTGGGGGATCCGGCATCAGTCATAGTCAACACACGATATGCGACATCTGCCAACCTTTGCAACGCTGTACTCAACAACCTTCTTGCTGGTTAAATCGGATTTGTTGCCAACGAGGAGCTTATCCACGCCTTCAGAGGCATAACGATCAATCTCCTGGAGCCACTGCTTCACGTTGGAGAAAGTATCTGAAGTGAAAGAGTTAGGCGAGTGAAAGGGCTGCGGTGACAAATTATCGCGTACCGCTGTCAGTGACATCGTAAACTACGATGATACCATGGGCACCACGGTAGTAAGAGGACGTAATGGTTCTGAATCGTTCCTGTCCTATGGTGGGCGTCAGCTCCCATCCGCGTCATTCTTTCGGAGATTCACTACCTGCGGTGTCCCACTGATAGCAAGAGCAACAGAAATGTGTCAGGGTCCCTGAGCGGCAGAACGGGAGAACGCGAGGAAGCCACTTACGATTTGGAGTTTGACGGTCTTTCCCTCCAACTCGATAGTCCTAATCTTGAAATCAACACCGATAGTAGAGATGTAGCTCTCCGTATAAGTGTCGTCAGCAAATCGAAGGAGCAAGCAAGACTGTGGGACGAGTTAGCGAACGTTGTTGATAAATCGCGACGAGGAAAGACGATAGTCGCTGGTGGTGGAGCATACGGACCTTTCCGACGCCTGAGTCGCCAATGAGGAGGAGTTTGAAGAGGTAGTCGTATTCGCCGGTGTGCATGGTCATTCTGATGAGATGAGGGCAGGGAGAGAGGGAAAGGTGGAAGAGCGGACGAGAGGAGGGTGTGTGGTGACTGGCGGCGGCAGTGGCTTGCGTTTGCGCCCCGAGTGCACCGTCCGGTCACGCTTGTCACGTCACCGCTACCACCTCTGGACGCTCACAGCCCAAGAATAGAGCAGCTGCAGGTATCTGGAGTCACTCGAAACATTTCTGGGTCCGCAGACTGAGAGCTCGACTGTCTGAGGCTATCTGGTCAACTTGGTTATCTGGCCTCGTGGAGAATGACTCGCTTACAGTCACTGGGATGTCGAAGACCGACCTGCATCCCCCAACGGCTGCCTACGTTTCGTATCCGTTGTCTTCATTTGCCGTCTGGGATGAAAGGATAAACGAACATACCAATATACGGAGATCTGCTGGGTCCCGGATCCCAAGTTGAACCGTCGAACCACTCAAACGATGTTCAACTTCTCTCTCCAGATCCCCCCACCCCAATGCCTACCTCCAGCTTCAAACTCCCTCTCTCTCGCGTTAACCTCCACGTTCCGCCTCCAAGAATAGGAGACAATGCGCTGTCTGCAAAATTTGCAATCACGAATCATCACAACTTGTACGTTACTCAAACTGCCTTTATGGGCGTGGACGGGACTTTCTGAGCTGAGGATAAATCGGAGGGCAGCGCGTACCTCGCACCAGTGAAGTATAGTCCGATAATCCTATTATTTCTGCTGGAACGTTGACCATGTATCAAGTATCGGTGGCCAAACGTTGATGGTTATCCTTGACACGGGGTCTACGGATTTGGTGAGGCACACTCTGACCTGACCCGCTGGCTACGACTCACTGAACACCCCAATGATAGTGGGTAGTATCTTCAAAATGCGCAGAGGAAGATTGTCAAGACGTCCCATCCTACACCGAAACTTCATCTCTGTCTAAAACCGACACACCGTTTCGGTTGAACTACTTAATTGGTTCTGTCACCGGAGAGGTCGCTTTCGAAACCATCATGCTAGGGAACTACCGCGTCTCCTTGCAGGTGTTTGGTGAGCTCCAAACCTCCCATCCCAAAATATACACCACCTAAATCTGCACACGTTCATGTTTCGAAGCACTGGCGAATCGAACAGTCGGTCTCTACCTCTCCACCACAGGTCACAGCGGAATTCTAGGTCTCGCATTCGACTCTCAAGCGTCCATACAACTAGTCTCCGGCCAACCGTTGATCAAAAATCTCGCATCTCACCTCCCAGAGGAATCTCGTTTCTTCGCCGTGGGACTCTCCCGCTCCAACTCTGGTTCCTCTTTCACTATCGGCGAGCTGGATCCGGCGTATGCGAACTCTACGGAAGGGTTCAAGTGGAGCGATGTGTACGTTAATCCAGGGAAGGGCCAGGTGTATGATTACTGGAAGCTCCCGCTGAAGGCGATAAGCATAAACGGAACGTTTCTCGAACCTTTAGCTGAATCCAAGGTCGTCGATTCACCAACTCCAGTCGCAGTCTTGGACACTGGAACGACGCTCATGTTGGGTCCCGCAGTGGACGTACAGTATTTTTGGCGTACCGTTGGTGGGTCCAGACAAAACAGCGATGGGCAGTGGCAAGTACTGTGTAACCGCGGTGTGGTGGTCAAGATCACGCTTGGTGGGAACGGGACCGAGGCGGAGTATGTCATGCATCCTGGTGACGTGAACTGGATGGATGGTGGAAACGAGGAGGATGCGAGTGGGCAGTGGTGCAACGGTGGGATCCAAGCGAACGATCATGTAAGTCCCTCACGCGTCATATTATCGCGAGCTATCCTGACGGGATTCTATGTAGGTGAATTCTGGCGACTGGCTTCTAGGCGATATCTTCCTCCGGGTTCGTCTTGACTTGATAGAGGGATATTATCCATGCTAACGACTGGCCGAACTACACAGAACGTCTACACTGTGCACAAACTCGAAACCCCCACCTCACCGCCCCAACTGGGCCTCCTATCGACTGTGGATATCGACCAAGCCCTCGCTGGGTTTTGGGAAGAACGCGGGTACGATAACACCCCGATCGGGGTCGCGCTGGCCGAGAAGTTGGAGATGAAGTCCAATTCTAAGGACGGGATGGTGTATGGCATTTCTGTGATTGTGGGTTTTGTCGTTGGGTTTGTTGGGAGCGTGGGGTTCTTGTGGTGGAGGTCGCGAAGATCGCAGAAGGCTAATCATGCGAGGTCGAGGGCCAGTTTCAGGAGATATTAGAGCTCACTATCGGAAATCACACTCAGGTTCGGGGCTGCCGAGGACTTTATTGGGATGTTCTGGTCAAGTTAAAAAGGGGAATGATACATTTGTGGAAAGCGAATTGCATAATACATAAAAAAGTGAGTCCGTCATCACTTAAGGACATCAAGGGTAGTCCCAAATACAAGGGAAAATCGTCATACATCCGCCTTGAAACGCCAGGGACGCTCGTTCAACGCTCAACGCTCAACACTCAGGCATTCATCTTCGTCAGGGCCGAACTTTCGTGTGTGATGTGGTGACCCGTGATCTACTTGCTGGGGAGGCCTTGTTGCGGGGGAGGAGGATAATTCGGGTCATACCCCTGTTGGAACTGGCCGGGGGGCGGGCCCTGTTGCCACTGCACCGGAGGTGGGTGCTGGTACCCGTTTCCAGGGAACGGCGGTTCCCATCTGTATGGTGCAACAAGGGTTAGATAACAGATAAGGCTATAGTAGGACATGAAAGGGGTACAAAGACGCACCCTTGTTGAAGAGGGACCCTCCATTGGCAAATGCTGCACACCCAAACGTGCTTAGACTTCATCGGGAAGACGGGTACACAGAACAGTTCGAAGTAGGTTTTCTTCGTCGCTGAGACTACTGCGACTGGAAAAAAGACGCGTGTCAATACATTCTCATTCCGCAGCACAGTGGGAGGTAAGGCCCTCGGCCAGGGAAAGATGACGATTGGGGTCGGATAGGAAACTGTGGCGTACCGTTGTTACATCTCGGGCATATTCTTGGAGTTTGGCCATCGTCTGGGTTGATCTTCTGAGATATGCCGACTGTGGACAACGATTTCCATCGTCAGCGCGCAACTCTGGGCTCGACACGCGCGATCTGCGCTGCGGTTCGCGGATCCTCGGTGGGGTGTGTGTACGTACAGATGATAGGAAGGCAGACTATGACAGTGGGGCATCAGCGCTGTCAGCAGTGGGGGCTAAGATAGACGAGAAAGGGGCTCACAGAAATCCATCCGGTGCTAGTTTCGTGGACTGCGTTCAGGGTGATCGTGGTGGTGGTGGTGAAGGAGCGAGGAGCGCGTTCCGAGTGTTCGTTTGGATGGTCTTGGCAACTAACGGTGGGGAAAGCCCAGGCCAATTACGGAGATCGACCCTGGCTGGATCTGGAGGGACAAAGAGGCAGGAAAATCCGGAAACCAAGCCTGAGCTTGGCTGGACCGCTGGAGTCACGAGGGCAACCGTAACACAGCATCAGGTCTCTGCGGCTGACTCATCGGGAATGACGCTGATGGGTGGGACGAGCATCAGCTTGGTGGAAAGACACCGCGGATTCTCCCCACCCGATCCACACGGGTTCATGGAGGCCCCCGACACACCTGACTTGATGCTTTGGTGTTCAATAACGTTTCAGGCTGTTTGGTTTAAGCATCAACGTTCAACGGTCGATTTGGTTTCACGGTATGTTTTGCAGGATCCTTTTGTATGCCGCCCGGGAAGTGGGTGGTTGCCGGCTATCACTACCCCGCAGTCGCGCATGACGCATCTGCTCTCGAGCAATTTGTTCATCTCTGGCTTGTTGCGATAACCACCCCATTTCTCAAACCATGGTTTCATAGGTACGAGGCACAACCATCTGTAGGATTACGCAAGGGCGAGAGCGGAACTCTGGGAAATCTCAACGCGAATACACTCCGGCGCTCTCTGTTTTGATTATGGACTCCACAAGGACTGCGATTCAATCCACTTTTGCGATGCCCGCTCGCGCGAGTTGGGTTGCATTGTCATCTCGGGAGCGTGTATTGGCCGACTTTGAAAGGGGATCACCAGGGTCTCACTGCCTCCTCCCCTCCCCACTTTCTCATCCGCCACACAGCTTTAGAAACTCACCAATCGGATACTTTGTCTTGCTTCGCAGTAGAGTCTTGCTCGGCCCTGACCTTGATTGACAGCGAGATCTCGTGTCGTCTGGTCTACAAGCAGGGCAGACCCTGTGGCTAAAACCTTGAGGATTGAATTCGCATATTACCCTTGGAGGGAACAGGGGTAACAACTTCAAAGGAGCTGTTCCTGGTTTCCAGGCAATGTAATGCGATTGCAAATGACGCGCCCGCGTTGTGCGGTGGGGGCGGGTCGGCGCCTAGATTGGTCCCCGAGACCCCCGGTGTAACAGCGGAGAGGAAGGAGGGCCATGCAGGTCCAGATGACACCACGTAGGACGGACGGTGCTGGAGAGGGTGAAGGACGGTGGGCAGCGATCTCTGTCAAGTCAGGCGTCTTCTACTCATTGAGATTCAATACCGTTCCCAGGCTCTCTCCCCCCAGTTCCAGTTGATCTTGATGGAGAGATGCGGCGACACCTTTGATGTGCGGGCCATCCGAATCCTAATGAATCGGTTAGCCCGTTCGCGATAGACAAACACAATACCGGACCTGCAAGAAACCGCGTTTTCCTGTATGAATTTTGGGGGTTGAGAAGCATTGCAAACCGGAGACACTAACCATACGACGTTGGATGATTCCTCGAGCAGTTCACTTTAAATGCTTATCATAACCGGGCTATGCCCTGAACCCACGGCGATGCCCGAACTTGAATCGCCGGTTCACGCTCCTGGTGCACTTTCCGCCCCCGGAGAATTTGAGATTGGATGGAACGGTCGTGGCACTCACCTAATGTTCCAGCGGGTACTGAGTCTTGTGACTGTGTCTGACAAGATCCCGACACTCGATCGGTGTGCGGCTCGAGTCGGAGCTCCGGCCGGTTGCCGCCCATTTCGGGGGAAGGAGAGCTCCAATATGGTCCAGAGAGTATGGGAACAGTCGTCGGTTGCGTGTCGAGTGTTTGCCGGGTTTCTGAAGGAAGCAAGTCGGCTGGCGGATGCGGGTTTATGCACGACGGCCGCCATGACCGAAGTGGTAGAAGATGCGCTTCGCCTTCAGTTCCGAGGATGGATTTACGGTTGACGTGGCATTGAGGGAAGTCGATCGCGCTGAGGTTGTCTTTTTGAGGGTCGTCCCATCCGTCGAACCGGAGGCGTTACACCGGCCACCGGTCAAACGCCAGTGGAGAAAGCTCTGAGTACTGGGTGGGCGGGGCCTCGGACTCTCGGATGGTTTACGGAGCGGGCTTGGCGATGAAATCCTCCCACCCCCCCTCCTCAACTCGCTCTCAGGACTAATCTTGGCTTACGTCGGCGGTCATTTCACACAGGGTTAATGGACTCACGCCAGACGAGGTCTCTTCATCTCGCCAGAACCTTCTTTTTCAGAGCGTGCGTGTTGCGCGGGGAGGTTGCCGCATAAATCCACGCTACCACAACCCCATAGGGCAAGCGATATCAGGGGAGTGATAGCCCCGACGCACTGACGTAGCGGCCCTGGCTAGCAAGCGGCCAGCCTAATCCGATAGATGTTGTTCAATTTGAAAAAAGGCCGTGTGGGAAGGTGAAATCCTTTTTGGTTCAGTAGATAGAATGCGTGTTCACTCTTTCAATCGTGTCCTGCGCAGCAGCGGTGTCAATCAGTCCCATACAACCTCCCCCATGTTTTTCGCCTGCCAAGCCATCTTGGGATGCCAGTGTGCGGCGTGGATCATTTTCTGGGAAGGGTCCTGGGGGGTCGGCGTCGCACAGGTTTCAGCGCCAGCGATTGTAGGCATGGTCGAATAATGCTCGAGAGCAGGGTAACGTGCACCGATCAATTTCCAATTTGGTCAAACCTGATCCTCCTTGATGGAGGGCGACCGGTTGGTATATATGCTCACTCTCGATCTTTCACTGCGGCCAATCCCCTCCCCCCCATTTGCCCCCCCACCTTCGCCATGCGGTTCGCTCCCCAGGTGGCTCTGACTGCCCTTCTTGCGGCTTCATGCGTCTCGACGAGCACTCTTGTCTCCAGACAGTCCTCGACAGGGGACGCCAAATGTTTCGGGGTACCCTCTTTTCATTGTCCGTCTCGTCCCGGCCCACGCTTATCTTGCCGCGCAGGCCATGTGTGTTACCGCCACGGTCACCGGTTCTGAGGTCCAATGTGAGTGGTCTCCGTCTTCGTGGGCAGCGCAGGGCCTTAATGCGTCCTTCAGACGTCCTCTCCGGCACTGGACAACGCACCGTTGGATGGATGGGCATGTACGTCATATTTGCTTCCCAGAATATTAATCCGGCTTTTGACATGATGTTCTCAGCGGGTGGGGTAGTGAGATGTCTGGAACGGACATGGTAATCGTCTGGCCAAACTCCGACGGCACCTTCACCCTGTCCCAGCGCACTGGCACCGGCCACGACATGCCCGAAGTCGACTCGAGCCCTGCACGCGTCGCCACCGTTCAACAATCCGCAAGCGATGTAAGGAGTTCAGCCTTCCATGGTTATTTCACTGGATCTGAGCGTTTCACCTCTTCTTCTTCCAGGTGACAGCTTCTCTACCAACATTTGCATTCACATTGCCCGTTCGTGGACGTCCTTCCATATTCGGCTCCGGGTGCTTACATCTCCGGCGTTTTTAGGTTGGCGCTATTGGGACTGAGAACATCATTTGGGCCTTCGGAACTACCAATCCTGGTTCTTCTTCGCCGAGCGCCAGTTTCGAACAGCACTGGGATATGGGCCAGTCTTCCCTTGATCTCTCCAAGTCGCTTGCAACCGGCACGACCCCGACCCCCAGTCCTTCCAGTGGAAGCGATGGCACCAGCGGCGGAGCCTTAAACCCGTTGAGCAGCCACGACAGGATGATCATCGCTCACGCCGTTCTCTGTACTGTCGGATTCCTTTTCATTTTGCCGCTGGGTGCTTTAGTCGCCCGATACTTCAGGACCTCTACCAGTGCTTGGTTCAAAGCTCATCAGGCCATCCAGTCCCTCCTTGCCGGCCCCATCATTATCGTTGGCTTCGCTCTTGGGGTTGCGGTCATCGCCCAGGGCGGTGACCCACACTTCAACGACATACATACGGTATGTCATAACCGGGTTACGCAGTTCCCGGACGTGTATCTAAGTCGTGTTTCAGCAACTCGGTCTCGCGCTGTTTATTCTCTACGTTGTCCAAGTCATCATTGGCAACGTAATCCACCGGTACAAGCCAAAATCCGCTGCCCGGCGTCGCCCAGCACAAAATTATTTCCACGTATTCCTTGGCATCCTGATCATTGGGTTATCCTTCTATCAAGTCCGTACCGGGTACAAGGATGAATGGCCCAACTCCACTGGTCAGGACCCTCTGCCTAGAGCTGCCGATATCGTCTTTTACGTCTGGGTTTCGGTGAGTCTTCTGTTTCTCGTCGGGTACACCCTCCCGGTGGCTCGTGACGTTTGCACGTGGGGTTCCTTCGACTAATCATCACATTTTCTTCAACAGGTCATCCCCCTTCTGTACTTCGCTGGTTTCGTGTTCCTCCCCAAGCAGTTCAGGCTAGAAAGCGCCGCGAGGATGCCTAAGGAGGTTAGCCACGAGATGGGGAACAACTATAGGAATTCCTAGATCGTCACTGGTGACACCCACTGGTCAGAACCATGACTTCCACGAACTGGGTAGCGCATCCGGGACGATACGCTTCCTTCCTCCCTTTGTAGCAGCTTTACCTCCCTCCATCTCCGTTCACTTCCGCTTAGCACCCGGAATGTAGTGTACCCTCCCCCTCCCCCATCTCTCTTGCTGTTCATGTCTCGCTCCCCTCACCATCTCGCCTATGTGCACGCGGCTACCGGTATTTCATACTTCCCGCCCTTCCCACCACTTGTAAATATTTACGGGGGTCTTATGTAAACCAGCTATGGTACCCTATAGACTTCATCGTGCAATCGTGCACAC
>Ga0307517_10001074_pt1 | contig 46371 bp, 49 predicted proteins | sample 23_EM_MG_FD_194515 | JGI IMG/M metagenome (GOLD analysis project Ga0307517, IMG submission 194515) | Populus trichocarpa ectomycorrhiza microbial communities from riparian zone in the Pacific Northwest, United States - 23_EM | ecosystem: Host-associated > Plants > Roots > Unclassified | place...
GGTACGTATACGCCGGCTCTCGTAAAATCAGCCCGTCTGACGGTGACGTAGGTCGAAAATTACGCCATTACAGAGTTCGTGCAAGGCCAGACGCGAAGATGGGCAATCGGGTGGTCCTTCGGAGGCGAGCGATTATCAGATGTATGCTATTATGTCTTTGCGACATCGCACAACCCACTGATCACAAGGCCAGAGTGTATCACGGATTTCTAACCCTTCACTTCACGGTCTCATGCCCCCTCACAACACCATTCGCCAACCGTTAACCTCGGTGAATGGAATGGTCGCGTTCCAGAAACTCAAACAAGTCCTTTCAACCACTGAGGGGGTCACCATCGTCCAAGAACACTCCACTTCGCATGAAGCGACAATCAGGCTCGCGGCCACCGGGAACACATGGTCCAGAGCTGCCCGACGAAAGAAGCTCAAGGCACGGTCGAGGGAGGAAACAACAATGCCTCACGTGGTACTCGTGTGTCAAATAGCCCTCTCCCACGAACAGCTCGAGTTTAACTGGGTGCGAGGGCAAGACAGAACTCTCTTCGACAGTTTCTGCAGTCACATCTCCCGCAAGGTCGCTTCAGATGCGGGTTCGTAATGTTCATTTATTGCGTGATAGTAGCTAGCGTACTAAATACGTAGACTAAGAGAAGCGTGTAATAAAAACGTTTAGTAAAGCGTCAGAGAGAGGTAAGGGGTACATCAAAGGGGACATAACACAGTGTGAAAACAGAAAGCATTAGAGCATTAGAGCATCAGCGATAGCAAGGGTAGCATCAACATCAAACATCCGACGTTGAACGTCAACTGTACTTGAATGGGCGAGTCAAGTCTGTAACGTGAAGGGATCGTATGGAACATTGCAAAAAATGAGAGACAAAGGACACAAGGGTGATAAAAGAGAGAATTGAAGGGGGGCGGTGGGAGGGTAAGGTGCCACGGCATTATACTGCTTAACTTCTTATGTTCTCTAGCACGTTGAGTAATGATCTGACCTCCGCGACGCACTCTGTACATCTCAGAAGAACTTCCCGCGCGCTATCGAGAAGGGGCTTGATGTTTTCCGGAGTCATCGCAAGTTTGGGGTCCGGAAACCCTTCTGTGTGCTCAATCCATTGTGGAGGAGTCGACCGGACAGACCCAGTCTGCCCTCCCCGTTGGACAGGAGGAACTCCCGACAAACGTTTACCGTTCACCCGGGTGGGTTGCTGTTGTTGTGGTTGCTTCGAATTGGATAGATGGCGTTTGAGACTTGGACTAGGAGAGAGCCCAAACAATCGGGAAGGCCGTTTCGTCGGTCCACGTTTCACAGGAGTGTTACCCTCTGCGATCTCCTCGACATTGGACAATTTCGTGCCTCTCGACCAGGTCCCCTCCCAGATCGAGCTTCGTGATGCCTCCGGTCCGGGTGGCCCTCCGCGTCGAGGGGTGAACGGTTCCGGAGGAAGTTTGTTCTGTAACGGTAGGTACGGCGACTTCTCCGATTGTCCTTGATTCGCGCGTTTGGCTCGAAGCGTTGAAGAATTATCGGTCCCACCAGAAGTCGATCTTTGCGAGCGAGGAGAATGAAAATCTAAATCCGACGTAGAGTCATCCACGCGATCCCAGTCGTCATCCTCTATCGTAGCTTGACTCCCGGTCCCACTGCTGCTCGGAGCATTGGGTCGGTTCCGAACTGAGGAGCGATCAGTCGAGTTTCCCGAATTAGCGTTCGATTTGCTCCTGTGCGCGAACCGGAATATCGATGCGAGGGATGGGCGACGAGGCGACTTGTGCACACCCGAGTTGACGGTATTGTAGGGAGACCCGGGATCTCGGCGGTTATGGGGAGCTGGGGACTCGCGACCTAAGTCCGAACCCTGTGGTCCAGCACTCGTCTTCGCTCGTCGTCGAGGAGCGGGTCGATCTGCCGGCCCGACGAAGGACTCGGATGAGGGTGGATGTAGGGACGGCTGGTTCTGGTTCTGGTTGGCTTCGGTCACGCTCCGCTTGAGGCTCCTCAACATGTCTCGAACTGCACTCATCCCCAAACGGCTGGCCCTCCGCTTCTTGGTAGGACTCCCATCATTGGGGGTAGTCGTGCGGCGATAGTGTGAAGACCCGTCGCTAGGGGGAAGCGTGATGGTGCTTCCAATCGGCCCACCCCACGACCAATCGCGGTTGACTTGAGAATCAAGGACCCGCAACCTCTCCAAAACGCTCTGCGGGTTATCGCCGGCGTCTGGGTGACTCAGCATCTCCCGCAACAAAAGAAGCTGGCGTGAGTTCAGATCGTTCTTACCCGAAGTATTGCTCCAATCACCGGAACTTCTAGGGGTCTCTGGCATTGTGTTCGACTTCTGTTCGTCCTCTGGCAGGGCTGGTTTCTGTTCGTCACCCCCGAGGGTAATGGCTCGTTCCCTTCCTCGCCTCCCAATGCTACTCATCATCTCTGGTGGGGCGGAGTTCGAGGTTGGGAAGACCTTCGAGGCCAAGCTCGACTTGCTCTGAACCTTGGATATCCTCGAAGGGACAGTGGACCCTCCACCGAGCTCGATAAGGAGTTCAGCGCACTCCCAAGTGATGGCAAACTTTGATCGCAATTCAGTGATGGAGGTTGTGATCGTGCGGAACTGGGCACTGGGAGGCATCGTAGTGGCATTGGACCTGGAACGCCGTCGGGGAGTGAAGAGGTTTGTGGGGGACGTCGGACGAGAAGGGAGAGCCGGTGTCATTGGCCGAGACTCGGCGTGGAGGATGGTGTGGATCTCCAAGAGTAGTGAGCTATAAGTCCCTTGTAGTTCCTTGAGTTCTGGACGGCGGTCAGGTCACCGAGGAACGAAGTACTCTCGGATGACTCACGTTCCACGCTGTTGGCGAAATCTTTGACCAAAGTGAGATCTCTTCGCAGTCCGGTCTGCGCTTGGGTGATCCTCGCAGGGATCCTGAGGTCATTCAAAGAGTTCCGCCGGGGAACTTTCCCATCTGCATCTCCCTGATCAGGAACAGCGAGATAACGAAGTGCACAACAAATAGCTACCTGTCGGAGAAGTGTCTGAGTGTTTCGGTGGTTGAGTTGTCCTCCCAAGCGAAGCAGCATGTTGGGGTGAAACCGAAGGCCCGACGATCAACAGGTTCGTGGCCTCCGATGACTTCCGCGAGGGGAGTGCGGGTACCGTGTCAGAAGTCGATGGACGTACATCCAGAGACGGGCGACGGAGTGATTTGGCTGGCCGTAGTTTGGTAGCCGACGATAGCGTAGCCGGCTCGGGTGTTGATTCTGACGGAGGTGGGGGAGGTAGTGGGGGAGGATCGACGGGGGAAGGTGGTACCAGCTGTAGAGGTAACGACAGCATGGGTATTGCTGGCAAATGTGGGGGACTATCCGAGGCAAGGTTTCCCGTTATCCAAGGAGGGCGTGAGGCATCCATACTCGACACAGTGTTGCTCCTCCCATGTCGACTCCCCTTCCCCTTTTCCTTCGGTGTTGGTGTGGTTGTAAGTTTGTCTCCGTCCTGCTTGGGGTGTTCCGTCGATTTATTGCCAAAAGACATTCGCCTGATGTTTCCCATAAATACTCTCTTGCCTTCCGCTCCATCGTCTCGCTCCCGCTCCTTCCCTTTGTACTTATCTCTGGAGACCGACCGCACCATACGATAGGTTAAATCCTCCACGCTGGCTGAGAAACTGGTACGTGAGGCGGAGGCAGACCGGTTCCCGCTGTTGAAGATAGCAGTCGATGAAGCGTGCCTGGGTTTTACGTCTGACCCGCTGCTTGAACTAACCATCATCGAATTTGGGCGAGTGGAAAACGACGAGGGTGATGGTTCACGGTTAGGCCGCCTTTTTCTGAGATGCCTCGGTGATGGTCCTAAACCCAACTTCTCCATGCTCTTCCAGTTCTTCAGTTCATCCCGACCAACCGACCCAGGAACCCCAAGAACCCCGTTACCGTTCCCATCTGGAGGAGTTTGTTGAACTTTTGCCAATACGCTCGGAGGTCTAGGAGTTACCTCAGTGTCACTCTCTCGTCTGGCATCCTCGACGTCTTTGGGGTCAGTGCTGAGGCGTTTTCGACCAGGTCTCCATTTCTTGGCCGAACCGATACGTAAGAGCAAGGGAGTTCTGTTCGTGGTGGCAGCAGGAGGGTTCGTATGTTGAGGGGTTTGCGGGTTAAAATCGGGAGTACATGCGTCGGAAGGTTCTGGAGTACTGGCGCGTTCGTAGGTTTCAGGGGGCGTGGGGGAGGATCGGTCCTCGAGCTCTATTACAGTTCCATCCATTGGCGGCGGTCGGGACTTTTTACGCAGTCGCCGCCTTTCACGAGTTGGAGTACTGGCTGGAAAACCCGCATACCTACGAGCGGATGTTGAGGCACCGGTGGGTCTGAGAGCTGCAACGGATGTGACTGAGTATCCAGCGGAGGATTCTGGTCGTCCGATAGTTGTGGGCAAGGAAAATATTGAGTCCGTGGGTGAAAGGTGAGGATCGTGGATGCGCAGGTCATCTGGAAGAGGCGGAACACGAGGAGGGGTTGCATGTGTGTGTTGAAAGTGACGCGGACGGGCGGTTACCGTTCTATCCTCCTTGTCGGCTTGTTCCTCGTCCGAGGAGTGCCCAAACTCATCGTCCCAGTTCTCTGCCGGTGGTTCATCGGCAGCGAATTCCTCGTCCCAGTTCTCTGTGTGGGAAGGGATGGTGCTGAGTCGGGAAGGGCGAGAGACAGGCTGATCGTTATCCTCGAAATCGTCGTCCCAATTCTCGGTAGGAGCGCCTTTAGAAGGACTGACACGAAAGGCAGGCAATTGTTTCTTGATAGGACGAGGGGGGGTCCGCGTTTGATCAACGAAGTCATCGTCCCAGTTTTCGGCCATGTTGTTTGGTTTGAGAACACGCTTGGGAGACGACACCCGTGAACTGGCACGGTGGAAGTCGAAATCCTCGTCCCAGTTCTCTGCGTTGCCGGCTTTGGGAACGTCAGTGAGGAAAGCGTGTGGGTGAAACGCGAAACGAGGGTGACGGACCGGTAAGCGTTTGGACCGCTGCCGCCATCTGTGCGAGTGAGCAACACGCTAGAGATACCCTCTGGTGGCTCTAGCGTGGAGATAGAGTACGCTTGTTTCGCTGGCCGTTGTGGAGGGAGATGGGAGATGGACGAGCTTGAACAAGGGCAACGGTGTTTACGCGACGATCACCACACCCAGTGACAACAAAGTTTAGGCGGGTCGGATATCCACACGTCTCCCGAACATTGGCAACTGCTTCCGCTTCAGCTCAAACAATGGCCCACGGAAGCGTGCGGGGATGAGGCCAACAATAACGTTTCCGTGCAAGAACGACGCAGATCGTCACTTTCAAAACATAGCCCAATACCTTGTACAGGTAACTACCTGGACTACTGGGCGAGGCACCCCGTACTTCGTCACTAGTCACATCCAGCTCGCCTCTGGCTGCAACCCTCACATGAGATGTTTGACTCTCCTCCGCCACGAATCGCGTCATGAACCTGCTCGATCTACATACGAAATCATCGAGGTTATTTCCGAGTACGTCCAAGAAGTTGACCTCCTGCAGTTAAAGCACTCGCTCATCGGTCGATCGTCGAAACAGATCAACAAGACGGTCAATCTGGTCATAGCAGGATCAGTGAGGTCCAATATCGTATTGGGCTCTCCCGGCTGGTTTGGAAGATCACCGAAGTAACGATCTTGAACCCTTGAGTGAACGCCTAAAAATTTTACGCTCATGGCAGTTGCGGTGGGACCAGGCAGGATCATCTCCATTCCAGACCATCACTCTCCCTGGGCGTACGCGGCGGGGAAATGTTGCCTGTACGGAGAAGTCTTCGCTATGCAAAACGAAGGTCTTATACACTTTATTCGGAGACCACCGCCTTCGAGGGGCGCCCCATTGATATCGTGGAGCACCCCTCGCTTGGGGTTGAGCCCGTCGGGAATTTTGCCACGGGTCCTGACCAGGATCTCCTAGTGCTCGCGGAACGATACGCAATGTGAGTCTCCCCTCTCACTTTACCAGAATTGTGCAGTAGGGATAACGTGATATGCTAGCGGTTCGTATATTCGACATGTACGGAAGACAGCACCCGCTCCTACACCTTGAAAAACTCATACTCCCTGGTACCTTCAAGTCGGCGCGAATAGCAATCACAGGGCCCAACGCCGCTGTCCCGGTTATTGTAGACTTGAGCGCGAAAGCCACTGCCAGGATTTGTTGTGGGTGTCCGATTTGCAAAGCGGGAGATAGGTAGGTTAGTCCGTTCACCTTTTGTTCCGGCGAATGCCAATTTATTAACGGCTCCCAGCGTCAGCAATATTGCCTTCAGACGGATTCCACCTAATCACAAGCACCTTGGATCTTCGAGACGGAAATCCCTCCCACCCACTCCAACCCAGGGCTCTTCTGCTGCCCCTAAACCAGTCCAGTTTCGGCATTCCACGGGTCACCAGTCCTCACAGTAGTCATACTCGGCAGTGTTACGACGGAGACAACCATGGCTGTTATTCACACGCAAGGCTTCTATGGCTTGGTGGGGCAGGGAGGGTTGTACAACCGGTGGAGACAAAGGGAAGGCAGGGCAGACTCGGTGAAATTGGAGATATACTGGGGCAAACCTGGGAGCGAACTCCATATCACCGCAGGACTTCGGAAGATTACAGCTTCACACCTTCCAACCTTGGATGCCCCCGAGGTCGATGCATATCGTCACGCCCACTGGGATCACATACGGAGGAATAATTCCAGGAGAGATGGGGATGTTATTGTATGAGGTTTCGAACTAAAGAGCTCTCGACCTGCCGCTGCTGATACCTGAGGAATACATTTTGCGGACAGACGTGTCCCGCTGAGCTGCCTGTGCTTGCGGCCAGCCTGGACCAACTTGCCTCTGTGACCTCGCACCCCAGAGAAGACACAAGGGTATTCAGAACCTTTATTGCTCGACTATATTCCCAGTCTGATGCTCGTGTATATCACATGACGTTGCTGCGGCTGGGACGGCTCCTAGTATAATGGACGAGCTGGGCAAGGTCAAGGGAATGGTCATAGGAAGCTGGTCCATTACGAAGCTGTACAACGATGAAGCTCGAATACCAAGCGTCGTAAAAAAAACATTGTCAACGACGAGAGTAAGCCCTCCCATAATACACGAGATGAAATAGTCCAAGTACAGACAAAACGGCGGGGACGGGGCCATTTCGGGCACGGGGTAAACTAGACCCGAGCAGCACGACGGACGCCACTAAGGAGGTCATAAATTATCCGACACCAAGCATCAGTGTAGGTCAATGGATGGCGCACCAATGGCGGCCCTCAGTCCTGCCAATCCCTTCGGATCCGTCCGGAGCAGGTTCGCGCTGTAAATGTACAGCACACCGACGCTGTGCGGATGTTAGCAGCTGTGCGTAAGGACTGAGATCAACACTGACAGGACGCCACCAAGGAGGGATGGGAGCGACCCCTTGCGAGCGTACCCGATTGAACCGCCAATAATTGAGAGGATGCCAGTGACGAATGCGGGATATTCAGACTATCAAATCACACGATTAGCCAACTGTCCTTGTGTTCTGCCTGGAGGCGGTTGGAGACAGACCATTGTCGTGGAAGCAGAGTGTATAGTCGCTGGCCACACCCCTGGCGGGCGCATCAGCATTTCAAGGCCATTGCAACAGCCGAATCGCATAACCGCGCCTTCTCCTTCATGAAGGCTACTCTGATTTACAACGGGATGCGTTCATATTCGTAGTATTATACTTAATATGCATTACATTCTGGTTGGGATTCGAAACTGGCTCATGCGAGGTTGAATCTGGTCAGCGCCGGTTGGCTTCAACCTGATCCCGCCTAAACGTGGTCCAGATAAGCCAGCCCATAGTACGCGGTTGCAGTAGCGGAAGCTAAAGTCAAAATCTTGGGGACAGTGCCCTTGAGGAACCTCGGTGCGCTGGACAGGAGGAGGAGAACAGACGAGCCTTATCACCGCAATTCAGCTACACAAAGCAACTCATCCGATTGGTCAACGCACCCAGTGCACCCTCAACTCCATAAGGTTGACCGTTCTGTAGAGTGAGACCGCTCCAGATGTACAACCCACCAACCCTGGCAAATCGGTCGGAAATTGTGGACTGTTGATAGTGGATAAGTTACGTACGATAAACCGCCGATGAGAGAGGGCACGGAACGTTTCCTGGCGAATCCGATGACTCCCCCGATCAACGACAAGACGCCCCCAGCCAGAGCAGGAATTTCAGACTGAAGGAAAATGAGAAAAGGTTCAAGAAAAACCGACACGACCGCAGACGACTTACCATGAGTATTGCGGAGAGTTAGGCGAGGGTGGTGGTTACTTCGAAGCTGGACTTGAATGCACGAATGCACCCGACTTCTAATGATCCCCGCCATGCCGACACTGACAAAACTGCGGCTCGTCAGCCGCAGTTGGAGGATCGCGTACCCAGTCCACAGGTGCATATCCACTTCGCGGTCACCGCAACCTCCGGCTTTCGTTTTCGACATTGTGGGTTCTCTAACCGCTTCAAGAATTGGGGCCGCTGATCTCATCCTTTGCGAAGGACGGCGTTTTGCTCCGAGGCGAGACGGTCCTGGGGCCGACGAGGAACGCGTTCAGGATCCTTCACGGTGACAATCCGTTCAACAGGTGGCCTTGCATTAATACATAAACACGTCGAACCGCCCTCACATTACGTTTCGCACAGGGAAATCCCGTACATCTTTGTAAGAGACGGCTCCAAGGATCTGATGCCCAGTCAGAAAAGAATGACACCCGAACCTCCAGCTGACCAACGGAGGTGGTGTTAGTGAGGGAGCTCGCTGCATCAACCTTTCTAAACAACTAGGCTTCGACGTGAGTCCAACAAGGAACGCTCTGCATCCGGGTATTCATTCAAGAGGAAGATTCCAATAAACAGGTACATCCAGTCTCACACAATACTGAAATCGATTGCGCACCGCTTCCACGACAAGCATGTGCTTGTGCTCGGCGGTAAGGGCAATACTCTGAAGAGTGTCGCCCATAGGTGGGTTGAATTAATGTACTCACAGCGAAGGGATAAGTTAACCAGGATAGTTACGGATTCCGGAAGGTTTATACCCCTCTGGACGTCCTCGCCTGGAACCACGCGTAAGCCGATTCGTAACTAACCAGGAGGCAATGTTAACGATTTCGTAGGATCTATCCGTTCTACGAGCTTTCCGAACGAGAAAGGTCGGCATGCGTAAGTACACGAGGGATCACCCTGTCCCCGCGCTTCGCTAAGTGCCCCCCAAAAAACAGAGAACAAACCAAGACCTTGCCAAAGTCAAGTTCCACGCCATCTTGGTCTTTCACGACCCACGAAATTGGGGGTTAGACATCCAGGTCATGTGTGACATCCTCCGCGGGAACGGTTTCCTCGCAGAGCCCACGTCAGACCCCTCCGCTAACGATGTCGAAGTTATTTTCTGCAACCCTGACTTGTTGTGGAAGAATGAATGGGAAGGTCCGAGGCTCGGCCAAGGCGGTTTTAGGAAAGCCTGGGAAGGCGTCTGGTCGGTGCGTCACATTGTTTCTTCGTTATGTTTGGCGAGGGCCAACCCCTTTGGACAGCACGTAAAAACGGACCAGAAGGATCCCGTAATAACTCAGTTCGGAAAACCGACAAAAGAGACCTATCGCTTTGCTGCAGAAATGTTGCAAGAGGTCAGCAACGAGTTTGACGTCGAGTTGAGGGTCGGATCAAGCGATGATATTGAAAATTTCGGGAGATCCTCGTCCAACATGTACGCGCGCTGAATTAGTCCCTGATCCACACTAACGTGTTGACAGCTACATGATTGGAGGTACGTATTGGCGACGTTCCTGGTGGCTACTAGCAGACTGAAGCGTTACCGGCGATACCCAGACAACCCCGAGTCTGGTAAGTTTCCGAATAAACGCTCTCACGTCAGCTTTGCTCAGAGGAATTTGCCACATCAGATATCGCGGGCGCTAACTTGGCGCGGTGGAATTCTGTTTTGGTTCACACTGGGGTCTACAACCCCCGGCATAGATCATCGTTACAGAAGTCGAAGACACCAAGCTTCGAGGCGAAAGACGTGGAGGAGGCGGTAACGCTTGCGATTCATGAAGAAATTAAATTCGCCCGTTAGACAACGCCTAGATGTTCGTACACTAAATCTTCCGACTTCCAGCAGTACCCGCTGACACATTTATCCACCAGTACGTAGCGGTATTCGACGACGATTCATATAACTCGATTGCTAGAGAATTTGACGGCCTCCGAGTAAACCCCACCGGACTGTGCGGCCTTGGAGAGGTCAGCAGACCTGCCACTCGCGAATCCTACGGCGTCTTCGCCCAGTGGAAGCCTCAATGGGGGGTTCGGGTCGCGTGCGACTTGGAAGTACACGATTTCTGAGAGCTTCTGAGGATCGTTGTTCGAGGTGACCACTGGCAGGAAATCCCGCAGCTGTTTGGATGCGAGGCAAGCATCCGAGTAAGCAGGGTGAGGAGCCAGGACTTTGAGGTTTTCCTTGATGGCCTTGGTTCGGAAGCTCCCCGGCTCGATGATTGTGATCTATTTTGAAACTCAGGCGGGCAGTTGCGGGCCGAATGTCTAACAACATACTTTGATACCCCAAGACGGATGGAGCTCCAAGCTAAGGGCCTCAGTGACACCTTCCAAAGCTGGAAAGGTGGTGAGTAAGAGTCCCGATTTTACACAAAAAAGCCTGACCATCTTTGGACGCGGAGTAGAATCCGGTTCCAGCCATCGGCTTAAGGGCAACTAAGGACGAGACAACGAAGAGATGACCGCCCTGAGGCTTGTTCACCTCTCTAAACACTCGCACAGCCTCATTAGAAACTCGGGTGGCTCCCCAAAAGTTGACCTCGAACAAAGCCCTCGCATCTTCTTCCGGCGTACCTTCCACCTCCGCGATCAAACTGTGTCCAGCCAAGTTATACACAAAGTCGATGCGACCGTACTTGTCCGTGGCGACTCGGAAAGCGTTCTTGACCTGTTCGGCGTTGGTTACGTCCAACGGTAACACGAGGAGTTTGCTCTGGTCGTATGCTTGTTCCAGGTCACTTATCGCGGAGGGGGTTCGTAGGGTTGCCACAACGATATCACCCCCCTTCAGGATCAGCTCGAGCAACGAACGACCGAATCCCCCGGACGAGGCGGTCACTGAGAAGAGATGAACACGAACTCCGTCAAATGCTCGGCGTGATGGGCACACTGACCGAACCAGACTTTAGCGGTATTGATCATCGTTTTGTTCGAGACACCAGAAGATGGGGTGTGCGGAACACTCGTTGGGGGTCCGGTCGAGGTGTGCTTCTACTTTATACGAAATTCCTCGAACAATAAACCCGAGAGTGACCTAGCAGACAGATAGGTTGACATGTTCGACAGTGAGGCGATCGATCATTTTCTCGGATGCAAACGCGGCTGCAGAAGCGAAAGTGGATTCGCTTTGTGAGGTGTGTTCTGGGCACGAGAGCGTAGACTCCCACACGCCGACACAGAACCCCAGCAAATCAGCAGAGGGGAAGCACAGTGTTCTCAAGCTCTTGTTGACATGGCGTACAGGTCCCTATTCTTCCATGTCTGCCAACGCACCTGGGGACGTTGGCGTTATCACCACTAATTGATCGTGGAACAGAACGCTAGGGTAGATCCACCCGAAAGTCAGGCGATGAATCGATGACGCCAAGAAGTTTCCTCCGCCGAGCGGCGTTTTCAAATAGGTTCGTGTTGTTCGCCTGATATCTTTCCGAGTCTTCATCGGCGCATCCGATCGGCGATGCCGAAACCCGAACTCTAAAAAGCTAGTTGCACAATTTTAGCACCTGCGGTGCGACCACCCAGGGAATCGCAGGCTCCAGAGGGTCCCGGGATGCCAATAACTGGGGACCGGCAACTCGTCGGAAAAATTTGATTCCATGCGGAATTCCCACACACTCAAATCTACCCGCATTTTTACAAACCCCTCAACAACAGACTGCTGCGTACCACACACAATTTGAAAACATGTGTCGAGAGGATGTGTAGCGGGGTTTAATGCAGTAATGGGATTCCGGGAGGAAATTACATCAAATCGTAGAAATTGAAGTTTTCCTTGGGATTCCCTCCAACCAGGCCAGCGATCGAGTCGAGCGAAAAACGCCACCCGGACAGGGGCATAACACGACTCTATCTCCGAAAGCACAAAAAACGCATACCTCGAGTTTGACGCAACATTTTCGGGCAGTCTTAGGCACGGCGTCAAGCGTGATGCTCGACGACATGGATTGTGGCGAAACCCAACGCCTATAACATCCCGACTGCCGAGGAAGGGCATGCCTTTTGCAACCTCCATGATGAAGGTTTCACGCGAAGTGTTGCTCCCCTGAAAAATCCCAATTAGCAATAGACGCGCAGCCGCGCCGTGTGGTATCTCCGCACATCTAATCCGGTGTTCTTGCTTTGGGAGCACTGCAGGAGAGTTTAAGATACCCTCACCAAGGAACCAATTTCAAAATATCACGCGTGACCAAAGCCGGCTGCCGGTCCCCACTACGAGGGACGGCGATGAAGGCACTCAAGGATGGGATGGGGTCCTACGTTCATTTGCCCGAGGTTTAACGTTTATGCACCAAAGGTGGCCAACAGGGGGGGGGGGTCAAAATTTGGAAACCGACCCGATTCTCACATCGACCTCCCCCAATAATTGAACGATAACCACGCTGCCTGTGGTCCCGGAGCGAACCTCCAAACCCGAGCAGCCGGGCCACTTTCAAGGTGCCAAAAAAACACCCCTTGCCTGCCCCCCCACCAGTAACGACCTACAAAAACTTGTTGATCCGATGTTTATGTGCTCGAAAGAACGTTGGCGAGCAGCTTGAAACCGAAAAATAACCTGAGGGCGTGTGCACCCGCAGTTTCACTTGGTCGTCCAAAAACGGGTTTGTTGATGAAGGTCGGATTTTCTTCTTGGGAGTACTCGCTGGGCAACTGCTTGATCAGTGGACACGCACTCAGGATGCCTGACTCCTGTGCAAAATCGGTTAGGAGTATTCTGGGTCTGGAGCGAGCTTTCCAACCGCTGGATACGTTCTCCCAACTGTTAGGAAAGGAAACTCCCCATCAACTTCCGGGTCCTTCCCCGCACAGAGCATGCAGAAGGCTGGCCCTGCGCGCTTGTGATCCGCCAGCCGCCCTGGTCGTGGGAAAATACATATACAGTATAACCGGCTGCTGCCGTGGGAACCACTCGCGAATCAACACCATCCCACCCATCACCTCGCACGGATTCGACACCTAGATCGCTAGTCTTTCAGCAATGAATCGTTGTTTCACCCTCTACCGCACTAAGTTGTGTTCGCTGGATGAGCTTGCGACCTCCCCACCTCCATCGATATGAATTTCGTCAATCTGAGCCCGGCGCTTCCAGTGTTATTACCCGGTCGTGATTGTCATCCTCCCACTCCTAAGGCTTCACCGTAAAACTCTTTCAAGGACGGCATTTAAGCTATTGATTTTGGACCGGGAGGGGATATCTGTGGCGGTGTCGGGGTGCCTGAATGCTTTGGTGGTACGTGATTCCTCCGGCTCCTTGTTTTACAACAACGCCAATCCGTCTTCGAATAGAACGCTCAACAGCATATTTGTATGACAACACGCACCACCGCGAATCCCTCAAGCAATCGCCCCTTCGACACCCTCATATCATCTGCTGCGATAAGTTCACCTGGAACAAACAACCCTCTTACAGGGGTTCCGGTTTTCCGAGCACCCCACACGACACTCTTCACATGGGAGCCATGAGGCCGACAACCCTTTCTCCCGGTTTCCTGCGTCTATCTGCTACCCGCTTCCACAAAAACGTCCCCCCTGCCGACAAATGGGCTTCGAGGACCAAACCGATCCAAATCAGGAAATAATATCCATAAATGGCAACCCGTTGGCTACGTCGCAGGAATCATGCAGCTCTGACTCAATCCGGTTGCCCCTCACTCCACCAGCGACCACCCCAACCACAACTTCTCCAGAACCACCTATCCATCCACTTCTCGAGATACTCTCTCAGCCGTACTTCTTGTATTAATTTTGGACTTGCATTAATTTGCAAGGATCCATCCATCTGCCGCCCTCCCTCGGTTATCTTTTGGTCATATTTTGGTTCTCCTCTCATATCTCTTCATATCTCAGTCCAACTACAACCGCTTAATGCCTGCTCGCAGCAAACGCAATGGGAGCCACGTGCAGAAGCAATCGTTCATATCCGACGCTATGTATTCACCTTCCGCCTCCCCCATTCCTTTCGCCGCTGGCCTCGACCAACCTTCCCCTCTCTCGGCATTCAACTCCCCGGCTCTGGTGACTCAGCACCTTTCGGACACTGAACCGGAGGACGAGAAAGAGACGAGAGGGAAGGTTCAGGAGGACCTCGAATTCGGCGCTCGCACCCCTCCACAACCCTTGTCTGTCCCAGCTTCCACTCCCTTCCATCCCGCGCCGGAATCTGTCACGCCCGCCACAACGACTGGCCACACCAGGGTACCCGTCTTAGCCCGGTGAGTTTATCTTTCTGAAATTTCCTCTTCGTTCTCCCCTTTTGTGGCGCATTCGTCCCATATGTCCGACACGGATCACTACGGCCTCGACCGATAAGAGGGGCTTATCGTACCCCACGCGTTCTTTAACCTCCTTATCCGGGGATACCCCAATTACCTCGCGGCGTCTGCGCCCGATCACCACCGAACCCCAAAACCTGATTGGGGTTGCCAGCATAGGATATGGCTGCTTGCCGCGGTCAGCTGTTAACCGGAGTGGTCCTAACCTCCAAGGACGCCTTTTGGTTTCATTTTGGCTCGTGATGATTGGCTTCATCTCCGGCGACGATCCTTCCTACCTTATACCTTTTGCGACCTGACCTTCTGACCTTTGGTTTGCGATACCAGGGAACCAACTACCCTGGAAAGCTTCTCGCGTGCAATTCAGAACTACGTTCCAAATTCCATTTCAATTCCTGGTGCTTCTCCGACCCCGCCCCTCGTCTCTCGCCCAATTTCCATGGGGAGGGTGACGAACTATTCCCAAGGGACTGCAGTTTCTCGGACGAGAAGCAACCAGAGTGATTCGCCCCCTCGGCGATACAGCGCTGTCGATCTGGATAACGATCCCCTTGGAATATCCCCCCAGAGCCCTCACTCGTCCAGTGACGGATTAACGACTTATCCCGGTTCTGGATCCGAGGAGGAAGACCAGATCATATGGTCAGGGTGGGACTCATTAGGTTCCGGGTCTACGTTCCAGTGAGTTGACTTCCCACCCTGGACCGAACGCCCAAACTTGATCACGTTTTACTCTCAGACGCCTTCTCTTGTTGGGATACCGACGGGGCTTCCAGGTCTGGGACTGCACCAATCTTGGTACCATATCCGAAGTCGTGAATATAACTTCTTCTGAGGAATGGGGCGCAGTCACACACGCCGCTCTGCTACCCACCCCTCGCCAGGAGCCGGGGGCAGTGAAGGCACCCCCAAGACCGTATCTAGGCATTGTGTGAGTGTCTCTTCCCATTTTATACCGGGCCCATATCTGACCCCTAGTAGGTCAACCTTAGAAGGATCATCCCATTTATTTATCTATTCTCTCCGAACGCACGAAATCATCAAGAAACTTGCATTTCCAGGGCTGGTATCCTTCACCGCCACTGACAGGTTTATCGTTGTCGTAAGCCCACTTCACTGACTCACATCGCCTCTGTGTTCACCCCCTCCTAGAGAACATCCGCCCCTGCATTACACATTATTTCATCCTCGTACTTTGTACTATTATTCACCATTCCATCTACTTCTCTTGCTCCTTTTTCGCATTCTACACCAACATCATACAACAACAACAGTAACGACAAAGAACTCAACAATCCCCTTGTAGCAACACATTCTTTAGACAACTCCGAGGGTACTATTCCCACAACTAAACCCCTGCCGGTTTTCGCTCTCTCCGGACGTCTCCTCGCATTCGCATCTCCTCGTTCCCCAAATGACCCCTCGCCTGGGTTGGATCCCCATTCTGCACGTGTTACCGGCATCCCTCGCCCACCGGTCACCCCAGGTGATGTTGGACAGGCTGCCCTTAGAGTCGGAGGGACTGTCCTCAGTGGGGTGAAGGCTCTCGGAGGGTTCGCTTTCAATGTAGCCAAGAACAAGGCGCTCGGGGATTCAACTCCCTCCCGAAGACCCGCTCCACGAACGGCAGCCACCGACGGGCGCTCTGGAAGCCGGATCTCTGCGTTGTTTAAACCAACGCAGGATATTCGACGCCAGCGATCGGCATCTCCTACCGAGGCGACTGAAGCGACAACGATGATGCAGTCCGTTCTCACCGCGTTGCCATCTCTCCCTGGGTCTTCTGACTCCGCCTCCCGGCACATCACGATCATCGACCTTCTCCCCCTTCTAAACTCGACTGGGCGCACTGCAGAACCAGAGGTGGTGACGGAGATTGTCATATCACGAAGCCAACCAATTTCCAAGTTGTCCTTTTCGAACGACGGGACGCGGCTTGCCGTGTCTTCGAAGGATGGTCATATTGTCAGAGCCTATAATATCCACCCGTCCTCGAAGGTTGTTCGGAGAGTCCTCACTGGGCCGCGGGGCGGTTCAGATTCTGGATACGCAGATGACCTGCGCAGCCTAATCCACGCCGGTTTGCATACCGGACAAGTTGCCCCAGTTCACATTTATGACTTGCAGAGAGGAAGAACCAACGCAGTCATCGAGAGCATCGCATGGAACGATGATACGAGATGGGTGGCCATTGGTAGCAGGAAGCGGACGGTACACGTATTCCCTGTCAACCCATATGGCGGCCGACCGGACGATGTTAGTCACTTGGAGGGACATGTGAGGAACGCAACCGAGCTTGTAAGTCTCCTGAAAAAACTCAAACACGCGGCCACACATTCATGTGCTCTCCTTCTAGCCGCCACATCCCACTGACATCAAGTCCCTGGTACGATTATACGAGTCCAGGAACCCTCCCGCCAATCCTCAGCTGGTCCCGATTTCGTTTACTTTCATTAAGTCTACGGAATCGACCATGCCGATGAGCCTTTTACCGCCGGCTACCCCTTACGGTAACCTATTATCATCAACACCTCCCGTCACCTCATTCCACTCCTCCCCTGTGTCACACACCAAACCGTTGTCGCCAACGCGTCTCCAGAGACCGAGGAACTTTCAGGATGTCCTCTGCTTCGATCCGATGAGTGGGGTCCTCTCACTCCGACGCGTCTGGGTAGATCGACCGGCTAGCGATAGAACACTTCAGGTAGCAAACGCCATTCCGACGCTCGGTGGAACCAGTATTTCTCTCCCTGGAGCCGGCCTCTCTCTCACATCTACGAGTGTCTCCCCTCCCCCTCAAGCAGAACCGACGGCTCGCAGGGGTAGTTCGGCGTCGACATCTGGAAAGATGCAGGAACATGCTGCCAGTCTTGTGGGGAGAGACGGTGTATTTGCTACTTGGAACTTGCGACGAAGCAGCGATTGGCCGTCTGTCAAGCAAGTTGTCAAGGATATCGCCAACGTCAGGCACCATGTCGTTTGTCAATCTAAGTGGGTGTTCCCGATATCGTCTGCCAACAGTTCGCTGAGGGACGTGTATAGCAATTGGCTGTCAGAAGCCGAGCTGTCGACCACCTCGCGAACGCAACCCCTGCGCACCCGCTCGATATACCTTCACCACCAATTCTGTTTCTACGCACTCGGAGAAGACTACCATGCCCTGGTCCGAAGCTACCGATTCGACTTCCCTGTCAGTAAACTCGAAGTACGGAAGGCCGTTCAGATTAGTGCCTACACCGCTGGTGACGGAGGGTCATTTGGTGGTGCCTTGCCGATGGACATCCGTCAATCATCAGCTTTCGACGAGCCACTGGCGTCCGCGATGTCGATCCAATTGGGAGAGTTTGCGGGCCCATCTCCGAAGATACTCCCGATGCTTCCAAATGGGGTACCAAATCCTCGGTTGAGAGACTCTATCCCAATCCGGAGTGTCACAGCCGGGATTACTGATGGTGTCTCTGAAGGCTTGGGGAGGTTACGGAGGGAAATCAACAAGGCAAAGTCGCCGAGGTTAAAACCAATGCAACCATTGGGGTCTGGTGTGGCTTCGCCATCCTGGGCGCCGATTGAGTTTGATGAGGAAGATGAAGACTTTTTGCTATCCGGCGAGGATCCAGCACAGGAACTCGGGCCCGCAGCCGAGGGCGACGCCACATCTCGGAGCACTTCCAGAGATGGAGGCTCCATTCTAACCCCGTTGTCAACCCAGCCGGACTTTTTTGACTCTTTGGACAACGACTATGGCGGTCATGAGAATTTTGAAGATGAGCGAGGTTGGAGTCAGGAGGACAGACAAGCTGTCGAAGACGCTGAAAGGTTCTACGACGTCTCGGCGGCCGGGTTGATGGACGAGGAGCAGTCGGCGTCCAGAATGCTCCCTGAGTTGAAGGGAGCACTGAGCAAGAAGAGGAAAGGGAGGAAGTAGGCATAGCAACAGTGACGTTAGGGTCTGTGCTTCATGTAATGAGAGCGATCTTGCAATGGTTTGAGACCCACGGACGAATCCACAGGTGATTTAGACGTGATGCCGCTCCCGCGAGTTGCTCCCCAGTTACTGTGCTGCGGTTTCCATCGTCCAATTCGATCAGATGTATCGGCTGCCGATCCGGGACAAAGCCGGTTCGGCACTTCCATTCAGAGACTCCTGCCAGCTAGGCTCAAACACTAGGCCCAAAGCCACGGCCATGCGTAGCATCTCTCGAAACAAGAACCGTGACTCCGTGCAGTGACACCGGATCCAATATCCTAGGATTGGTCACTAACAAGCGGGGAAGATTTGACAATTTGGAATTATTACCAACGGATGTGTTCCCTTGGGCTGAGCTACTTGTCGATGTTTTAAGTTCTCCGTATAGTCCCCGCGGTGTGAGATGACATGTAATGGAGATCTCGACCACTGGTCGGCCCAACTCTTCTCTTCTGCTCTCTCTCTGCTCGCTGGTTATACCGTTCCGTCAAGCCTGCTGATGGCTCGATACGATCCTGTGAAGGAATGTGCGCAGGATCGCACAGGGTACGTTTCTCCCTCGTTCCGCACGCTCGAGGGCTCAGTGGGCTGCGTGATATATAGCCAAAGGATCAGTGGAAGCGGTTCCACCACTTGCGTCGGAGATGCAGACATAACTTATCCAGTTGCCTCTCGCAACTCACCTCCGGTCGATGAACGGTGTGTCGCGCGATGATTGAGGGTTTTCTCGAGCTCAATCAAACTTTTCAGATCCTGGCTAACTGGTCATCAGGCTGGCGATCCCTTCAGCAGCAGCTCGTCGGGTCAATTCGATTCAACCCCTTCACTGGCCCCGAGCAGGGGTCATCATCACCGGTCATACGCTCCTTACCCAATTCCTTCTACGTACGGTTTCAACGTGTTTCAACAGGCGATGGGACTGCTAAGTTGTATGGGTTAAGAACAGTTCGACCGTCGTCCCTTCTTTTTCCCGCTCAGAAAGTCATCGAGGGATGTTGTCTGCACAGAGGTCGGCACCGACATGTCACATCCGTCTCGGATTCCAGCTCACGTCTCATCCAGCCACCATCCGAGCCGCCCCAACACCCCATTGGCGGATGGACAAGAAACGTCTGGTTCATCGTGGATGCCTGTCGACGGTCCATTTCCTTATCCGAGTTATTCTCCAACGCTCGATTGGCACAATTCACCATCGATGGCAGAAACAGTTGAAACCCCTTCCATTCCTAATCACCCTCGCGTTAGCTCCCTACCCCCTCTTCCTGTCACCCAGATGGATCCCGCATGGCAAGAAGTCAACTACCCCGCAGTTGGAACCAACACACAGAGCACTTCCAGTTCGCCCGCTCACTCTCCGTTTCGCGACACTCCCACGCCAGCTGACCAGTCCGAGGGTGGGTCGAAAGGAAAAAAGCGGTCAAGAGGACGCTACCGTAAGGAGGATCCCGCGGACAAGTACTTACGAGAGGGCATGGAAAACGGGAATCGCCTCTGGACTTGCATGTGGATAGAACCTTCTCCCGACACGCCAAACTCTCCTGCGGCCCAGAACATCTGTGGACACCAGGCACCGAAGTCGAACGCCAGGCAGCATGTCAAAAGTCGTCATCTCAAGCTACGGTACGTCAACTTGTTTTGTCATATCTTTTTTTTGGTTTCCTCTTCCCTCCGGCCGACGACAACTAGAACTCACGCATCATTGTCCACACCTCAATTCCGTCCAACCCCGCCTGAGAATAGGCCATACGTCTGTCCCGAGTGTGGACGGACTTGGCGCGACCAAGGCGCCCGGTATAACCACAGAGTCCGCGAACATGGTTATGTACCAAAAAAACCAAAAAGGTGGCTTGACGACGCTACGCCGGAAGGCGGTACTTCTTCGGATAACTCGCATCTGAATGTATCATTCGTAATGGAGTCAATGGGTCAATGAAACCATGGGCCTACACGTACGGCAAGCAAAACAGGACCCTCGGCGAACACGGCTTGGGGATGGCTCGTTTCGTCGTCTGTTGGCAACGTTGTTCCAGACATCTCCCTGAGATCTTCGAAACCTTAGGATCGGCAACAAGGGTGTGCCCACGATTCCAGCGGAGTTGCGTATATATTGTATACTGGCTCTAGAATGTGGGTAGAACCGTAACTATTTAATGTCAAATGTCGTCACTCACCTCCATCCTGCTCGTTTGAAGCTTGCTTGGTGTGTGTGTGTGTGTGGGATCCCATTTCTCATTTATTGATTCCAGTAGTTTCGTGGCCCTTTCGATGCATTTGTTCGGGTGTTTGCACATGCCGTTCGTGTCATTTCTGTTGGTGTGTGTGTGTGTGTGACGAATATGTGTACTCTCGGCTATTTTCGCCCTTACGGCAGGGAGGTCAATTTTACGGACAAGCAAGGGTCAATTTTACTTCAACAGGTGAAGGAAACGCGCTCGCCTATTTCGCCTTCTGCCGCTGTCTGTCCTTACGTATGAAACTCGGTTTCGGTACACTCGTCCCACCGAAGGGTTAGCGAAACAAGGCGAAACTCAGCTCGCCTCGAGGGAAACCAAATCACCGAGACTTCGCTCTCGTGATATGTACGTGATGTTTCGTCGACGTCGAGCCGTTATCTACCTGTTCTAGCGACACATGAAAAAGCCAAAACCTGTTTACAACGAAGCTGAAAAGCAGGGAGAAGTATCGCGTGAGAAGATGGAAATAGGAACGAAGTATAATAAGAATAATGAATGTTGTGGCGAGTTGGAGAACAGTTGAGCAGCGCGATACATTACAAGGCATATGATACAGGATTCATACAAATCGAATGGGAGAGCTAATACGGAACAACAGAGAAACAGAGAACAGACTGGTGGATCATAGCAGAAAACAGACAAGGACAAGAATGGAGAGAGGAATGAAGGGGGGAATAAGTTGATTGATTCAAGCCAAGGTCCGCGCCTCCCAGAAAGATACAATCTTCAGCGTCCGCGCACCTTCGCACTGAGGTCATGGTAGTATTGGCTTTGTCGTTTTCATCTCCCAGAGACCTTCCTTCCCCTTGACCAGACCTTCAAAGATGGCCCTCCCCATCAGGAAGTCAACTCTTCGGATTCCCTTCATGGCCTCGGCGCGATCCGATCCGACCCTCTTCCGGTATGCAGCGGTAATGCGTTTCTGTTCCTCGTCATCCAGCTCGTCGTTGTTAAAATCAGCATCGACGATCTGTATCTGCATCACGTTGTAAATCGCTCTGAACAGGTCCGCGAACGTGACGCCGACGGGATTACTCGAAGCCTGGACATCAACGTACCAAGGCATTCGAGTATGGTATATCCGCATTAGCTGCGCCGGCGGTTCGCAAACAAATCGGGTGAATTCGCCAGCCATCGGTGGTCTTTGAAGGTCACGGAAAAGGACGGTGGATGGTCCGGTCTGAATGTCCCAGTATACGGGTGGATCCTGCCCATTGTACCGTAGATAGGGGGATAACACTGCTTTGGGATTGTGTCGAGCTTCACCACACTTACATCAGATCGTGATTCCGACGTGCAGCAACGTGTTTTCACTAACCTGGGTATGCTATGCTACGTTTCCTACGATGCATGATAGCAGAGATACCGGTACGTGGCATCTTGAAATCAGCTCTCCATTGTTGTGGAGGGCGGCCAGTCGCTAGCGCGAGTTGGGGGTGAGGGCCCGGCACGGGTGTTGTCGCAGATGATTTCGAATAACCAGAGCTGATTGTCGTCGCCGAGTCGTGACGAGATAAAGTTTGGAAAGGTGTAAGAGCACGACGACCGGGGGAATCCTGGGAATCGGGTGAAGATGTCACGGAAGATGCAGCGGTTCGCTCGTTCCCTCTCTTCCATTGACGGGCCCAATCCCAGGGATGAGAGGGAGCGACGCTTTCAGATTGAGCGGATTGGGTATAAGCCGTGAATGCGGGGTCGATGGGGTCGTGAGGTCCAGGGAAGGGTGTGCCGTTCCACTGCGGGGGAACGACGGTGCCGGAAGTTTGTGAGGGGGAAGCCCAGGGTCTGTTTGATGAAGTTGGGGGCTGATGCCAACCTGGGTTGAACTGGCTTAGAGGGCTGAGAGTTCCGGCTGCGAGAGGGCTTTCCTGGCCTGGGTGACGAGCCCAAGGTTGGCCGGGCCCTTGCCAACGTGCTATGGGGCCGGGCGGGAGGGTGGTCTGATCAAAAAATGGGTTCATCGGTGTCACCTGTTGCGGCACCAGATGGGATGGTCTGCCAGCTGGGTCGTCGGCAAGAGGGGGTATCGAGGGAGTCGCGGCCATCGGCAAAAGAGTTTGTGTAGCGGACGACTGGGTCGCCTCGTTGAAGAAAAATCGTGATAAGAGACCGTGGTGAATGAAAAGCCTCGAGGCGGTCGGGGGTGACGGGGAATGGCCGGACCTTGACTCGGAACGAGTTGGATGTCTGCCGCGCAGAACACCTCTTTGACGGCGACGACTACAGTGGCGGTGGAGAGTAAAGAGAGGCTACAGCGTCGAGGACAGCGTCGAGCTTGAGCTTTCTTGAAACGCCTCGCTTCGAAACTTGAGCAGGGGCGCCAATTAGGAAATCTGCCCCCCCCGGCTGAGGCCACGTGGCTCCCTTCCTTTTTTGTTTCCGAATATGTATTTGTTGAGCATTACTGGGCTTCCACATACCCACAATCTTTTGGCACAATCCTCTGGAAGGAATACAGCTATCTTTCCCATTCGCGTCCTACACGACGACATACGCGCGGCCTGCACGAGGCGCAGTCAAACCATCTCTGGGGACAAAGCCCATCAAATTTGACCGGACCCTTTAACATCCGCTCCTGAGTCAATACTGGGTACTTACAAAGCGTCAAGTGATCCATAGGACGGCACGCGGATCCCCTAGAATCTTTGGTCCCCGTACCGTAACAGGCCGGTGCCGGAGCCACATGGTCGATGGATATTGGCAGCAGAATTGGAGCACTCACTCACCTGGGAAATCTATGCGAATCAAATCTCCATTTTATCCTCATCACCTCCGTCTTCGGGCAGTCGGTCCGCGACCTCTGTCTTGACCCCAACATCATCAGACCTGCGTACCCCAACGGACCCGACGCTCTCCTTCATCGACTCCCATATGCGTCTCGCGCCTTGCTGTGCCAACTCTCTTGCTTCAAACACCTCTGCAACATCAAACCCAAGCGACGACTGCCAATTCGACCAAACTTCCAAGACGTGCAGCTGGTCGGTTGACAGTTCAGCCGCTGTGAATATGAAAGCGAAGCAACCTGAGGCGGTTGATGATGTCAACTGATCCGTGGTGGGGTTCAAGATCAACTTCTCAGAACTCGTACGAGCGACCGCAACGGCACAGACGACCCCTTTCATGGAAACCGATGCGTTCATCAGAGCCAGCGAGGAGGCATTGATAGATGCAGCGGCAATGCCGGGGTGAAGAGAAGGGACCACCTTTGGTGAACCCACCGGCGAAGGAGAAAGGGGTTGAACGACCAGTTGGATCAAAGTACGGGGATGCCGGGTCAACAAGAGGGATGGTGTGAGCAAAGATTTGATAGTTGCACCAAGACTTTTGGCGTCCGTCCCGGGGATCGATGCCAACGGTCTGACAGAGACTTCAAAGGTCGCCTTTGTGGAGTTTTCTGCCGCCAACCTGACTTCCGTTGGTCCCGATACAGACGCCAGGACATGTACGTTGTCTACATAAGATAGAACATATCAGAAAACTGAGGTGCACGAGAACGTTTGAGCGGTGTACCAAACCCAAAACGCGCGGAGCCATCTACCCGGGAAAGTAACTCATACCCAACGAAAACTCCACCCCGCCTATCCTGGTTGGGATTGCCGATTTCATGGGTGGATGAGTCCCCCACCATGGCGATCTGGGATTGAGAGAGGGTGGCCGAAATATTTTGTGCTTTGTACTCTCGATCAAGTGACGCGACTGGTGTGACCCTCCTCTCCTCCCAGTTCGCCCACCATCCGACATAATGTCGGAACGGGTTGCTCGCGGATTAATCTGGTTGTTTTGATACCAGCAGCTACTTAGCTTAAGGGGCAAGCCCGGGCGGCCCCCCCATAAGGAGCGTAGTCGTCACTCAACGGGCTTCCGCATATGACTCCCGAGGAACACTCGCTCATGCCAGACCTCGTTTTAAGCATGCCGCCCCCGTTTCAACCGGACTGGTTCTGTTCAGGGGTTCAGAATGGTCCAATCTATCCTCCAATGGACACTTTGGCCGCTGCCTAATTGCCAGGCACATGCCGTGTGAGGGAGCCGAAGAAGGTAGACCTGCGCGTGATGAGCTCCCGTTCCACCTCCAACTCCCATGGCGGCCATATTTCCCTGGGTGACCACACAATGGCCCGATGGTGAGACCAGAATAGTCTTACCCGCGACCACCCTAGTCTTTCAGACAAATCTTTGCTCGGCTTGCGCATTGCTCGCCATTGATATCTCTCAGCACCCCTGATCCGACGCCAAACGATATCACTGTCCTGCGGGTTATTCGCACCGGATGGTACGCCAGCCCTTTCGCCGCTTGACGACGACAAGGTCCAGAGCTCAATGCATTGGAGTGTGGCGCAACTTCCACCTGCTAAACATGTGGTACTTCGGCCTCAGGAACGTATCACAGATTGCGTCAGGACGTGTAGCTGTGCTTTCAGTGTTCATGGTGTGATGTTGATAACCGCTTGGGACGCATGGGAACCCTTCCCTTAAAAGTAGAGGATGCGCTGTTTGATGGCTCCGTTCTTCATGAGATCAACTCACACTGAATGTTGGCAGGCGGGAAATTTCTGCGGTGACAGGGAAGTGGAGGCTTCGACACCGTAGCCTGTGGAGGAGGATTCAGTGATTCAACTGAGCAGACGTGAAGATTACGGTTCGTGCCAGCCCTTCCGATACTCCTCAGGCTAAGCACCGTTGCCGCGATACGGCATGTAGAAACGATGCTCTCGTCGTGCCGCTCCCCCTTTCATCCTGACAAGGTCATGGGAAATAGCTCGACACAACCCGTCGGTGATAAGATTACACCCCCAATACGAGGGGTCCCTCAAAAGGCTCAGGCGGCTAAGCCAAACCAATGCGCGCGTATCGTCAAACCTTATTCATGAGAAACTGCGGCGCCCCAGCTGAACCGCAAACCCACGATGTGCCCCTTTGCATACTCATAGCAGAAGCACGTTCCACGCTTACGTTCAACCGTTCTTTCTCCAGGTCTAGTCCCTGAGAAGAACGGGGGAGCGTTAGCACCCTTTACGAACCCTCTCCGACGCTAATTCTTGAATAGACTGTTGATTATACGGTACGGCAGCTTGCAGAGTCCCCGGTGCTTCTGTGTGGAGGCTTCGGAAAACCCTAACCTCTCTTGCTCGCGGTCACCGTCCCGTTCTACCTGCTCGGCTCATCCCCTCGTCGTTCCTCTTTGGATATCTCACTTTGCTAACGTCGGACTGTCCGTGAGTGACCACGAACCGCCTCATGTATCTCGGGCATGAGCACCCCGTGATTCAGTAGGATTGAATGGGTCATGTGGACGACTCGTGGCAGAGCATATCTCAATTGACGGCGTTAAGAACACAAGCCCCCCAGTGTTCAGACATCCACGCCTCGCTATCCCGGCGCCATTGACCCGAACATGACGCGATTCATTGGGGGTTTTTTTTTTTTCACCCTTCTACTGCGTCCTTGCCCTAAAATCAAAACCCAGGGTTTCTCTTGGTCATTCATTCCGGAAGGCCGAATTATATTGCAGGGTAGCTCGGATGGCCCCTGTGTGGTCCTTTTCCTGTGGGTCGCCCGTTTCTGCGGAGGGGGTTCGACGTCTCGCCCGTTGTCATCCGCATGAACCGTGTTATCAAGCTCTAATGAATGGCTGGAACAATGAGCGCATCTTTCATACATCACCGTATCTATCCTCCTATATGGCACGTGTGTGTGTACCAGGTCAGCCAAACCACAGAGGATCGTCTCCTTCCTGAGCGGAGACTGAAGTAGACTTCCACCAGGCTCCGACACCCCGCGTGCCATGTCGCGAATGGACTCAGTCGATTCTGCACTTTCCCATGCCCATCGCGTGATGGGGTGGGAATTGGATCGTCTTGTCCGCCAGATCCGACTCCGGTCGACCGGAGGGGGGTGGAAGGGGGTTTATCATTACTAAACCAAATATATTCTGTGATTTAATGATGGGAGCAAAAAAACTAAGGAAAAAAAGCTCCGCTCCGGGGGTAACGTTATATGCTACTGCAGATAATGTAGTAGTACCAGACCCCAGCGCCAGACGAAGTGGCGCGAAGGGAGAGTGGCGAGGACCCCTCGATTGCGCAGGGGTGGAGGGGCGTTGTGGTATTCCGTTGTTGTGCCCATCCACGAGGGAAGAACGGATGACCAGGCTTGAGATGTAAGTAGACAAGACGAACAGGTATATACAGAATACAGAATAATAATATGTAACGAAGGCTGTAAGTGAACGGACATAGTAAGTAAAGAAAGAAAGGATGATGGAATACGCGAACCTGATGCCGTGGTAAACCAAAGAATCACGAAGTCGAAGGAGAAGGAGAGAAAGGAGCGAGATTATCTACCTGTATACCGCAGCGGTAAGAATTCTTTCGGATGATCGATAAATAGTCGAGGAGGGAAATGCATCCAGGAGGCGATGAAAAAATACAGTTTCAGGGTCTTCCAGCGGAGACAACGACGGCTAATGATACAGAAGGAGCGGGGTAGAGACAAGACAGGAGACAGACATTGGGAGGAGGGGCCGAGACTGATAGATGAAACAAACACTTGCGGGTGATGAACCCGAACAGCATCCGCGCGTACACCGAAGGTGATATTGATAGGGAAAGGGATTATGCAGCATACGTCGGCTGTAGGAAAGCCGAGTAATCCATCCCCATATGTGACGGGTATTGGAACCCATCCTTCAATGGTTGTTGAACATCGGAGAAGTATGGGTACGCTGGTGGTGGCGGCGAAGACACGGAGCTAGGCACATCCGCATAAGCATAGCCGGCCATCTGTGAGCTATATCCGTACGATTCTTCGCTTTGTTGTTGTTGTTGTTGCTGTTGTTCGAACCCGGAATGAGTCTGTGGGAAGCCATCCTCGTATGGTGTGATCGCCTCTGACGGGCTAGATGCGCCCGATGAATAGTACGCGGGTGATTCGGGCACGACGGAAGCCGGAGAGGACTGCGAGTTAATCCACTGCTCGAGAAGCGCTGTCGAGATCGACAGATGTGAGTACGATTGTTTGCGTGGGGAAGCGAATTGACTGATGTCAGCGAACTCGTTCGGTGGGGGAGAAGGAGTGACGCTTTCCAAGGAATGTGAGAACGAATCGAAGGATCCGGAAACAGCAGGTCCGCCGAAAGCATAGTCACTGAAATCCTATAGAGACGAATGAAGTTTGATGAGAAAACCGAAACACCCAAACAGCAGGCGAGATGATTAAATTGGGGGGACTTACGATGTACCCATCTTGTTGTGGGAAAGGAGTGGAATGACCCGGAGTAGAAGGCGACGAGTCGAACGTGAGTGTCCCATCGAACTGAGCCAGACCCGATATCGGCAACTTGATTTCCATTGCGGGGGAGAGGTCCTCTGGCTCGACACTCGAAGACCGTTTGCGCTGCGGGAGTACAGACGGCTTGAACGACTGTTTCGATTGCTCGTAGTCGGTATCCGGGAGAGGAGCAGATGACGATCGGCGGTAGGCACGCTCAGTGATGGGTGCCTCGAAACGGGTGACGAACTCGGGAACGTGAGACTTATCGAAGTCCTTGACGGCGTGTTTGAGCTCGTCGCCCTTCTTGCCGTTGCACAGCAGCTCTACTATCTTCTCGCACCGCTTGATGTCCTTTGGTTCTGTCTCTCGTACCCGCCGTTTCTTCTTCTGAGCCTTGTTGGTGACAGGGCGGAACGCGTACTGCGGCCACCTACGCTTGTGCTCCTCCTGCGCCTCCTTGGCCTTGATGTGCCAGGCCTGGCGTTCGTCGTTAGGAAGGTTCTGCCAGGTCATACCGATGATCTTGGAGAGCGTGCTGTGGCTGGTCTCGACCTCGGAGGTGACGTGCTGACTCTTGATAAACGACGAACGGAAGAGAATGAAGGCATTGGGTGGACGAGGGATGTACCCTGAGCCTTTCCTGCCCCGAGGCTTAGGGTTGTCGTTAGCAAATGGCTCTTCTTCAGGGGGGAAGATGTAGGCGGTCGCGGGTTGGAGGGGCGGGGGAGTATCGTCCGTGAAGGTGGTAGGAGTGACGTTGGGAGTGAACTCGATTGTCTGCAGAGTCGACTCTACAGGAGGGGTCCACTTCAGATCGAAATGTGACTGCTTGAAGCCTAGGGAAGAAAGGAATGTAGATCACATGTCAGAGACGCAGAACAATAGATGTGACTTGGTCCAGGGGCAGGAAGAAAATGCTGACCGTCATCTTGTCGACGCTTCGATTTGCTCTTGCGATCCGCGGGCATGCTTGATCTACAATTGGGGGGATGTGGGCTTTGGAACAATGTGACTCTAGCTGGATGGAGGGGATATGACCAGCGGGCGACGCAGCAAAGGAAGACGGTGGTGGATGGACGGCGAATTTTATATTTTGTGCATTTAATACGTATACCTATTTTTTTCGCCTTTGGGTGCATCAGGTCGGATGTGCCGAACGCGTGAATGGTAACAGCTGTCCAAATCAGTGGTATTCTGATGGACGTGGTTTACGTCTTTTCCTTTATTTTTAATATTCAGTCAGTGGCGATCCGAACCACCCGCCAGCAGTTCGCTCCCCTTCGATACCGAGCAAGCTAGAGACAGGCCAGAATGGTCCAAGACGTGAGGGTGAATCGCAGCAGTTTGAGAGCACCCTAGTTTTCCCTTGCGCACAGAAGATAATACACTACTCGGAGTCAATCCGGAAGTTCAAAGTCTGCGAACCAACGGTGTCTGACCAGCCCAGCCCGCCTTTGTTCGTCCCGCCCTCCAACGTTGAATTTTCAGCGAGAGGATTAGCGTGACTTCCGTAAAGGCCACGACGCTATGGCAACGTCGTGCTCTCCTCTTTGAGCTCTCACCTACTTCCTGCCTTTGTCTCCTCGTCCTCCAACAATGTAGCGCAGACTGTCGTGCTTGATATGCTTCCGTCGAGGTTCATGTCATTGAGCCGATCAGATAAACCGATCTGGCGCGAACCGAACAAACTGTCATTCACCTGGCCGACCACAGTTCCCGAGCTCGAAAAATCAAATAAAGAAAATGGAAAGGCACCGTGGCTTTTAAACCCGTAAAACGACACCATAAAACCTCTTTGTGCCTCAAGGCTACCACCGAGCGTAATCTTGAACACTGAACGAGTGAATCGAAGAAGTATGAGAGGACATACAGGCCAAGGGGTAAAACTCGGTCCAGCGTTTTTTCTTTCACCCACGAGGCGAATTCACGGAAGCCCTAAAACGCTTTGATGCAGAATCCATCCAATTCGAAACAATTTGACATTCCGGTCAGACCATCAGTCAGACCCTCCGCGCCGATCCTTCGCCGGCCCGCGAGTGGATAACGCTGACAGGCGAGATCCACCGAACGTTCACCCCCAGAATGACGAAGACCTGTCACCACGAACCGTGTTCAGACACGAGGTAATGAAATGCCTCAAAGAGGTAAAACACATACGAAAAAAAAAAAACCTGACCAGTCCCCCCACAAAACGTACGCGAGGGGCATCATCGCTAACGCGATCCAAACAAAGGGAGGGAAGACGGGAAGTCTGGGCGATCGTAGCTCAGCTAAGACGGCTGCTAGTTCGGCGCTCTCGTGGGGCGACATTGACCTAGTCAGGCAGGTCCAACTAACTTGCAACTACATCCAATCTAAGAACACGCTATCGGCAATGCAAAAAGAAGGCGGATTGTCAAATTCCGGATCTCGATCACAGGAGAGCAAACGACACCTAGGAGAGAATCACCGCGGCGACGGTCGAATAGCCCTGTTTGATCCTTCTCGGTCGTGAGGTTGGAGGGTGCAAAATTGCTCGGCGCGTAAAAAGGATATATCGATTTTCATTTCCGAATAGTCCAGGTCGGTGGACCTGCAGATACCGACTCGATCGCAGCGCCAATGAAGCGGAGGATCAAATGCGGCGAGAGCTCGAACAGCTGAGAAACCGTCGGCGGATCTGCATCGCCTTGGAAGGACGGCGGGACTGTACTGGTAACTAGCCTGGCTTGGTCTAAACCCAGATCAACCTCTTACGAGCGAGATCAAGAACAGAGACTGTGGGAATTTGTGGAACGGAGTCCGTTTTGCCGTTCACGTTTCCAAAACAGGGTCAATGAGGACGTCTTGTGTCACCGCCAGGCGTACCATAAGGTTTGATCACGCCAGAAGTGGATTTCGGACGTTTTCCAGCCCAACTGTCCACAGAGCCGGGTCGAGGGTGGCAGGGCAATCTGAGAAGGGGCATAAGGGACGGCTGAGACATTCGGGCCAAGATCGCGGGATGGTTGGACATGGATCGACAGTTACAATTTCCATAACGCCGCAGCAATGTTGGAGATTCCCGTCCCAACATCGACCGCTGAAAGCTACATACCGGTATCTCAACGGGTTGAACATTCTGATGCCTGAGCAACCCTCAGCGTCAGGAGATTGAACGGTAGAAATAGCGACTCACAAGACACGAGGAGCGGGGGGAACCGCCCGTTGGCATGCTGACAACTCATAGGCAAGCGGAATGACTGAATAAAAAAAGCTAATCACCCAACGAGTAGGGCGTATCTTTGACTCATTGATGAAACATTGAACAGTCGTGAGGAGGGACACTAGTACATCTAATTCAGTCGTGAAAACTTAAGCGACAGGAACGCGCTCCATACTCACAAAGGAACTTTGAACGATTACGGCACGGATGGAAGCACACAAAGAGAATGCCATTCATGGATCCCACTGCATCGCCGACGGAACCCAGTAGAGGACGGTGTCGCCTTCGCCCTGCTCGTCCAACCAGCACAGGCCATCGCGGAGGAGCATGTTCTGTAACGCGGTCTGTGCCCTCGCTTCTGTCCAACCCTTCTCTCGCACCAGCGTCCGCTCGTCTACCTTTCCGCCGTGAGCCCGTGCCACAGCAAGGACGACGGTCTGGTCCTGATCCAGCTGCTTGACCACGCTCCTGATCATCTTCTCTCCTCTGTCCATCTCGATGACCTCGTATCCGGCGCCGAGTGGTTTGAGAGTCTTGATACTTCTGATAACGTCCTCCTCCGTGATTGCGCCAGCCTCTAGCCCTCGGAGCTTCGTGAGGATCCTAACCAACTCATTCACCTCAATGAGGCCTCCGTTGCGTTCGCGGGTGCTGACGCAAACGTCGACGATCTGGACGCCAAGCTCGTACTGCCAGTCCCCCAGATCGAGCGCCTCAGCCCACCAGCCTCCCTTCCTAGGTCCAGCCAATGGATCAACTCCAATGTTAGAGCACATCTGCTGGAAAGCATGGCGGAAGTGTGGATCCTTCCTGATATCCTCCCGATGAGTCGAAGCGAAACGAAGGAGAGATTCGCGGAACAGGGTCAACTGCGCCTGCAGGTTGTCGACCTGGGTTTTCGATAGTTGGTTAGATAGCTGAGCGTACGATTGAGTCGAGAGCTTCTGCCTGTCGAACGCGGCGATCCCGACGCCTCCTAGACGATGCATGGTTTGTCGTCGCCGATGTAAAGTGACCGTAACAAAGGGATGAAGGTGACGGTCACTCAAACTGTTGGGATGCCGGTGATCGACCAGGAACATCCTCTGATTGGGCGTGATCTGCATTATGTAATTAAATTTTCTTTCCTTTCTTCCCTAATGCCGCACAAACGAGCGAAACGTTCCATCCGCGAGAAAGAGCGAGCAGAGAGGTATGGCCATCGTTTGTGTCAAGCTTCGCCCTGACGGGGCTGACGAGACCTACACTTCAAGGGTGACGGACCAAGCGCCTTCGCAGGCCTCACGAAAGCTTCGTGAGGAGGCGATCCCAAAATCTATCGCCCGCGTCTTGGATGCTTCCAAAATTCGCTCTGAATGGAAGCAAACCCTTGGGAAACGGAAACAGCGGAATGAAGAGTGTGGTGCCGAGGCCGTTTCCCAGCGTAGACCTCGAAAGAAATCCAAAACGAAGGGATCGGACGCTGGTGCCGCATCGGAGGACACGAAGCTCCCTCCGATAAGGATACAACCTGGCGAGTCGCTGACCCATTTCAACAAGTTGAGTATACGCCGTTCGCCCAAGCCTATCCCCTAACAGTGATATAGACGCGTCGAGGACGGCATGCGTCCTCTGGTTATATCCGCCGTTCAGTCGTCTTCGGCCCATATGCGGAAGTTGGCGAGGGACGTGTCCAACGGGAACGAGAAGTCTCAGAAAACTTCAAACCCACCGGACCCGATTTCGTCCACGAGGAAGACGGAGCAGCACCATAACGTCACCAAACTCACCGAGCCCGCTCAGGATCGGGGCCAGGGCCAGAGGAAGAAGCCTTCGACGGAGTTTGCGAAAGCGTCTACGTCTATGCCGAAGAGCGTCAACGATATCGTTCGAGCCCCGCCACGGATTAAACACCTTCCGCGGAATGCTAAGAAGATCGTAGCCGCCTCAGGAAGAGGGAAGAAATCCGACGCAGTCATTTCGATGGCTCAGAAGGCGATGATGGAGGCGGAAAGGGAGAATGCGATACAACGGTACCGTGAGTTGAAGGAACGAAGGCTGAAGCTCCAGAGGAGTACCGATGCCGATTCATGAGTCAGGCTTCAGCCTTTCGTGAAGTCGTTTTTCGTTCACGCCTTTCCATCTCGATTGTACCCTCATTTCACCTGCTGCGTAGTCTGCCCCGATTCAAGCTTCCAAGTTCGCACTTCATACCCTGGTTTCACAGCGATCTCACAAACGTCGCTGGATCCCTGCCGAAACTCCCGCCTTGTGCGCTCCTCATGGATCGGAGGCGAATAGCTACCGTAGGGTGATCCTACGGGGCCCATTCATTCTGAGAATAATGGCGTAGTGCCTAACGCGAATGTGTCAGCCACTTTCCCAAATTGGGCAAGTGGGTCTGTGTTTCCATGAGACACGTTTTTGCCAAGTAGCGGTGAGTGTTGGACTTTGACGTGTAGCAGGAAAGGCACGGATCATCATCAAAGTTCTGGCGGACCGACAGCCAGCGCAGAGATTTGCGGGGAGTGGGTGGCTGGCCGCTGGTCGTGTCAAGGTCCCTGTTCATGTCCCAGGGTCTTGTTAATCCCATCACCTTCGAAAGCAGTACCCCAGGTTGCCCCGGGCCGGCGTTTAAACCCGTGTACGTGTAGTGGATGGATATGTATCCATATATATTTAGCGGACGTAAAACAAGCTAGCGATGCAATGAGGAAATCCATTGTGCTCCTTTCGCAGTCAGGCTTGACTTCCAGCGGTGCTGGAAGTACGATCAGACATCTGTCGTGGGGTAAATTTCAAATATTGAGGTCGAATTCTTGGGTACGGATGCACCGATTGCTCCGCACGCGACGCGTCGTCCCCGATCCTTGATAGATTGTCGAAGAGGTCGCGAGGTTTTGTTGCAGGATTGTCGGCGGGGTCTTTGAGTGGTGTTTTCCTCGTGGTGGCGGTAGTACTTTGATGCTCGATCTGACTGCCGTTTCGAGCAAATGTCCCCGGGGTTGACTCTGAGCCTTGTACAGGACGGCATGGAAATCACGTAGGTAAATGATCAGGCTGAAAACGAGCCTGAAAAGCAATTATTGGGGTACTCACGTCCATCGTCTGGCCGCCCGAGCAGATATACTCTATTCTCTTCCTCCATCACCGTCGAGACGCAATTTCCGAGGAACCGGGATTTAGGTCGTAATTCTCCAACAATGCACAACTCGACCAGAGTCGTCGAAGTCGTCGAGGAAGTCATCCTCAGGGTTGACCCTTAGCCTGGCAGAATTGAGATATGTTTGTTGGAGGACATGACGAGGGTTGGGTCGTTCGAGTGCGGTAGTAACAATCTTACGAGCGAATGTTTAGTGGGGTTGGAGTGCATGTGTGTCCCTGACAAACCCACGAGCCACGATGTGTGGAGGTCAAGGCGGCGGGCCCCCCGGATGAAGCACTACAGGCCCGAGCTTGTCCGAGCGACCTCAGCTATCGCCTCTGTGCGGCAGAGCCCCGGTACGCCCGAAACCCACGGCGATGCGATTGAACGCTAAATGTGGTCACAATCGTGACCGCCCTAGAGTCGGCCCAGTGAAGATATATATTGTGGCTCAGAATCTTGCACGCTTGACCTCTGGACCGAGATGCTCTCTTCGACCTTCCCGTAGAATTGCGGTGACCAAAGAAGGAAAGAGAAGGTCAAGCTCGATCATCGGTCTCGCTGATCCAGTTTGAGAGGATGCCACTTGTCTTCCCAATACCGCCACTCTCAACCAGAGGCGCGAATCTGGTCGCGTTTTTCTTTGCTTCATCCTACGTCGTCTCGCTATACCTCTCCAAACATGCTAGGCTAGGGGATTCTCCGAAACCCGGCAGTCCCAATGCCAGCGTGTCCCAGAATCGGGGACGGGACGATCCAAGCGTGATAAAAGCGAGGATTGTCGCAGCTTCCACAAGCACGGTTCTGAGCTGCGCTGTTGTGTTTTTGCTCGTTTGGCACATCGTCGACGATCTGGAGAACGTGAGTGATCTGAATCCAGTAACCACCGCCACTCAGTAAAACTCATCTCCACAGAATGCCAGTCTCGCGTTCGATTCGACGATGGCCCGCCTGGGCCTTACGTTGTTTGAGGACCATTCCCTACTACCATACCTCGTCACTCCAATCCTTTACCTTGGACCCTTGTACGCCACGTTTCTGGACTCCAAGTTCCCTTTTCAATCGAGATGGTCATGGGGTCACGACGTGTTGCCGGTGTTCAATACCTGGGTCGGCTTTCGTAACTATTTCTTTGGCCCGATTACGGAAGAATTGGTGTTCCGAGCCTGCGTGCTGGCGGTGTATCACCTCGCAGGATCACCAAGGAACAAGATGATATTCTTATCCCCTCTATTGTTCGGCCTTGGTGAGTATATACAGTTCACCGAGATCAAGGCCTTGCGTTCATGTTATATAGCCCATCTTCATCACGCCTGGGAGGTGTATACCAACGGAGGGAAAACAGTAACCGCAGCCAAGCGAGCGCTGCTCATCACATGTGAGCTCATTTATGACGGACCATGGGAGATCCGGCTGATGTCTGAATTTGCGTACGTACAGTGATCCAGCTTGCATACACCACGTTGTTCGGGTACCACTGTGCCTTCCTATTCCTTCGGACCGGATCTGTGTACCCACCACTGTTCTCGCACATGTTTTGTAACTTCATGGGCCTCCCGCAGATTGCAGAAGAACTGCAGGTGTTCCCGCATAGAAAAGCGAGTGAGTGGCTTCATTTTAGCGAGCGGGGTGGCTGTGACTGATGGGCCCTGTTCTCAGGTATCATCTTCATGTACGTTCTCGGTGTACTCGGGTACATTTACACGATGCGGAACTGGACGTTGGATGCGGATAGTTTGTATTGGCAAGACCATCTCAAGAGGTATTAGGATAGGATGGCGCGAAGATAGCATGTGTTGTGTCGTTGAATTTAAAGCGTATGGGAAACTTGGGCACAGCCACACGGGTGTTGCCGAACACCCCCGAACTCGGTATGCTCTGTGAATGGCACAGTCTCAGACATTGTCTTCCCCCCTCGCCTACGCAACCGTCGACGACAAGGATTCCGTAAGGAAAGCCACGGCCATTCCAAAGGGAAGGAAGTGAGTAGAGCGGAAACGCGGCCATTTCCACAAAGACGGACGGCGGAACTTGCCACTGACCATGTGCCAGTTACACGCAGGAAGAGCACGCCTCACTGGTGTGATTGCTATTTGAGCCTCCTGCCTCCGTACAGCTTTCCATCCCTTCCCATTGTCCATCTCCCTCCAGATACCGCATCCGGCCGTCACAGGGTGAGTCCGACCAAGTCGGTCGGGGCCACAAGTCCGCGCCGCATGCTCATCGGTTTCACAAAAAACCCATAGTAGATACCCTAAAGCCGTAGCCTCGAGTTATACCTCAAACCCAGCGATTTGCTTCATCGCCGCAGCATCTCTCCCTTTCATCGCCATGACAGAATACGATTATTCCCCCGCCGCCTATAAGAAGTACATGAGCACCCAGGTTAGAGTGTCCAACTGGGTGTCCTCTCAGTCGGGTCATACCAAAAATTACGGCAATCCATTCGTGCCAACTGCATACCTCCCAACGAAGCCGCTTCCTGAGGAGCAGAGCTCTCGGAGGCCGGCCAAGAGTCCCACTAGATCGCGTTCGTCCACCACCTCCGCCCCGTCTTCTACCACCACGACACACAAGCCCACACATCAGCCTCATGTGCGATCTTATACGACAAGAGATATCCGCCCAGAACAACGACATACCCCAACTCGATCAATGACGATGCCCGCTCATCAACAGGCGATGGTATACCCTGTGGTCCCCGGCCAAACGCTCGTCCTCCCTACACCACCTCGTGACAGGCATGATAACCACGACAGGCATCGCTCATCATCTCACCGCTCTACACCCAACAGATCCCCCTCAAAGCCTTCCCATCATTCATCGCGCCACGACCGTAGCCATCATTACCGATCTTCCTCCACCAGCCGAGCGTACACAACAGACAGGGACGCTGCCGGCAGGAGAATCATCCATTTGGAACCCGATTCGCGCAACAAGGTTATTCACCTACCCCCTCCGCCACTTGGAGAGCAGTATGTGATTATTCCGCCACCAGGTGGAAAGGTCGAACTTGTGGTATGTTATCCCACTCATTATCGTTAGTCGCGTATCGCCAAAGCTCACTAACCGTTTGTCAGAACCCGCAGAATCACAAGGTGGAGTACCGGCAAGAACCTCTGAGGGAGAAACAACGGTACCAAGAAAAACCAGAATCGACACTTCTCAAAAGAATCTTTGGTGGCTTCGGTCTCACTGGTGGCAACCGCAGCAGCTCAAGGTCAAAATCACGGTCAAGCACACATCGGAGACGGAGGAGCTACTGATCGTCGACACTCCCTGTGTTTCTCTTTCATCACTTTCTTACCTCAACCGTTTTCCCAGTTGTTCACCCCGCTTTCACCCCGCTTTCCAACCAGCTTTTGTTATACCTTTATCCGTGAACCCTATACCTCCTTACAACTTCCTGCCTTCTCCCCTATGCGGCACCCGTTTTTTTATTCCCTTCCCCTCCGGATCTATACATACTACACACCCTCTCTTTGAAAATTCCGGCACACCCACTAATTTAGACGACTCGCTCCCACAGGTTATTTTCTTTGTTTGTTTTTTTTTTTTCAGTTTTTTGCGCTATCACTCACCTATTGGGTATACGCAAGCTGGCATATGAGTATACATGAGCGCACATACTTGGTGCATATGTCTATACTTCTGTTCTATGATTGTCTATGTGGATTACAGGAATCGGAACCTACGGAATGAGTGACACCAAAAACCCAAAAAGTGGTTATGCATAAGGGGGTATCTGTTGAACGACGACAGGCTGAGGCATACGGTATACTATGTACTTTTCTCTCTCTGACATATGGGGACACACGATTTGGTTAAATGTACAACTGAGTTAATTCGTACTTATTCTGATTGCGATGTTCATCGCCTCGAGCCACCCGTGGAGTGCCGACGGTGGAGGCGGTTGGGAGGGGGAGCGGGGATGGTGGGCAAGCTCTTATCGCTGCCAGCTCTGAATAGTCGGGTAAAGAAGCGGCGCCCCACCGAACCGGCCCCCGTGGAGTGGGCGGGAGGAGGACCCAACTTTTCAGGAGCCTACGGACCGGTGGTAAGCTTCCGCGCCCGGCTATCTGTATGGAAATGCAAAACTCACCGACATCTGTACCCTGGGACCCGGAGCATAATGATTGCTCCGGCTCGACGAAGAAGTGGTGCGGGAGCGGGAATGAGTGAGGGTGGGAGAATAGGAAGATTGAGACGAAGTGCGTCCACGTCGGTAAGCAGCACGCTGCTGCTCCTTTTCCCACTCTCCTTCCTCATCAACCACCGGCCAACCATCGCCGACGGCGCCCCGCGCTAGTGCCCGGCTGTGACTATTGGCGATCGTATTTTCCTTGGTCAACAGCGACATTTGCGAAACGGGAGAGCCTATGACAGGCTGTCCCGAAAGTCTCGATGACGAATGAGGGCGGTAACCTTTGGCGGAGTAGTCACGTGTGGGCATGTCGTATCTCGACGGAGGATGAGAATTAGAGTAGGCGATCGCCTGGGGGGGTCCGTGCTTCATAGCCCAGTTATCTGGGTCGTGGTCGCCCGAGTTGTGTGCCCGGCGTGGGGTGGGTGCCAGAACGGGTGAAGTCCGGGGGAAGTGGGCGGGGGGCCTGTGGGCGGATCTTGAGTTGCCGTACCTGGGTGTTCCAGGGGTCATTGACCGCGCTGGCAGAACCCGGATGTCCTCCTGGGGTCTGGTGTTGGAGTTGGAAGTGTGAGGTCGGTAGAGAGGCCCCAGACCCCTGGGATGCGCTTGGGGGTGACCCGCAGCAGGATGCGACGAGAAGGAGCGTGAGTGGTGATGAGACGGAGGGGGTCCATAGTTGTCCACCGGACCTGAAGGCACCCTCGACCGAACGCTCCGCGGAGACGCGTTGGCGTTCGAATGGTAGCCCTCGGACACGCGCTCCTCTCTTCCATCAGGGAAACGGAGGAGGAGGCGTGGGGGGACCGAATGAGAGCTCCCGCCGTCGGAATCTGATGAATAGACAGCTGACTCCGTGTCTGACGGGGGCATAGTAGTTGGGTCTACAAACTGTGCCGTGGGCTTGGGGGGAAGGCGGCTAACCCAGTCTGAAGTGCGCTCCCTGGGTTTATAGGCCCGGTACGTTGTTTGTGAAGATCTCCCATAGTCGGCCATGGTTTTTGGTGTTTCGCGAAACGGCTGTAGGGGTGCGTTGGGGAGGGGGTGACGGGGATAACGAGAACAAGAATCTGGTTCACCCGCGTTGCTTATAGCCGTCTCGTGTTTCCTCATCCGATGGTCCCGGGGTGAAATTATAATGGGAGGGTGGATGACACGGCAGTTTACCATTGGCCGGACAGTCCAAGGGACCGAGCACGTGCGGGGACCGTCTCGTGGCAGGTCCCGGACATCGCTGGGGGAGGACCAGAATGGGAATATATGTGAGAGTAAGCGAATCAAGAGAAGGTAAAAGTAAGCCGTAGCCACGGTAAGAGGCCGATCGCCCTTAATCCCGGTAGGTATGGGTGGGGGTCGACTGCGACTTTCGTTTGTTCTCGTGACCTTCCGAGTCTGATCCCAGGCTGGCCGGCGATTTCATTTCTGCAGGGAAGGAATCAAGCTCAGCTTCTTGGGTTCCTCCAATTCGACCCTGGGTCTCAGTTGGTGGCGTTGAGTTGTGGCCGTGGTCCCTGAGGGTCAGCTATTCTACCGGAATGCACAAATTCCCCATCCCCCAGAGCTCGCTCGAGTTGACCAGGACCCCCAATCCGTCTCTGCGGATCTTTCTCGCAGCGGTTTACGTTTTTGAGCTCCAACCAAAGCCTAAACAGTCCCTTTGCGGCTCTGCTCACAACCCCCAATTACCCCCATTACCCCCTCATGACACATCCGTTGCTGGGCCGGCGCGCAGCGCTCACCCATCCTCGGGCACCGTTTTGTCAACCGTCCTATTCATCTTTCAAGGCCTTGACAGGCGATGCGCGGTTCTTCTCAGCAATGTTTCTGTTGTCGTCCGACACAGCTTGTCAACCAATCTACATCCTCCTGAACGGTTAATGGACCCATTCAATGCCAGCCGGCAAATGAAATCACGACGTTGGGAACGCGGGAAGTCGAGCATCCACCGAGTCAAAGTCTTTGCGCGCGGTGAGATGTCGGCCTCGCATCTCCCCGGTATTTGTTGGAGCCCACAGCCCTGACGAATCCCACTCACAGGCCTTTCCCACCTGAATTCAAGCCTCCTGTCCTTGGGAACCAGACATCAGCCTCGCGTTGTTGGGAGTAACGGCATGGAATGTCCTAACCACGTCGGATGACCTCTTGTTTCGATGTCTTTTAGCGTCATTACCGTGGGAAAGTGGCCGAATGCGGTTTTTCGTGAACGGGGTTCCGGTCCTCCGCCTTTTGTGAACGACTTTCAGCGTGGTCCGCCCTCTTCGCGACGTGAAGGAATCCAGTCTCGCTTGTGCTCGCACACTTTACGGATATTTTTTGGAGGAATGTCCACGTATCTCCGAACGCTACGTGACCCAACGGGGGTCAAAACTGCCACTGCTCGAGCCTTGGGTCTGGCCCCGGTGTTCATCTCTTTTATTTGCTCCCAGTGACGCCGTCATATAGAGCGGAGGAGGGCCACAAGACTAGCGTTTGGTCACTTGTTTTCATGCTACCCCTTCTGCCGATCTACTACGGACGTGTGGCTGACGGTGCCTCGTTGAACGCCATCGGCATGCCATCACAGGTATTTTCTCTCCCCCGCGCTCAGATCCAACCGCGTAGATGCACTTTAGCCCTCCCTTCGGAGCCGTGAACACACCAGGCCGCCAACGTCGCTCAAAGACGCGTCGACAACCGAAGATACGATGTCTGCGGACGCCGCAGTTGAAAGCGACTCATCTTCCCTACCGTCCACCCCGAACCTCCGTACCCCGTCGTCGTTGGTCTGGCGTTCTCTCCTCCGACGGCATTTCTCCCTTTGATTTGGTTCTATGCTGGTCGCCCGTGCTACGAGTCATCATCTTATCTTATCGCGCAAATTGCGTCAAGTCTGGACCACCAGTCCCAGTCCGCTGGGCCACTCTACTGGTTCAGACGGGACGAGAGACCGACCCCTGTACCCACCGTCGCGGTCCTTGGGACCTAGAGGCCTGTGAAAGGTGTCATGATCATGATCAGGTTTTTCATTTGATTTCTATTCGTCCCCCTCTCCCTCGCATCGTGACGACACGCTGTCATCGAAAAGGGCTGTATCATACGTATTCGCCGGCGCCGCACGTCATCTTTTTCCAGGCTTTTCCATCAACCCTTATCATCTCGACAGAATCTGACAGTATAGATTATTTAGGTTCGTTCCCAACGCATAACATGCGAGATAATACATCATACGATTTACCGTGTGGCGATTCTCGACAGCTGATTGGTGGCTCTTGAACATCCGACTTCCTGAGAGGTGTTATGACACACAAGATGCATTCATTGTCTGGCTTTTCGCTTTTTGGCTGTGAGTTGTCATGCGTCAACGCATTCATTGGCATCGCGTGTAGCGGCCGCCCGAGTCGGTACAGCATACAGCCACACACCACTATCCCATACAGGTCCACCCGCTCATGAGCTGGTTGTATGCGTCGGATTCATTAAGGTTCTCAAAAAACGGCGATAACGTCACAGAGATTGCCAGGAGGCGAACAATGCATACACCAAAATTCGACCTCAGATCTCTGGGTTTCTCGAAAGAGGGGGTGCGTTGATCCCTCGAACCCTGCGGTACGGTCTAGACCCTCACGTGGGGCCACGAGCCCGCGAACACTGACCACGTTTACTTCGGCCACGTTTACTTCACTGCCTCTTCTCAGTCACCACTTTGATCTGATGTATGGGTGCTCGTAGCGCCACATAAGCGAAGAGACCGAATCCTTGTCAATTATACCCAACACGTATACACATGAGCATATGTTGCGTTGCCACGTTGGGATGCGATCTGTATCCTCCACGTTTGTTGTTGTAAGGTGTCCGATTCGTTCGCATCGTTGTTCGCACCTAAATAGCTTTACTTACCTTATTTTGTTTCCAGGTCATTCGCTGGGAGATAAGCACAAGGTTCCACCTCGGGAATGGCTTCCTCGTTAATGAAGAGCCTGGACGTCCGCCACGAGTCCGACTCAGGAGGTAACAAGATACGCATGGGCCGATTCGAACGTATCTTCTGCATTCAACGAACTTGGAAACCAAGCATTTCAACTGACTGGGCTTCTGATCTCTTCCGCACTATTATCAAACATGTGTGCCCTGTGGCAGTTTCTTTCGCAGGCTCCCGGCCTCCAGCCTCAGGGCGAACCCGCTCCGCGGACATTGACCTACTCCACCTTTAACCCCTACGAGCTTCAATTCGGGTATTCCAGGGCGGTCCGAGAAGGACCATACATCTTCGTCTCGGGAACGACCTCGATAGACCCCGAGACGGGCCACGTCCGGTGTCCTGACTCGGCTTATCTTCAAACACTCGTAATCTTCAAGGAGATCGTCAACTCCATCGAGCGCCTCCATGGTAGCAGAGAAGACCTCGTCCGCCGTTCGGATGCTCGTCACCAGGCAGGAGGATACCGAGGCAGTTGGGAGGGCGTTTGAAGGAGTCGCTGGGTGATGTCAGCCCGGCGGCTACCATGATCTTCGGTGCGCGATTTGTTGATAAAGATATGAAGGTGGAGATTGGAGCGGATGCTATTGTTTTTGGTCTGACCGTCAACCTGTGTGAGCGTGGATGTTGGTTTTCACACGTCGATAATTACCGCACTATACACGTCGTTGTGGTACAATTGCGTGGGTGGCGCTGAGTACAAATACAGACAGCTAGTATACATAGCATACGCAGAGGGATCGTCCTCTCTGCATCAGATGGTCCTCGCAGAGTTCAACGCCCTGGCACATGAGCTTGATCAGAAGGCCACCTGTGTGTTGAGACCGTCTAATTCCCGCTCGAAACATCTGTGCTTGCTGATTTCATACGCGAACTGGCCAATGAACCCTTTCTCGCCTTTCCCGACCATCAAAACGTCCACCACGGTGGACGACAAAGAGATCTTCGGAGCGGTCACCACGCCGTAAGAGACCGTCACATCGTCGGTTTCGCCCGTTAGCGGAGCAAGGGAGATTTCCTCGACGTCCTGGACCGCCTTGCGAATAACTTCGATACCTATTCGGGAACGTAAATGCCGCGGCACTCCGCGCAGGGGTCAGACGTCACGAACCTTCGCCCACCGCGCCGATAGTCTTGCAGTGCCCAAACGCCTCCCTGACCCAATGGATCACACGCCCGTCCTTCTTCAACGTATCGGCAGACTTGGCACCAGGAGCGATGAATAACGCGTCGAACAACGTGCTCCTCTGACCCTCGAAATGGTGGTCCGACATGACGGAAATCGTCTCCGCACCGGCGATCTTACCTCTCCTAGGTCCAATGATGAACGTAGAAGCGGATCCCAACGCCATCGCAGCCCTCAACCCGTCAACGACGTCCGTCTCGAAACCGTCCGCGACAAGGATCGCGATTCTCCTCGACTTGATCAACGGCTTCTCTGGCATGAATTCCATCTGAGAGATCCTGATGGTCCTCTTCCCGTGGCTCTTCCGTTTCGGCTCTGGGGGCGCGTCGCCTCCGACGTTAATCGCTATCGCCTTAGCCAACTCGTGGTCGATCTCGTTGAGCTGGGGGATAGCGTTGTTGAATACGATAGGATCGTCGCAGTGGCTGAGCTCGAACGAAATCGCATCCGTCAGGTGTTTCTTCTCCACCGGAGAGAGGGAGTTGTAAAAGAGTTCTGCCTGGTTGTAATGCTCTTGGAACTTGGGAGCGCGAGTACGGAGTTTCATGCCGTGCAACTTCTGAGCATACTCGTGGTATCCGCCCTTGTCTTCGTCCGTAGGTGGGATAGCGTTGAACCGATTAGGCCAGTAGTTTACACCCTTGGTGATCCTAGACTGGTGCTGGCCATCCCGGATGTGGTTGAGCACTGGGCATACCGGCCTGTTTATCGGAAGCTACAAAAGGAATAAGCGAGGATCAGGTTCATAATCTTGAAACACGAATCCGCAAAGGTAATGGGGACGGTCAACGAGCGCGTACCTGTTCCCAATTCGTACCGAGTCTGCTCAGTTGGGTGTCGAGATAACTGAAGTTCCTTCCTTGCAAGAGCGGATCGTCGCTGAACCCGATACCGGGCACGACATGGCTAGTGCAGAAGGCGACCTGCTCTGTCTCAGCAAAGAATTCGTCCACGCAACGATCCAAGGTCATTTCCCCGATGTATTCGATGGGGACGAGCTCCTCCGGCCAGATCTTGGTCGCATCGAGAATATCAAAGTCGAACTCATGTTCCCGAGATTCTGGCAAGACCTGTCCGTTAGAGGTCAAGTTTAGTGACGCCGTTTCATTATAGATGAGATAAGATTGAATCGCGGCCCACCTGAACACCGAACTTCCACTTGGGATAGGCACCCGTAACGATAGCCTCCTCGAGGTCTTTCCTATGAAAGTCTGGATCCTGCCCGGCGATCTTGAGAGCTTCATCCCACATTAAACTATGAACTCCGAGCTCAGGTGTCCAGTGGAACTTGACGAAATGACGTTCCCGTTTCGCGTTAATGAGCGTGAACGTATTGACACCGAACCCTTGCATCATCCTCAATGATCGTGGAATCCCTCGATCGCTCATAGCCCAAAAGACGGTGTGAGCGGTCTGAGACTGAAGGGAGAAGAAGTCCCAGAAGTTGTTATGCGCTGACTGGCCGGTAGGCACCTCGTTGTGAGGCTCGGGCTTGACGGCGTGAACAAAGTCGGGGAACTGCATGGCATCCTGCACGAAGAACACTGGAATATCGTTTCTGTGATGAATGCATTTAGTTCCGAACGGGTCACGATCGATATACGAACTCGCAAGCCTACCCGACGATATCCCAATTACCCTCAGGGGTGTAAAATTTGGTAGCAAACCCACGGACGTCACGCACGGTATCCGCGCTACCTCGAGGACCCTGAACGGTCGAGAAGCGTACGAACACGGGCGTGGCTCTCGAAGGATCGGTTAGAACGGGGGCAGAAGTGTATTTAGACGCTCTGTCGTCGAAGACGTGGAAATGTCCGTGAGCTCCGACACCGCGAGCATGGACGACGCGCTCCGGGATACGCTCGTGGTCGAATCGGTGAATCTTCTCCATGGCGACCTGGTCCTCGAGAAGAGCAGGTCCTGTGCCTTCACGGTGCGTGGCCTTCAACCTGAGATAAGACGCAAGGCCTCAGCCCGGTGGAGTAGGAGAGAGGGGAGAGGGTCGTACCATGTTTGTGTGTTATCGAAGGGCATACCGTGCATAGTCGTCATCCCAGCGGAAGGATAGTCTTTCTGGGGATCCACAGTGTCCCTCTGGAGGTCAACTTGTTTCTGGTCGGCAGTCATCTCACCGACGGTACGTTTAACGGCGCTTGCGATGGAGGTCATGGCGGTCAAATGGGAAGAGAGGTGCTTATGTTTCTTTTTTTGGTGCGCTCACTGCGTTTTTATCGGAAGCGGTGGAGTCAGGAAAATGAGATTAAGAGGTGTATGACGACAGTCTGGAGATGGAGTACAAATTAAGGCAAAACTATGCTCTGTTTAGGAGTGAGTGAGTGGGACAGGGGGGTATGGGAGAAATAAGGTGGAACGTACACGCAAATGAGGAGCCACCAAAGCTAATCATGATGATCGAAATGGGGCATCAAATCTATGAGATCACAGCTGCTAAGTCCGAGGGGGTCTTCCCGTGTTCCGAGCTTTTACACTCCTATATTCCGGAGGAGAGAAGGGGAGCCAAGAATTAAGAACAAAAATAACAAGTGGATAAGCTAAAAGTGTCCAACCTTTTAGGAGTCCGTACATGTGTGTCCATCGCGGGAAGAATGAATCATGGACTGGGCCGGTTCAACACCAGCAAGGAGAACTCCCAGCTGTCGTCTTCATTCTCGATGACAGTGAGACCTCCGA